>Ga0308173_10002152_pt1 | contig 10371 bp, 8 predicted proteins | sample PhyPR1_FD_203716 | JGI IMG/M metagenome (GOLD analysis project Ga0308173, IMG submission 203716) | Soil microbial communities from UC Gill Tract Community Farm, Albany, California, United States - DLSLS.P.R1 | ecosystem: Environmental > Terrestrial > Soil > Agricultural land | place: USA... | reverse complement strand
ACACGAATATCTGTATTCACCTGATAAGGAATCGTCCGCCTAAAGAAGCGGCGGGACCCGGCGCGCAAACAATGCGTGGCCTTGCGCTTTTCGGTCCCCGGCTGCGGCTTTTGCCTCCCCGGGCGCGAACAAACCGGCGCCTGCGCCATCTGACAGGCAATCGCCTTGCGGATTTGCCCGGCCGCTGAAAGCGGTCCAGATCCCGGGCGCATACCTTTCACTATGCAAGGAGATCGCTATGCAGATAATTTCAGAGGTCATGACGCCCGATGTCCAATCCGTGTCGCCGCGCGAAACACTGCGGCGCGCAGCCCAGATGATGGACGACCTCAATGTCGGCGCGCTGCCGGTTTGCGATGGCAAACGGCTGGTGGGCATGGTCACCGATCGCGACATCACCGTGCGCGCCACTTCGGCCGGCATGACGCCGGACGACGCCACCGTCGAGCAGGTGATGAGCGTGGATGTGCGTTGCTGTTTCGAGGACCAGACAGTGGACGAAGTGATGCGCCAGATGGCGGATACCCAGATACGCCGGGTGCCGGTGGTCTCGCGTGACGATGTCCAACGCGTCGTGGGCATTGTTTCGCTGGGCGACATCGTCACCAAGTCAGCCGGCGGCGCAGGGCGGCAGGATATCCGGCAGGTGGTGGAAAAGGTATCCTTCCCGTCCGAACCCGACCGTTCGGCGCAGGGCGCCGCTGCTGGCCCAGGCGCGGGTGCGGGTTCAAACACCGGCACGGCGACCGGCCTGGCCGGCTCGGATACGCAGGCTGACAGGATGAATCCCGGGGTCGAAGTGTCTTCCACCGCGGATCCGAGCGACGTGGTGGAAGTCACGCCAGCCGACCTGGTCAACCGGAATGCGCCCGGCAGCACCACCCTGCATTCATCGACCACGGGCCTGGCGGCAAAAGCAGGCCAGGATGACGTGGTAGTGGTCCGGCGTAACGGCAGTGACGATGCGTCCACGACAGGCCAGGCGGCGGCGCCGGCCGGCGGCGCTTCCGGCGGTACGGCAGGCGCCTCGGGCTCGCCCGGCACCGGCACAGGTTAGGTCCTGTCCGCATCGACAGGGGAACAGATTGAATGTGCTTGTCATCGTGGGCCATCCGCGCAGCCCGAGCTTATGCGGCGCGCTGGCCCGGTCCTATGCGCAGGGAGCGTGTGCGGCCGGGATGCAGGTCGAGCTGATCGAACTGAGCGCGCTGCGTTTCGACCCCGACGTGCACACGGTATCGCCAACGGCGCAGGCGCTGGAACCCGACTTGGTGCGCGCATGGCAACGGATTGAATGGGCCGACCACCTGGTCTTCGTGTTTCCCGCATGGTGGGGCGTGGGGCCCGCCAGGCTGTATGGTTTCCTGGACCGCGCCCTATTGCCCGGCGTCGCGTTCCGCGAGCATGAGGGCCGCTTCGAAGGCTTATTGAACGGCAAGACAGCGCACCTGGTCACGACCATGGATATGCCGCACTGGGTCTACCGCCTGCTGTTCCGCGCGCCTGGGCATACCGCGATGAAGCGCTCGATACTGGGCTTCTGCGGCATCGCCGCCACCCGCACGCTGGCGCTGGGGCCGGTCAGGGATTCCAGCGCCGGGCAGCGCGCCGTCTGGCTGGAGCAGGCGAGGGCCATGGGCTTTTCGCTGCGCGACGGTCCGCGCAGCCAGGTGGCCAGCGCCGCTGTCAGGCTGCTCGCCTGGCTCAAGGCATTGCGGCTGCAGTTCTACCCGATGTCATGGATGGCTTATACGGTTGGCGCGCTCGGCGCGGCCAGCAGCCTGGACGCATGGCGTTACTGGCTGGGCTACGGCTTCCTGTTTTTCGCCGAAGCCGCGACGGTGTTCGCCAATGAGTGGTTCGACTTCGAATCCGACCGCCGCAATGCGCACCATGGGCCCTTCAATGGCGGTTCACGGGTGCTGGTCACAGGAGAGCTGACGTTCCGTCAGATGGCGGCCGGGATTGCCGCCGCGCTGGCGCTTGCGATAGGCTGCGCCGGGCTGCTGCTCAATGGCGCCGCGGGCGGCGCATCGTCCGCGGCCATGCTGGCGATGCTGCTGCTTGCGCTTGGGTACACGGCCCCGCCGCTGAAACTGTCATGGCGCGGGCTGGGGGAACTGGATGTCGGCCTGACTCACAGCATAGGCGTGGTCCTGTGCGGCTACCTTGTGCAAGGCGGACGCTGGCGCGACGCTTTTCCATGGCTGGTCAGCATGCCGATGTTGCTGGCCATCCTGCCGTCCATCATCCTGGCCGGCTTTCCCGACCTGGAAGCCGACCGCGAAGCGGGCAAGCGCACGCTGGCGGCGCGGCTCGGGCATCGCCGCACCATGCTGCTGGCCATCCTGCCGACTGTAGCCGCGCCCGTCGCGGCGCTCATCGTGAAGGATGCCCCGGCGCTGCGCGGCAGCCTGGATGGCTTGCTGCCCTGGGCGGTTCCGCATGGCGTGGTCCTCACCGTGCTGTTGTGGCGCGCCCGGTTCAGGCGGCGCGGCCGGATCGACCTGCTGCTGGTGGCCGCGCTCACTTACATCCTGTGGTTCGTCGCGATCCCCTTGCTGCGCCTGGCCTGACCGCCGCGGGAAGCGCCACCTGCCGGCCCGGTCAGAAGATGTCGGGTTCGCGTACCGGGGCGCCGAAGTCGGTGCGCAGGAAATCGAAATCGCAGCCTTCATCGGCCTGGCCGATATGGCGCGAGAACATCCAGCCGTAGCCGCGCTCGAAGCGCGGTTCGGCCGGGACCCAGGCGGCCTGGCGGCGCGCCAGTTCCTCCTCCGGCACCTCCAGCCGTATGCTGCGGGCGTCCACGTCCACCGTGATCATGTCGCCGGTTTGCACCAGCGCCAGCGGCCCGCCGATGTAGGACTCCGGCGACACATGCAGGATGCAGGCGCCATAACTGGTGCCGCTCATGCGGGCATCCGACAGCCGCAGCATGTCGCGCACGCCCTGCTTCACCAGCTTGGTCGGGATAGGCAGCATGCCCCATTCCGGCATGCCCGGCCCGCCCTGCGGACCGGCATTGCGCAGCACCAGGACGTGGTCTTCGGTGACATCCAGGTTCTCGTCATCGATCGCCTCCTTCATCGCCGGGTAGTTGTCGAACACCAGCGCCGGACCGGTGTGCCTGTAGAACTTGGGCGCGCAGGCGCTGGGCTTGATGACGCAGCCATTGGGCGCGAGGTTGCCTTTCAGGACCGCCAGCGCGCCCTCGTGGTACAGCGCCTGGTCGACAGTGCGGATGACGTCGTCGTTATACACCTCGGCGCCTTCGATGTTCTGGCCCAGGCTGCGGCCGGTGACGGTCATGGTCCCGGCATCGAGCTTGTCGCGGATGCGGTTCATCAGCGCCGGCAGGCCGCCGGCATAGTAAAAGTCTTCCATCAGGTAGGTGTCGCCGTTGGGCCGGATATTGGCAATCACCGGCACCTTGCGGCTGGCGCTCTCGAAGTCGTCCAGGCCGATGTCGAAACCGGCCCGGCGCGCCATCGCGATCAGGTGGATCACCGCGTTGGTGGAGCAGCCCATCGCCATCGCGACCGCGATCGCATTCTCGAACGAGGCGCGGCTCAGCAGGCGGGCTGGCGTCAGGTCTTCCCATACCATCTCGACGATGCGGCGGCCGGACTCGGCCGACATGCGGATATGGCTGGCGTCCGCGGCCGGGATGGACGACGCGCCCGGCAGGCTCAGGCCGATCGCCTCGGCGATGGCGGTCATGGTGCTCGCGGTGCCCATGGTCATGCAGGTGCCGTGGCTGCGGGCAATGCCGCCTTCCACGCCCACCCATTCCTCTTCGGTGATGTTGCCGGCGCGGCGCTCGTCCCAGAATTTCCACGCATCCGAGCCCGAACCCAGCACCTTGCCTTTCCAGTTGCCGCGCAACATGGGGCCGGCCGGCAGGTAGATCGCGGGATAGCCGGCGCTGATCGCGCCCATGATGAGGCCGGGCGTGGTCTTGTCGCAGCCGCCCATCAGCACCACGCCATCGACCGGATGGGAGCGCAGCAATTCCTCGGCTTCCATCGCCAGCATGTTCCGGTACAGCATGGTGGTCGGCTTGACGAAGTTTTCCGACAGCGAGATGGCCGGCAGTTCGATCGGGAAGCCGCCCGCCTGCAGCACGCCGCGCTTGACGTCTTCCACGCGCTGCTTGAAATGCGCATGGCACGGGTTGATGTCGGACCAGGTGTTGAGGATCGCGATGACCGGGCGGCCTTCCCAGTCGGCCGGCGCGTAGCCCATCTGCATGATGCGCGAACGATGGCCGAAAGAGCGCAGGTCATCCGGCGCAAACCACTTTGCGCTGCGCAGGGTATCGGGCGTTTTTCTTGAGTGCGTCATAAGGTTTCCAGGGTCTCCATCTGTATTTGGATTAAGCGGCTTGCTGGACGATACGTGAAGTTCTCGGGGCGGAAAAGGGCGAGGCGGGTGCCGACGCGATCAGGTCAGCGGGGCCGGATTGAACAGGGCAAGCGCGTTATGCAGCTTCCAGTGCTCAGCCCAGGTCTTCCTGCGGCCGCTGGCCACGTCCAGCATGAAGCGGAACAATTCCCAGCCGACCTGCTCTATGGTCGCTTCGCCGGTGGCGATCCGGCCGGCATTGATATCCATCAGGTCATGCCAGCGGCGCGCCAGGTCGTCCCGGGTCGCCACCTTGATCACCGGCACCGCCGCCAGGCCGTAAGGCGTGCCGCGGCCGGTCGTGAACACATGCAGGTTCATGCCGGCCGCCAGCTGCAGGGTGCCGCAGACGAAGTCGCTGGCCGGCGTCGCGGCATAGATCAGGCCCTTCTGCCTCAGCTTGTCGCCCGGGGACAGCACGCCCGAGATCGGGCTGCTGCCAGACTTGACGATGGAACCCATCGCCTTCTCCACGATGTTGGCGAGCCCGCCTTTCTTGTTGCCCGGCGAGGTATTGGCGCTGCGGTCGACGCCGCCGCGGCGGAGGTATTCGTCATACCATGCCATTTCGCGGATCATCGCCTCGGCCACCTCGGCATTGACCGCGCGTGAAGTGAGCTGGTCTATGCCGTCGCGCACTTCCGTCACCTCGGAAAACATCACGGCCGCGCCGGCCCGCACCAGCAGGTCGGAAGCGAAGCCGACCGCCGGGTTGGCGGTGACGCCGGAGAAGGCGTCGCTGCCGCCGCATTGCACGCCCACCACCAGGTCGGAGGCGGGACAGGTCTCGCGCCGGCGCAGGTTCAGCGCCGCCAGCTGTTTTTCCGCGGTGTCCATGATGGACCGGATCATGGATTCGAAGCCGACATGCTGCTGGTCCTGCAGGCACACCACCGCCGGCTCCTGGCTGCCGATGGGAATCGCGCCGGCCGGAAACAGGCGGCCGGGCTGCAGCTTCTCGCAGCCCAGGCTGACCACCATCGCCTGCCCGCCAAAGTTCGGGTTGCTGCTGATGTTGCGCAGCGTGCGTATCGGGATCTCCGCGCCCGGCGCGTCGATGGCGACGCCGCAGCCGTACAGATGCTCCAGGCCGACCACGCCATCCACATTCGGATAGCGCGGCAGCAGTTCGCGCCTGATGCGCTCAACCGCATGCTCGACCACGCCGGCCACGCATTGCACGGTGGTGCTGATGGCCAGCAGGTTGCGGGTGCCGACGCTGCCGTCGGCATTGCGGTAGCCATCGAAGGTATAACCTTCCAGCGGCGCGGCCGGCGCCGGCACCCGGGTCGACACCGGCAGGTTGGATAATGCGCGCGGCGGCGGCATGCGCACCAGCGACTCTTCTATCCAGCTGCCTTGCGCTATGTCGCGCGCCGCATAGCCGATCACAACGTCATAGCGCACGATGGGATCGCCTTCGGCCAGGTCGCAAAGCGCGATCTTGTGGCCCTGCGGCACCGCCTCGCGCAGCGCGAACTCGCCGGGGAACTCGGCGCCGGCCGGCAGGCCGCCGTCATTGACGACGATGGCCACGTTGTCGTTGGGGTGCATCCTGATGTACAGCGGCGCGGCGGCCGGGCCGACCGCGGTTGATTCAAAGGTGCTCAAGGGATTCTCCATTCCGGGGTGGCGCTGGTTGTTCGGGCGCCGGAAAAAGCAGGGCGCCGGCCAAAACGCAAGCCATGTTAAATTTGGGCGGTAAATTTAATGCGGTATAAGCCAAGTAATGAATTCCGACGATTTGCAATGCTTCATCCATGTCGCCACCTGCGGCAGCATTTCACGCGCCGCCATGGAACTGGGCAGCGACCAGTCCACCGTGAGCCGGCACATGGCCCGCCTGGAAGCGGCAACCCAGGCGCGGCTGTTTCATCGCAGCGGCCGCGGCATGGTTCTCACCGACGCCGGCCTCGCCTTGCTGGAGTATGCCCGCAAGATAGCGAGCACGCTGGACGAGGCGCGCCGGGCGGTCCATGCGTTTTCCGAGGACGGGCCGGCGCAGGTGGTGATCGCCGCCCAACCTACCATCGCCAGGATGACTTTCGGCGCCATCGGCCAGACCTTGAGGAACCGCTTTCCTAAAACCCGCCTGCGCTTCGTGGAAGGACTTGGTTCGCACATGCTGACCTGGCTGGCCGGCGGCGAGGTCGACATCGCGGTGCTGTATCTGCCCTCGCATTCGGGCGGCCTCCAGGTCGACATGCTGCTGCGCGAACAGTTGCGCCTGGTCGTACCCGCCGACCATGCCCATATCGGCCCTGAATTCCCGGTCCGCCTGCTGGGGCAGGTGCCGCTGATCCTTCCCAGCACCCATCATGGCTTGCGGCTGCTGGCCGAGTCGCTGGCGCAGAAGGCGGGCGTGAAGCTGGACGTGGCCATGGAATGCGACACTTCCACCAATGTCACCAAGCGCCTGGTCGAGCAGGGCTGCGGCTGCACCATCCTGCCGCTGGCGGCGGTGACTGACGAAGTGGCGCATGGCACGCTGCGCACCGCGCGCCTGGTGCAGCCCGAGGTCGTGCGCGAGGTGGCGATCGCGACCGCGAAAAACCGGCCGCCGGTCGCGCAGCTGTGGGGCATCACGCAAGCCATACGCCAGGAGGTGGTGCAAATCGTCGCGGGCGGCAAGTGGCAGGATGCGCAACTGGTCGCTTAGGCGGCCAGCGCCGACAGCGGTCCGGGACCGGCGCCGCGCAGCCGCCGGATCGCGGCGGCCGCTTCATCCATCTGGGCCAGGGTGCCGCTGTCTATCGGCACCGCCTGCGCACGCGCCTGGCGCATGGCCCGCTCCGGTTCGCCCGGCAGCAGGATGCCATCGCTGCCTTCTCGTGCCGGCGCTGACTTCACCCAGTCGATGAATGCGGCAAGCTCGTCGCTGAACAATTCGCCGCTGCCCATGCGCTCCGGGTCGAACACGATGGTCAGCATATTGTTCCAGATCGCGTGCTTCATGGTCGAGTTCGCCGGGCGCGTGGTCTCGCCGCCGATCAGCGCCGCGCCGAGCAGCTCGCATACCATGGCCAGCGCATAACCCTTGTGGCCGCCGAACGGCAGCAGCGCGCCTTGCGGGGTGCCGGCCGGCGGAAACATCACGGACGGATCGTCGGTCGGAGCGCCGTGCCTGTCGAGCAGCGAGCCGGGCGGCACCTTCACCTGCTTGTTATGCGCAACGCGGACCTTGCCCAGGGCAATGGCGGTGGTGGCGAAGTCGAGCAGCACCGGCTCGCGCCCCGGCACCGGGATGCCGACCGTGAACGGGTTGGTCAGGAAGCGGCCCTGCTTGCCGCCATGCGGCGCAACCTGGGGCTTGCTGACCGCATTGGTGAAATGCACCGACACCATGCCGGCGCCGATGGCCTGCTCGGCCCAGTGGCCGACGCGGCCAAGGTGATGGGAATGCTTCAGGCCCATCACGCAGACGCCGTGTTCCCGGGCCCGGCCTATCGCCAGCTCCATCGCTTCGTGGGTCACGGCCTGGCCCATGCCGCGCTGTCCATCCAGCACCAGCATGGCGCCGCTGTCCTGCGCCACGGCGACATGCCGGTTCAGCTGCAGTTCGTCGGCCAGCAGCGAATTGACATAGCGCGGGACCATGCCGACGCCGTGCGAGTCATGGCCGGCAAGGTTGGCGCCGACCAAGTGCTCGGCGGTCAGTTGCGCTTCGCGCTCGCTGGAGCCGGCGGCCAGCCAGAGGTCGCTGACCCAGCGCCGCAGCGCCGGGGTGGGTATCAGTCGTTCAGTCATGTTGTTATGGATATTGATGTGAAGGGTCGATGCCTTGTATGCCTTATTCCACTTTGATGTTGGAAGCCTTGATCAGCTTGCCCCACTTCGCCACTTCCGACTTCTGCAGGGCGGCCAGTTCGGCCGGACCAGCGCCCGAAGGCTCGACGCCCAGGCCGGCCAGGCGCGCTTTCACGTCAGGCTCATTGATGATCTTGCCGATCTCGGTCGCCAGCCGCTGGACGATGGGTTGCGGCGTGCCGGCCGGCGCGAACACCGCTTGCCAGGATACGATCTCATAGCCGGGCAGGCCGGCTTCCGCCAGGCTCGGCACATCCGGCAGGCCGCTGGCGCGCTTGCTCGAGGTGACCGCCAGCGCGCGCAGCTTGCCCGACTGGATCAGCGGCACCGCGGACAGGATGTTTTCAAACACCAGGTCGACCTGCTTGCCGAGCAGCGCCTGCATCGCCGGAGCGCTGCCCTTGAAAGGGATGTGCAGCATCTTGCTGCCGGTCATGGACTGGAACAGCTCGCTCGACAGGTGCTGCGAAGTGCCGTTGCCGGAAGAGCCGAAGGTCAGCGCTTCGGGTTTGGCCTTGGCCGCGGCGATCAGTTCCTTCAGGTTATGGTAGGGGCTGTCGGCATTGACCACCAGGACGTTCGGCAGGGTGCCGATCAGCGTCACCGGCTGGAACGACTTGATCGGGTCATACGGCATGTTGGGATACAGGCTGACGTTGATCGCATGCGAGCTGATGGTGCCGCCGAGGATGGTGTAGCCGTCCGGCGCCGCCTTGGCGACGAAGTCGGAGCCGATATTGCCGCCGGCGCCGGGCTTGTTGTCGACGATGACGCTGGTCCCCAGCGCCGGTCCGAGCTTGTTGGCGATCACCCGCGCCAGCACGTCGGTGGTGCCGCCGGCCGCGAACGGCACGATGTAGGTGATCGGCTTGCTCGGCCACTTGTCCTGCGCGTAGGATGGCGCGGCGGCAGTGGCCGCGCAAAGGCATGACACTGCGCATGACAGTGCCACGATATACCTGGTGATGGCCATGGTGGGGTCTCCTTGATTATTCCGGCCTGAACGGTGGCGCAGGCCCTTGCTTGTACGGGAAATGTACACGCCCCGCCCGTGGCAAGCTTCCCCGTTCCTGCATAGCAGAAATGCAGAAATGCCTTAGCCCGGCCGGAGCAATTGGTTGACAATCTTCGCAACGGGCGCGACATGCGCATCAGGCGCCGCGGCCTGATACCAATATTGACAAGATGGAGACCACCATGACAGCACTCGACTCACACGCGCAGCATCCGGGAGCGCAGGGATGAGCGCCCCTTATTCCGGCCTGCCCAACACCTTCCGCCAGCGCCTGCTGGCCAACGAGCAGGTATTCGGGCTATGGATGTCCCTGGCCAGCAACCTGGTGACCGAGGTCGTCGGTTATGCCGGCTTCGACTGGCTGCTGCTGGACTCGGAGCATGCGCCGAATGACGTCCACAGCTTCATCGCCCAATTGCAGGCGCTCAAGGACAGCGGCTCGGCGCCCATCGTGCGGCCGACCTGGAACAACGCGGTCGAGATCAAGCGGCTGCTGGACATCGGCTTTTACAACTTCCTGATCCCCTTTGTCGAAACCGAGCAGGAGGCGCGCAATGCGGTGGCCGCGACCCGCTATCCGCCGGCCGGCATACGCGGCGTGTCGGTCGCCCACCGCAGCAACCGCTTCGGCCATGAACCGGACTATGCGGCCCGCATCAATGACAACATCTGCGTGATCACCCAGGTCGAGAGCAGCAGGGGCGTGGACAACTGCGGCGAGATCGCCGCGGTCGACGGCATCGACTGCGTATTCATCGGGCCGGCCGACTTGTCCGCGGCGCTCGGCCACTTCGGCCAGCCGCGCCATCCCGAGGTGCAGGAAGCGATACGTGAAATCGTCGGCCGGGTCAGGGCCAAGGGCAAGGCCGTGGGCATCCTGGCGCCCGTCGAGGCCGATGCCCAGCATTACCTCGACATGGGCATCAGCCTCGTGGGCGTCGGCAGCGACATCGGCATGCTGAAAGCGACGAGCGCGGGACTGCGCGCCAGGTTCAAGGCGGGCTGAAGTAACCTGCGGGTTGGGCTTTTATCCCGACCCGCCATGTTTCGGAGCCATGTTTCAGCGTAATCTCCCTCACTCTCCGGCGCCTGGCATGTTGCCTCCGCTAGCGCGGTCCGCGGCCTGAAGCTCTCGCTGTCCG
>Ga0308173_10002151_pt1 | contig 10372 bp, 7 predicted proteins | sample PhyPR1_FD_203716 | JGI IMG/M metagenome (GOLD analysis project Ga0308173, IMG submission 203716) | Soil microbial communities from UC Gill Tract Community Farm, Albany, California, United States - DLSLS.P.R1 | ecosystem: Environmental > Terrestrial > Soil > Agricultural land | place: USA... | reverse complement strand
GGTACGGGGCCGAAGGCTGGCGGCCCACACTATGTCGCTCGCTTCGCGACCGAGCGCGTGACCTGTATCGACACCACCGCTGCTGGTGGAAATGCGTCTCTGATGGCCGCGCTTGAGGGTTGAGCGTTATGTCCCGCTGAGGGATGATTCTACACTACGCCTTGATTTTGATAGAGAAATAGTCGTTTAGATATGCGAATTCGGACCGCCACGGCGGAGAGGGACATTCGTGCAAATGACGATCGACGAACGCGCTCGGGCGCGAGACCAGTGAGACGTTCGTGAAAATCGCAGGACAGGAAGTGCCTAAGCTACTCGCTGACGCGCTTGCGGATTGCCGGCAGCACTTTGTTGCAGCGGCCGTTTTCAGCCTTCTGATAAACCTCCTGTACCTCGCGCCGACCATCTACATGCTGCAAGTCTATGACCGCGTGGTTCCGACGGGCGGCAAGACGACTTTGCTGTTCGTCACGATGGCGCTGGCGCTAGCCCTTCTGACGCTGTCCCTGCTCGATATGGTCCGGAACCGGCTCCTGGTCCGCGCCAGCCAGCGCATCGACGCGCTCATCGTGCCGCGCATACTGCGGCAGATGATGGCGACCGATTCCGCGGCCGCTGGACAGGCGATGCGCGACTTCGATTCTGTTCGCACCGCAATGGCTACGCCAGCAATCGCGGCGATCTTCGATGCGCCTTGGACGCCTGTATTCTTGCTGGTGGCGTTCATGCTCCATTTCTGGATCGGCATCTTGGCGATTTTTGCATCCCTGCTCCTGGTGACCGTTGCCTGGGCGAACCAGCGCGCCACCCAGAAGAATATGGAAATCGCAACGGCGGCCATGGCATCTGCTCACAATTCGCAGCAGGCCGCGGCCACGCATGGCACCACGATCAAAGCGTTGGGAATGACCGGGGCGATGGTTGAACGGCAGCTTGGACATCGTCGGATCGGGCTCGCGAACACGATCCACGCGCAATTTGCCGGAAGCCGACTGACGGCCATTAGCCGGTTCTTGCGCCTCTTCGTGCAGTCTGCCGCCCTTGGCCTCGGTGCCTTACTCGCGATTGCGGGAGAGATTTCAGCCGGCGCGATCATCGCATCCTCCGTGCTCTTGAGCCGGGCGCTCCAGCCGATCGAAAGCATCATCGGCGCATGGTCCTCGCTCGCGGCGGCGCGCGCGGCCGGCCAGCGGCTCTCGCGTGTACTCGAGAACCTGGAGGAGCAGAGGATCCATACCGCGCTTCCCCAACCGCAAGGCGTCCTTTCGGTGGAGGAAGTGGGCCTGCGCGGCCGCGACGGGCGAACACTTCTTCTCAACATGAACTTCAAGGCAGAGCCCGGACAGATTCTCGGGATCATCGGTCCGAGCGGATCGGGCAAGACGACGCTCGGCAAGATCCTCGTGGGTGCGCTGCAACCCACCATCGGCGCGGTCAGGCTCGATGGAGCGCGCCTCACGGACTGGGACCCGGACGAACTGGGTCAGCATATCGGTTATATGCCGCAGGAGCCGTCGCTGTTCGAAGGCACGATCAAAGAGAATATCGCTCGTTTTGAGCGAGGCTCCACGACTGACGACGCCCGGCAGATCGACGAAGCGGTCGTGAGCGCGGCCAAGGAAGCAGGGGTCCACGAGCTAATCCTGCAGCTGCCGCAGGGCTACGACAGTCCTTTGGGGCTGATGGGGCAGGGATTATCCGCGGGGCAGGCGCAGCGTGTTGCACTGGCACGGGCGCTCTACGGCAACCCGAAGCTGCTGGTACTCGACGAGCCCAATGCATTCCTGGATCAAGCGGGCGAAGCGGCACTGGTCGGGGCTATCGGCAAGGCGCGGGCGCGCGGCGCCACAGTGATGGTCATCGCTCATCGACAAGGCGTCCTTGCGACTGTCGACCGCCTACTCGTCCTGGAGGATGGCCGCCCGAAGCTGATTGGTCCGGCCAAGGAGGTCGTTGCCAGACTCACGGGTCCGAAGCGCGCGGAGAATGCAGCATGAGCGAAACGCTTGTCCTCGCTTCACCCGTTCACACCGGAGCTGGCGATCCGCGCCGCGAAATTCGCTTAGGCGCAGCGGTGGCTGCGGGGTTCTTCGTCGTTTTCCTCGGCTGGGCCGCATTCGTGCCGCTCGATGCCGGCGTCGACGCACCTGGGATCATCGCCGTCGCCGGCAACCGCCAAACGGTTCAGCATCGCGACGGCGGCGTCGTCACCGCGATCCATGTCCGTGAAGGCCAGCACGTCCGGGCAGGCGAGGTCCTGGTCGAACTGTCGGCGCCTGAACTCAAGGCGTCGGAGCGGGCGCTCACCAGTGACTATCTGACGCTTCTCGCACAACGAGCGCGCTTGCTTGCGGAGCGTACCGGTCAGCGCGACTTCGCGCCGCCTCCGGAATTTGCCACGCTGACGCCTCAGGATCGCGCGATCGCTACCGAGGTCCTGCAGCTTCAGCGTAGCGAGATGCGTGCCCGTTCGGGGTCCGTCTCGGCGCAGCAGTCAGTGCTTGGCCAAAGGGCGCAGCAGTTGGTGCAACAGCAGGGCGGCTTCGTAAAGCAGCGACAGGCCTTGATTGAACAGCAGAGGCTTATCGCGGAAGAGCTGACGGGACTGAAGAGCGTCGCCGAAAAGGGTTTCGCGTCGATGAACCGCGTGCGCGCACTTGAACGCGCCCAGGCAGACCTCCAGGGCCAGGAGGCCCAAATGTCGGCGGAGTTCGCTCGCGCCGGCGAAGGTATCGGTGAAACGCGCATGCAATCGCTCAGCGTTTCGCGCGATCGACTCTCGTCGGTCGAGACCGATCTGAAGGATACGCAGAGCAAGCTCTCAGAGACTCTGCCGAAGCTGGTTGCCACGCGCGAGCAGCTCGAGCGATCGCAGGTGCGATCCCCGGTTACGGGGCAAGTGGTCGGCCTCACCGTGTTTACGGTGGGTGGCGTCGTGGCTGCGGGGCAGAAGCTGATGGACGTCGTTCCCGACGGCCGTGAACTGGTCATTCAGGCACAGCTCAAACCTACGGACGCCGATGATGCCTATGCCGGCCAGGACGCGCAGATTCGGTTCCAGAGCATTCACAATCGGTCGCTGCCGCTATTCACGGGAACCGTGCGCACGGTGTCTGCGGATGCTTTCAACGACGAGAAAACCGGACGGTCATATTTCCGGGCCGAGATTGTCATCCCTGAGAAGGAACTGAACCACGTTCGCTCTGTCCTCGGCAGCGGCGAGTTGCGTCCCGGCCTACCGGTAGAATCGGTCCTTAGGGTGCGCAAACGCACCGCACTTCAATATCTGCTTGAGCCTCTCACCGGGGCGCTCTGGCGTTCGGGCCATGAAGACTAGCGCTTACGGCGGCCTCTGATTGGTAAGCCCGTCCAGCTGTCCTGCCGTGACCCGCGGCGACGGCGAAACGTTGGCGCGCCATTCTGCGTCATGCTCCCCCTCCCTCCGCGGTCTTCATTGACGCCCGGTTCAAATGTGACTGCCAGTTTGCTGTTCGCCGTCGCGGCAAACAAGCTGGACCTCCTGCTGTTGCGGGTTGGGCGCTTGTGCAACAGCCGGGCCATTGGCGACGATGCAAGTGGGGTCCTGAACGGATCCCGCCTGGACACGCCGCCCGATGATCGGAGCAGTCAATTAGCCTGAATTCCTAGAGCTGACCGCGAACCGCTCCATCGGGGAATTCGAGCGTGTCCACACTGACGTAAAACCCGGAAGGATTTCCGACGATCTCGGTCAGCTGACTGCGCGTGCTTGGCGCGCAGTCGCGGAGCGGCGTTCCGATACCGGTGAATAGTGCGATGATTGGCGGTCCGTTCGCGAGCGGTCCGCCTTGATGAATGTGTGCCATGAACGGCTGCGAAAGCCCTGAAAGCTTGAATTCGAAGCAGACCTGCTTGTTGTCGGGGTTGACTGCGAGCCTAACGATTCCGAAACCGTTTGGATCGCCGGTCCCGCCATTCGGCCTGGCTAAGTTGGTTTCGGCCTCGCCGGTCAGAGGAACAATGAAAGTCCGGGCTCCCGGCGGCGCAGACGCACCCACGAGCAACACCGACGCGCAAGCAACCAGCGCACGTTTCGATCCGCGAACCATCAGGCTTACTCCCAGGCCCACCGCTCGCGGTCGAAACTTTACGATCGCATATCCGTTCCGGCGATGCCGACGAACGGGCTCACTCAAAGGCCGGACTGTGCTTGTTTGCTGCCGATTTCAGCACAGATGGCTCCCCGGGCCTGATTCGAACAGGCGGCCGTCCGATTAACAGTCGGATGCTCTACCGCTGAGCTACCGGGGAGTGTCCCGTTACGGGCAGGCGGCTAGATAACGCGGCCTACCTTAAAGGCAAGTGTTTAGCGCTCCAAATTCAAGTCGCGAATTGCTCCATCGCGATCCGTTCATCGAGAGCATGCTCGGGATCAAACAACAATGTGAGCGACCGTTCTCGGTCGAGACGCACCTCGACTTTCGAGACCTCGCGGACCTCTATCTGGTCGGCGACGGCGGAGACCGGGCGATTCTCCGCCTCCAGGATCTTCAGGCAAACGGCAGTATCGTCGGGCAGGATTGCGCCCCACCACCGGCGAGGGCGGAATGGACTGATCGGCGTAAGCGCCAGCAAATTCGCCTGGAGTGGCAGGATGGGACCACGCGCCGAGAGATTGTAGGCCGTCGAACCCGCGGGTGTCGCTACCAGCACCCCGTCGCAGGCCAACTCGGGTAGCGCCACGCGCCCGTTCACCGAAATTTCGATCTTCGCCGTCTGCCGGGTTTCGCGGAGAAGGGACACTTCGTTGATGGCGGCATGAACGTATTTCTTTCCCGTTACCGTCGTTGCTTTCATCTCGAGCGGCGCGACACGGATCGCCTTCGCGGCCGAGATGCGTTCGGGCAGGCAATCAAGCCGCCAGTCGTTCATAAGGAAGCCGACCGTACCCCGGTTCATGCCGAAGACGGGCTTTGGGCAATTGCCTTCGAGCATCGCGTGCAGCGATTGCAGCATGAAGCCGTCGCCGCCGAGGGCGACCAGGATCTCGGCATCTTCGACCGACGCGAACTCATATTGATCGCGAAGCAACGCCTCCGCCGCTTTCGCCAGCTCTGTATGCGACGACAGAACCCCGATCCCGAGCGATCGCAAGTCCTGCCTGGACGTACCGCGTGTGTGGGGACCATCCGCGTTCAAGCCGCCGTACCTCGCTGCTTACTTCTGTGCATCAGAACATAGGGAGTGAAGACCGCTGCGTCACTGTACCGTTTCGGGTCGGGTACGGAACTGGCGCTACCCCGGTCATGCGCCGAACGTTAACGCCTGTTGCCATGACGGGGTGGGATACGATGTTTGAGTGGGGTAGGCGGGCGTCCGATCGGGCAACATTGGCGTCCGCCGATCCGATCCGGGACCTGATGCTCGAAGGCGCCATAGCGCACGAGCAAATTGAGGTACTCTTTCAACCTTTGATCGAGCCGACGACCGGCCGCATCCTTGGCGCCGAAGCGCTTGCACGGTCTCCCATCGTGCTCAATGCGGAAGCGCTGTTTGCGCGGGCTTCGGCAGCGGGGCTCGAAGAGCGGCTTTCGCGCCTGATTCAACGAAAGGCCCTGCGCTCTGCTGCGGTTTGGGAAGGCCCGCTCCGGGACCTCAAGATCTCGATCAACCTACTTCCGCAAGATCTCGCGCGGCAAAATTTTGAGCAGTGGCTGCTCGAGGAGATCTCCAACGCGGGAATCAACCCAAAGCGAGTGACGGTCGAGATTACCGAAAGCGCGCTGCTACTCGATCGCCCTGCGGCCGCGGAGCGGCTGACGCAGTTGCGCGCCGAAGGCATTACGATTGCCGTCGATGATTTCGGCACCGGCTATGCAAACCTCGCGTATCTGACGTCGCTGCCGCTCGACATGCTCAAGATCGACCGCGGCCTGATCACCGACATCGTCGGCGGCACGCGTGACCGGATCGTCGTCAAGGCGATGATCCGCCTCGCTCGCGATCTCGGGCTTCAGGTTGTCGTCGAAGGTGTCGAGAGCACGGCTCAGCTGGCGCTGCTCGCGGAATGGGGCTGCGACCTTTATCAGGGATTCCTCGGAGCCGGTGCGCTCACCCTCGAAGAGCTGACGCGCTTCGTTGCGACAGCGCAGGTCGAAGCCGCCTAGGCGGGCTCCAGCTCCTTCTTCGCGCTCGCGTCGCCAGCTGCTACGACGCGGGCGAGCCCACGAGATAGCTGCAACGCGCCGTTGAGCCGAGCTTCAGCTGACGGCCAGTCGCGCGTAATCGCGAGCTTGCTGTCCGGACGAAGTTTCGCCGAACCCTTCAACCGGTCGATGTAGTCGAATAGCCCCTGGAGGTCGGGGAAGCCGTGCTCGGCGAATGTCACGACGGCACCCTTGGGCCCCGTGTCGAGCTTGGCGATCATCGCCTGTCGACAGTTCAGCTTCACCTCGACGATCTTCATGAGGTTGCCGGTTTCCACCGGAAGCGCGCCGAAACGATCGATCATCTCGGCCGCGAAGGCATCGATTCCCAGCCGGTCCTCGAGCTCGCCGAGACGACGGTAGAGTCCCATGCGTAGATCGAGATCAGGTACATATTCCTCCGGGATCATGATCGGCGCATCGACGCTGATCTGCGGCGTGAACTCCTCAGCGCGCGTAGCGGAGCCGCCTGCCTTCAGGTCGACAATCGCGTCCTCGAGCATCGATTGGTAGAGCTCGAACCCGACTTCCTTGATATGGCCCGACTGCTCGTCGCCAAGCAAGTTGCCGGCGCCGCGGATATCGAGGTCGTGGCTCGCCAGCTGGAAGCCGGCACCTAGATTATCGAGCTCGGAAAGCACCTGGAGCCGCTTCTGCGCCGCTTCAGTGATCGAGCGGTTTGCCGGCATCGTCAGATAGGCATACGCACGGGTCTTCGACCGTCCGACGCGTCCGCGCAGCTGGTATAGCTGTGCCAGGCCGAAGCGATCCGAACGGTGGACGATGAGCGTGTTCGCACTCGGAATGTCGAGCCCGCTTTCGACGATCGTCGTCGACAGCAGCACGTCATACTTCCTGTCGTAGAAGGCGCTCATCTTCTCTTCGACTTCGGTCGGGCTCATTTGCCCGTGCGCAGTGACCGACTTCACCTCCGGCACCTGTTCCCGCAACCACTCTTCGATGTCGGGAAGATCGGCGACCCGCGGAACGACGAAGAAGCTCTGCCCGCCGCGATAATGTTCGCGTAGCAGCGCCTCGCGCAGCACCACGCCATCAAACGGCGTCACGTAAGTCCGCACAGCCAGACGATCGACCGGCGGAGTCTGGATGACGCTGAGATCGCGCAGGCCCGACATCGCCATCTGCAGCGTGCGCGGGATGGGAGTGGCGGTGAGCGTCAGTACGTGGACGTCTGCTCTGAGCGCTTTCAGCCGCTCCTTGTGGGTAACGCCGAAGTGCTGCTCTTCGTCAACGATGACGAGGCCGAGGCGCTTGAACTCGACACCCTTCGCGAGGACGGCGTGCGTACCGATCACGATGTCGACGGTCCCGTCCGCCAGTCCTTCCTTCGTCTTCTTGGCTTCGCTCGAGGGGACCAGACGAGACAACCGGCCGACGTTGATCGGAAAGCCCTGAAGGCGCTCGACGAAGTTCTTGTAATGCTGGCGTGCCAGGAGCGTCGTTGGACAGACCAGTGCGACCTGCTTGCCGGACATCGCCATGACGAAAGCCGCGCGCAAGGCGACCTCCGTTTTGCCGAAGCCGACGTCGCCGCAAACGAGCCGATCCATGGGTTTGCCCGCTTCGAGATCGCCAAGAACGTCCTCGATTGCGCGTTCCTGGTCGTCGGTTTCCTCGTACGGGAACCGATCGACGAACTGGGGATAACTCGCGTCTGGCGCGGCAACGATTCCGGGCCGTGTGGCGCGAAGTGCGGCGACCTTGATGAGCTCGCCTGCAATTTCGCGAATTCGCTCCTTCATTCGCGATTTGCGGCGCTGCCACGCCTCCCCGCCGAGGCTGTCGAGCGAGACGCCTTCGCTTTCGCTGCCGTAGCGCGAAAGAAGCTCGATGTTTTCGACCGGTACGTAGAGCTTGTCGCCACGCGCATATTCGAGCGCGACGCAGTCGTGCGGCACCTTGCTGACAGGAATCTGCGTCAGGCCCTCGTATCGGCCGATGCCGTGATCCGCGTGGACGACGAGATCGCCCGGAGAGAGCGTCGCAAGTTCCTGAAGGAAAGCGTCCGCAGCTTTCCGCCGTTTGCGGCGCCGCACCAGCCGATCGCCGAGCATGTCCTGCTCGGTGAGCACGGCAACGTCTGGTGTCGTGAACCCGTGTTCGAGCGGGATGACGAGCAACGCCGGTTGCGTCTTCGAGCCTAGCGCCTCCTGCCAGCTGTCGACGAGCTTTTGCGTTTTCAGCCCGTGATCCTCGAGGAGGCCGGCTAAACGCTCGCGAGCACCTCGCGTGTAGCTTGCGAGCACAACCTTATGGCCGCTCTTGCGAAGTTTGCCGACGTGGTCGGCTACCGCTTCATAGACGTTCGCTTGCTGAGTGCGCTCCGGCGCGAAATCGCGTGCGGGCTGCACGGCGAAGTCAATCGTGGTGCCGGACTCTGGCTCGGGAAACGGTGAGGTGCGGTGGATCGCGCGCGCACTCACGATCGTGTCCCAGTCGCCATTCAGAACGTAAAGAGATTGCGGCTCGAGAGGGCGATAGCTGCCGGGCTCGGCCTCCATCGCGCGAACGCGATTGTTGTAATAATCCTCTATCGCCTCTCGCCGGCTATCGATCGCTTTGTCAGCGCCGGTATCGCGAACAATGATGTCGTTCTCGCCTAGGTGATCGAAGAGCGTCGCCAGTCGTTCCTCGAGTAGCGGCAGCCAATGCTCCATGCCTGCCATGCGCCGGCCGTCGGATACCGCCTGATACAGCGGATCCTGCGTCGAGGTGGCTCCGAATTTTTCCCGGTAACGCGAGCGGAAGCGCTTGATGCTGTCGGCGTCCAGCAAGGCCTCGGACGCTGGCATCAGCGTTAACGCGTCGGCTTTGTCCGTCGAACGCTGATCGGATGGATCGAAACGGCGAAGGCTGTCGATTTCATCTCCAAAGAAATCGAGACGGAACGCCTGCTCTGCCCCTGCCGGGAAGACGTCGATCAGTGATCCGCGAACGGCATATTCCCCGTGCTCAGCAACAGTGTCGGAGCGCTGGTATCCGAGGGAGTTCAGCTGTTCGACCAGCGCTTCACGTTCAATCCGCTCGCCCTCGGCGATCCGGCGCGTCAACTGGCGGATGCGGAAGGGTGTCAGAACCCGCTGGGTCGCTCCGGTCGCGGTCGATACCAGAAGTTGCGGTTTCTCTCGCTTCGACTGAAGTGCGTTCAGCGTCGCCAACCGCTCGGCCATGACGCGCAGCGCAGGCGACGCGCGGTCATATGGCAAGCAGTCCCAGCCGGGGAGCGTCAGAACTTCGACTTCAGGCGCGAAAAGGGGCACCGTTTCGGCAAGCGCGCGCATGGCAGCTTCGTCTGCGGCGATGACGACGGCGCGTCCGCCATCGCCGGTCCCGTGTGCGGCTCGCGCGAGGTCGGCTGCCAACCACGGCAGAAAGCCGGAAGGAACGCCCGCTAAAGTGAGGGGATCTTTCGCGCGAAGGACACGCTGAAGCGGCTCACTCATCGCGCAATCCGGATGTAGTTGAGGCGTTTGAGCTCTTCGATCATCGGACCTGCGAAGCGCTCCGGCGCCTGGGCGGTTCCGTGCGCCCACGCCATGATGTCGACGTCCTGCTCTTGCAGCATGGACGTGAACAGCGCACGCTCCTCCGCGCTCCACGACGGGTGATGAGCGTCGAAGAAGCCGCCGACGAGCATATCTGCTTCGCGCGTTCCGCGATGGTGCGCGCGCCAGTGGAGGCGCTTAAGTTCCGGATCGGTGGGCATGTTTGCCATTTAGGAGCAGGCGAGCCGTGAGGGAAGTGGAGCAGCACAGCTTGCGTGCTCCATGGCGATTTTCTAGCTCCGTCTCGTGCAGGTTGTCGGCGATTATCACAATGATGGGTTCGCCCATGTCCGCGGACTGATCCCGCGCGACGTGGCGAGAGCCTTCATGACCCGGTTCAAGGAAGCTACCGCGGACCGGCCGATCCCCCTCAACAGGCCGCAGATGTACGCGCCGGTCCTGTCGCGGCCTGCCTTCGACGTTTCCGGCGATATCTTCCAGCCGATGGACTTCTTCCTTTGGGCCCTGACGCCGATGATCAGTCATCTGGTCGGGCGCGAGGTCCTACCTTCCTACGAATATTTCCGCATCTATCGCGGCGGCGACATATGCCGTGTCCACTCCGATCGGCCTGCGAGCCAGCACGGGCTTTCGCTGACGCTCGACTATAGCGAAGGGAAG
>Ga0308173_10002149_pt1 | contig 10379 bp, 10 predicted proteins | sample PhyPR1_FD_203716 | JGI IMG/M metagenome (GOLD analysis project Ga0308173, IMG submission 203716) | Soil microbial communities from UC Gill Tract Community Farm, Albany, California, United States - DLSLS.P.R1 | ecosystem: Environmental > Terrestrial > Soil > Agricultural land | place: USA... | reverse complement strand
CCGCGTCGTGGACGGGAGGTCGGGGCGCCGTTCGAGGTCGAGGGCCAGTGTGGCCGGTCCCCCGCCGGCGAAGAAGGTGGCGTCGAAGTCGCCGACGATACCGGTCACCTCTGTCACCCGCCCCCCGCCAGGACACCGGGCTTCTCGGCTCCTATCGCGCCGAAGCGGACCAGCTTCACGGGGTACTTCCCTGCTCGTCGTGCCGGCTCCGTGCGTCCGGCGAGATCACCGGGATCAACCTGCGAACTCCTCGGCCGGCAGGCCGTGGATGCCGGGTCGGTGCCGGAAGACCGAGCCGGCGAGCGGCTGTGCGGCCCGCTGTGCAGCGGTCAGCCCCTCGCGTGCCGTGGTGACGAAGAGTTCATCGAGCTGCGGACCGCCAAAGGTCACGCTGGTGACGAGGCTGACCGGCAGCTCGACGACCCGGTCGAGGGCGCCCGACGGGGTGTACCTGTGCATGCACCCACCGCCCCAGAGCGCAAGCCACAGGTGACCTTCGGCGTCGATGGTCAGCCCGTCGGGCAGCCCTTCGGACTCGGGCACGCGCAGCAGCGTCCTGCGACCGGTCACCCGGCCCGTCGTCGGCTCCACCTCGAGCTGGTCGACCGTGCCTCGCCCGGTGTCCACGTAGTAGGCCCAGGCACCGTCGCGCGACCACGCCATGCCGTTGGAGTTGGTCACCCCGATCACCACCTCGCGGACGGCGCCGTCCGGCTCGAGGCGGTACAGCGACGACACCTCCGGCGTCCCGTCGTACGACAGCGTGCCGGCCCAGAACCGTCCCTGCGGGTCGCAGCCGCCGTCATTGAACCGCGTGCCCTCCGGCTGACCGGGAGCCGGCAGCACCGGTCCGGCCGGCTGCCAAGCGCCGTCGAGTAGGAGGAAGCCCCTCTCGACGGCTGCGACCCAACCGCCTCCGCGCCGCGGCGCCACCGCCCCGACCGGCATCCCCAGCCGGTGCACCGTCCTTGCACCCGTGGCCGGGTCGACGACGTGCACCTCCCCGGCCATGATGTCGACCCACACGAGCGTGCCGGTGCGCCGGTCCCAGCACGGTCCCTCACACAGCTCACCGGCATCGGGCACCAGCACGTCGGCCGCGCCGAGCCGGCTCACAAGCGGATCACCGCCTTGACCGGGTCAGATGCTCCCTCGGCGAGATGCATGAAGGTCCGCTGTGACTCCTCCAGGGGGATTGCCGTCGCCCAAGCCAGGTCCAGGTGCGGGGCCATCGCCACGGCGGTGGCGAAGTCGTCGGGGCTGTAGGCGAACGACCCGACGACCCTCTTCTCACCCCGGACCAAGTCGTTGCCGTCGAAGCCGGCTCCGGCCTCGGCCAGTCCCAGCCACAGGCTGGTGCCTCCCGGGCGAAGGCACCGCAGTGCCGCCTCGCGCGTCTGGGCGGAGCCCACGGCGTCGACGACCACGTCGTACTCACCGTCCAGCTCGGGCGCACAATGCGCGGCGCCGAGTCTCCGCGCCAGGGCGAGCCGGGACGGCGCCCGGTCGACGACGGTCACGTTGCCGATGCCCTGCTCGCCGGCGACCAGCAGCGTGACGAGGCCAATCGTCCCGGCCCCGATCACGGCCACGCGCTCCACGGGCTCGTGCTCGACCTGCCGCCAGGCATGCACCGCGTTGGCGAGCGGCTCGATCAGCACCGCCTCCTCCCAGCTGAGGTCGTCCGGGATCTCCTGCAGCGCCTCTCGCGGTACGGCGACCTTCTCGGCGAAGCCTCCCGGTAGGTGCACGCCCATGAGCCCGCGTGCGCGGCAGAGCTCGGCAGCGCCACGCGCGCACATGTCGCACCGACCGCAGCTGAGCAAGGGGTTCACGACGACCCGTCGCCCGTCCGGCGTCTCGCCGGCGATCTCGTGGCCCATGATCAGCGGTGGGCGGCGGAACCCGAGGCTCCTGAAACCGTGCAGCTCGCTGCCGCAGATGCCGCTGGCTCGCACGGTGAGCGAGATCCAGCCGGACGGCACCTCGGGTGTCGGGACGTCCTGCAGCTCGACGACCCCGGGGTTGGTGAACACCAGCGCGCGCATCCCGGCGTCGACCGGGGCACTCACTGCGCACCAGCGGAAGCGATGACGTCGATCTCCACGAGGATCCCGAGGAGCTGCGAGCCGACGGTCGTGCGCACCGGGAATGGCTCCGGCATGACCCGACGGTAGGCCGCGTCGAACGCCGGGAAGTCCCTCGGAAGGTCGGCGAGATGCACGGTGGCCTTGACGACGTTCGAAAGGTCGAGTCCGACGGCGGCGAGTGCGCGGGTCACGTTGGCCAAGGCGGCGACGGTCTGCGCCTCGACGCCGTCCGGGACAGCCCCCGTCTCCGGGTCGTGCGGCCCGAACCCGGCGGTGAACACCAGCCCGTCGGCGGTGCCGGTCACGTGGCTGTAGGCGCCGCCGGGGGCGGGTAGCCCGTCGACGAGGTGCGAGGAGTGGGTCATGCGGTCCTCCGGCGGTGAGTGGGAGTTCGTCGAGCGAGGTAGGCGTTCGAGGGCATGGGCATCACATGACGGCGAGCTGGCCGCCGTCGACCACGAGCTCGCTGCCGGAGACGAAGGCGGCGTCCTCCGAGGCGAGGAAGGCGTAGGCGGCCGCCACCTGATCGGGCAGCCCAGTGCGCAGGAGCGGGATGTGCGCCCGCGCGTAGGACTCGATGAAGTCCGGACTGATGCTGGCGGCGATCTGCTCGTTGAGCGCCGTGCGAATGTAGCCGGGACACAGCGCATTGACGCGGATGCCGTGGCGGCCGAGCTCGACCGCCATGGTCTTGGTGAGCAGGAGGACGCCGGCCTTGGACGCGTTGTAGTGCGCGTAGTCCGGCTCCCCGGCGAGCCCGTTCGTCGACGCCATGTTCACGATGGCTCCGCCGGTGCCCTGCTCGACCAGGACCCGGGCGACCGCCTGCGCGACCAGGAACATCCCACGCAGGTTGACCGCGAGCATGTGGTCCCAGTGGCTGGCGGTGATCTCCAGGAAGGACTCTCGCCATGCGATGCCCGCGTTGTTCGCCAGGACATCCAGACCACCGAAAGCTTGGACGGCAGCGCTCACGAGGTCGCTCGCACCGCCCTCCTCGCTGATGTCACCCGGCAGGCCGCGCACGTCGCCGAGATGCCGTAAGGCGCTGACAGTGTCTTGGACCCCGTCCGCGTCGACACCGCCGACGAAGACCCGGCAGCCCTCCTCGAGGAAGCGTTGGACAGCCGCCGCCCCGATCCCGCTGCTGCCTCCGCTCACCAGCACGCGCTTGCCCCGCAGACCCCGCATGGACTCTCCTCGATGCCGGCGTTGTTCGAAATTTAGAACGCGTGTCGAGATTTCGTCCGACGATAGTCACGGGAGAATGCCGTGTCAAAGCCCGCAGGCCCGCCGGCGACGCCCCGGCAGTGGGTTTGACGCACTCCGAGGGCACTCGTACAGTCCGTGTTCGAGATTTCGCACACCGTCTGCAGACAGGGCTGAAGCCATGGGCCGCGCCGTTCCCGCCGCGAGCCGCGCGCTCGACATCCTCGAGTTGTTCCTGGACGCGCCCGTGCTCGCCGCCGCCGATGTGGTCAACCGGCTCGGCCTGCCGCGCACCACGGTGCACGAGCTGCTTGGCACGTTGGTGGACCGCAACTACCTCCTCGTCGTTCCCGGCCAGCCGCTGCGCTACCAGCTCGGCGTGCGCCTCTTCCAGCTCGGCAGCGTGTTCGCCCAGCAGCTCGACCTGGCTCGCGAGGCGCAGCGAGTCGCGGCGGAGGTCGCCGCCGAGTGTGACGAGACCGTCCATGTTGCGATCCTCGACGGGACCGACGTCATCTACATCGCCCGCGTGGAGAGCACCCACCCCGTGCGGATGATCTCCGCGGTGGGCCGCCGGCTTCCGGCTCACAGCACGGGAGTCGGGAAGATGCTGCTGTCGTCCCTGACCGACGAGGAGATCGACGCCCTTTACCGTGACCGGGACGAGCTGCCCAGCGTGACGCCTCAGACCATCACCTCGGTCTCGCGGCTTCGCGCCGAGCTCGCGGAGATCGACGCGCGCGGGGTGGCCTACGACGAGGCCGAGTCCAGCGAGGACGTCCACTGCGTTGCCACGGGGGTGCGGGACCACTCCGGTGCGATGGTGGCCGCCATGAGCGTCTCCGTCCCCAGCATGCGCTGGAGCACCGAGCGCCGCGACGCGCTCGCCGACCTCGTGCGGGCCGGCTCGGCCCGGCTGTCGGAGAGCCTCGGGCACCGGGCGAGTCGCGTCGGCTGAACCGGCGTCCCGCCGGGGCGGGCGTCGCATTGACCGCCGGCGTAGGCCGCCCTAGGTTGGTGCGACGCACCGACACTCGTTCGGTATATCGAACAGGATGACTCATGGGTCATGTCGACGCTCAGCTACCGCTGAGCAGGTATCGTCCTCGCGCGCGACTCGCGCTGCCTGCGCACGACGTACGCGCCGCACGCTTCCCGGCCGTCGACGCCCACAGCCACCTCGGTCGTTGGCTCAGTGGATGGGCGGGGCAGGAAGGCGCATGGCTCGTGCCGGACGTCGAGCCGTGGCTGGAACGGATGGCCGCTTTCAACGTGCACGCCTTCGTGAACCTCGACGGCCGATGGGGTGAGGAGCTGGGGGCTAACCTGCAGCACTTCGACGAGCCCTACCCCGGGCGCATCGCGACGTTCTGCCACGTGGACTGGTCGTTGCTGAAGGCCGCCTCCGCCGATGCGGCCTTGGCCGACAACCTGGCCGACTCCATCGCAGCAGGCGCAGCCGGCGTCAAGGTCTGGAAGGACCTCGGGCTGCACGCCCGGGACGGCTCGGGTGAACTGGTCCTCCCGGACGACGAGCGACTGGCCGGGGTGTGGCAGACCGCCGGCGAGCTGGGTGTCCCCATCTGGTGGCACGTCGCAGACCCCCTGGCCTTCTTCGACCCGGTCGACGAGCACAACGAGTTCCTCGAGCTCCTCCTCGCGCGTCCGGACTGGTCGTTCGCGGACCCCAGGTTCCCACCCTTCGAACGTCTCATGGAGGCGATGGAAGCGGTGGTCGCCGGACACCCGGGCACCACCTTCGTCGGGGTGCACGTCGGGTGCTTCGCCGAGGACCTGGGCTGGGTGGGGCGGATGCTCGACACCTACGACAACTTCCACATCGACATCGCAGCCCGGCTCTCGCAGCTTGGCCGGCAGCCGCGGGCCGCCCTGGACCTGGTGTCCCGCCACCCCGACCGGGTCCTCTTCGGCTGCGACGAGATTCCGCACACCGGCGCGAGCTACCCCACGCACTTCCGCTTCCTAGAGACGGCGGACGAGCACTTCCCGCACTCCTCGGACGACCCTCCGCTGATGGGGCGCTGGTCCATCTCCGGTCTCGACCTGCCGGACGACGTGCTCCGTGCCGTCTACGCAGACAACGCCGCGCGGCTGGTTCCACGGCTGCGCTCCACCAACATCGAGCGGACATGAGGCGCCCATGACCAAGATCGCGATCATCGGGGCGGGTGGTTACGAGTTCCCGGTGCAGCTCATGAACGACTTCTTGTCGTTCGCCAGCACACAGGGCGCGCACTACGCCTTGATGGACATCGACCCAGCATCCTTGCGTCGGACCGACCGGCTGGCGCGGAAGATGGTGGAGGCCCACCGACTCCCTGCCCGCATCGAGGCGACGACCGACCGTGCCGTCGCGCTGGACGGGGCCGACTTCGTCGTCGTCTGCTTTCAGGTGGGCGGTCGCGACGCCTACGCCGTGGACATGGAGGTCCCCCGCCGGTACGGCGTCGACCAGACGGTTGGCGACACGCTCGGGCCGGGCGGCGTCTTCCGCGGGCTGCGGTCGATGAAGGCGCTCGAGGAGATCACCCGGGACATGGGCCGACTCTGCCCCGACGCCCTGCTCCTGAACTACGCCAACCCGATGGCCGTGAACTGCTGGTTCGCCTCGGACGAGGGGATCCGTACGACGGGCCTGTGCCACTCCGTCCAGCACACCGCTGACGAGCTGGCGTCCGTGATGGGTCTCGAGGACGGCACGTGGTCGTTCAAGGCCGCCGGCATCAACCACCAGGCCTGGATGCTCGAGTTCCGACACCAGGGGCGCGACGTCATGCCCCAGCTGCGCGCCGCCGTCAACGAGTACCACCGCGGTGAGCGTCAGCCGCTGCGTCCGATCGACGAATGGTACGCCGGCGGGCGCGAAGGCGTGCGCACGGCGATCATGAACCTCACCGGCTTCTTCCAGACCGAGTCCAGCCATCACGCCTCCGAGTACTACCCGCACTTCCGGCGTACGCCGGAGGACGTGGCCGCACTGCTGCCCGAGCGCTGGGACTACCTCGAGATCACCCGCGGGAACAACGAGGAGCAGCTCGACCGGATGGCTCAGGAGTTCGCCGAGGGCAGCTTGGACGTCAGCGAGGAGTACGCCGCCCGGATCGTCGACTCCGTGCTCACCAATACCCCTCGAGTGATCTACGGCAACGTGCCCAACACCGGTCTGATCACGAACCTCCCGGACGGATGCTGCGTCGAGGTGCCCTGCCTGGTCGACCAGAACGGCGTGCAGCCGACCTACGTCGGCGCCCTGCCGGTCGCCGGTGCCGGGATCGACCTGGCGTCGGTGGGCTACCAGCAGTGCGTCGTCGAGGCGTACCGCCGACGCTCGAAGGATCTCGTCACCACGGCCGTGTCCTTGGACCGCCTGACGAGCTCGCTGCTGAGCTTGGATCAGATCGCCTCGATGGTCGAGGAGATGATCGACGCCCAGCAGGCCTGGCTTCCCGAGCTCAGCTGATGTCGGTACCCCACGCGAAGGAGGACGCGGTGTCCGGTCCGGTCCGTCAGGACGACCTGGTGCGGTGGTGCTCGATCCCCGTGAACGAGCTTGTCGGGCACCCCGAGCTGCGGGTGCCGTTCAGGCTGTGCGCCGAACCCGTCGAGATGGGCCGGCTGATGGCCGAGGAGCTCGTCTACGCGATCGAGCACAGCTCCGCCGCGGGTGGCACCCTGCGCGCCATCATCCCCTGCGGTCCAAGCGGCTGGTACGCGCCTTTCACCAAGCTCGTCAACCGCCGTCGGGTCTCCCTGCGGCACGTCGAGGTCTTCCACATGGACGAGTGCCTGGACTGGCAGGGCAAAGACCTCCCCCGAGGTCACCCATACAGTTTCCGCGGCTTCATGGAACGCCACTTCTATGCGCCGGTCGAACCGGACCTGGCGGTCCCGGAGGCCAACCGGCACTGGCCCGACCCCACGCGACTGGCCGAGATCACCGCGGACCTGCTGGAGACGCCGGCCGACCTCGTGTACGGCGGGTGGGGACAGGACGGCCACATCGCCTACAACCAGGCGCGCCGGCACCCGTTCAGCGCGGTGAGCGTCGAGCAGTTGCGCGATTCGACGGCGCGTGTGCAGGAGAACAACATAGACACGGTCGTCGCGCTCGCCCAGCGCACTTTGGGGGGCGCCTACCAGTTGGTCCCGCCCATGTCGGTGACCCTCGGCCTGCGCGAGATCCTGGCGGCGCGCCGGATCCGGCTGTTCAGCGACACCGGCGCCTGGAAGCAGACCGCGTTGCGGGTCGGGCTCTTCAGTCCGGTCACCGCGGAGTACCCGCTCACCCTCCTGCAGGAGCACCCCGACGCACTGCTGACGGCCACGGTGGAGACGGCGACCCACCCGGTCAGCGAGCATCCCGAGTGGGATCTCGGGCTCTCGTGACGCTCGCGTACGACATCGTCGTGGGCACCGGAGGCCTGGGCACCGGGATCATGCTCGCGCTCGAGGGCAACCGGACCCTTGGGCGCGAGGAGAGCCGGCCGGCCCAGCTGCTCGACCGGCGGGACTACTGCAAGCTGCACATCGTCAGCCACTACGTACAGCGGCTGCTCGGACCACGGGCACCGGTCGTCCCCGTCGGCAAGGTCGGGGACGACGAAGCGGGGCGCTTCGTCCTGGCCGAGATGCGCGCGGCCGGACTGGACACCTCGTTCGTGGCCACGTCGCCCTGTCCCACCCTGTTCTCGGTCTGCTTCCTCTACCCGGACGGGGACGGCGGCAACCTGACCACGAGCACCTCGGCAAGCGCCGAGGTGACGGCCGCCGACGTCGAGGCCGTCCAAGAACTGTTCCGTCGGCACCGAGGACGCGGGGTGGCGCTCGCCCTGCCGGAGGTCCCGCTCCAGGCACGCATCGCCCTGCTGGGGCTGGCCACCGAGCACCATTGGCTGCGCGTTGCCGCGGTCGTCCCGGACGAGGTCGAGGCCCTACGTAACAGCGGTGCTCTCGCGCAGCTCGACCTGCTGGCGCTGAACGTCGAGGAGGCGGCGGCCTTCGGTCGGACGAGCCCGGACGCGCCGGTGCACGACGTCGTCGACGCGGTGGTCGACGAGCTGGGCGCCGTGGGCTGCACCGCCGGCCTCGTGGTGACCGCAGGGGGACGCGGCAGCTGGAGCTGGGAGGCCGGACGACTCGTGCACGCACCGGCCGTGGACGGCGGCGGCGGAGTGGTCAGCACGGCAGGAGCCGGCGACGCCCACCTGTCCGGGTTGGTCGTCGGGCTGGTAGCCGGGGTGGACCTCGCGACGGCCAACGCCTTCGCGGCACTGGTCTCCGGGCTGAAGGTGCGCAGTCCACACACGATCGACCCCGACCTAGACGTAGCCGCGGTCGTCGGGCTGGCTGCGCGCCTCGACCGCTCGCTCCCAGAAGAGCTCCTCGCTGCCTTGGGCGGGACCGGCACGTGACCCAGGGCGCGTCGTCCAGGTCAGCCCTTCACGCCCGAGGAGGTGAGCGACTGGATGAACGTGCGCTGCGCCGCGAGGAACGCCAGGAGCACCGGCAGCACCGTGATCATGTTGCCCGCCATGACCGCTGCCCACTGGGTGCGGTGCTGTCCCTGGAACGTCGTCAAACCCAACTGCAGCGTGTAGTTGTGGTCGTTGTTGATCGCGATCAACGGCCAGGCCAGGTCGTTCCACGTGGCGAGGAACGTGAGCACAGCGACTGTCCCGAGGGCCGGACGCGCGAGCGGCATGACGATGACCCAGAGCGTGCGCAGGCGCGAGCACCCGTCGATCCAGGCCGCCTCCTCGATCTCGCGCGGCAGCGACAAGAAGAACTGGCGCAGGAGGAAGACGGCGAACGGCGTCACGAGCGAGGGCACGATGAGCGCCCCCAGGCTGTCGATGAGCCCCATGTCCTTCATCAGAAGGAACGTCGGGATCATGGTGATCTGGAAGGGGATCACCAGGGTCGCGAGCATCAAGGCAAGGACGAGGTTGGACCCGCGGAACCGCATTCGCGCGAAGGCGTAGCCAGCGAGCGAGCCGAAGACGAGGTTCCCCAAGACGACGACTCCCGCGACGATCACCGAGTTCATGAACCACCGCGGGAACAGTGCGTTCCGGAGCACGTAGCGGTAGCCGTCCAGGTGCAGCGAATCCGGGATGATGGTGGGAGGGAACCGGTTGATCTGGGCGTTGGTCATGAGCGAGCTCACCACCAGCCAGAGCAGGGGCAGCGCGAACAGCAGGCTGATGGGCGCGAGGATGAGGTGCCAGGCGCTGAAGGGAAGGAACCTGCGCTGGGGCCTGCGTCCCGGGAGCTGCATCGTCATCGTCCCTCCGCGTGCCCGTGCCGGCGCGCGAACCTCAGCCCGAGGCTGAGGACGAGCAAGCCGAACGCGAGGACGTACGCCGCGGCTGCGGCGTAGCCCGCGTGGAAGAGCTGGAACGCCTGGTTCCACACGAAGAACACGATGACCGTCGTCGCCTCGAGCGGACCGCCACGCGTCGTCACGAAGACAAGGTCGAACAACTGCAACGCCTGCAGAGTCTCCCAGATCGACAGGAAGACGGTGATCGGCCGCAGCGCCGGCCAGACGACGTACCGGAAGCTGCCCCAGGTGCCGGCGCCGTCGATGGCGGCAGCCTCGATCAGCTCCTGCTGAATGTCCTGGAGGCCGGCGAGGTAGACGACGACGCAGAATCCGATGCCGCTCCACAGGCCGATGAGGACCAGCAGCAGCAGCGCCTGATTGCCGTCGGCGAAGAAGCCCTGCGGACCGATGCCGAACCACGACAGGACCGCGTTCGCGACGCCGAAGTGCGCGTCGAAGATGAACGAGAACAGGACCCCTTGGGCGGCGGCGGAGATGACGAACGGGACGAACACCATCGTCCGGTAGACCCCGATGAAACGGACCTGACGGTTGAGCATGATGGCCAGGCCGAGACCGCCGGCGATGCTGAGCGGCACGAACAGAGCGGTGTACACGAGCGTGTGGACGACCGCGGAGCGAAAGTTGGGGTCCTGGGCCAGGACCCGGTAGTTGGCGAGCCCGATCCATCTCGCAGGAGTCACGAGGTCCGCGGACTGCATCGACAGGACCAG
>Ga0308173_10002148_pt1 | contig 10381 bp, 9 predicted proteins | sample PhyPR1_FD_203716 | JGI IMG/M metagenome (GOLD analysis project Ga0308173, IMG submission 203716) | Soil microbial communities from UC Gill Tract Community Farm, Albany, California, United States - DLSLS.P.R1 | ecosystem: Environmental > Terrestrial > Soil > Agricultural land | place: USA... | reverse complement strand
GGTCGGCCATCGTCGCCGCCGGCGTGCCGGCCCGGACGGAGTACTGGAAGGTGAAGGCGCTCGAGAAGCGCGAGGCCTCGACGACCCGCAGCGTCTCGGCGAAGTCCTCCTCGGTCTCCCCCGGGAACCCGACGATCAGGTCGGTGGTGATGGCGGCGTCCGGGATGGCCGCCCGCACCTTGTCGATGATGCCGAGGAACTTCCCGCTGCGGTAGGAGCGGCGCATCGCCCTGAGCACCCGGTCGGACCCGGACTGCAGCGGCATGTGCAGGCTGGGCATCACGTTGCTGGTCTGCGCCATCGCGGCGATGACGTCGTCGGTGAAGGCCGCCGGGTGCGGGCTGGTGAAGCGCACCCGCTCCAGGCCGGCGACCTCGCCGCAGGCCCGCAGCAGCTTGCCGAACGCGAGCTTGTCGCCGAACTCGACGCCGTAGGTGTTCACGTTCTGGCCCAGCAGGGTGATCTCGACGACGCCCTGGGCGACGAGCGCCTCGACCTCGGCGAGGATCTCGCCGGGGCGGCGGTCCTGCTCCTTGCCGCGCAGGCTCGGGACGATGCAGAAGGTGCAGGTGTTGTTGCAGCCCACCGAGATGGAGACCCAGCCCGCGAAGGCGGAGTCGCGGCGGGTCGGCAGGGTCGACGGGAAGGTCTCGAGCGACTCGAGGATCTCGACCTCGGCGCGCTTGTTGTGCCGCGCCCGGTCGAGCAGCGCCGGGAGGCTGCCGATGTTGTGGGTGCCGAAGACGACGTCGACCCAGGGGGCGCGCTCGACGATCGTTGCGCGGTCCTTCTGCGCCATGCAGCCGCCGACGGCGATCTGCAGGTCGGGGTTCGCGGTCTTGGCCGGGCGCAGCTGCCCGAGGTTGCCGTAGAGCTTGTTGTCGGCGTTCTCGCGCACGGCGCAGGTGTTGAAGACGACGACGTCGGCGACGTCGGGACGCTGCGCAGCGGGGATGCTGGCAAGGTCGACGTAGCCGGCCGTCTCGAGCAGCCCGGCGAGGCGCTCGGAGTCGTGCACGTTCATCTGGCACCCGTGGGTGCGCACGTCGTAGGTCTTCGGTTCACTCATGGCTGCACAAGGGTAAGCCGCTCGCGGGCCTCCCCGGGAATCCCCCGAGTCGTCGGATGGGGCGCGGGAGGCGCATACTTGCATAGTTCTGCAACTGTGCAAGGGAGTCGACGTGTCCGTTCCGCTGTACCAGGCCAAGGCCGAGTTCTTCCGGACGATCGGCCACCCGGTGCGCATCCGGGTGCTCGAGCTGCTCGCCGAGCGTGACCGGCCGGTGCACGAGATGCGGGCCAACATCCACGTCGAGGCGCCGAACCTCTCCCACCAGCTGGCCGTGCTGCGGCTGGCCGGGCTGGTGACGCAGCGCCGCGAGGGCGGCGAGGTGCTGTACTCGCTGGCCCTGCCGGCGGTGAAGGACCTGCTCGCTAGCGCCCGCGCCATCCTCGAGACCAAGACCGCCGACCAGGGCGGGCTGGTCGACGACATCACCCCCGTCGCGCTGTGAGCACTGCGGCCACCCGCACCGAGGTCCTGCACCTGCTCCGCACCCGTCTCGACGCGGTGCGACCGCGCAGCCGCGACCTGCGCGCGATGCTGCACCACCCGCGCTCCGACGTCGTCGCGGGGGTGACCGTGGGCGTGGTCGCCCTCCCCCTGGCCCTGGCGTTCGGCATCGCGTCGGGGCTCGGCGCCACGGCCGGCCTGGTGACCGCCGTCGTGGCCGGCGTCGTGGCGGCGGTGTTCGGCGGCAGCCACGTGCAGGTGTCTGGCCCGACCGGCGCGATGACCGTCGTGCTCGTGCCGATCGTGGCCGAGCACGGTGCCGGCGGTGTGGTGGTGGTCGGGCTGCTGGCGGGGCTGTTCCTCGTCGCGATGGGGCTCGCGGGGGCGGGCCGCTACGTGCGCTTCATCCCGCTGCCGGTCATCGAGGGGTTCACCCTCGGCATCGCGGCATTGATCGCGCTGCAGCAGGTGCCCTCGGCGCTCGGCGTCACCGGGGCGCACGGCCACGTGCTCGTGGCGGCGGTCGGCGCGGTGGTCGACTGGGTCTCCTCGCCCGACCTGGCCGCCCTCGGCCTGAGTGCCGGTGTCGCCGTCGTGATCCTGCTCGGCTCGCGGTGGCGCCCGGCGCTTCCGGTGGCGCTGTTGGCCGTCGTGGCGGCCACCGTCGTGGCACGCGTGGCCCACCTGCCCGTCGCGACGATCGGTGCGCTCCCCTCGCAGCTGTTCACGCTCACCGTGCCCTCGGTGACGTGGAGCGAGCTGCGGGTACTCGTGGCCCCCGCCGTGGCCGTGGCGGCCCTCGCGGCGCTGGAGAGCCTGCTGTCGGCCACCGTTGCCGACGCGATGAGCGTGTCGACCCGCCACGACCCCGACCGCGAGCTGTTCGGCCAGGGGCTGGCCAACCTGGTCTCGCCGCTGCTCGGCGGCATCCCGGCCACGGCGGCGATCGCCCGGACCGCCGTCAACGTCCGCTCCGGGGCGCGGTCGCGGCTCGCGGCGGTCGTGCACTCGCTCGTGCTGCTGGTCGTCGTGCTCGCCCTCGCGCCCGTCGTCGGCTGGATCCCGCTGGCGGCACTGGCCGGCGTGCTCATCGCGACGGCCGTACGGATGGTGGAGGTGTCCAGCCTGCGGGCCCTCGTGCGCACCTCGCGCAGCGACGCCTTCGTGCTCGCCCTGACCTTCCTCGCCACCGTGGTGCTCGACCTGGCGACCGCCGTCGTCCTCGGCATCGTCACCGCCGGGGCGCTGGCCCTGCGCCAGCTGGCGAACACCACGGCGCTGCGCGAGGAGCCGCTGGCCGACGTCGACGAGCCGGCCGGGCACGGCGCCGACGAGGGGCACCGCGACGACCACGCCGCCGAGGAGCGCGCCCTCATCGACGAGCACATCGTGGCCTTCCGGCTCGAGGGCCCGTTGTTCTTCGGCGGGGCGCACACGGCGCTGCTCGAGCTCACCGAGGTCAGCAACGTGCGGGTCGCCATCCTGCGGATGTCGCACGTCACCACGCTCGACGCGACCGGCGCTGCCGTGCTCGCCGACACGGTGCGGGCGCTGGAGTCGCGCGGCGTGACCGTGCTCCTGTCGGGGATCCCGGCCCGCTTCGTGCCGCGGCTGGAGGCGACCCGCATCCAGCAGCACCTCACCGCGCTGCACCACGTCTTCGAGCACACCCCCGACGCGATCGCCCACGCCCGGCGGCACGTCGCGCGCGACGGCCACCACGCAACCGAGCTCAGGCCAGCCGGGTGATCGCGACGACGACCTCGAGCGAGGCCTTGGCCCGACCGGAGTAGATGCCCTTGAACGGCGGTACGTCCTCGTAGTCGCGGCCCCGGGCGACGACGACGTGGTCGCGCCCGACCTCGGTGCCGTTGGTCGGGTCGCAGCCGATCCACCCGTCGTCCCAGAACTCGACCCAGGCGTGGCTCTCGCCCTTGCTCGTCTCGCCGACGGCGGAGTCCTTCGTCGGCACGAGGTAGCCCGAGACGTAGCGGGCCGGCACCCCCAGGCTGCGCAGCGCCCCGACGGTGATGTGCGCGAAGTCCTGGCAGACCCCGGACCGCTCGCCCCAGGCGTCCTCACCACGGCTGTGCACGCCGGTGGCCCCGGGCTGGTACTTCATCTCGGCGCGCACCAGCCCGCTGAGCTCCTCCGCGGCGGCGCGCGGCGTCGCCAGGCCGCGCACGGCGTCCGCCAGCTGGCCGATGCCGCGGCCCGGGCGCGTGCGGGCCGACTGCATGAGCCACTCGTAGCTGCGGTCCTGCACCGCGGGGTCGCGCACGGCCTTCCAGTCCAGGCTCGGCTCGTGCCGCTCGACCTCGGTGCGCTCGACGGTCGAGATGGCCTCGATGTCGAGCCGCTCGTGCTCGGCGAGGCTCTCCATCGCCATGACGTGGGTGCCCCAGTGGTCGCGGTAGACGTGGCTCCAGGTCATCGGCCGGATCCGGATGCGGTTCTCGAGGGTGGTCTGGCCGACCTCGTTGAGCGGCGTCATCCGCAGCTCGTTGTGGGCCGCCCGCACCCGGCCGTCGTAGGCCAGGGAGGTGGTGTGCACGATCCGCCAGCGCCGCACCTCAGAACACCCCGTCCTTGGTCCAGGTCTGCAACGGCCCGGACTGGAAGTAGCGCTTGGCGATGGCCTGCGAGCTGTTCATCACGGCCCCCTGCACGCGCTGCATCTGGGCGGGCAGGTCGTTGATGATGTCGGAGGTGGCCCGGAACTCCAGCGAGGTGCGGATGCGGCCCAGCTGGCGGCGCGCCTCGTCGGGGATACCGATCCGGTCCTGCTGCGGTGCCAGGGCGTCGAGCCGGCGCTCGGCCTCCGACAGCGCGAAGAACACCGAGCGGGGGAACTCGCGGTCGAGCACGAGGAAGGCGGCGGCCCGGTCGTCGCTCAGCAGCCCGCGCTGGCTGCGCATGAACGCCTGTTGGGCACCGCAGCTCGACAACACGACCGACCAGGGGGCGCCACCGCGCGGCAGGCCGCCGGTGGCGACCAGCCGGGCGGTCATGTCGGCGCGCTCGAGGCTGCGGCCGAGCACGAGGAAGTCCCACGCCTCGTCGTGCGACATCGTGGAGTCGGCGATGCCGCTCACCAGGGCGGCCCGCTCGCGCACCCACGACAGGTGCCGCTCGGTGGCGATGCCGCGGCCGAAGCCGTGCCAGCGGTGCCAGGTGGTGTTGATGCCCTCCCACAGCTCGGTCGAGAGCGTCTCGCGGGCGCGCCGGGCGTTCTCGCGGGCCGCGAACCAGGCGCCGGTGATCGAGCTGGCGTTGGACCGGTCGAAGACGAGCGCCTCGCTGACGTCGGCGAACCCGACGTCGCCCTCGAACGGCATCCCCATGATCACCGAGAGCACCGTGCGCGCCGCGATGTGCTCGTCGGCGCCGGGGTCCTCCAGCAGCTGCAGGCGCAGCACGTCGACGATCCTGGCGGTGCCGTCGGCGCGCTCGGTGTAGCGGCCGATCCAGAACAGCGACTCGGCGATCCGGCTCAGCACGGGTCGCTCCCCCGCCGCGCCCCCGAGGTCTGCTGCTGCTGTTGCTGTTGCTCGCGCATGCTGTCCTCGTGGGATGCCGTGGGGGCGCTCATGACCACCACCTCGCGGTTGTCGGGGAGCCGGCTCGGGACGTTGCCGGCCGGGCGCCGGTCGGAGAGCACCCAGGTGTCCTTGGACCCGCCGCCCTGGCTGGAGTTGACGACGAGCTCGCCCTCGGGCAGGGCCACCCGGGTCAGGCCGCCGGGCAGCACCCGCACCCGCTCACCGTCGTCGACCGCGAACGGGCGCAGGTCGACGTGGCGCGGCGCGAGCCGGCCGTCGATGAACGTGGGCACCGTCGAGAGCTGCACCACCGGCTGGGCGATCCAGCCGCGCGGGTCGGCCGTGAGCTGCTTGCGCACCTTGTCGAGGGTGGGGCCGTCGGCCCGGTTGCAGACGACCAGGCCCTTGCCGCCGGAGCCGTCGACCGGCTTGACGACCATCTCGTCGAGGTGGTCGAGCACGTGCTGCAGCGCCGGCGCCTCGTCGCAGCGGAAGGTGTCGACGTTGCCCAGGATCGGGTCCTCGTCGAGGTAGAACCGGATCAGCTCGGGCAGGTAGGAGTAGATCAGCTTGTCGTCGGCCACCCCGTTGCCGATGGCGTTGGCGACGGTGACCCGCCCGCTGCGCATCGCCGAGACCAGGCCGGCGACGCCGAGCACCGAGTCGCCACGGAAGTGCACCGGGTCGAGGAACTCGTCGTCGACCCGGCGGTAGATGACGTCGACCGGCTTGTCGCCGGTGGTGGTGCGCATCCGCACCTGGCCGCCGACGCAGACCAGGTCGCGGCCCTCGACGAGCTCGACGCCCATCATCCGGGCCAGCAGCGCGTGCTCGAAGTAGGCGGAGTTGAAGACTCCCGGCGTGAGGACGACGACGGTCGGGTCGCTCGCGCCGTCGGGGGCCGAGGCGCGCAGGGCCGCGAGCAGCATCCGCGGGTAGTCGTGCACCGGGCGGATCCGCATCGTGGCGAAGGCCTCGGGAAAGACGTTGGCCATGGCGCGGCGGTTGGCGATGACGTAGCTGACGCCGCTGGGCACCCGCACGTTGTCCTCCAGCACCCGGAAGGTGCCCTCCTCGTCGCGGATCAGGTCGACCCCCGCGACGTGCACGCGGACCCCGTTGGTCGGGCGCACGCCCATCACGGCACGGTGGTAGTGCGTCGAGCTGGCGATCAGCCGCCACGGGATGACGCCCTCGTGGACCGCGCGCGGGATCTCACCCTCACGCGAGTAGATGTCGTCGAGGAACGACTCCAGGGCGGTGACCCGTTGCACGACACCGGACTCGATGACCTGCCACTCGTGCGCCGAGATGACCCGCGGCACCGCGTCGAGCGGGAACGGCCGCTCCTCGCCCGCGTAGTCGAAGGTGACGCCCTGGTCGAGGTAGGACCGGGCGAGGGTGTCGGCCCGCTCCTTGAGGGTGCCCGCGTTCATCGCCCGCAGCGTGTGGAACACCGGCTTGTACGCGGTGCGCGGGGCGCCGGGCTCGGCCAGCATCTCATCCCAGGCAGCGCCCAGCGTGTAGTGGTCGAACAGGCTCCCCGCCGCGTCGGGTCCGGTCTGCTCGCTCACGTGACGAACCTATGGCCACCGCGTGAACCTGTCATCACGCTCGTGTCACCGGCAGGTTTCGGGGGTGCCGTCCCGAATCGAGGTGATCTTCTGGTCCGAGGGACCCGCGGATCACCTCGAACCCGCTGGGTGTGCCCCCGTTCGAGGTGAACTTCTGGCGCGTGAGACCAGCGGATCACCTCGAACCCGCTGGTGGCAGCATTGCAGCCGTCCGCCCGCAGCGAAGGAAGCCCCGTGCGCACCCTGCTCAACATCATCTGGTTCGTCTTCGGCGGGCTCTGGCTCGCCCTGGGCTATGCCCTGGCCGGGGTGGTCTTCTGCGTCCTCATCATCACCATCCCGCTCGGCGTCGCGTCGTTCCGGATGGCGCGGTACGCCCCGTGGCCGTTCGGCCGGGCCGTCGTGCCCAAGGCCGGCGCCGGCGCCGGCGCGGTCATCCTCAACGTCGTCTGGATCCTCCTCGCGGGCTGGTGGCTGGCCATCGTGCACGTGGTGACGGCGATCGCGCAGGCGATCACGATCGTCGGCATCCCGCTGGCCCTCGCGAACCTGAAGATGGTGCCCATCTCGCTGGTGCCCTACGGCAAGCAGATCGTGCGCACCGACGAGCTGCCGCCCGGAGAACGCCCGCTGCACGCCCTCTAGTCGCGCTGGTGCTCGGGCGCCTCGCGGACCGCCTCGCGCACCACCCGCAGGGACAGCTCGGACGGGTAGCCCTTGCGGGCGAGCATCCCGGCCAGCCGGCGGGTCTGCACCACGGCCTCGAGCCCGCTCATCGAGCGCATCTTCTTCGCGACCAGCTCGCGGGCGCGGTCCTCCTCATCGTGCGGGTCGACCTCGTCGAGGGCCGCCTGCGCGGTCTCGTCGTCGACGCCCTTGCGACGCAGCTCTTGGGCCAGGGCCCGACGGGCCAGTCCGCGGCCGGCCTGCTGGGAGCGCACGAGCATGCCGGCGTAGGCGACGTCGTCGACCAGGCCGACCTCCTCCATCCGGTCGAGCACGGCGGCGGCGACGTCGTCAGGACACTCCTTGCGGCGCAGCACCTGCTCGAGCTGGGACCGGCTGCGCGGCGCGGCGGTGAGCTGGCGCAGCACGATCTGGCGCGCCCAGTCGAGCGGGTCGTGCTCGCTGCCGCGGGTGCGCGGATCGGACTCGGGGTCCGGCGGAGGAGGAGTGGACCCCACCGCCGGCGACCCCACCGCCGGCGACCCCACCGCCCATGCGGGCGGCGGGGTCGTCGAGTCGGCGAACGGCATGGTGGTCAGCCCGGGTGGGCTCAGAACTCGACCGAGATCTCGGGGACGGCCGCGATCTCGGGCCGGGGCACCCCGATGCCGAGCTTGTCCTTGATGTTCTTCTCGAGCTCGTCGGCGAGGTCGGGGTTGTCCTTGAGGAACGCGCGGGCGTTCTCCTTGCCCTGCCCGAGCTGGTCGCCGTCCATGGTGTACCAGGCACCGGCCTTGCGGACGAAGCCCTGCTCGACACCCATGTCGATCAGGCCACCCTCGCGGGAGATGCCCTGGCCGTAGATGATGTCGAACTCGGCCTGCTTGAACGGGGGGCTCACCTTGTTCTTGACGACCTTGCAACGGGTGCGGTTGCCGACCGCGTCGGTGCCGTCCTTGAGCGTCTCGATGCGCCGCACGTCGAGGCGGACCGACGCGTAGAACTTCAGCGCCTTGCCACCGGTGGTGGTCTCGGGTGAGCCGAACATGACGCCGATCTTCTCGCGCAGCTGGTTGATGAAGATCGCGGTGGTGCCGGTGGTGCTGAGGGCACCGGTGATCTTGCGCAGCGCCTGGGACATCAGGCGGGCCTGCAGGCCGACGTGGCTGTCGCCCATCTCGCCCTCGATCTCGGCCCGGGGCACCAGGGCCGCGACCGAGTCGATGACGATGATGTCGAGGGCGCCGGAGCGGATCAGCATGTCGGCGATCTCGAGCGCCTGCTCCCCCGTGTCGGGCTGGGACACGAGCAGCGCGTCGGTGTCGACACCGAGGGCCTTGGCGTAGTCGGGGTCGAGCGCGTGCTCGGCGTCGATGAACGCGGCGATGCCGCCGGCCTTCTGGGCGTTGGCGACCGCGTGCAGCGCGACGGTGGTCTTGCCCGAGCTCTCCGGGCCGTAGATCTCGACGACGCGGCCGCGGGGCAGGCCGCCGATGCCGAGGGCGACGTCGAGGGCGATCGAGCCGGTCGGGATGACCTCGATGGGGGGGCGCACGTCGTCGCCGAGGCGCATGACGGCACCCTTGCCGTGCTGCTTCTCGATCTGGGCCATGACCGAGGCCAGGGCCTTGTCACGCTCACCGCCGGGGGCGGCAGCGAGGGGGTTGGGGGTGAGGACGCTCCCGCGGGAGCCGTTGGGACCAGCCATGTCGCACCTGTTCTTTCGTGTCTGCAGCGAGCGCGCCCACCGGCGACCACTCCCGCCGTCGGTCTCGTCGCGAGGTCTGGTCAGACGCTAGGTGGCGGCACCGACAACGGTCACGGACTGCCGTGGGCCTGTGGACGAGTGCTGTCGGGGGCGCCACCTGTGGACGACCCTAGCCGAACACGTGTTCGACATCGAGCACCGTCGCCCGACACGCCGAGGCGTGTCGTCCTACCCGGCGGGCACGCCCCACATCGCCGCCACGTGCCGGGCGTCGGTGCCGCAGCACCCGCCCACGACGAACAGCCCGGGCAGCGACGCGGTCAGCGCGGCCTGGTCGACCCCGAGCACCACGGGGTCGCCCTCGTCGAGCGCCTCCGCGGCGTCGAGCTCGGCATGGCTGAGGGCGGAGGCGTTCACCCTCGTGCCGCCGATCCGCTCCAGCCAGGGCCCGGCCTCGGCCACGGCGGCCGCCACGTGCGACGGGTGCGCGCAGTTGACGACGAACCAGTCGGGCGGCGCGACGTCGTCGACCGCCTGCACGGCGGCCCGCAGCGTGGTGCCGTCGGGCAGCCGCCCGTCGGTCTCGACGGTGAACCCCACCGACACCGGCAGGCCGACCTCGCCCGCGGCCAGGGCGACCCCGATGCCCTCGCTCACCGTCGTCAGGGTCAACGAGCTGACCAGGTCGGCGCCGGCCTCGGCGAACGCGCGCGCCTGCGGGAGGTGGTAGTCGCGCGCCTGCCACGGGTCCATCTCCTCGCCCACGACGTAGCCGTCGCCGCGCGGCCCCACCGTTCCGGCCACCAGCACCTCGGGCACGTCACCGGCGTACCGCTCCCCCAGCTCCGCGAGCAGGCGGACGGCGTCGGTGTTGACCCCGGCCAGCCCGTCGGCGCCCACGCCCAGCCGGGCTCCCCAGTCGGAGTTCGCCCGCCAGGTCGGCGTCTCGAGGAACAGCCCCGCCCCGGCCGCCGCGGCGATCTCGGCGTACCCGGCGTAGTAGTCGGTCAGCAGCTCACGCCCCTTGGGGTCGACCAGCAGCGGGAACGCCGCGAAGTGCGGGAGCTCGACGCCGTGGTGGAAGACCAGGTCGGTCTCGAGCCCCCCGTCCGTGACGTAGCCGGGCAGGGCCGGGTCGGGTGTCCACGCGGGTGCCGGCTGCTCGCTCATCGCTCCAGTCTCCGATGACGCGAGTGGCGCGTCGAGAGCCTGTCGAGGGTCGGTCAGGTCAGCAGCAACCGGCCGATCCGGCGCGAGGCGCCGACGATGCCGATGGCGCCCATCACGGCGAGGTAGGCGACGTTCGCCAGCAGCGACCACCCCACCTCCCCGAGCATGAGCGCGCGCTCGAGGGCCACGCCGTTGTACAGCGGGGTCA
>Ga0308173_10002147_pt1 | contig 10383 bp, 7 predicted proteins | sample PhyPR1_FD_203716 | JGI IMG/M metagenome (GOLD analysis project Ga0308173, IMG submission 203716) | Soil microbial communities from UC Gill Tract Community Farm, Albany, California, United States - DLSLS.P.R1 | ecosystem: Environmental > Terrestrial > Soil > Agricultural land | place: USA... | reverse complement strand
AAGTCAGTCGCCTGCTCACCGCATACAGCGCCGCCATTCTGACTTCCTCGTCTTCCGACTCCTGACTTCCATATCCCAACGGGATATCAAGGGCGGAGCCCTTGCCTAGTTTGCCGATGGTTTTTCCGCGGAATCGATGACGAGAATTTCGCCTGGACCCTTAGCCGGCGAGAGTTTCAAGCCCAATTGCCGTTCTAAAGCACCAAAAATCGTCTGGCCCGCCACCTCGTCCGGGGATGCCTCGTCAGGCACGTATTCCAGATGGATATCGAACTTGCCTCTCAATCCCGTCTTATTAATGACGGGGCGATCGAGGCTGCCGAGGAACGCCGTCGCGAATTCGTCCAGAGTCGCGCCCGCTTCGATTGTCACGATCCCTTCTTTCATGGCTCCGAAGGAACGGCAGGGATTCTCCGGAGGCGGCGGTGGCGGGAATGTCGCGAGGATGTCATATGGAGCGCAGCTTCCTTCGCGGAAACGGCGCAGCCTGGGACCGCCTTTGGCTGTCCTGAGTTCGTAGACCGGCACCAATCTGGTCTCGCGGTGAAGCTTCAATCGGAACCGGTCTTCGAGAAGCGCCTGAAGCATCGGCCCGTGCATCAGAATCTGGTTCTCGATACCGTCGGCCTTTGCCCTGATATCGAACCGATCGGAATCCATCCACCCTGTGCCTCCGGCGATCGGCGTCGGCGACCGGTTGACCCGATGTCCATCTCCGAAGATTACGTACGCCATCTGGATCAGGCCTTTCAATGTCTGGCAATTGATATCGAGTGCCTCGGGAGAAGCGTTTCCGCCTCCAGCCTTCGCGTTTGGGGGAAAACCGGTACTGCAGAGCCTGACGGAAGCGACATCGAAGCGGGGCAAATCCGCGGCGCTCGCGAGGGCAGCAACTAACAGCACGATTTGAGCGCGCATGTTCCGATCTTCGCAATCTTCCGGCCGGACCTGAAGGCGTTGGACCCTCAACGGATGCTCCCAACTTGCTGTGGTGCAAGCCGCACAGTTGTGGACACGTCGACAGGATTCACCACACCGGATGCGCCTGCGCCACCAGCCGCGCCACCTCGGGCTTGTTCGTGTCCCAGAATTCATAGGTGAACTGGTGGCACGAGCGGCCCGCCCACATAGATGAGCTGCGTTTTGCGTTTACCCCGACGAAATGCGCGCCGCAGGAACCGAACTCGAGAAGGTGCGGGCGGAAATAACCGCAAATCGAAACCTCCCGCATGCTCACAACGTGATGCGGTTCGGCCGTGATCATGGCCACCTGAAGACCCTGCTCATCCGTTTCCGAGGTCAGACGTTCGTGGCCGATCGTTTCGCGCAATTTCCCTTCGACGTTCCATCCGGGAGGAAAACCCGTAATTCCGGAATTGCGTGGCTGGCGGGGGCAGCGATCGGCGAAGCGGCCGTAACAGCAGCGGACATCCTCCGCAATCAATGGGCCGCGCGAATCGTCCAGCCATGCGCGAACCGAAGCGGGCATGCGCCAGAGGACCACGTCATTATCGAGCGAGAGGAGGTGGCGGTTTGGAAAGATCCGCGGCGGCGCAAACTTCCAGGCAACGCCTTCAGCCATACCTTCGTCGAGACGTTCGCGAAGCCAAGTGGGCGTGAGCCCCGAACAATCTTTCCAGTCCGTCAGCCTCGCGGCGCGTCCCACGCGGGCTCGCGCGGTATTCACGTCAATGGTGTTGACGCATACGACGTACTCCGGAGCGTCCCCGAAAACGGCGCGCGCTCCGGTAATCGAATGTGCGAGGACCTCATATCCGCGGGCGCTGACGTCGCCCACAATCCAGCGAATCGCGAGTTGCATTTTGAATCCATCCACCGCAAACGAAACTCCACTGTGAGGGTCCGGGTTGCGGATTCAGTCGTGGTGGACGGATTGTAAAGACGTCAACAGACGATCGCCGCCGCTGGTAACGTTCCAGGCTCGCTATTTCCCGGTATACTTGGCGGAAAGATGAAACGCCTGCTTCTTGCGCTTGCTGCCGCCGCTGCTTTGTCCGCTCAGACGAAGGTCACGTCTGTCGAAGGCATAACGGAATACCGGTTCGACAACGGACTTCGGCTACTTCTGTTTCCCGATAGCTCAAAGCCTTCCATTACGGTGAACATTACGTACCTCGTGGGATCTCGTCACGAAGCCGCGGGCGAGGGCGGGATGGCGCACCTTCTCGAGCACATGGTGTTCAAGGGCAGTCCGAAGCATCCGAACATCCCGCAGGAACTGACCGCGCATGGCGCACGGCCGAACGGCAGCACTACCTGGGATCGCACCAACTACTACGAGACGTTTCAGGCCACCGATGACAACCTCAAGTGGGCGCTCGATCTCGAGTCCGACCGCATGGTGAACTCTTTTATTCGCCAGGAGGATTTCGATAAGGAGTTCTCAGTCGTTCGCAACGAGTTCGAGAGCGGAGAGAACAGCCCGTTCAACGTGACCTTCGAGCACACCATGGCCGCGGCGTATCTGGTGCATAGCTACGGGAAACCTGTGATCGGAAATAAATCCGATGTGGAGCGGGTACCGATCGGCAATCTGCAGGTTTTCTATCACAAGTACTATCAGCCTGACAACGCGATCCTGACGATCGCCGGCAAGATCGACGAACCGAAGGTTCTCGAACTGGTGAAGAGTTATTTCGGCTCCATCCCCCGTCCCGCTCGCGTCCTGATTCCCACCCATACCGTCGAACCGCCGCAGGACGGCGAGCGCATGACTGTGGTGCGGCGTGTCGGGGATATCCAGATGCTGCTCGCCGCCTATCACACGCCCGATGGAGGCCATCCGGATACCGAAGCCCTGGACATCCTGGCGAGCGTGCTGAGCGAGGCTCCGTCGGGACGGCTTTATAAGGCGCTGGTCGACAACAAGAAAGCCAGCCAGGTGATCGGGTCGACCATCGAGAACTACGATCCGGGGATGATCCTGTTCGGCGCGGTGCTGGGGAAGCAGGATTCGATCGACGATGCGCGGAAGATCCTGCTCGATACCCTGGCAGGTGTGATCCGGGAACCACCGAGCAAAGACGAAGTGGAGCGCGCGAAGACGCGGCTGCTGAAGCAGATCGACCAATTGCTCCGCAATTCGGCCAATCTCGGGCTGACCCTGAGCGAGTACATGGCGCAGGGCGATTGGCGATTATTGTTCCTCGAACGCGACCGTCTGAAGCAGGTCACGCCGGAAGATGTGCAGCGCGTCGCCGCGACTTATCTTAAGGACTCCAACCGCACGATTGGAGAATTCATTCCGGACGCCAAACCCGATCGCGCGGAGATTCCGGTCAAGAGCGATCTCGCAGCCGCTTTGAAAGATTACAAAGGCGAGGCTGTAATGGCTGCGGGCGAAGTATTCGACCCGTCGCCGAAGAATATTGAATCGCGCATCGAACGTTATGCGCTGCCTTCGGGAATGAAGGTGTCACTGCTGCCCAAGAAAACGCGCGGGGCGAATGTGAATGCCGTCATCACACTTCACTTCGGTGACCTCCAAGGCCTGAAAGACAAGCAGGCAATTGCGAGCCTCGCGGGCGCGACGCTGATGCGCGGCACGGAAAAGAAGAATCGGCAGCAAATTCAGGATCAGATCGACCGGCTGAAAGCGCAGCTCAATGTCTCGGGCGGGGCGAACAGCGCGACCGCGTCCATCGTCACCACGCGTGAGAATATGCCGGCGGCGCTGCGCCTGGCCGGCGAGATCCTAAGAGAGGCAACGATTCCCGAGAGCGAGTTCGAGTTGGTTCGAAAGCAACGGATCACGGGGCTCGAGAACTCGAAAAACGAACCGCAGGCGCTGGCCCCGACACGTCTGCAGCGAGCCTTGTATCCCTTTCCAAAGGGCGACGTTCGAGCGGTCCGCACCATCGACGAGCAGATCGAAGACATCAGCGCCGTTAAGGTGGAAGATGCGCGGGCGTTCTACAGGAAATTCTATGGCGCATCGCATGGCGAGCTGGCCGTGGTGGGAGATTTCGATCCGGCCGAAGTGAAGAAGGCCGCTTCCGATTTGTTTGCTGGCTGGAAGAGCGCCGCTCCCTATGAACGGATCAAGACGGGGTTTGAGAAGATCGCGCCTCTCAACGAATCGATCGAGACGCCGGACAAGGCGAACGCGTCGTTCTTTGCAGGCGTGCGGCTGAATGTGAGCGATCGGGATGCGGATTATCCGGCGTTGGTGTTCGGCAATTTCATGCTGGGCGGCGGATTTCTGAATTCCCGGTTGGCGACGAGGATTCGCGTGAAGGACGGGCTGAGTTATGGAGTCGGTTCGGTCCTTTCGGCGAAATCGAACGACAAGGACGGGCTGTTCCAGGTGTATGCCATTGCGGCGCCCCAGAATATGGCGAAGGTGGAATCAGCGTTCCGCGAAGAACTGACGCTCGCTCTGAAGGACGGATTTACCCAGAAGGAAATCGACGAGGCGCGGGATGGATGGCTGCAGAGCCGGGTGTTACAGCGTTCGGAAGACCGGTCGCTCGCGGGGTTGCTGTCGTCGCGCGATTATGACGGGCGGACGCTCGCGTGGGATGAGGAGCTCGAAGGAAAAGTGAAGGCGCTCACCGCCGCGGAAATTACGGCGGCGCTGCGGCGCAATATCGATCCGGCTCAGATCACCGTTGTGAAGGCGGGAGATTTCGCGAAGGTGGCCGGAAAGTAGCCGGAATCACAGCGGACTTCGTTTTGCACCCGGGTTCGTGTGTCTGTTGCAGTTATCGCGGCGCATCCGGACGATGAGATGCTCGGTCTGGGAGTCCTGCTTCCCGCCCTGAAGCGGCAATACTCGGTCATTCATGTCACCGACGGCGCTCCGCGGTCGGAAGCGCGCTGGCCCGAGTATGCGGCGCTGCGGCGGACGGAATTCCAAGCCGCTCTGGAAGCGGCGGGCGGCGCGGACGGACTGATACTTTCGCTCGACTGTCCGGACCAGCAGTCAGCATTCCAGATCGCGAACATCGCGGAGCGGCTGACGGCGATTTTCAACGAGCTTCGTCCTTCGCTGGTCTTCACTCATGCCTACGAAGGCGGCCATCCCGATCACGATTCCACGGCGGCGGCGGTGCATGCGGCCATCCGAATGACAAAGGCGCCCTGCGCGCTTGCCGAGTTCGCCGGGTATCATGCGCGCGACGGACACATGGAATGCGAGTCCTTTCTCGACGGCGCGGGCGATGCGTGGCCCGGTCCGCTTACTCATTCGGAGAAAGAATGGAAACGCGCAGTCCTCGATCGTTACAAGAGTCAGGCGGAGGTCATCGCGCAGTTTCCGCTCAACTTCGAACCATTGCGCAAGGCCCCCCGATATGATTTCGCCCGTCCGCCGCACGAAGGCAGTTTGCATTACGAATGGTTCAACTGGGGCGTCCGGGGAGATCAATGGCGTGCCTTGGCGCGCGAGGCGTTCCGGCAATTGGGCCTGCCATGCGAGTGCTGAGCGTGGCGTTTTCCCAAATTACCGTTCGATTACCACACGGCATTTGGCTATCGGTTGCGCTCCCCACGAGAACTTGTAAGCCTCATCGCCGCGGAGAAAATTCCACCACCGGTAGCCATCTTCGTGAGCGTAACGAAGGGCCTCGGCGAGCAACTCACGGCCGAATCCGAAGCACTCGTGTTGGGGGTCGAACGCGCTCAGATAGGAAAAGATGGTGCTGTTGTCGTGCAGCGCGAGCAGGATCGCGGCGATCGCGCCTCCAAAGCGCACCGTGAAAACTTTGAGAGAGCCGCGGGCTCCGAGCACTTCGGTAACCTCGCGCAGAAAGGCCTCGGAGCGATTCGCCTCGATCATCCCCGATTCTCCGGCTTTTCCCCAACGTGCACGGTGGAGGGCGACCAGTGCGTCCATCGATTCCGCATTCATGAAGTCGGCCGCGTCGAATCTAACTGGGGCGATCTGCTCCGCCTTTTCTCTATAGCGCCGGAGGTTTCGCCGCAGATCTTTGGGGCGCCCGGCGAGAAACGCTTCGTACGTCTGATCGATGACGATCCCGCTACACGGGGTATCGGGTTGCGCCGCGCCAAGCGCGCGCAGCGGAGTGTGGTCCGAGAGATCCTGCCAGAGACAAACATCCCAGTCGCTCCACCCCATGAGTTGCGCGCGCGCGCATTCGATGATCTCGTTAATGCGATGGGGAGCGAACACGGGATCGGCATAATCCGAAATACCCGTGCCCACCAACGTAATCTGACGCCGGCCGTTCCACTCATGCACGAAACACGGCAGGACACCGGCGGCCTGGCCGTCCTCGCGGAAGATCAATGTACGAAGCCGCCCGCTTCCGAAGTGCTTCCACCACGTGATGAGCCATTCGGGTGTCTGGAAGGGCGTTGGCGCGGGATACGCCTCCAGAAATCGCCCCCATTCGGGTCGAAACTCGCGCAGGCCGGCCTCGTCATCGACGATCTCCAATTGAACCACTATCGACAGAATAAGTGTCGATCGCTGCGAATTTGCTCGCCCAGCGGATGCGGCCCGTCATTTGCATCACCACGAACAGTGTCACCACACAGCCCGTAGCCGCGGTAAGTCCCGCGAATCCTTGAATGAAAAACGAATAGGAGAACAGCACGAGATAGACGAGCTGTGCGATTCCCGCTTCCACGATGGCGAAACGCAGTCCGGTTACGAGCCGGAGATAACTGATCACCAGAAAGATCGATACCGCGGAGCAAATCACGAACGCGAGGTGAATCGAGATGTGGTCTACCAGGTACGCAAGCAGCAGATGGAACGAGAAGAACGCCGTCGCAAGGAAGAAGTAATTCATCGGGTGTAGTTCGATATTGCGCATGGTGGTGATGATGAACATCAGAAAGAAAAACGTGAGGAGAGACACCGGCGCGAAGTACGTGATCTGGCCGGCTATAGGGCCAGGCTGCAGCTTTTCCGGCATGTTCATGCCGATCTGATAACCGCCCGCAATGAGATTGTTATAGCGCCACGTGAGCTGCCAGCCCGCTCCCGCGCGGGCCTTGTACGTCGGTGAAAGAGTGTCCGGCGGGAAATCGACGGCGTCGAAGTTCGTCTTCATGACGAGCGTGAAGTTGTGGGCCTGCGCGATCTCATTGCCGAATCGATACTTCCAGGATTCTAGTCCATGGGAACGATAAGCCACGCGCACGCGGGCCATTGCGCCGGGCGGCAGCATCGCGGCCGCTGAGATGCCTTTGGTATCTGCCGCGAACGGCGCCGGCTTGCCATCGATCTCAACCGCGGCGTCGTCGTACACGGCGTGCTCGGCCGGGAACAGCATGCGATAGGTAACCGGATGCTCTTCGTTGGTCGTGTTTCGAAAATCATAGACACCGGAGAAATCGACCGCGTAGGTGCTGTACCAAAGCAGACCTTTCTGCCGGTAATCGAGATCGAACGCGACGTTGATGCTGCTGCTTTCGGGCTGCAGGCGCGTTTCCGCAGCGCCGATCGCCGCATAAGTCGCAACGGGAGGACTCTGCTGTTGCGGTGAGCCCCAGTTCGACTCCACACCTTGTCTGAGTTTGCCGGTGGATTCCTCCGTGCGGCTTTGCAGTGTGTTGCCGAGGAGGACCCAGGCAGCGCTGGTCGCTCCGAGGATTACCGCGATAGCGGCGATGTTCCGGATCATAATTTCTCATCCATAGAGTACTTTGTATCATAAAGTTTTCTTAGATAGCAATACACCTGATTTAGGCATGCTACTTGCTATCTATCCCTCAAGAAGGCTACTTGACATAGCCAAACTTCGAAAACGAGGGGATTCCATGTTGGAAAAATTGCATTTACGTTCCGCACTACTTCGGGCGGTAGTTACTGCCTCATTCATCTTTCCTGCAAGCGCTCAGATCACTTCAGTCGTTAATGCCGCATCGCAGTTGTCCGGCACGATTGCGCCGGGTACGATTGTGAGTATTTTTGGGACACACCTTGCCCCAACCACGGCCATTACACCGGGAGTTGCCTCGCCGCCCACAACGGTCGGCGGAGTTACCGTCACGGTGGGCGGGGTCGCCGCGCCGATCTACTTCGTCTCGCCGTCCCAGATCAATGCGGTCGTCTCGTTTTCAACGCCCGTCGGTCCGCAGAGCCTGACGGTGGCGTCCTCCGCTGGGACATTTTCTCAAAACGTAACGATCGGAACGAACGCGCAGCCAGGCATCTTCTCTCTTCTCGGGACAGGGACCGGCGACGGCGCGATCATCAATCCGTTGACGCTTGCGATCGGGACCTTCACTGTGTTCAGTGGTCAGACGCAAACCTTCCTTTCCATTTTTCTGACGGGACTCGATCCCGGCGCCACGCCGGCTGTGTCGGTCGGAGGCGTAAGCGTGGCCGTCAAATTTGCCGGCGCGTCCCCCTGTTGCTACGGACTCGATCAGATCAACGTTCTGCTGCCCCAGTCGCTTAGCGGCGCCGGGCGCGTTCCGCTCGTCGTCCAAACGGCGGCGCAAACCAGCAATACAGTCGAAATTGTTCTGCTGCCCGCGCCTGGCGCGGGACCGTTCCCCAATGACGAACCCGATCATCCGCGCAGTCGTGAACTCGCGTCCGTTGCTACCGTTCCTGGGACCAGCCTCGCGCTGTTGGCCGATGAGGACGATGACGTAATTCGCGTCCTCGATGTCGCAAAGACGACCGTGACGAATGTCATCAGCCTTCCGAGCGGATCGGGACCGACGGCCATCGCGGTGAACTCTACCGGGACAACCGCGGTTGTAGTTGAGAGGCGGACTGGAAAAGTCGCGCTGATCGATCTGACACAGTCTAAAGTGACCGGCGAAGTGACGGTCGGGTCGGGGCCGCTCAGCGTTGCGATCGCCGGCGCTCTTGCGGTCGTGGGAAATGGCGACGCGAATACCGTATCGGTGATCGATCTCACGACGAAGACGGTCAAGCAGACCATCACAGTCGGTTCCGGTGTTCGCGGTGTCGCCGCGGACGCGACTCTGCTGAAGGCGTGGGTTACCAATCAGAACGACGGCACAATCAGCGTCATCGACCTCACCAGTTTTACGGTGACCAAAACCATTACACTTGGCGCGACGATGCGGCCCGGCGCGATTGTGAGGATTGCAAACTCGAACTTCCTCGCGGTGGCGTTACCGGTGAACGGCACGGGACAGATCCTGATCGTGAACATCAATGACGGAAGCTTTACCCCGTGCAGCACGAACCTGAATCTCGCAGGCGGCGCAAGTGATGTGGCGATCAGCGGTTCGACTCTGTTCTTCGCGAATCAAACCGGCGGAGCGGTTACGGCCGTTCCGATTTCGCTCACAACCGGACTTTCGACGGCTGCCTCGGTGACGATTAAAGTCGATCTCGGCGCCCGCGCTCTGGCGGTCGATGCGAAGGATGGTGTCTTGCTGGTTCTCAACGAAGGCAGCGGCACGATTGCGCTGGTCGATGTCACGAAGTTGTCTGTGATCGGGCGGATTAACGGCGTCGAATCCCAGATGGAAGGTGACGACAAAAACGACGATCACAGCGATCACGATCATGGCGGTAACGTCCCGTCGATCACGACGGTCGCCCCCGCGACGGCCTCGGCGAACTCGACCTTCACGATTACAGTGACTGGTGCGAATCTGACGGGCGCGACGGGCGTGCTGTTCATCAACGCGGCTACCCTGAAGGGAAACGACGAGGGTGGCGGCAAGGGCGACTCGCCCGATAAGGGCGCCGACACAGCTTTCACCGTCAGCAATATTGCGGTAAATACTGGCGGGACGGTGCTGACGGCGACGGTGACAACGAAGAACGCGGCGCTCGGTCCCCGAATCGTGTTGGTGAAGACGTCCAATGGCGAATCCATGTCTTCGAAGACATCGACGAATGTCTTGACTGTAACTCCGTAAATAGATGAAGGGCTCCAGCGGTAAACACCGCCGGAGCCCTCGCTCTCTCCTTTGCTATTCTTAGTTTTAATCCCAGCAAATCAGCTTTACCTCTGAAGGAGAGAACACCCGAACCATGCCCGTGAAAGTTGGTATCAACGGCTTCGGCCGCATTGGCCGTAATGTCGTTCGCGCCGCTCTGAATAATCCCGAGATCGAATTCGTCGCAGTCAACGATCTTACGGATACGACCACCCTCGCTCATCTGACCAAATACGACTCTGTTATGGGTCAATTACCGGAAACGGTCAAGGCTGAAGGCGACACGATTTCGATCGGCGGCAAGAAGATTAAAGTGTTCGCAACCAAGGATCCGGCGGAACTGGACTGGTCGTCGGTCGGTGCGGAGATTGTGATCGAGTCGACGGGCCGCTTCACCGATGCCAAAGACGCGGGCAAGCACCTGCGCGGAACAGTAAAGAAAGTCATCATCTCGGCTCCCGCAAAGGGCGAAGACGTCACCATCGTGATGGGCGTCAACGACAAGGCCTACGATCC
>Ga0308173_10002146_pt1 | contig 10384 bp, 10 predicted proteins | sample PhyPR1_FD_203716 | JGI IMG/M metagenome (GOLD analysis project Ga0308173, IMG submission 203716) | Soil microbial communities from UC Gill Tract Community Farm, Albany, California, United States - DLSLS.P.R1 | ecosystem: Environmental > Terrestrial > Soil > Agricultural land | place: USA... | reverse complement strand
CCGGATGCCCAGCAGGTCGAGCTTGAGCAGCCCGAGCTCCTCGACGTCGTCCTTGTCGAACTGGCTCATCGGATAGCCGAGGTAGCTGCTCTCCACCGGCGTGCGGTCCAGCAGCGTGGCGTCGGACAACAGCACCCCGCACGGGTGCAGCGCGATGTGCCGGGGCAGGCCGTCGAGCCGGGAGACGAGGTCGAACAGCAGGTCGAGGTCGCCGGTGCCGCCGGTCCGCTTCGCCCCGTACCGGCTGGCCCGCAGCTCGGGCAGGTCCTTGAGGGCGGCGTGCACCTGGTTGGCCCGGATGTGCGGAAAGGCCTTCGCGACGGCGTCGATCTCCGCGGGCGGCAGGCCGAGCGCGGCGCCGACGTCGCGGATCGCATGCCGGACCCGGTAGGTGTCCATCATCGAGATGCAGCTGACCCGGTCGGCGCCGAAGCGGCCGATCACCGCGTCGTAGACCTCCATCCGCCGCGCCGACTCCACGTCGATGTCGATGTCGGGCAGCTGGTGGCGCAGCGGGGAGAGGAAGCGCTCCATCAGCAGCCCGTACCGGATCGGGTCGACGTCGGAGATGCCCAGCAGATAGGTGACCAGGCTGCCGGCACCCGACCCGCGCGCCGCGGCCCGAACCCTCAAGCTCTTGATGAGGTCGACCACGTCGGCGACGGTGAGGAAGTAGGAGGGATAGCCGAGGGAGTCGATGACCTGCAGCTCCTCGTCGAGCCGCTGCCGCACCCGTTCCGAGGGCGGCAGCCCCCGCCGACCGAGACCGGCCTCGCAGCGGGCCCGCAGCACCTGCGACGGCCCCATCCCCCGCTCGGCGGGGGTGGTGACGACGTCGAGCTCGGGGTAGCGGACGCTGCCGATGCCCAGGTCCTCGCGGATGTCGACCGCGCACTGCTCGGCCAGCCGGGCGGTGCGCTCTAGCAGCCGCAGGGCGGCGTCGCGGTCGGGGCCGACGAGGTCCTCGGCGACGTCGGCCATCTCCTTGCCCGACTTGAGGTAGCCCTCCGCCGTCCGCCGGTCGACGTGCCGTGCGGCGAGCGGGACCAGCCGCCGGGCGGCGTCCAGCACGTCGACGGTCGGGGCGTCGAGGGCGTCGAGGTAGCGGACGGCGTTGCTCAGCACCACCGGCACGCCGTGCTCGGCGGCGAACCGCAGCATCGCCTGGGCCCGCTGCCGGTCACCCTGACCGCGGTGGTGCACCACCTCGAGCACCAGCCGGCCGGGACCGAAGGCCGCCCGCCAGGTGTCGAGGTGGGCGAGGGCGAGATCGGCGCGGCCGGTGGTCAGCGCCCGCCCCACCGCGGAGTCGGGGCCGAGCAGCGCGATCAGCCCGGAAGCGTGCTCGGCCGCCATGGCCAGCGAGCTCACCGGCTCCCCGCGGGTGCTGCGCAGATGGGTGGCGCTGGTGAGCCGGCACAGCGACCGCCAGCCGGCGCCGTCGCGGGCGAGGAAGGTGGCCCGGGGCAGCCGCGGGTCGACGCTGGCCCCACCGCGGGCGGGCACCCGCCGTCCGGGCGCCCCGGGACGGACGTGCGTGCCGGCCGCCTGCAGCCGGGGACGCGTTCCGCCCCCGACCTGGTGCGCCAGCGCCGGCGCCAGCGTGGTGTCCAGGGCGGGCGCGATCGCCAGGTCCACGCCGAAGATCGGCCGCACGCCGGCGGACCGGCAGGCGAGGGCGAACTTCACCGCGCCGTAGAGCCCGTCGCGGTCGGTGAGCGCCAGTGCCGTCATGCCGTGCTCGGCAGCCCGGATCACCAGATCGGCGGGGTGATTGGCCCCGTACCGCATGGAGTACCCGGAAGCGACGTGCAGATGGACGAAGGGGTCCCTCACCTCCGGGGCCGGGAACTGGAACCACCGACCACCCGCGGGCGGGTGAAGGAGGAACGGGGCTGGTCAGCGGGAGCAGGCACGGCGAGGCAGTTCTCCACCACGGAGAGGAAGGCGCCGACGTCACGGACCAGGTCGGCGGCCTCCCGCTCGGTCACTGCGTGCGAGAGCCCGGCCTCGGCCGCGGCCCGCTTGGCGGCACCGGCGGCGAAGAAGGTGGCCCACTCCCCCAGCTCGGGAGTCACCTGACCGAGGAGCACCCAGGCGCTGCGCGGCCGGCCGCGGGCGGGCTCGGGACGGGTACGGGCCGCCAGCACGGCCGCGGCGGCGCGCAGCGCACCCAGGTGCGCCGTGGCATAGCGCTGCCGGGCATCGGTGCAGCCGGCCGCCTCTCTGAGGCCGCGGTGCGCCTGGTCGAGGAGCTGGGTGGCCGCGGCGGGCAGCGCAGGAGGAAGGGGCAGCTGACCGGCGGTCGACATCGCCCGTGCAGCGCCCATCAGTCGTGCACCCGCACGAGCCACCAGCGGTTGCCGGCGGCGTCCCAGGACAGGTCGTAGACCCCGGCGAAACTTGTCCGCGAGCGACCGGCCCGGACCGCCTCGACCCGCCACACCTCCTGGTTGGCGACCAGCTCGGCCGAGGCGCCCCCCAGGACGGCGGCGTCGCGGCGCCACCAGGCCGGGGTCTCCACCCAGGAGTCGAGCAGCTCCCCGACGAGGTACCGGGACTCGCCTCGCCAGAACTGCACCGGGCCGAGCGGGCCGCGCTCGACCTGTACCTCTTCACCCACCCGACCGGCGGCCTCACCGAGTACCCGGCTCATGACACACTCCCCACCGTTTCCACCCACGCCCGCACCGGCCCGGACCGCCGCTCCGGGCGGGGAAGAGCCGGGGAGCGGCGGCGGACCGACCGTGTTCGAACGTTTGTTCGAACACGGTCCAGTAGACCGGACCCCGGAGGCGCCGTCAAGACCAGCGGTCCCGTGTCGTGCGCACCGGCCCCGGCTCGTCCGCTCCGGGGATCCGGAGGCGGCACAGCCCGCACGCCGGTGGCAGGATCGGGCCCATGACCTCCCCCGCACACCCACGGGTGGCCACGGTCGCCCGGCTGCTCGCGGAGGCCGGAGGAAGCGGGAACGTGCGCGTCCTCCCGGCCGAGGTCCGCACCGCCGCCGCTGCCGCCGCCGCGCTCGACGTCCCGGCGGGAGCGATCGTCAACAGCCTGGTCTTCGAGGCAGCCGCCTCCCCCGTGCTGATCCTCACCAGCGGCGCGCACCGGGTCGACGAGTCGAAGGTGGCCGCCCTGCTGGGCGTCCCCGCCGTGGCACCGGCCCCGGCCGACGCCGTCCGCCGGCACACCGGCCAGGTCATCGGCGGCGTCGCCCCGATCGGCCACCCGGAGCCGATCGGCACGCTGGTCGATGTCGAGCTCGCGCGCTACGACGTCGTCTGGGCCGCCGCGGGGCACCCCGCGTCGGTCTTCCCCACCACCTACGACGAGCTGCTCCGGCTCACCGGCGGCACGGCCGCGGAGGTCGGCAACGGACCGACGGAGGCCGTCGCATGACCGGCACCAAGCCCACGACCAGGGTCGTCGAGCTGCCGGTCCGGTGGCTGCGCGACCACATGCACGAGGCCCTGATCATCTACGGCCTCGCGATGGGGTACGACTCCGCCGTCGTGGCCGGCCGTTACGGCTACGCCATCCAGCACACCGACCGGCCCGGCTTCCGCGCGGTCGGGGCGTTCGAGACGACGCCTGAGGGCGAGCAGCTGGTCGGTTTCGGCTACGGCTACCTGGCCGAGCCCGGTCAGTGGTGGCACGACCAGGTCCGCGCCGCCCTGGACCGGCGGACGGCGAAGAAGTGGCTGCCCGGCGCGTTCGAGGTCTGCGAGCTGCACGTCCACCCCGACTCGCAGAGCCAGGGGCTCGGCCGGCGGCTGCTGCACGCCCTGGTCGCCGACCTGCCGTACCCGGCGGCACTGCTCTCCACGCCGGACGCCGACACCAAGGCGTTCCGGCTCTACCACGCCGACGGCTTCATCGACCTGGCCCGTGGCTACCACTTCCCGGGCGACGCCCGCCCCTTCGCCATCCTCGGGGCGCGTCTGCCGCTGCGGCTCCGCGAGCCGGGCCCGACGACCAGCTGAGCGTGGCACCTCGAGGAACCGGCAGCGTCGACGTGGTCGTCGTCGGCTCGGGCCACAACGGGCTGGTCGCGGCCTGCTACCTCGCTCGCGCGGGACTGTCGGTCGAGGTCGTGGAGTCCGACGACGTCCTCGGGGGCGCGGTCTCCACGGTCGAGCGCTGGCCCGGCGTGCGGGTCGACCGCGGCTCCAGCGCGCACGTGATCATCCGGCAGAGCGGCATCGTCGAGGACCTCGATCTCGCCGCCCACGGGCTGCGCTACGTCGACTGCGATCCGTGGGGTTTCGCCCCCGCCCCGGACCCGGGCACACCCGGCCCCGACGGGCAGCCGCTGGTGTTCTCGGTCGACCTGGACGCGACCTGCGCCTCGATCGGCGCGGCCTGCGGCCCGGACGACGCCGCCGCCTACCGGGAGTTCGTGGCCGTGTGGGCCCGGCGCAGCCGGGCGGTGGGGGCCTCGTTCGGACGACGCCCTGCTCCCGCGGGACTGATCCGCTCGTTCTGGCCGCTCGGCGCGCCGTCCGGGGGGCGGCCGCGCACCTCCGGCGGCGATCTCGCGGTGGACTTCCTCGGCTCCGGGAACGCCCTGCTCGACCGGTGGTTCACCAGCGAGCGGCTGAAGGCGGCGCTGGCCTGGTTCGGCGCCCAGTCGGGGCCGCCGATGTCCGAGCCCGGTACCGCCGCGATGGTCGGGTGGGCCGCGCTGCTGCACGAGATGCCGCCCGGCCACCCCGTCGGTGGGTCGGGTGGGCTGACCGACGCGCTGCGCCGGCGCCTAGAGGCCGACGGGGGCCGGGTCGTGCTCGGCGACGGCGCGGCCCGCTTGCTGGTCGAGGACGGGCGAGTCTCCGGACTGGAGACCGTGTCCGGACGACGGGTCCGCGCCGGCGCCGTCCTGGCCGCGTGCCACATCGGGGTCACCCGCGCGCTCGCCGGTGACGCCGCTCCGCCCGCACTGGCCGACGCCGACCCTCCGTTGGGGAACGGTTTCGGCCTCGTCGTCCGTGCGCTGACCGATGCCGTCCCGGTCTATCCGGGCGTCTCTCCCACGCTCTCCGCCGCGGGCCTGCAGCTGCTCTGCACCGACCGCCGCGACCTGGCCGCCGCGCACGGCGACTGGGCGTCCGGCCGGCTCCCCCGGACGCCGGTCCCGCTGGCGATGAGCTTCTCGGCCACCGACGACACCCTCGCGCCGGCCGGGCAGCATGTCGTCACGATCTGGGGCCAGTGGTACCCCTACGACCTGGCTGACGGCGCGGACTGGGACGTTCTCGCCGACGCCGAGGCCGCCCGGCTGATCGCGGCCGTCGACCGGTACGCGCCGGGCTTCGCCGAATCGGTACAGCGACTGTACGTACAGACACCGCTCGCGCTCGAGCGCGAACTGTCGCTGCCCCGTGGCAACGTCATGCACGTGGAGATGAGCCTGGCCAGCATGTTCGGTTTCCGGCCCACCCCCGCGCTCTCCGGCTACACCGTGCCCGGCCTCCCGGGCCTCTACCTGGCCGGCGCGTCCACCCACCCCGGAGGCGGGGTGTCCGGCCACTCCGGCCGCACGGCGGCGCGCGTCCTGCTCGCCGACCGTCGGCGGCCGGCCCGCGCCCGCCGCGCGGTCGGCGCCGCGCTGCGCCGCACGGCCACGAGAGTCCGCCGGTGACGACGGACATCGCCGTCCGCACGGCCGAGCGTCGGGAGCTGCTGCCCCTGGCGCTCGCCGCGCTGCTGGTCCTGACCGCGATCGCCTATCCGCTGACCTCCGGCACGCCGCGGGATGCCGTGACCTGGGCGATCGTCGTGCTGGGCGCCGTCCTGTCGGTGACGCACGCCGGCCTGAGCCGGGGCACCCGCGTCGGCGCGGGGCTGCTGATCCTGGTGGCGGCGACCGCCGTGGGATTCGAGGCCGTGGGTCTGGCCACCGGCGTCCCCTACGGCCGGTACGAGTACAGCCCCGCGCTCGGCCCGACCCTGCTCGGCGTCCCGTTCCTGGTGCCGCTCGCCTGGCTGATGATGGCGTGGCCGACCTGGGTCCTGGCCGAACGGCTGACCGCTTCGGTTCGGGCCACCCGCCGGGGCGCCGTCCGTGTCGTCGTCGCGGCGGCGGTCTTCGCCGGATGGGACGTCGTCCTCGATCCCCAGCTCGTGCAGGCCGGATACTGGACCTGGTCGGATCCTCATCCGGGGCTGCCCGGCATCCCGACGGTGCCCCTGACCAACCTGGCCGGGTGGCTGCTGGCCGGCGGGGTGCTCATGACGCTGATCTCCCTGCTGGCCTCCCGCATGTCGGTTCCGGCCCCGGAGATCGGGAACGCCGCGCCGCTGCTGGCGATCGCCTGGATGACGCTGGGCGGATCGCTGGCGCAGGCCGGCTGGCTCGGGCTGACCGGCTCGGCGGTGTGGGGCGTCGTGCTCGCCGTGCCCGTGCTGGCGACGCTCGCCGTCCAGCACCGAGCCGGGAGGAGCACCGGGTGAGCGGGTGGGTCGTCCGGGTCCTCGCCGGGCTGTCGGTGGCGGGTGCCGCGCACGCCGCGCTCAACGTCGCGCTGCTGCACCGTCCGCCGGCCGATCCACCACGCGTGCGCCGTCCGGTCGCCGTCGTCCTCCCGGTCCGGGACGAGGCGGAGCAGGTGGGCGGGTGCCTGGCCGCCCTGCTCGACCAGCGCGGGATCGACGACCTCACCGTGGTCGTCGTCGACGACGGCTCGACCGACGGGACCGCGGACGTCGTGCGCGCGGTGGCCGATCCGCGCGTCCGGCTGGTTCCCGCCGGCCCGCCTCCGCCGGGCTGGCTCGGCAAACCGCACGCCTGCGCGGTAGGAGCGGCCGCGGCCGGGGACGACGGGATCCTGGCGTTCGTCGACGCCGACGTCCGACTGTTCCCCGATGCCCTGGCCGGCGCGGTCGCCGTCCTGGAGCGGCACGCCCTCGACCTGGTGTCCCCCTGGCCGCGACCGGTTGCCGAGGGGTTCGCCGAGCGGCTGGTGCAACCCCTGGTGCCGTGGTTGTGGGCGACGACGCTGCCGGTCCGGCTCGCCGAGCGCTCCCCGCGTCCGTCGCTGGCCGCGGCGACCGGGCAGTTCCTCGTGCTCGACCGGACCGCGTACGACAAGGCCGGCGGTCATGCCGCGGTGCGCGGCGAGGTGCTCGAGGACATCGCGCTGCTGCGGGCGGTGAAGCGTGCCGGCGGCCGCGGCGGGCCCATCGACGGCTCGCGCCTGGCCGCCTGCCGCATGTACGACGGCTGGCCGGCGCTGCGCGACGGCTACGCCAAGTCGCTGTGGGGGGCGGTCGGCGGCTCCCCCGTCGCCAGTGCCGCGGCGGCCACCGTCCTCACCGCCGTGTGGGTGCTACCCGCGGTCGCGGCGCTCCGCGGGTCCCGCGCCGGGCTGGCCGGCTACGCTGCGGGGGTGGCCGGCCGGGGCATCGTCGCCGCCGCGACGGGAAGCCGGACGTGGCCCGACTCCCTCGCCCATCCGGGGTCGGTGGTCGCGCTGGACCTGCTGATGGTCCGGTCGCTGATCGGGCACCGGCGCGGCACCCTGACCTGGCGCGGTCGCCACCTGCCCGCGCCGGGGCGGAGGCGCCCAGCGACGATGGGGGCGTGACCTCCTCCGATTCCCGTGCCCGCGTGCGCTTCGACCCCGAGCTGATGGAGCCGAGGGCCTTCTACCGCGTGATGAACTCCGTGGTGGTGCCGCGCCCCATCGCGTGGGTCTGCAGCCGCTCGGCCGACGGCGTGATCAATCTGGCGCCGCACTCCTTCTACACCGTGGCCTGCGTCGAGCCGCCGGTCGTGCAGTTCACCTCGGTCGGCCGGAAGGACTCGCTGCGCAACGTCGAGGCGACCGGCGAGTTCACCGTGAGCCTGACCCCGGAGGCGCTCTTCGAGCAGATCAACGCCACGGGCACCGACTTCCCGCCCGGCACCAGCGAGGCCGAAGCCTGCGGCGTCCGGCTCGAGCCCAGCGACGTCGTCGGCGTGCCCCGCGTCGCCGAGTCGCCGGTCGCCGTCGAGTGCACGCTGCACTCCACGGTCCGGCTGGGCGACAGCACCGTCGTCTTCGGGCGGGTACGGGCGATCACCGTGTGGGAGAGCGCCGTGCGCGACGGTCGTCCACGGATCGAGCAGCTCAACCCGCTGGCCCGGCTCGGTGGCAACGAGTGGAGCACCCTCGGTGAGGTCAAGGAGATCGCCCGGATCCCTTACGGCACGTGGTCGGAGGACCCGAGCATCGGCGAGCGCGTCCGCGGGCGCTGAACTAGCCGGGCAGGTGCGAGGCCACCTCGTCGGCAGCGTCCGCGCCGAACGCGTCAGCGAACCGAGCCAGGAAGCTCTCCTTGGGCAGGTCGTACTCCTGGGTGCCGATCACCTCGACCGCGGCGGTGGCCACCGCGGAGCCGAGCTGCGTGGCCCGCTCCAGGCTCAGGCCCCACATGCGGCCGGCGATGAAGCCCGCACGCAGGGCATCGCCGCCGCCGGTCGGCTCGACCGGCTTCGTCTCCGGGACGGCGATGACCGAGATCGGCTCGGCGTCCGCCTGCCGGACGAGTACGCCCTCGGCCGCCCGGGTGGTGATCCAGGTGCCGACGCGGGCGAGCACCTGGTCGGCGTCCCAGCCGGTCTTCTGCTGCAGCAGGTGCGACTCGTACTCGTTGGTGAAGAGCAGGTCGGCGCCGTCGACCAGGTTGCGGATCATCTCGCCGTCGGCCCAGGCCAACTGCTGGCTGGGGTCGGCCGCGAAGGCGTAGCCCGCCTGACGGCATTCCTGGGTGTGCCGAACCATCGCCGTCGGGTCGTTCGGGCCGACCACGACGAGGTCGAGGCCGCCGACCCGGTCGGCCACGGGGCCGAGCTCGATGTTGCCCGCCTCGGACATGGCGCCCGAGTAGAACGACGCGATCTGGTTGTTGGCCGCGTCAGTGGTGCAGACGAACCGTGCCGTGTGCTTGAACTCCGACCAGTGCACGCTCTTGGTGTCGACGCCGTGCCGCTTGAGCCACGCCTCGTACTCGGCGAAGTCGTTGCCGACGGCGCCGACCAGGACCGGCTGCAGACCCAGCAGGCCGAGCCCGTACGCCATGTTCGCGCCGGCACCACCCCGGTGCTGCACCAGGTCGTCGACGAGGAAGGAGAGTGACACGTTCTCCATCTGGCCTTCGACGAACTGCTCGACGAACTTTCCGGGGAAGGTCATCAGGTGGTCGGTGGCGATGGAGCCGGTGACGGCGACGGGCACGGAACGCTCCCTCTAGGGCTGGCTCTGCGGAACGGCCCGCGTGTGGCGGATGCCCTGCTCCGAGCAGCGCACCGGAACACTCTAGGAGTCCAGCGGCCGGACAGCCCAATCGCGCCAGTGACCGACGCCGTCAGTCGCCCAGCATCCGGCGCAGGGAGAACCCGAGCTGGACGACGCCGATCGCCCCCAGCACCGTCCCTACGGCTGCGCCAGCCACGACCACGGCGCGTTCGACATCGAACCCAGCGAGGACACCCGCACCGACCAGCGTGAGGCCGCTGAGGATGACGCGGGTCGGGCGCTCCCACACCGACAGCGCACCCGTCTCCGCCACCCCTGCCTGTCCCGCCCGGGCCCGTAGGTAGTCCGGTAGCCAGCACAGTGCGCCGAACGCGACGGCCAGCCATCCGGGCGCGCCGGCGACCCACAGGGCAGCGGCGAACGCCGCCTCGGTCAGCCGGTCGACGACGGAGTCGAGCACGAACCCGCGCGCCGACGCCCGGCCGGTGCCGAGGGCGAGCGCGCCGTCGAGGGAGTCGAGGAGGCCGGAGAGCCCGACGAGAACCCCCGCCGCCATCAACCACGGCCCGCCGGCGAGGGACGGCACGACCGCGGCGCCCGCCGCGACGAGGCCGAGGGCGGTCACGGCCACCGGCGGCAGGCCGGCCAGCGGCCGGGCCAGCGCATACGCGAGCGACAGCCAGCCGCGCACCAGTCGGCTGTCCGTGGACGCGCCACCGTGCCACCGGGACCAGGCGGTGAGGTACTCCTCCCGGCTCAGCACCCCGCCTCCCTTCTCCGGAGCTCGCAGCACAGTGGCGCGCCGGCGTTCAGCAGGGACAGTAAGGGAGTGCTCGCCGGCCTCTCCCCCGCCCGACGCCGGGTCCTCCTGGGCTTCCTGGCGTTGGCGCTCGCCGCCACGGCCGTGCTCGTCGGGGCGCTCGTCTCGCGGTCGTCGCCCGCGGCGCGTCCGGTCGCGCAGGACCGGCCGGGTCCGGTGCTGCTGGTCCCCGGCTACGGCGGTTCGGCGGGGTCGCTGCGATCGCTGGCGGCCGTGCTCACCGCCGCCGGCCGCGACGTCGCCGTCGTGGATCTGCCCGGCGACGGCACCGGCGACCTCAACGACTCCGCGGCCGCCCTCGGCGACGCGGTCGACGCGGCCCTCG
>Ga0308173_10002145_pt1 | contig 10386 bp, 13 predicted proteins | sample PhyPR1_FD_203716 | JGI IMG/M metagenome (GOLD analysis project Ga0308173, IMG submission 203716) | Soil microbial communities from UC Gill Tract Community Farm, Albany, California, United States - DLSLS.P.R1 | ecosystem: Environmental > Terrestrial > Soil > Agricultural land | place: USA... | reverse complement strand
TCCTGGTATATTAGAGGCAAGTGAAAAAATATATGATTGTACAGTATTCATTACTGTTTGTACTTGCACACCAATATATGAGAAAGGTACAAATAAGATAGCCGGCATATTTGCCAATGCACCTTGCGCTTTCCCTGGAAGGTCGCCAATACTTTGAATGAGTTTTACAATAATGGCAATGATAGCTGCAATTGCTGCAACCATACCCGCCGTACCTTGTGAAATACTTACTAAGGTACTACCAAAATTAATACCAAGTTTGCCTACCGAGTCAACAAGTCTTTGGAATTCAGCTGCTGTATTTCCGGCCCAATCACCAACGCCTTGCAAAATTGAACCTAAAGTCTTACCTGCTATATTAAAGTCACCGACGTGCCTTACTAATTGTGGGATTAGGATGTTTAATTGCCCTACCCTATCAACCAGTCTATTAAAGGCATTCTGGACATTGATTCCAAAGTCACCAATCGACCGCCCAATGGCCCCAAATGCACCTTGAGTATTGATTGAAAAATTTCCAACTGTTCTTACAAGAACATCAATTGCTGTACCGAATCTCTTTAATAAATCTAAAATACTATTTAATGCTATTAATGGAAAAAATGCCGGTAATGACGCTAATAAACCTTCAAATTGCTTCAGCCAATCTAAAACATCTTGAATAACTTTTCCTAATTCTTGGAATGGTTTCATAAGGAAATCTAAATTGATCTTGGGCAGCCCTATTGCTCCTGGTAAACCAATACCTCCAAAAGGAGTAAATGGTAAATTAGGAAACCCATTATTACCACCAGAACCTCCACCATTATTTCCGCCAGGAGTTCCGCCACCAGGAGTTCCACCACCACCCCCACCACTGCCTGGAGTACCTGTCCCAGGAGTACCTGTTTGATCAGGGACACGGAAAACTTCGTCAAATGACTCAATATACAGTTGATTCGCCCTTGTTGCAGACTGGGTTGCCTTTTTATTCTTATCAGTAGCATTGGCAGCATTATCCTGATTGCTCGAAAAATCCTGCAATGTACCATCTAACTTATTATAGGCATCTTGGGCTTGCTTTGCAGCATCTGTACCGGCGTTTGTATTATCTACATTGAAAATATTTGCACCTGTACTGATACCTAAGAACCCCAAAAACTCATCCTTTAATTGATGGAGCCATGCTGATGCTTGCTGGGTTTGAAGGCCAAAGTATGCCATTACACCTGCAATTGCCAAAATTGCAAGTAATTCCGGTGCTGCCACTAAGGCAGCAATTGCAGCCCCTAATGATTCAACTACTTCAGTAATTGCAAGCCACTGTACAAATGTCTTAATAGCTGTGGTGAGTTTTACAAACCATTCAGCCACTACTGTTAAAACAGTCAATGTCAACAATGCAAACAGTACATGTCCGATTACCGGTGCAATAGGTGCTAGTGCCTGTAATACATCTGCTAATGACCTTACAAAGGCTGTAAATGCCACTATTAGTGTATAAATTGCAGTTCCAACATCTGAACTAAACACCTTAAGAATAGGTTTCAATGCTTGCCATAATTGCCCAATGGCACCAAACATACCTTTTAGAGCCTGATAAAATTCATTAATTGGTCCTTGCCAACCTTTTGGTATTAGTGAATCTAATACCCCGGCAATACCACCATTCTGATATCCAGTAATTAACTTATCAATTAACCCATTAATATCCTGAAGTACTGTCTTCAAGGCATCAAATGGTTTTGTAATGACTAAGGAACCTAAGTAATTGGCACTATCCTTGATATTCTCTATCATGCCAGTTACTGTTTTGTTCATTTTTGCCATTGCATCTGCATATGCAGGGTCTTTAGCTATACCTTGCAAGATGGCATTTACTGCCTGGGCGCCTGATATGCCCTGATCACCAATCTTTTGGACCTGTGCTCCAGTGAAACCAAAGGCATCTTTAAGGTATTTAGGAGCATTAATTCCCCCACCCTGAATTAATTGGTTAATATCCTGTTTATCAGCAGTAGGAGATTCATATAACTGCCGGAGTGCTGTAACAATATGAGTTAATTCATCGGTACCCCCACCATTCATTGCAACAGCATTACCAACTGTTCTTAATACAGGTAAAATTTGGTTTTCAGAAACACCCATCATGCTAATTTTTGTTGCTGCATCACTTACACCTGTTAAATCAAAGGGGGTGGTAGCAGCAAACTGTTGCATTGCCTGTACGAATTGGGTGCCCTGCTGGGCACTTCCCAACAAGGCAGTCCACTTCATTTGGGCAACTTCAAGGGCCTGGGCATAACTAAATACTGAACTTGTAGCTTGCTGGATGTCATTAGTGATTCGATAAAAGGCCTGTGAGATCATGATACCAGAAACGATACGGCCGATTTCAGAAAATTTGCTAGCTAGGGCTTGTGTTACCCTACCACCTTCTGAATCAATCATACCAAATGCATTCCTAAATTCAGTTTCTGCCTGTGAGGCGGATGCACGAGCCATTGCAACTGCAGTATTCATCCCGGCAATAAAATCGCGCAAGTCAGCGGCCACCGAGACTATTACGTCACCTACATTCATTTATACCCACCCCCTTACATAAAGTCTAATTCATCTATATAGGCAAAATCATCATCACCCTTTTCAGGGGCACTGTTTACCTTTGCATGCACTTTTAATAATGCGCTTAACTTTCTAGGCGTAGTCTTCCAAAACTTCTCCTCATCCATTCCGAGAAGTACTGTACCTGCATAATATAACCATGGCCAATCCCAGCCCCCATCCTCAGGGGCTGGCTTTACAAGTTTGGGTCAATATCATTTGAATCTGGTACTGATCCGGAAACTGCTTGGGTAATTTTATTAGTGAAGTTTTGGAGGTCAGAGATGGAGATCATTGAACCTACCTGTTTAAGAGTTAGCTCTTCATCTTCATGGACTAAACCGGACCATAATACAGCACGTAGTGCTTTAATGCTTCCTTTTTCCATTGCCTTCATAGCATCCTCAACAGTTCCATAGGCATCTTCAAGTTCAGCAAATGCGTTTAGGTCAAATTTCAAAGTACGCACTTTATCTAATTCAATTTCAACACCCTTAAATTTTACATCACGAACTGAAGATTTCTTTTTTGACATAATTTCTCCTCCAATAATACAAATTATGGGGGCATATATATGCCCCCATAAGATAGTAGATATTTTGATTGTTGAAGTTGGTTATTAGCCTACTGACTGGAACCAGTTTGTACCGGTAGTTGCAGTGTAACCAGTAGCCTCTTCATCAGTTTGGCGAATCCAAATACCATCAGATTCCCTTTGTACAAAGTTACCCTGAATGGTAGGGGTTTGGAAGTTTACCTTATCTGCTTTAGTTTGGTGATCTTCTTGAGGGATAGTAAATTTACCCTTAGTCAGCCACACATAGCGGTATTTACCATTTGACTTCATTGCTTTGAACCCAATTGCTATCCATGGAGGTGTATCAGATGCCTTACGTAGCAAAATACCATCTGCACCCATAGTATGACCAAGAAGTACTGCTTGAGTTGCATAATCGATATCAGCTGCATTGATATCTACACTGATTTTACCAAGCTGAGAAGCAACCTCATATGGTCCATCTTCTGCAAATAAAGTATCAACTGTTGCATTTGGGTTAATTTTAGCAGAAATAACACCAGGGATCTGTACTGGAGTTGCGTAAGTAGTAGTTCCGCCAGTTGTATCTGCAGTCATAGTAGCATAGTACAAATGACTTAAGCCTATCATTGCCATGGTTTATTCTCCTCCTTTAAACATCTCTGTTTGTGGTAAATTGTAAATTGAAGACAAATTCTTGTCTATCTCTATCATCAAGCATCAAAGGTGTTGGTGAATTCAGCGCTGATGCAATGATAAACCTGTTAGGATTAATGTCTAGGATAAAATCCTGATTCTCCCCCTGAATAAATAGGTTAAATATTTGCCAACAAATACTATTGCCGGTAACATAATCCAGATTCCTTACTTTTATTTGGACATTTCTTGTAACTGCAGAAATACCCATACCAGAAGGAAGGCCATTATATTCAGTAAGAACAATTACATTATCAGGGTCCTGTGGAATATAACTTAAAAATAAGTCATTACCAAAACCTTTAGCAATGCCACTATCAATGAGAAATTGGCCTAAATCATCCACTAACATAGACATAATTAACCACCTAAATCCGAATTTACCTTAGATTGTATCCTAGTTCTTGCACCAGGAACAATTGAGTTAAAGGCATCTTCAAGGTATTTTGCTTTACCACCATTAGGGTGATTATATTCCAAATTCTCATGCTGTATTAAAGCATAAGGAGTATTATATTGAATACTAATACTCTTTTCATTGATATTAATTGTGGCTGACTCCTTTAATCTTCCGGTGTCAACTGGGACCTGCCTTTGTGACTCATCAAAAACATCAGCCATAATATCAGCTATGCCACTCTGTACAGATCTAGTAACCATCCTGATTGCACCGGAATTATTAATTCTAATTGTAGCCATAGAATCAACTCCTTACAGAGAAGTACCTCTTTTAAGCATGGTATAGACTTCCCGGAATAGAACCTGCGATAAGTTGGTTGGGTCTGGGGTTGTAGAAACCTCATAAGCAATAAGTTTCAATCCGTCTATAGTAAGTCTATCACCAATTTCAATATCAGCATCTGTAAAAACAGAATAGACATACATCATTTCAGACTTCTGATCCTGGTGGCTTAATTTAAGACCCCCATCATATCTAACCATAATATCCTCAGGAGGGCCATACATTGGCTTGCCAAATTTATCAAGCCCAACTCTTTTTTCAACCTGAATCTTTTGTTGGAATAGATGCCCAAGCATTGAGGCTGACATGGCAATCACATCCTATAAGAATATTGTGTCAAACTCATCATTAATAAATAGAAATAGTATGCTGTCAATTTCAGCAATACCGGTGATTGAGTGGTCTAATCCTGTGGAGTCATATTGGTAAGATCTTCCAATATGTTCACTCTTAATGCGGCCAGCAAACCCTTGTAGTTTCTGGTGGTGCTTAATGAAAAGTTTTATAACTTCCTCTATTTGATAAGGCACTGCACCATAGCAAGTGGTCTTTGTACCAGTTTTGAATGGCCTGATATTACCAGGGTCATCGAAGGAAACCGTATTGGCAGTATAATCAATATCAGTAATAATAAAGGTATATTGACCAAATATCAGGACATCCCTTACATCAAGACCAGAAGCATCTACCAATTGGGCCTCTACATCATAAGGATTTAGATCAACTGCCAATTCTACCTCGAATTGTTTTAAGTTATCCACAATTCCGGTAATAGCATTGACGGTAATAGCATCTAAATCAAAATCATCAAAGATTTTATTAAATTCAAGTTCATCCATAGTATACCTATACCAGTTCATTAACCTAATCAAGTTAGGTCCTTCTAGGCGGTATTTATCAGTAGGTAAAACGCCAGATGTACCATCGACATAAATAGCATTAATGCTGTTGATTGCGGCAATTGGTGCCCCAGTTACCTTAAGCAATCTATCATTATATGGTTTTAGGAAAATAGAACTTGATTGACCAATAAAGTACTTGTCAGTTATTCTATTAACCCTATCACTATACAATCTAACAAGTTGCTTTAATTGGTCCGGGGTATATTGAGATGAATAGTCACTTAATGAGGAAAGTGGGCAATATTCATATATCATTATTTTTCCCCCCTTTGTTTGAGAAGTTTTTCAATTTTCTTTTCCATTTCAAGTATTTTCTTAAGTAAAGCATCCCTATCTGCATCTGCCTGGTTCTGATTTATCATAATAATAGAACCTTGTACTGCGGCCCAAAGACTTAGAATTGTATTTAACACTAACATCGTAGGGTCAAAATTTACAATCCCATAATGATTTAATGTAATTTCAGTAATACAAGCTACCAATATAAATACAATAAATGACCATGTAGCCATACCATAAGTGATCCTTCTTGCAACTTTATTACCTATTGTTTGTTTCTTTTTATTACTCATCATTAGGACCACCTCCAATAACATGGTCTCCTACCTTTTTAACCGCAATACCAATTAGAATAGAGATAGTGCCCATTAGGTAATCCCAGCAAGGATTTAACAAAGTGACAGGAGTCAATTGGTGTTTTGTCGCCATTAGTAAGATTGAACCGGTGGAAACAATGAAATGTTCAACGCCTTCAAAGGTACTTAGAATTGGTGCAAGCCACAGAATTGTCTTCCAAAATTTTTCCACTTTGCATCTCCCCTTTATTGTCTAATTAGTCCATATCATGGTCCTCCAAGTGAATGTCAAGGTCAGTTTTTGTTTTAAACTTTCTATTGCACTTAGGGCACTGATTCGGCTGTACCCGTTTCGTCTTCCTGACCAATGGTTGTTCCTCTTCGGAGGGTAATTCAGTCACATTTTTAGTAGTAATTGTTCCTAAATTCTCACCTGGTACTTGCTCGCCTTCAGGTTTAATCTCCTTCCGATCTTCCGGCTTTTTACTGTCTTGGTTAGAGAATAGGAAAGTATCTTCTGCAGCCTGGTCAAGAAGATTACCTATATTACGAGGTTCTGGGTATTGGTCAGGCTCTCCATGCACAAATTGCAATAGGTCTTGATTATTCTCAGGTAGATTCTGTTCACGGAATCTTTTAACTGATCTTTGTCGGTTTAATTCATGTGCCGGAACAACAGGTTTCATATTATCATCAAGTTCAAGGAATACATTAGAATCTCCACGGAATTTATTAATATCTGAAGGGTCAGTTACCTGTACTGGTTTACCTTTTACAAAATGATATCTGTTTCCGTTCATCCCGCCAACACCAACAGTACGATAAGTATGCATATATTTTAAATCAAAGAAAGCCATAGAAATATCCTCCCATAGTTTAAAAGGCCTACCGTAGTAGGCCTTCAGTATATTAATAAGATTGCTTAGTAGTTTTAATTGTTACGTTTACTGGTGTAGCCTGACCAGCAAGACCAGCTTTAATAGCTGCTAGGTCATCAGCAATATCATTTAGGATATCTGCCAATTCCCATAAATTAGCATTACCTTTACCAAGATCTTTAGGAATTACTGCCATTTATTATCTCCTCCTTCTAAAATAATAAAAGCCACTAGCCACTATGGCTAGTGGCCTAAGGGCCTAACAAGGCTTTTATTAGAATAGGTCACGCTTACGAACATTGACAGCTTTAACAATTGCATCATCATTTTCAATTGCAAAGTCCACTTCGTTGTAAACAACAGTTTCAAGACGATCGTAGTCTTTGTTGAATTGAGTGTAAATACGAGTGTTACCACGAAGAACTGCAATGAAGTTCTTAGGGTTAGCTAACCAGATAAATGTTCCTTCTGGAGTAGAACCAGTTGAACCAGTTGCAGAACCAGAGGTAGTTCCAACAGATAATCCAAGAGTAGAGTAAGCATCATTAGTAATAGTTCCAAGAACTACTCTTGAGCTTGAACCTACAGTTGGAGAAGTAAGAACGATACGACCAAAAGTATCATCAGTTGCAACGCCAGCAAGACCAGCAGCAGCATTGATGAATTGAGCAATGTAACCTACACGGAATGCACCTTGTGGAAGAGTTACAGTTACTGCAGAACCACCATCAATAGCAATTGATAACTTATCATTAACGCCAGTAGTGATTTCAAATACGTCTTGGCGAGTACCAATAACTTTAGCAGCTACACCAGATTTAGTTGAAAGTGGCTTGTTATCTGGAATTAATGGAACAGTTACTAATGGAATACCATAAGGAGCAACTGAGTTACCATTTAATGCAGAATCACCGATACCAGTACCACGGTCAGCTAATAGATCCATCCAGTCAATTGCAATTGACTTAGATACGAACCAACGAAGATCTGGATCCTGTAGGTATTGTTGAGGCATTGAACGAACCATTTCAGCAAAGATACCCTTTTGGATAGTAGCTCCACCACAGTCAAGGATATGGGAGTTGTTAGTTAAAGCATCCCATCCATCTTGACGCTTTAATAGACGGCCATAAACATCAGTAGCACCAGCATAAGCAGTTTCGTTACCTTGAATAGCAAGAAGTTCGATATCTGTAGAGATACGACGAGTCATACCATCCATCATGGCTTGTTCGAAACCAGCTTGCTCAATGTTGTCTACTAATACTTCAGTAGTGATATTCCAGCTAGATTTAAGTTTCTTAGTCTGAATGTGAAGTTGGTTAGTAGATGGGCGTGCTAAGTAAGCTGTTGGATCTTCTTCTTCAACTGCATGTGTTACAGGCTCACCAATATATAAGTGGTCAAGAACCATTTGAGTTTGGTTGAGTTGTTCAAATCGAACTAGATTTAACATTTTACCGTTTTCACGGATATATTTAGTGAACTGATTTTGACGTTTCGGATTTAGTAAACCACCATTACCAAAGTCCGAGGTATCAATTGACTTCAAAATCTGTTCTTGCTCATTAATAGATGCCATTTGTTATTCCCCCTCTTTGTCCATTAATTTTTCATTTAAGATATGTTTTGGAAGAGCAGATTTAATGATACCAGACCATAAATTATCTGATTCTTCATTTCCAACTGACTTAACAACTGGTGCATCTGATTCTTGGCCTTGAAGACCTTTTGATTTACCAGCAAAGTTTTCAAGTTCAGTAATTTTAGTTTGAAGAGGCTCAACAGCAGATTTAATCGTTTGAGCAATTACTTCTCCCAAAGATTTTGAAATTTCTTTGAATGTTTCATGTTGATCATCATTGATAGATTTAGTAATATCTTCAACGATTTGCGACTTCAAAGATTCAATATCTACTACAGAAGCTTTCTCATCAGGATTTTGGCTGATAGATTTCTTTGCCTTGGGATCTACCTTTTCTCCATCCTTATCAGGATCTTGAGCTGGGTCAGCATCATTATCACCATCACCATCTGGATCTTCCTTAGCTTTCTTCTTTTCATCTTCAGCAGCATCAGGATCTTTAGACGGATCAGTATCATCATCACCATCATTATCAGGGTCCTTAGCAGATTTTTGAGTAGCGCCATTAGGTGCATCTTCATTTTCTGCTGCAGCAGCTTCAGGAGACTTATTATTACCAGTTGCAGGAGCAGCACCAACTTTTAAAATAGACTCAAGCTGTTCCTTAATATGCTCAGCACCCTCAATGCCCTTTACAACTTCCAAAGCTTCTTGTGCCTTTAACTTCGCAGCATCAATAGCAACTTCAGCTTCAGTATTTGACTTGAAAAAGCTTGAAATGCTTTTACTAATCATTTCGATTAGTGTCTCTGACTGTTTTTCAGCTTTTGACATTTTGTCTTCAACCTCCTTATGTTTTATAGATAGCTGTGGGTTTTCCGGCTTCTCTAAACCTAAGGACTTTGCAATAGCTTGGGAAAAACCGGTACGTGGGTTAGCGGCCTGATCTTTTCTTGTAACTGCTATATGATCTAGCACTAGGCTATTAAGTACAAGAGTATAATCATTCAGCGTCTTACCATCTGGTGTTTCATAGGTTTTTTCTTCCCAAAAATATGGCTCCTCACTATTAGGGTCAAGATAACCACCAACAGACATTTGCTTTAGGGCATTACCACTATCAATCTCTTTATAGAGAGCTTTTGCCTGTGGGTATTCCATATCTAACTCGATGGTCACGTCAAGAGCCTTTAATTCATCGTGAGTCGGACTAGGAATAATCTTAGCATCAACAGCTTTTCCAATCTCAAAAGTATCATAATGTGTTGGCAATAATATTACCGGTGCAGGTGAATTGCTCTTAATACAACTTACCATACCTTTTAAGGCATCTTCAGAAAATCTTTCACCATGATGGTCTACACCAGTATCAGATGCGATACCTTTAATGTAAGATTTACCATCTTGGCCCTTATATGCCTTAGTAACATTAATCCCAAAGTCAAAGCGTTTTAACACTTCACCTGGCATATAGATTCCTCCTTAGATGTAGTTTGCAGACTCAATGACTGTACAAGAGCCACTATTAGCACTATTCTGTGCCTGTAAATGTACTGTATCTGCCGGTAGATAAATTTCAAATACTTCATTTGCTGCAATTGGAATTGCAAAGTTTGTAGTATCATCAAAGAATACATTAACTGGTTGCGCACCATTTTTTATAACAATATAAGATGCCCCTTTATTAAAGCAACGGTAAGTGAAATAACCAGTACCAGTGACTGTAAAAGTAGCACCATCATAGATTTTCGGCGTCATCATCTTCACCCCTTATTATCTTCATGTCATCTATATCAATCACCATAGACTGTAGACTCTTATTCACCATTTCTTGCACCATATCAACAATGGCTTTTACCTTTGTATTGGTAGATGTAGATTTAGCAT
>Ga0308173_10002142_pt1 | contig 10399 bp, 8 predicted proteins | sample PhyPR1_FD_203716 | JGI IMG/M metagenome (GOLD analysis project Ga0308173, IMG submission 203716) | Soil microbial communities from UC Gill Tract Community Farm, Albany, California, United States - DLSLS.P.R1 | ecosystem: Environmental > Terrestrial > Soil > Agricultural land | place: USA... | reverse complement strand
GGAGCCCCTGCCATGTCTCCCTGCCCGGGACCGACCGCGTGCGAGGCCTCTCCGCACGGGGCCGGCCCCCTGCCGTGTCTCCCTGCGCGGGGCCGACCGCATGCGGGACGTCCACGTCCTCACCGGGGCCGATCGGCGACCGGGCCGACATCCTGCGGAGCAGAACCGGATCGGAGCGGCATTCGAAAGGGCTGCTCCGCGATCGGGCCGGCCGCCCGGCGGGGCCGGCCCGGCCGCCCGTCCGGCAGCCATGGGGCGGGCGTACAACCGTGCGACAGGTGAGATGAGAAACGCTCACCTTTTACTGCGCCTTGACCTCTTCCCGTACAACCAATCCGGGTTTCGTCCGCACCTCTGGCGCGTTCCCGACCTGCGTGTTTTCAATGGTCGGCACCATGCTCCGCTTGCGTGCCCTGCTCCGTAGCGCCCGGCCGTCCCGCAATGCCCCGGGACCCGCCGGACCAGTCCCGCACGGGTTCGTCCCGAACGAACCCGTCCAGGGTGGGCTCCGCCATGACGGCCTCGTCCCGGACGGGCTCCTGCCGGACGGGCTCCTGCCGGACGGGCTCGTTCCGGACGACGAGGTGCTGCTCGACGCGCCCGACGACCGCCTCTCCCCCGCGCTCGCCGCGGCCGGACGCGGCGAGTACGGCCCGGCGGCCGCGCTGCTCGCCGGCACCCGTGAGGCCGCCGCCTGGGAGGACCGCGACGGCTACGTCCGGCGGCTCGCGCTGTTCGCCCGCTCGCGCGGCGAGTGGTTCGACGCCTGGTGCGCCGCCGCTCCCGACTCCCCCGACGCCCTGCTGGTCGGGGCCCAGCTCGCGGTGGACCGCGACTGGGCCTCCCCGGCCCGTGCCGAACTGCTGCGCCGGGCGACTCCGCTGCTCACGGCGGTCACCGCGGACGGCGGCGGCGACCCCGTGCCCTGGCGGATCGCCCTGGACCACGCCCGGGGCGCCCGCGCCGGACACGCCGAATTCGAACGGCTGTGGGTCGAGGCGGTGCGCCGCTCCCCACACCACTACGGATGCCATGTGGCGGCGCTGCGGTACCTCTCGGGCGCCTGCGGTGCCGGGGGCGCCTCCCGCTCCGAGTGCCACCGCGAGTGCTTCGACTTCGCCGAACGGGCCGCGCAGGACGCGCTCCCCGGATCGCTGGTGCAGGCGCTGCCGGTCCGGGCCGCCCACGCCTACCTCGCCGCGCGGGGCGGTCCCGCCGTGGCGCGGGGGCGGCTGGACGCGGCGGCGGACCGGGCGGTCGCGCTCTCCGCGGGGTACGCGCCCGCCGACCCCTGGCCGGCGGAGGTGCGCAACCTCCTGGTCCACGTGCTGGTCCGCCTGCACCGCTGGGAGGACGCGCTGGAGCAGCTCCGTCTGATCGGGCCGTACGCCACCTCCTTCCCCTGGGACCGCGAGGACGAGGACCCGCTCGCCCGGTTCCTGCACGTACGGGCCGGTGTGCGGCTCAGGGTGGCGTCCGGCCGGCAGCCGTACGCGGGCGGTCCGCGCCCCACGCGCCCACCCGGCGCGACCGATCCGTGCCCGCCGGGTGACCGCACCGGCCGGTCCCGGCCGCGCGACCATTAGGCTGTCCCGTCGTGACCACCGTCCGGCTTCCGCTCTTCCCGTTGAACTCGGTGCTTTTCCCGGGGCTCGTGCTGCCGCTGAACATCTTCGAGGAGCGTTATCGCGCCATGATGCGCGAACTGCTGAAGACCCCCGAGGAGGAACCGCGCCGTTTCGCCGTCGTCGCCGTCCGCGACGGCCACGAGGTCGCGCCCAGCGCGCCAGGCCTGCCCGATCCGACCGCCGTGCCCGACCGGGGGCCCACGGCGGGCTTCGGGGACGATCCCGTCAAGGCGCTGCACACGGTGGGATGCGTCGCGGAGGCGGCGACCATCCGGGAGCGGCCCGACGGCACGTTCGAGGTGCTCGCCACCGGCACCACCCGGGTCCGGCTGCTCTCGGTGGACGCCTCGGGCGCCTTCCTGACGGCCGAACTGGAGGAGCTGGAGGAGGAACCGGGCGACGGCGCCGGGACGCTGGCCGAGGGCGTGCTGCGCGCGTTCCGCGCGTACCAGAAGCGGCTGGCCGGGGCGCGGGAGGGATCGCTGTCGGCGGGCGGGGAACTGCCGGACGAGCCGTCCGTGGTGTCGTACCTGGTCGCGGCGGCGGCGATGCTGGACACCCCGGCGAAGCAGCGGCTGCTCCAGGCCCCGGACATCGCCTCGCGGCTGCGGGACGAACTGAAACTCCTTCGCGCGGAGACCGCGATCATCCGTAACCTGCCGTCCTTGCCGGCGGCGGAGCTGACGCGGGGACCGCAGAGCCTCAACTGACCCCGGCGCGACGGACACGGCACACGGCGACACGAGGGTCGGGATGGCGAAGAAGGCGAAGAAGCAGCAGCCGGGCGGAACTCCGGCGACGGTGGCGCTGACGGCGGCGGGGGTGACGTACACGGTCCACTCCTACGAGCACGACCCCTCCCACCCGTCGTACGGCGAGGAGGCGGCCGAGGCGATGGGCGTCTCCCCGGACCGGGTCTTCAAGACGCTGGTGGCCGACGTGGACGGCGCGCTGGTGGTCGGTGTGGTCCCGGTGGCGGGCTCGCTCGACCTCAAGGCACTGGCGACGGCGGTGGGCGGCAAGCGCGCGGCGATGGCAGACCCGACGCTGGCGGAACGGACGACGGGGTACGTGCGGGGCGGCATCTCGCCGCTGGGCCAGCGCAAACGGCTGCGGACGGTCCTGGACGCGTCCGCGTCCGCCCATGACACGGTGTGCGTGTCGGCGGGCCGGCGAGGTCTTGAGGTGGAGCTCGCCCCGGGCGACCTGGCGTCCCTGACGGAGGCAGTCGTCGCACCGATCGCGCGGGGCGCGTAGAGGCCCGTGAGCACGAGGAGGCACGTGAGCGCGTAGAGGCGGTACCCGGGAGCGCGGCAGCGTGACCGCGCCCCGGCCGCCGGGAGCCACCGGCCGAGGGTCCCTGTCCCGCTCCCCGTCCCCGTCAGCCCACCGGCGGCAGCGGCATCGGTGTCGGTTCCGGGTCCCTCGGGCCGAACAGTGCCGTGAGGCCCAGGTGGACCACCAGCGCGCCCAGCGACCACGCGAGGAGCGCCCCCTTCGCGCCCAGTTTCAGCGGCGCGGAGAACGTCACCCCCTTGCCGACGCTCTTCGCGTGGGCGATCACGTCCTGCGAGGGCCCCAGCCAGATCCCCACCCGCCACGCGAGCAGGGACCCCAGCAGCCCGCCCACGGCGAGCCCCACCACCAGCGGGACACCGCCCCGCCGCCGCGCCAGGAACGCCACCAGCGCGCTCACCGCCCCGAACGCCAGCGCGAGCAGCGCGAACGTCCCGTCCACCCCGATCGCCTGCTCGCCCTCACTGTCCTTGAGGTAGACGACCCAGTTCTTGCCGACCACGTCCCCGACCAACGGCACGTGCGGCGCCAGCCACCACCACAGGACCCCGAGCAGCGCCCCTGTCACCGCCACGCCCAGCGCGACGACGACCGCCTCCCGCACTTCGGTCCTCATGCCGGGTCCGTCCTGTCCGTACGCCGACCAGCCCGGGTCGACGGCGCCGGGCACGGGCGCGCCGTCGGGGCTCCGCCACCCTTCGTACGCGGCCCCCGGCGCCGCCGGGGCGGACGGCGCGGACGCGGCCGACGGGGCGGGGGCCTGCTGTCCGGCCTGGTCACGGCGGGACGGTTCCTGCGGGGGCGGAGGAGTCAACGGAGCGGTCACCCTGTCATCGTGCCAGTCGAATCGGTCGGTCGCGTCACCGGACGGCTCGGTCGGTCGCGTCACCGGACGGCCGCGCGCCGGTACGCCCAGGTCGCCACGGCCAGCGAGGCGAGCCCGACGCCCGCGCACACGGCGAGGTCGCCGAGGACGTGCGTCCAGTCCGGGTGTCCCCCGAACGTCCGCGCGAACGCCTCCACACCGTACGTGGACGGCAGCAGGTCGCGCGCGAGGCGGACCACTTCCGGCAGCCGGCCGGCCGGGAGCACGCCGAGGAGGAGCGCCCCCGACATGCCGAGCTGCCCGAGCAGGGTGGCGAGTTCGGGGCGCGGGGCGAGCAGCCCCAGGGCGGCGCCGAGCCCGGACAGCGCGGCCCCGGACAGCGGGATCACCACGGCCAGGATCCACAGGTGACCGAGCGGCAGGCCGAACAGCAGGCAGCCGAAGACGGCGGTGACCACCGTGCCCGGCACCGTGAAGGAGGCGTACGCGCCCGCCGCGCCCAGCACCACGGCGGCGGGCGGCACCGGAAGGGTGGCGTAGTGGTCGAGGCCGCCGTCGGCCCGCAGCCGCCCGAAGTACTGGGCCAGCAGGTTGAGCGCCACGAACGCGACGACGAGGACCGAGGACCCGGCGACCACCGCGCGCGCCCCGGCGTCGTCGTCCACGACCCCGCGCATGAGGATCATGATGCCGACCGACTGGAACGTCGCCACGAACAGCAGCGGGATGCGGGCGACCCGGGCACGGGAGAGCTGCGCCCTGTACACGGCGGCGAGCGCGGGCCACAGGCGGGCCCGCGGCCCGAGGACGGCCGCCTCCGAGGCGGTGTCCGGGACGGTGTCCGACGCCGCCCGGGGGGCGGCGGGCAGGGTTCCGGCGGGTACGGCACTCACGACGCGCTGCTCCTTCTCGCTCGGGCGGTCGTTCCGTACGGACCGTGCGGACCCTGCGGAACGTTCGCCGGACCGTATCCGTACGGACCGTACGGATGCGGCGTCTTCCGTGCTCACCGGCGCACCGGCCCGCCTCACGCCTTCACCAGTCCCTGGGTGTCCCCGCCGAGGGCGAGGTAGACGTCCTCCAGGCTGGGCGTGGCGAGCGTGAAGTCGTCCAGGGCGGCGAAGGCGGCACCGCCGGTGACCGTCGCGACGACGGCCCGGGCCTCCTCGGGGGCGAGCCGCAGCGTCCAGCGGCGCCCGGACTCGGCGACTCTGTCGTGCAGGGCGGCGACCTCGGGCACGTCCAGCGGCGGGCGGTCGCGCCAGACGAGGTCCACGCGGACCTCGCCGGCCACCTCGGCCTTGAGCCCGGCGGGAGTGTCGCAGGCGACGACGCGGCCGCGGTGCAGGACGGCGACCCGGTCGAGCACGGTCTCCGCCTCGAAGACGTTGTGGGTGACCAGCAGCACGGTGGTGCCGCGTTCCGCGCGGCGACGGTCGACGGCGGCCCACACGGCGCGCCGGGCGACCGGGTCCATGCCGGTGGTGGGCTCGTCCAGCACCAGCAGCGGCCGTTCGCCGACCAGGGCGGCGGCGAAGCAGGCGAGGCGGCGCTGGCCGCCGGACAGCTTGTTCAGGGGGCGGGCGGTCAGCGGGACGAGCCCGAGTTCCTCCAGGACGGCGTCCCGTTCCGCGCGGGCCCGGCGCAGGTCGAGTCCGCGCAGCCGGCCGGTCGTCTCGACGGCGAGCGAGACGGTCAGTTCGTCCAGCGCGGTGGACTCCTGGCCGAGGTAGGCGAGGATGCGGGAGGCGCGCTCGGGGTGGCGCACGATGTCGTGGCCGAGGATCTCGACGCTGCCGCGGTCGGGGCGCATGAGGCCGGTGAGCTGGCGGACGAGGGTGGACTTGCCGGCGCCGTTGGGGCCGAGCAGGCCGAAGATCTCGCCGCGGCGGACGTCGAGGCGGACGTCGTCGGTGGCGCGGATCTCGGGGGTGGCGGCGGTGCCGCGGCGGGCGCGGAGCGCGGGGTAGATCTTGGTCAGCCCGCGTACGCGTACGACGTCGCCCTGTTGCCGGGTCGACGGTGCGGTGCGCGTATTCACAAAGGACGAGACTACGGGGTATCGCCGACAAACCCTCGTCCGGGTGGGCCCGGCGGGGATTCTCGCCCCCGCCGCCCTTGCCCTTCCCCTCCTCAAGGGGCTCCGCCCCGGGGACCCCGGGGGTGGGGGCTGGTCGCGCCCGCGCTGCGGCAGCCGCAGATCGGCACAGCCCCGCGCCCCTGTGTGGGGCGCCCGGCCCCTGCGAGGCGCTTACTCCCCCGCCGGGACTCGTTCCGTTGCTGTTCTGGCGTCGATCTCGCGCCAGAAGCCCGCTCGGATCGCGTAGCGGTCCTGCTCGTCGATCTGGTCGTCCTTGTGGGCGAGCAGACCGAAGCGTGCGGCGTAGCGCAGCAGTTCGCCGTCGATGCGGTGGGGCACCCGGGGGTACATGCCGGAGATCTTCTGGAGGTGGATCTGGTCGGTCAGGCGCTCCGCCCACCGGCGGGCGAACACCTGTCCGACCTCCAGCGGGTCGCCGCCGACCGCGGTGATGTCCTCCTCGCGGTCGGCCCAGCGCTGTTCCGCGCTGGTGAGCTGCGCGAGCGTCGGCAGTGAGGCGGCCTCCGCGGACTCCCCTCCGGGCCGGTCGACCCAGCCCTTGTCGGAGGACCACCGCAGCGTCGCCGAGGGCGGCGGGGACGTCGGCTGCGGGCCGGGCGCACGCAGCGCGGCCAGGTCCTTCGGGGTGGGGACGCCCTTGTGGGCGGGGCCGCGTTCCGTCGAGCCGTTGCGCGGCTCGGCCGCCGACTCGTGCCGCGGCTGCTCGGCCCGGCGTTCGGGCCCGGCGGAGAGCGAGGACTCCGGCAGCGGGGCGGAGAGGATCGCGGCGATCTCCGGCCGGGGCAGGTGCGGGGGCGCGCAGGCGCCGCCGTACTCCTTGGCGCGGACGGCCCGGGTGATCCAGACGCGGTCCAGTACCCGGCGTTCGTCGGCCTCGGCGACGAGGTCCTCGGACTGGTTGTAGTCGCCGTCGGCGGCCTGCACCGCCCACAGGTGGACGGCGACGCCGTGTTCCTTGGCGGCCATCATGCCCGGCAGCAGATCGCCGTCCCCGGTGACCAGGACCACGTCGGAGCAGGCCCGGTTGCGGGCGAGCTCGGTCAGTTCGGCGTGCATGGCGGCGTCGACGCCCTTCTGCGCCCACCGCCCGTCGCTGCGGGTCAGTGCGCCGAGCCGGACCGTGACCCGGGGCATCACGCGCAGCCGGCGGTGCTCGGGCTGCGGTACGCGGTCGGGGGCGCCGTCGAACCAGTAGATGCGCAGCAGGGGCTGCCGGGTGTCGGACTCGGCGCGTTCGCGCAGGCCCTGGATGAGGGCGGCGTGGTCGACGGTAATGCGGGAGCGGGAGGGTTCACCGGCGAGGAGGCTGGCGGCGGCCCCGAGCAGGTATCCGGCGTCCACCAGGACGATGCAGCGGTCCACGCGGTCCACCTCTTTCCGGGAGGTTTGCTTCGGGCTTCCTTCGAGTCTGCCCGACGGCAACGGGGTTAACGGTCCGAACTCGATCTTCGGCGTGGCGCACGGGCGGGTGTGTCGCCAGCCACCTTGTCACACACGGTAATTGTCTGGAATGCGTTCTTTGTGCGTCTGTGTGAGTCTGATCCCGTCCCTGGCCCCCAGATCCCTTTCAGGAGGCGAATCACCATGGCCAAGAACAAGAACCAGAGCCGTAAGCAGCAGAAGAACAACGGTCCGCAGAACCGCTCCGCCCAGGGCGAGCACGCCCAGGAACAGGCGCACCGGCCCGAACGGGAGGCGCAGGCCGCCTCGATGGCCCCGGCGGATGCGGGCCCGGCCCAGGCCGGCCGCAAGCAGCGGAAGAGCTTCGGCCACAACTGAGGCCGGGCGTACCAAGAGGGGCGCATCCCGTGCGGGATGCGCCCCTTGCGTGCATCTGTGCGCGCCGATCTACGGCCCGGTGCCCGCCCGGATCTCCACCGGGCGTTCACCCCGGTCCCTCAACCCGGGCGTTCACCCCGGTCCCTGAATCCGGACCATGAACCCGGGACCGCGCCCCGGTGCCTCAACCCGGTGCCTCAACCCCGTCCCTCGCCCCCGCCCCGCGCCCCGGTCCGTCAACCCGCCAGGCAGGACGGGCCGAGCAGCACCTTGAGGTCGCCGAAGAGCGCGGGGTCCGGCTTCACCCGGTGCCGGTCGAGCCGGAGGACCGTGGTCTTGCGGGGCCCCTGGAGCTTGATCCGCACCTCGCTGTCGCCCCTGTGGTGACTGAGGATCTCGCCGAGGCGGCTGACCATGGGCGGGGTGACCCTGGTGGCAGGGATGGTGAGCACCACAGGCGCGTTGGCGCCCGCGTTGGACAGATCGGGCACCTGGAGCTCCATCGCGACCAGCCGCGGCACGTCCTCCCGCTTGTCGAGCCGACCCTTGACGAACACCACGGCGTCCTCGACCAGTTGTGTCGACACGAGCTGGTACGTCGCCGGGAAGAACATGCATTCCAGGGAGCCGGCGAGATCCTCGACGGTGGCGATCGCCCAGGCGTTGCCCTGCTTGGTCATCTTGCGCTGCAGTCCGGAGATGATGCCGCCGATGGTGACGACCGCGCCGTCCCCGAAGTCGCCGCCGGTGAGCTGGGCGATGCCCGCGTCGGCCTTGTCCGACAGCACGTGCTCCAGACCGAAGAGCGGGTGGTCGGAGACGTAGAGGCCGAGCATCTCCCGCTCCTGGGCGAGCAGATACGTCTTGTCCCACTCGTCGGGCGAGAACTCCACGTCGAGTCCGAAGCCCGGCTCGGTCGTGTCGCCGTCGCCCATGCCTCCGAAGAGGTCGAACTGGCCCTCGGCCTCCTTGCGCTTGACCGCGACCACGTTGTCGATCATCGGCTCGTACTGGGCGGTGAGCCCCTTGCGGGTGTGCCCCATGGAGTCGAAGGCGCCCGCCTTGATGAGCGATTCCGTGGTCCGCTTGTTGCAGACGACGGCCTCGACCTTGTCCAGGTAGTCCGGGAAGGAGGCGAACTTCCCCTTCGCCTTGCGGGACCTGATGATCGAATCGACCACGTTGGTGCCGACGTTGCGCACCGCGGACAGGCCGAAGAGGATGACGTCGTCACCCTGGGCGGCGAAGTTCGACTCCGACTCGTTGACGTTGGGCGGAAGCACCTTGATGCCCATGCGACGGCACTCGTTGAGGTAGACGGCCGACTTGTCCTTGTCGTCCTTGACCGAGGTGAGCAGTCCGGCCATGTACTCGGCCGGATAGTTGGCCTTGAGGTAGGCGGTCCAGTACGAGACCAGGCCGTACGCGGCGGAGTGCGCCTTGTTGAAGGCGTAGCCGGCGAAGGGGACCAGGACGTCCCACAGGGCCTGGATCGCCTCGTCGCTGTAGCCGTTCTTCTTGGCGCCCGCCTGGAAGATGGTGAAGTTCTTCGCCAGCTCGTCGGCCTTCTTCTTGCCCATGACGCGGCGCAGGATGTCGGCCTCGCCGAGCGAGTAGCCGGCGATGATCTGGGCGGCCTTCTGCACCTGCTCCTGATAGACGATCAGGCCGTAGGTGACGTCCAGGACCTCCTTGAGCGGGGCCTCCAGCTCGGGGTGGATCGGGGTGATCTCCTGCAGGCCGTTCTTGCGCAGCGCGTAGTTGGTGTGCGAGTCCATGCCCATGGGGCCGGGCCGGTACAGCGCGGAGACGGCGGAGATGTCCTCGAAGTTGTCGGGCTTCATCAGGCGCAGCAGTGAGCGCATGGGGCCGCCGTCGAACTGGAAGACGCCGAGGGTGTCGCCGCGCTGGAGCAGGTCGAAGGTCTTGGGGTCGTCCAGCGGCAGCGACAGCAGGTCGATGTCGAGGCCCTTGTTGGACTTCACCATCTTGACGGCGTCGTCCATGATCGTCAGGTTGCGCAGGCCGAGGAAGTCCATCTTCAGCAGGCCGAGCGACTCACAGCTCGGATAGTCCCACTGTGTGATGGTCACGCCGTCGGTGTGCCGGACCCAGACGGGCACGTGCTCGGTGATGGTCTCGCTGGACATGATCACGCCGGCCGCGTGCACGCCCATCTGCCGGACCAGTCCCTCGACGCCCTTGGCGGTGTCGATGACCTTCTTCACGTCCGGTTCGTTCTCGTACATCGCGCGGACCTCGCCGGCCTCGCTGTAGCGCGGGTGCGAGGGGTCGGTGATGCCGTTGAGGTCGATGCCCTTGCCGAGGACGTCGGCGGGCATCGCCTTGGTGACGCGGTCGCCCATCGCGTACGGGTAGCCCAGCACGCGCGCGGAGTCCTTGATGGCGTTCTTGGCCTTGATCTTGCCGTAGGTGCCGATCATGGCGACCTTGTCGGCGCCGTACTTCTCGGTGACGTACCTGATGACCTCGACGCGCCTGCGCTCGTCGAAGTCGATGTCGACGTCGGGCATGGAGACGCGCTCGGGGTTGAGGAACCGCTCGAAGATCAGGCCGTGCGGGATGGGGTCGAGGTCGGTGATGCCCATGGCGTAGGCGACGATCGAGCCGGCCGCGGAGCCTCGGCCGGGGCCCACCGCGATGCCGTTGTTCTTGGCCCACATGATGAAGTCGGCGACCACGAGGAAGTAGCCCGGGAACCCCATCTGGATGATGACGTCCATCTCGTACTCGACCTGCTTCTGGCGG
>Ga0308173_10002141_pt1 | contig 10401 bp, 11 predicted proteins | sample PhyPR1_FD_203716 | JGI IMG/M metagenome (GOLD analysis project Ga0308173, IMG submission 203716) | Soil microbial communities from UC Gill Tract Community Farm, Albany, California, United States - DLSLS.P.R1 | ecosystem: Environmental > Terrestrial > Soil > Agricultural land | place: USA... | reverse complement strand
GAGTTGACGATATCGTCCTTGTTCCGGAAATGGTAGTACAGGTTGCCGGGTGAAATATTCAGTTCCTCGGCAATAACAGTGGTGGTGATGTTGGGTTCGCCGAACTCATTGAACAAGCGCAGCGATAATTCGAGTATTCGTTCACGGGTGCGGCGTGGTGCTTTTGATTGCATTGAGGAAATGTATTTCTGGGCTGTCCGATCGGGCGATAGCATAGCACTGACACCGCTGTGCCCACAGCGGAAAGGCGGGATGCGGTCCGACAGTTCACTCCGGCATCAGAACGGTGTCAATAACATGGATTACGCCGTTATCTGCGTTCAGGTCGCTCTCTATCACGTTGGCCTGATCCACCGTGACCTTGCCATTATCAGATTTCAAGGTAACGGCGTCGCCCTGAATGGTCTGCACCTTGCCGGGTTTGATTTCCGTGATCAGCACCTTGCCGGGAATTACATGGTGCGCCAGTAACGCGGCCAGCCTGACCTTGTCCTTGGACAGGGCATCCCAGGCGCCGGGAGGCAGTTTGTTGAAGGCTTCATCGTTGGGCGCGAATACCGTGTATGGCCCGGTCGATCTGAGGGTTTCCCTTAAGCCGGCGGTTTTAAGCGCAGCGGAAAATATCTTGAGATTGAGAGAGGCGACCGCTGTATCGACGAGGTCGGCGGCGCTGGCGGCGCCGGCGGCGAGGGCCAGCATCAATCCGGCTGTCAGCCGTTTGATGTTTGCATTCATGGTTATTTCCTATAAGGCAATGCTGAAGCCGCCTGCATATGCCCGGCGGGCAGCAGGCTCATTCCTTATGGTCGCCATGCAATGAAAAAGTTTCCGGTTCTGTTTGAGTAGGGGGCAATCACGCGTGGTGCGCCGCCGCTTTGATCGCCTTGATGACTTCCTGTTGAACCCGGGGATGCAGACCCAGGGCAACATGGCCTATGCCGTTGAATTCAACGTTAAGCGCACCCGGCAGGCAGGACGATAGCTGCGGCGACACGATATTGTCCTGATGCGAATAGATGGACACGAACAGAGCGCGATGCGCCGGATCTTCCCGGCGTTCCAGTTCAGCCAGCCACGCGCTGCAGCGGCCTTCGATCGCGCTGCCGGTCCACTGCATCTGGCGCGAATTATCGCCGGCGCCGAACCTGGCCAGCCCGGTGCCGCGATGCGGCGTTCCCAGGGTGATAACCCGGACAATCCGGGCTGCGCCATGGTCGCGCAGGTAGGCGCGGGCCACCAGCCCGCCCATGCTGTGGGCTACGATGATGAGTCTGTCGTGTCCGCTCTGCCTGCAGATTGCTTCTATGCGCGCATGCAGTTGCGGCACAAACTGGTCTATGCCGGCGAAAACCGGTTCCAGGTCGATCGCATAGTGACTGATGCCGGCGCGGCGCAGCGCCCGGCTCATGAAGTGCCAGTAGCCGCTGTTGCAGCCATATCCATGGACCAGCAATACCGGCGGCAGGCCGGCATCGCCGTGCCATTCGCGAAAGGTGCAAAAGCCCATGGTCCAGGAAGATGTCACCATGGAAGCGACGTATTCCGAGAAAAACAGCCGCAGCGCGGCATGGCGCGTTACACGATGGTGATGCGGGGTCTCGCTGCGGTACAGCCAGGCCAGGCCAAAGTTGTTTGCGGTGATGAGCATGCGCACCAGCAGCACCGTACCAACAGCAAGCAGGCCAGCCAGCGCTGGGCTGCCTATGCCGAGGGCGCGTCTGGCAAGCAGATATAGTGCCGCTGCAATCAGCAATTGCACCAGCAGCACCATGCGGGTGATGCGGATAACCATGGCTCATGGAACAGAAAATACGGAAGCGCTGCCGATCAGCGCAGTTTTGTCCGTTTGCGTTTTCCCAGTGTAAGCGGAAGTCGCGTCAGCCGAGTGCGGGCCAGCCTGTCATGCGGGAACTGCCGGTTCGGGTCGAAGTAGGCGGCCATGGCCCAGATCAGCACATTGGCGGCGGGGATCAGCACCAGCATCCAGCCTCGTGCGCCAACCAGCCATGCCAAAAGCAGGCCGGGCATGAACCACAGCCAGGCGAGCAGGTAGCGTACCAGCGCTTGGCCGAAACGGAGCGGCGCGCCATCCGCCCGTTCGACCCGGATCCGCCATGTTTTCATTGCCAGCGTCTGGCCGCCATGGGTCCAGAACCAGGTGAAGTAGACCGCAAGCACCAGAAACAACCATGTTTCCATGGCGCCGCGCAAATACAAGGCATGACGCTGCTGGGTCAGCGTCGAAAACAGCCAACCAGATATGAAAAGAACGCCAAACAGCAGCATGGCCTCATACACCATGCATGCCAGTCGTACCCGTAACGGGGGAGTTGCGAAAGTATCCAATAGAAATGCTTATTTTTCGGCCGGAGCCAGGGTCGGCTGCACGTGCCGATCCAGCTTTAGCGCCGCTTTTGACGGCGGAATGATTTTGCCCTTGTCCTGGGTCGGTGTCGGCAGATTGGCGACCCGCTTCTTGGCCTGCGCCTCTTCGGCCAACCGGTTCTTTTGTTCGTCAGACAGTTGCTGGTACTCCTGCCACTTGGCGCTCTTCTGATCCGGCCCCAGTTTCTTGGCCCGGGCATAGCTTTCACGCGCGACGCGCCGCTGCTCCGGGGTTAGCGTGACCCAGTCGCGCATGCGCTCCTGCATCCGTGCCTGCTGGTCGGGGGTCAGGCTGGGATAGCGCTTGATCATCTCTATCCACTTCTTCTTGCGCTGTCCGTCGATTTTATCCCAGTCGGCCGCCAGCGGGCTCAGCGCCTCCTGCTGCGCCGGGGTCAGGTCATGCCACAAAGGTTTGGCTGGCGCGGGCGGCTGACGCTGCGCCGTGTTTTTGACCGGAGACACGAATGGCTGCGCGCCAACGCTGTGCGCGCTCGCGGGGCTCAGCAGCAGCAGCAAGGAAGTGCAGCAGGCAAGCAGCCCGGCTGTGCAGGGTGATGCGCCCGGCATTTCATTCGCCCCGTTTGGCAAGATAGGCATTGAAACCGTGGTCGGTATAGGCGCTCAGCGGCAACTCGTCCGACAGCACCATGGCGTCGATTTCCGCAAGCTCGCGGATATGCTGCTGTTTTTCGGCCTGGTACATGCCGACAAGGCCGGCAAAGGCAAGCACGATGGGCAGCGCCACGCCCATGCGGCCCAGCCATGAAACCGGGTGGCTGAAAAAACCGTCACCGCTTCCGGCTGGAAGCAGTCGCGGCGCCAATGCGCGCCTGGGCGACTCGGATTTTTTCCTGGAGAGCGCGGCCTGCCGCGCTGCGGCAAGCCGGGAGGTGGTGGAAGGCGGCAGATGTTCCAGGTTTTCATTCAGCGCATGCCGCACTTTATAGGCGAAGTTGATTTCTTTGGCGTTCATAAACGTATTCCTCTGGATTTCAGGGCTTGTGCCAGAGTGTGTGTCGCGCGCGAGCAATGCGTTTTCACGCTACCTTCGGAACATCCCATAATCGCGGCAGTTTCCGCCACGTCCATATCCTGCCAATAACGTAAAAGAAATGCTTCTCGTTGACGCCCGGGGAGCTTTTGTACTTCATCGTCTATGGCGCTGAGCACCTGCTCGCGCGCCACCTTGTCCTCGCTGGACTCGGCCGCCAGGCTGCCTTCCTCCGCCTCGTAGCTCTCAAGTATGTCAAAGTGGTCGCCGTCGTCCTCGTTTCCGCGCAGGCCGGAGAACAGCGTCACCCAGGTATTGCGCACCTTCTCGCGGCGAAAGTGGTCATGTATCGTGTTTTGAAGAATGCGCTGGAACAGCAGGGGCAGTTCAGCCGCCGGCTTGTCGCCGTATTTTTCCGCCAGCTTGATCATCGCATCCTGCACGATATCAAGCGCCGCCTCGTCCTTGCGGACGGCAAACGCGGCTTGCTTGAAAGCGCGACGCTCCACGCTTTCCAGAAATTCGGAAAGTTCTTTATCGGATGCCATTCAATACGGCGCGTTCTTGTTTTTCGCGGGAGGAATAAAGGATGCGCAAACGTATCCCGAGGTGTTGATGCGAATTTGCAATGTTGCGCATGCTAGCAAAAAAGGCCTGTCCTGTGCGCTTTTTCTGGCCCAAATCGCCTGCTTTCATCGCAAATCCCAACAATTTATCTTGACCAATATAACATTCCCGCAGTACCGTATCGTTCCCCTCGTAACTCGGGGTGTTTCATGTCTTTCGGCGCGCAACTCATGATGATGCCGCCGACTAGACGCGCTTCATTTGAAAGCTGTTTGCTCTAACCCGTGCCAAAAGCGCGAGAAATCCGTACCAGGAACGCAGCACCTCCGGCTGAACGAGTGTCGTTTAGCGTCGATTTGAACCGCATACAACCCTGCGCAACGAACCGGCGTCACCGCACAAGAAAGGGATGCCCCAGCACTGCTTCGACGTCGGTTTCGCTAGGAGAGAGCATCCGATCAATCTCCAATGGACCTTGAAAGGACTGTAGTATGACCCAGGAACTTACCGGCGCAGACATCGTTGTCCGCTGCCTGGCCGAAGAAGGCGTCGAACACGTGTTCGGCTATCCCGGCGGCGCAGTGCTCTACATCTACGACGCCATATTCAAGCAGGACAAATTCCAGCACATTCTGGTCCGCCACGAGCAGGCTGCCATCCATGCCGCGGATGCCTATTCCCGCAGCTCGACCAAGGTTGGCGTCGCCATCGTGACTTCCGGACCGGGCGTCACCAATGCCGTCACCGGCCTGGCCACCGCCTACATGGATTCGATCCCGATGGTGGTCATTTCCGGCCAGGTGCCGTCCACCGCAATCGGGCAGGACGCATTCCAGGAATGCGACACCGTCGGCATCACTCGCCCCTGCGTCAAGCACAACTTCCTGGTGAAGGATGTGAAAGACCTGGCGATGACGATGAAAAAGGCGTTCTACATCGCCACCACCGGGCGTCCCGGCCCGGTCCTCGTTGACATCCCCAAAGACATCTCGATGCACACCTGCGCCTACGAGTATCCGAAGGAACTCGAGATGCGCTCGTACAAGCCGGTGGACAAGGGCCATGCCGGCCAGATCCGCAAGGCGGTGCAACTGCTGCTGGCGGCCGAGCGCCCGGTGATCTACACGGGGGGCGGGGTTATACTGGCCAATGCCGCGCCGGAACTGAACAAGCTGGTTGATCGCATGGGCTTCCCCTGCACGAACACGCTGATGGGGCTCGGAGGTTACCGCGCATCGAGCGACAAGTTCATCGGCATGCCGGGCATGCATGGCACCTATGAAGCCAATATGGCCATGCAGCATTGCGACGTGCTGATCGCCATCGGCGCGCGTTTCGATGACCGCGTGATCGGCAATCCCAAGCATTTCGCTTCGCATCCGCGCAAGATCATCCATGTCGACATCGACCCGTCGTCGATCTCCAAGCGCGTCAAGGTTGACATTCCCATCGTCGGCAACGTGAAGGACGTATTGCAGGAGTTGCTGGCCCAGCTCGACGCCGCCGATGCGCAGTCGCAGCGCCCGAACCAGGCGGCGCTGAGCAGCTGGTGGGCCCAGATCAATCAGTGGCGCGAGCGCGACTGCCTCAAGTACCCGACCTCGCGCGAAGTGATCAAGCCGCAATCTGTGGTGCAGAAAGTCTGGGAAGTGACCGGCGGCGACGCCTTCATCACTTCCGACGTCGGCCAGCACCAGATGTGGGCCGCACAGTACTACAATTTCGACAAGCCGCGCCGCTGGATCAATTCCGGCGGCTTGGGCACCATGGGCGTCGGCCTACCCTATGCGATGGGCGTGCAGATGGCAAATCCGGACGCGACAGTAGCCTGCATCACCGGCGAAGCCTCCATCCAGATGTGCATACAGGAACTGGCGACCTGCAAGCAATACCACCTGACGCCCAAGATCATTCTGCTCAACAACCGTTTTCTGGGCATGGTCCGGCAATGGCAGCAGATAGACTATGGTTCCCGCTATTCCGAGTCCTACATGGATTCGCTGCCCGACTTCACCAAGCTGGCGGAGTCGTTCGGGCATGTCGGCATGAGGATCGAGGATCCGAATGACATCGATGGCGCGCTGCGCGAAGCGTTTGCGATGAAGGACAGGCTGGTCTTCATGAACTTCATCACCGACCAGACCGAAAACGTCTGGCCCATGGTCAAGGCTGGCAAGGGTCTGACCGAAATGCTTCTGGGTTCGGAGGACCTGTAATGCGCCATATCATTTCTGTCCTGCTGGAAAATGAAGCCGGCGCATTGTCCCGTGTGGTCGGGCTGTTTTCAGCGCGCGGCTACAACATCGAAACCCTGACCGTCGCACCAACCGAAGACGCGACACTGTCGCGCATGACCATCGTCACTTCAGGTTCGGATGACGTGATCGAGCAGATCACCAAGCACCTGAACCGCCTGATTGAAGTCGTCAAGGTGGTTGACCTGACCGAAGGCGCACACATTGAGCGTGAACTGATGCTGATCAAGGTGCGCGCGGTGGGCAAGGAGCGTGAAGAGATGAAACGCACCGCGGACATCTTCCGCGGCCGCATCATCGATGTCACCGAGAAAACCTACACCATCGAACTGACCGGCAACAAAGGCAAGCTCGACGCGTTCATCGACGCCATCGACCGCAGCGCGATTCTTGAAACCGTGCGCACCGGCGGCTCGGGCATCGGGCGCGGCGAACGCATACTTAAAGTTTAACCAGCCACAAAACAAACATCTTAGGACGATCATGAAAGTTTTTTACGACAAAGACTGCGACCTGTCGCTCATCAAGGGCAAGAACGTTGCCATCATCGGTTACGGATCGCAGGGCCATGCGCATGCGCAGAACCTGAACGATTCCGGCTGCAAGGTGACAGTTGGCCTGCGCCGCGGCGGCGCCTCCTGGAACAAGGTGCAGGCCGCCGGCCTGAACGTGGCTGAAGTCAACGAAGCGGTCAAGGCTGCCGACGTCATCATGATTCTGCTGCCGGACGAGAACATCGCCCAGGTCTATAACGAGAACGTCGCTCCCCACGCCAAGGAAGGCGCCGTGCTGGCGTTCGCCCACGGCTTCAACGTGCACTACGGCCAGGTCGTGCCGCGCGCCGATCTCGACGTGATCATGATCGCGCCCAAGGCTCCCGGCCATACCGTGCGTTCCACCTATACCCAGGGTGGCGGCGTGCCGCACCTGGTCGCGGTCTACCAGGACAAGTCCGGCAATGCCCGCGACATCGCGCTGTCCTATGCGATGGCCAACGGCGGCGGCCGCGCCGGCATCATCGAAACCAACTTCCGTGAAGAAACCGAGACCGACCTGTTCGGCGAGCAAGCCGTGCTGTGCGGCGGCACAGTCGAGCTGATCAAGGCCGGTTTCGAAACCCTGGTGGAAGCCGGTTATGCGCCCGAGATGGCGTACTTCGAATGCCTGCACGAATTGAAGCTGATCGTCGACCTGATCTATGAAGGCGGCATCGCCAACATGAACTACTCGATCTCCAACAATGCGGAATACGGCGAATATGTCACCGGCCCGCGCATGGTCACCGAGGACACCAAGAACGCGATGCGCCAGGTCCTGAAGGACATTCAGACCGGCGAATATGCAAAGAGCTTCATCCTTGAAAACAAGGCCGGCGCACCGACCCTGATTTCCCGTCGCCGCCTGACCGCCGAGCACCAGATCGAGGAAGTCGGCGCCAAGCTGCGCGCGATGATGCCATGGATCGCGAAGAACAAGCTGGTTGACCAGTCCAAGAACTAAACTGCCTGTTTCTCCACAAAAAGCTGTGCTTGTGCGCAGCTTTTTTTTCGTCCAATGAAGGAATGAAGGAGTGGCGTCATGAAAAAAACCGCAGTCCTGTTCATCTCAAGCCTGCTGTGCTGCGCGGCGCTTGCGCAGTCTCCACAGTCCTTTCAGACCGGCGGCACGCTGGTCGTGGTGCCCGCATCCGGCGAGGTGCGGCATGTCAATGATCAAGCCCTGCTGACGTTGATGACAGAAGAACAGGACAAGGACAAGGCGGCGGCCGCGTCCCGCGTCAACCAGACTATGAAGCAGGGTATCGATATCGTGCGCCGGCAGGACCCGGCCGCGGTGTTGCAGACCCGGGGTTATTACACTTACCCGGTCTATCCCGAAGGACAGCCGCGGCCAGTAGGCGCGGGAGCCAAAATGCCGCAGCCGGTCGGCTGGCGCGTCGGCCAGTATCTGGACGTCACCACCACCAATCTGGCTGCGCTGCCGGGGACAGTGGCGGCGGCGCAAAGACTGCTCGCAGTGAGCGGCCTGCGTTTCGGCCTGTCCAGCGCCAGCGCCAGGCAACTGGACGAGGAACGCATCGCCGCCACTTACCGCAATATGAACGAACGCGCTGTCGCGGTCGCGAAGGCCATGGGACGCAACCCGGCCGACGCGGTGCTGGAAACGCTGGACTTCGAGGGTTCGGGCAATTATGCCCAGCAGGAGGCATCGCCCAAGGTGATGCGGGCCGCGGCTGCCCAGGAGATGCCGGTCGTGGAAGAGCCGAGCTTCGAACCAGGCGAGACCACGCTGCGGATGCAGGCAGTCGGCAAGATACGTTTCCGTTGATCCGGCAGACGTTACTTTTGGGCAGTGCTCGTCTAGAATAGCCAGATTTTATAATCCGCTGTTTGCCGGAGCGCCATCAAACCCATGTCCGCATCTCCTGTCTGTTTCGCTGGCGCCCGGGGCGACTGTGCCGGATCGCAAGCTTTACACTGAAACGGAATCAATATGGGTACATTCAACCGGCGCAAGCCCAAGGGCAACGTCACGCAGTTTCCAAAGTCGCCGCGCTCGCTGCGGCATGGGCTGCGTCGTGTCCAGCCAGACGCGCCGGAGATAACCGCTGTCATCCGCCGTCGGCGCGGCATCTACCTGCTTCCCAATGCGTTCACCACTGCCGCGCTGTTTTTTGGCTTCTATGCGATCGTGATGGCGATGAACCTGAAATTCGACCTTGCCGCGATCGGCATCTTCGCCGCCATGGTGTTGGACGCGGTCGATGGCCGCGTGGCGCGCCTGACCAATACGCAAAGCGAATTCGGCGCCCAATATGACAGCCTGTCCGACATGGTTTCCTTCGGTGCCGCGCCCGCGCTGGTCATGTATGAATGGTCGCTGCGCGGCCTGGGCAAATGGGGCTGGCTGGCCGCGTTCGTCTACTGCGCCGGCGGCGCCCTGCGGCTGGCGCGCTTCAATACCAATATCGCCGTGGTCGACAAGCGTTATTTCCAAGGCTTGCCCAGTCCGGCCGCGGCAGCGCTGGTCGCCGGTTTCATATGGTTGATGGATGATCTGCGTTTCGTCGGCGCGCAGCTGACCTGGGTCGCATGGGGCATCACGCTCTTCGCTGGCCTGACCATGGTGACGAATGTGCCGTTCTACAGTTTTAAAGATGTGAATTTTCGCAAGTCGGTGCCTTTTATTGCGGTATTTGTGATCGTGCTGCTGTTCGTCGCCGTGTCCAGTGATCCGCCCAAGGTGTTGTTCGGCCTGTTTATCCTGTATGGCTTGTCCGGCTATGTGATTTTCTTCTGGCGCCTGTTCAAGGGCAAGCCGGTCAGTATCATACAAACCAAGCCTGAACACGAGAGCGCCGACGAAAGGGAATGAGCCAATCCGGCGCCCGAACCGCTAACATGAAGACGTACGCATTATTACCAGGAGAGCAGCCATGGCCGCCAATGCAGAAAAACTGATCATATTCGACACCACGCTGCGTGACGGCGAACAGTCGCCCGGCGCGTCGATGACCAAGGATGAAAAGATACGCATCGCCCGCCAGCTTGAGCGGTTGAGGGTGGATGTGATCGAAGCCGGATTCGCCGCCTCATCCCAAGGTGACTTCGAAGCGATCAAGGCAATCGCCGGACAGATCAAGGATTCGACCGTGTGTTCGTTGTCGCGCGCCAATGACCGCGACATTGCGCGCGCCGCCGAGGCGCTCGCGGCCGCATCGCGCAAGCGCATTCATACTTTCATCGCCACTTCGGCGCTGCACATGGAGAAAAAACTGCGCATGACACCGGAGCAGGTGCATGAACAGGCCAGGCTGGCGGTGCGCTTTGCCCGCCAGTTTACTGACGATGTCGAATTCAGCCCGGAAGACGGCAGCCGCTCGGACATGGACTTCCTGTGCCGTGTGATCGAGTCCGTGATTGCCGAAGGCGCCACCACCATCAACTTTGCCGACACGGTGGGCTACGGCGTGCCCGAACTCTACGGCAATATGATACGCAAGCTGCGCGAGCGGATTCCCAATTCCGACAAGGCGATCTGGTCGGTGCATTGCCATAACGACCTGGGCATGGCAGTTGCCAATTCGCTGGCCGGCGTCATGATAGGCGGCGCGCGCCAGGTCGAATGCACCATCAACGGCCTGGGCGAGCGCGCCGGCAACACCGCGCTGGAGGAGATCGTCATGGCAGTGCGCACCCG
>Ga0308173_10002140_pt1 | contig 10404 bp, 8 predicted proteins | sample PhyPR1_FD_203716 | JGI IMG/M metagenome (GOLD analysis project Ga0308173, IMG submission 203716) | Soil microbial communities from UC Gill Tract Community Farm, Albany, California, United States - DLSLS.P.R1 | ecosystem: Environmental > Terrestrial > Soil > Agricultural land | place: USA... | reverse complement strand
AAGACGTTGAAAGATTACTCGAACAAAGTGACGCTGGTCAGCTTCTTCTTTCCGCGCTGCCCGTACTGCAACGTGGAGCTTCCGGAGATCCAGAAAATCTACGATCAGTACAAGGACCACGGCCTCTCGGCCATTTGGATTAACATTCTGCCGGAAGAGAATAATCTGATCGCAGGCTGGCAGGCGGCGAAGAACCTCAGCGTTCCGGTGCTGATCGGGGCGTCGCAGGAATCACTGCAGCGCGACTATCGCATCGAATCGACTCCGGCGACTTATCTGCTGGATGAAAATGGCCGAGTGCTGTTCCATGCGGACGGATACAGGCCGGGCGATGAGAAAACGCTGGCGGGCAAGATCGAAGCGATACTGAATCCGGCGACGACGCTTCCGCTGTGCCCGGCGCCGCTGCAGTAGCTTACCTGAGATTGTCGTTGAACCAGGCGATGGTGCGGAGGAGAACGTCCTTGCGATCTTCGGCCTTGTGGAACTGGTGGCCTTCGTTTTCGTAGACCACCATCTGCGTCTTCACGCCGAGGGTTTTGAGGGCATGCCAGAATTCGTACGACTGGGGCGCCGGACATTCGCCGTCGCGATCGCCCACGAGGATGAGCGTGGGAGTCTTCACCCGCTTGATGAAGTCGATGGCCGAGCTCTTGGCATAGACGGCCGGGTCGTCATATACGGACGCACCGAAGTAGGGAAGCATCCACTGGTCGATGGAGTTCTCGCCGTAGTAGCTTTGCCAGTTTGAGATGCCGGCGCCGGACACCGCGGCTCGGAAGCGGGTTGTCTGGGTGACGGCGAACATGGTCATGAATCCGCCGTAGCTCCAACCCGTGATGCCCACGCGCTGACTGTCGACCGGCGCGACGCGTACCGCCTCGTCGACTCCCGCCAGGATATCGCGCAGGTCGCCGCCTCCGAAGTCCTTCACGTTGGCGAGTGTGAATCGCTCGCCCTGTCCATAGCTGCCGCGTGGATTGGGCCAGAGGACGAAGTACCCCTGCTGGGAAAGGAGCGTCGGATTGAAGCCGGGCTTGGGCCAGACCGGTTTCACCGCGCTGGCGGGACCGCCGTGAACGGCTACAACCATGGGGTACTTTTTCGACGGGTCGAAATTGGCCGGATAGATCAGCCAGCCCTGCACCTGGAATCCGTCGCTGGTCCAATGGAGGCTTTTGGCGTCGCCCCACGCGGGCTTGATGGCCGCGTTGGCATGGGTCTTCGCCTGCCATGCGCCGATGGGTCCTGCCCAGACTTCGGGCGGATTCCGCCAGGAACTGCGGACCAGCGCGGTCATGGCGCTGTCGTCGCTCATGGATACGCCGAAGTCTTCGAATGGCAGGTTCACACTCTCGGCGCCCTGCCAGAGGCGTTCCACCTGGCCGGTCGCCGGATCGACTTTGGAGATCGCGCTGCCGCCGTCGTGGTGCTCGGTGAAATAGAGCTGCGTGGATTTCTTGGGCCACATGAGGAAACTGGCCGAGGAATGTAGGCCGGGCGTGAGATTGCGAGCCGCGCCGCCGCCGGACGGCACCTGGAAGATCTCGCCGCCGGTGGATCCGGCATCGCTCATGAGGCCGCCGATGAAGACGATTGACTTTCCGTCGGGAGAGAAGCGCGGCACGGCCAGTTGCTGCTGCACGGGCGGCTTGTAGATTGATCTGGTTTCGCCATTGGCGGCGGAGATGACGTAGAGTTGCGCGATCCACCAGTTGTTGTCGCCGGCGCCGTGCGCGGCGGTGGCCGCGAAGTTCCTGCCATCGGGCGCCCAATCGAATTCGTAGACGTAGAGGTCGGCGGGCGAGATTTGACGGACCGCGCCAGTGGCGAGGTTGATCACGGCGATCCGCTGCTCGTAAATCTTCGATTCGAGGACGCCTGTTTCGGCGGGCACCGGATCGAGAGGGCCGGCCGCATGGGCGAGTCCTTCGGTATAGAGCATGGCGACGCGTGTACCGTCGGGCGACCATTTCGGGTCGGCGACCAGGCCGTTGAGATGCGTGACTTGCCGCGCGGCGCCGCCGCTCGCGGGCGCGAGGTAAAGCTGCAATTGCTCGGTCTTTTCGCAGTCTGACAGGAATGCGACCTGTTTGCTATCGGGGGCCCAGGCGATGCTGTTCTTATCGCACGATTTGCCGGGCGCGATCTCGACGGGCTGCCCGCCGCCGGAGGCCGGCGCGACGAAGATCCCGCCTTCCACCCATGCCAGGCGCGAGCCGTCGGGCGAGACCACCGCGTGCTCGGGCCACTTGGTGGACGAGATCGTCTGCAGGGCAGGATCAACGGGGACGGTCTGCGCCGCCACGGAGAGAACGGCAAGGAACAGACAGGTAAAGACGCTTGGCAGAAGGAGAAGGGTACGCATGGGCTACTCCAGGGCGTCTTCGACAACGTCCGGCAGGGGGCCCGTCATGTCGCGCAACTTTTCGAACAGCGCATCGTAGAGCTGCGCGTAGGCTTCCAGCGACGGATCGTTCTTGCGGGGCGCGGCAAACGTGCGCCTCATCTGACGGACTGCCACCAACAGCAATTTCAGCTCGTCGTCATTGAAACCAAATGCTTTCGCCACTGATAGATTATATCGTCGCTTCTTCGGGCGGGGGCTGAATGGAATAGAAACGGGCCGCCGAGCCGCCCAGGAGTTCTTCGCGAACCGGGATGGAGGCGGCGCCGAGGGCCTGCGTGAACGCCGCCAGAGTTTCTTTCCAGGCATGCTCGGGGAGGCAATCGGGCCAGCCGCTGCCGAACATCAGTCGTTCGGGGCCGAAGCAGCGCAGCGCGTGGTGGACGTAGGGGCGAAGATCGGCCGCTTTCCAGGGCGCGGGCGCGAGGCGGACGAGTCCGCTGAGCTTGCAATACACGTGAGGGAACCGGGCCAGTGACTCCATCGCCAAGACCCACGCGGCGGGATCGCCGTCCGCGATTTTGGGGCATCCCAGGTGGTCTATGGCGATCTTCCGATCGGGGTGATCGCCGGCGAAGCGGATCAGCCCCGGCACTTCGGCGGCGTGTACCAGCAGGTCCAGGGTGTCGCCCGGCTCCGGCGATCCGTGGATGCCCGTCCAGAGAACGCCGCGGAATTTGGGGTGCGCACGCCAATGGGATGGATCGCCGGCCACGACTACGGCGAGCACGAAATCATGATCGGCAATCGCGTGCGAGTCGTCGGGCTGTACTACGCACACCGAGCCTACGAACCGGTTGCGCTTCAGAATGGGGCCAAAGTGTTCGGGGGGATGCTCGGGTGTGAATCGCTGGTGCGCGTCGATCCGCAATTAGAAAATGAAGCTCAGGCCGCCGCGGAAGCTGCGAGGATTCTGCACCAGCAGGAGCCGTTGTCCGCTCATGGTGCTCATCGGCAGATAGCCCTGCGCCAGGAGGTTGCGCAGATCGGCCGTCGCTTCCACGCGCTTGCCGAGGCCCGGGATCGGCTGCCGGATGTAGAGATTCATGCCGGGCATGGGGCGGAAAGACTGCGTGCTGTACAAGTTTCCAGGCGTCAGCCAGCGCTGATCTCCACTCCATTGATAGCTCGCGATCAGATGCGTGCCCGAGTGCGGAATGACAGCCGTAATCCGGCCCGTGGCCGACTGGCGGCGTCCCTGGCGAATCATCGACCGCAATTCGTCCGGGCTGCTGCTCACCAGTTCCTGATTGCCGACGGTCAGCGCCCCGGTAGATCCATACATGGCCGTGACGCTCACGTGTTCGCCGAGGTTCTGCGTCAGGGCTGCGCTGAAACCTGTGCCACCGAAGTTGCCGACGTTGAAGATCGAGCTTGCGGAGAACAGATCCGGCAACACATCGGTAGCGCTGTAGAAACCGGACGGCGCCATCAGCGAGAGCGCCAGGTTCTGCACGACTTCGCGGTAACCGGAAACGTAAAAAGTTCGCGACCCGGCCTTGCGCGAATACGTCATTTCGTATTCCTCGCCGCGCTGGATCTTGGCGTGTCCACGCAGCAGGGAAATTCGAGGGAACATGCCGAGACTGTTCAGGTCGCGCTGCAATGCCTCGTCTTCGGTATCCATGCCCGCCAGATCCGGCCGCGCATTGCCCGCGGTGTAGGTGAGTTCCAGGGTGGAATCGGCGGTTGGAGAATACGTCAGGCGGGCGTAAGGACTGTAGTAGTTCAGGTGATCCTGGAAGGTTACGCTGTCCATCGACATGCCGTAGCGCAGGGTGACGTTGTCAGCCAGTTGGGCTTTGTCGTCAAAACTCGCTGACATACTGCGGAACGCAGGCAGGGCTGTGTCGTTGCCTGTGAAAGCCGCGCCCACGCGGCCCGGCATGTATAGTTGACGCATGGTCAGAGATACTTCGGGGGTGCCGCCGGCGAGGCTGCGGCTGTAGCTGGTACGGAACGCCGCCACGGGAATCCCTGTGGCCGAACCGTATCCCAGGTTGCCGGCGACTTGCACCACATTGCTTCCGTACAGGGCAGTGGCCAGCGCGAAGGCCGTACCCATGTCGGCCTGATTGGCGACACCTTCGGATAGCGAGGAGCCTTCGCCGCCGGAAACCTTGAGCACGGCGCGCGTCTCGGAGAACATGGCGGCATGGGTCGGCTTGCCGGTGGCGCTATCCACGGGATCAATGAAGCGCAGCACGGGACGAGTGGCCGACGAACTGCGGAGCACCCACTTCCAATCGTCCGACATCAGTGGGCCATTCTCGATCGTGGGATAGGACAATTGCAGTGAACTGAAGAGGGTATCGAGCCGGACATTCAGAATGCTGCGCATTCCCGGCAGTACTTTAATGTCCTGTTTGAATGTGGGGGCGAAGGCTGCGAACGTGACCTTCACGAAGTAGACATCCGGAGCCAGGCCGAGCAGCTTGAATTCGCCGTGTTCGTCGGTCAGAACCTTTTCCAGCATCCGGCTCTGATGGTTGTAGAGGTAGACGGCGGCGCCCATTTGGGGAACGCCCATGTAATCCTTGACCATGCCCGCAATGGCTCCGGTCAATCGGACCGGCTCCACGGCATGAAGGGCAGACGGAGCTACCAGACAGGCAATTCCCAGCGCCCATGTGGTTACCGTCTTGTGCGTCTTCCTCTTAAACATCCACGACGCTTTCTCTCGTAACGGGCACGTACCCGTCGCGGCCCCAAGGCCCGCCTGACCACTAGGTTACCGTAAATTGCGCCGACTGGGTGAGGACCTGATTACGATTCTTATCGGTCACTTTCACCTTGATCGTATATTGCCCGGGTGCAAATGAGTTCAGGGGGAGGAATTTTTCGATAGTTACCTGACTCGACGAGGCATTTGGAATCTGCTGCACCTCTTCGGTGACGTCGGGGAAGACCTTTTCGTTGCTTCCGTTTTTCGTCACTTCGTAGGTCACCTGCCCGGAAGGCTTGTGGGTTGCTTCATCCGGCTGGAAGTTGTAGAGCTTCAAGTAGATGCCCATCTTTTCGTCGCGCTTGAAGATATCGTCCATGCGCGGTCGGACTTTGGAATCTCCGATGACGAACTGGCCGGTCCCGATGCTTTTCATAGGCACCTTTTCCAGAAGGTCGGCCAGAACCAACGAACTGGAGGACAGCTTTTCGGAGTCGAGCCGCGGAACCTGCAGCGGCTGCTCGTAGTGGTTCAGGTTGCCGGCGATTACGTCTTTGACGATCACGCGCAGACGGTACGTACCGGGCACCAGCGGAATCGTCTTTTGATAGATCGACTTGCGGGAGGTGGTGGAACTCATCAGTTCGTTCACCGAGGTCACCGAAACCTCTTCCTCGAAGTTGGCGATTGGACGGCGCGTCAATGAGGTGATGGAGCCCAGAATGTGAACGATCGCCTTCTGGTAGCCTTCTTTATTCGTGAACTGCAGATCCTTGTTATCGAACTGAACGGTGACGTTCGTGAGCACCGAAGCATCCGTGACCGGGAAGAAGTCGGTCCGCACTTTCATCGGCAGGATGTTGTAGCTGATTTTCGAAGTGACGTCTGCTTCCAGATCCTTGAATTTGATCTGCGGAGGACGCTGCAACTTGGCGAACTGCTCCAACCGGTTGAACTCGTTCATGCTCTCGGGCGCGCCGCCGAACGGAACGCCGAGGTGCGTGCCATCGGTGTTGTTGAACCGCTGCGTCTTGTCCGACAGCCCAAGCTGTTCCATCAAGGTCAGGCCGGCGCCGGGCACATAGAGCAGCGCGTCCTTTTCCGACGGATCCATGGTCATGCGGAATTCGCCCGACATGGTCGGATCCACGAACTCGATAATGATGTTGTTGCCGATGCCTTCGATATAGCGATAGCGCCACTGCTGGAAGGGGAAGGTCGACGTCTCGCCGCCGCCCTCTTCGGGGGGGCGCTCATAGAAACCACCCGACGAGTGATCTTCGATTTCGTCCGGCGGGCCGTACGTGATGTAAATGCGGCCGCGATCGGTCTTCCAGCCGGGGATACCCGACGCGTAGTGCTCGTTCGCGTACGCGATGCGGCGGTAGTGCTCTTCTTTGAATTCGTTTTCGACAGTGTCCGCGCTCGGGTCGCGGCGGAGCCAGAAGTTTTCGATGAACTGTTCGCGCTCTTCATCCGTCTGCAGCCGCTTAAAGGCGGAGCGCTCTTCATCGGTGATGATGTACGCCACGTCTTCGTTCAGCCACTTGCGGTAGGGAGTTTCAAGCTCCTGACGGAGTTTCTTCTCCTTGGCCCGCTGCTGCCGCGGAGTGAGCGGCCGGGCGTTGGTTTCCCTTTGCGCCGGGGCTTTCTTGGGTGGGTCTGTCTGCTGCTGGGCTGCGAACAGGCCAACCAAAATGGATAGAGAAACACAGCAAATTGAGAGGCGTGTCGCGTTCATACGGCTAACCGCTTCCTGGCGGACTGAATTGGATCGGCTGTCATCTATTTTAGATCGTAGCGTTTCTAACGGTCAATCCCGTGACCCGTCGGCACAGTGTGCCGCTACCGCTGAGTCATTAACACGGGAGCGAAATCTCAATTTGGCTTGTTTTCAGCTACTTAGAAAAATGAAAAAAAGAGTCGAGGCCCCCTCTCCGATATTGTGGGATTGAAGAGGGACAACGGTTCAAGCCATCCCACCTTGAATATCCGACTCCCTTCCATATTCCCCACCCGCTCATTGGAGCGTTTCCTTCCTTGCCGGGGTCCCTCTTTATATATCACAAAAAGATCCTTTTGACTTTTATCATGAGATCGGTTAAGCCCTGTATATGCCTGCGGGGGCGTACGATTTCCGGGTTGGCTCGATCTGCTGCACCGTTTTGAGTGACGGATACTTTTCCTATCCGACCCCCTGGTTCTTCCCCAACGCCGATCCGCAGGAGCTTGCGGCCGCTTTGGAAGTCCGCCGTTTGCCACGGGATCGAGTGCTCAGCCCCTATGCCTGCCTGCTGATCGAGACGGGACGGCACGTGGTCCTGGTGGACACGGGTGCCGGCGAGGGTCTGACCACGACGGGAGCCATTGGGGCGCGTCTTGAAATGGCGGGCATACGGCCCCGCGATGTGGATACGGTAGTGCTGACGCATGCGCATCCCGACCATATCGGAGGGACCGTCGATGCACGTGGACGGTCAGCCTTCCCTAATGCCCGATACATCATTTCCGAGGCGGAAGTGCATTTCTGGAATGCTCCGCACCCGCGTCCGGGCGATCTCAAGCTGCCGGACGAGGTGGCCGCCGACCTCGGCCGGACGGCGCGCGATTGCCTGAGGATCCTCCGCCATCAACTGGAGCCGATCGACCGCGAATGCGAGATCGCGCCGGGCTTAAGGGCGATTCCGGCCTACGGCCACACTCCCGGCCATCTGGCGCTGTTGCTGAGTTCGGGGAGTGACCGGCTGCTGGACCTCGGGGACGCCGCCGTCCACCCCTTGCATCTGGAGCATCCGGCCTGGCACAACGGTTTCGATCATGCGGCTGGCCAGGCGGTGGCCACGCGGCGAGATCTCATCGATCGTGCAGCAAAGGAAGGGATGCATGTCATGGCTTTCCACTTTCCCTTTCCCAGTGTCGGCCGCGTGGAGCCGCTCTCATCGGGCGGCTGGGAATGGATCCCGGGCTGGTAGCCCTGGGGTTTTGCGGATAAGCTGAATTTAATTATGCTTGCTCCATTGTTTGCTCTCGCCCTGACCGCGATTGCTCCCACGCCTCCAATGGGCTGGAACAGTTGGGATTCCTATGGCACCACGGTCACAGAAGCCGAAGTGAAGGCCAACGCCGACTACATGGCGGCAAAGATGAAGAGCCACGGCTGGGAATACATCGTGGTGGACATCCAATGGTCGGATCCGCAGGCCAAAGCTCACGGGTACCGGGCGAATGCGGAACTCACGATGGACGACCAGGGCCGGCTGACTCCGGCGGTGAACCGGTTTCCTTCGGCCGCAGGCGGCAAGGGCTTCGGGCCGCTGGCCGCGTACATTCATGGGAAAGGGCTGAAGTTCGGCATCCACATCATGCGGGGCGTTCCGCGCCGGGCGGCGGTAGCGGCGGAGATCGGCGATCCCAAATCGATTTGTCCGTGGAACAGCGATATGTATGGCGTCGACATGGACAAGCCGGGCGGGCAGGCGTACTACGATTCGATCGTGAAGCTGTACGCCGGGTGGGGTGTCGACTACATCAAGGCGGACGATATGGCGCAGCCGCTGCACGCTCCCGAGGTGGTGGCGCTGCACAAAGCGATCGTGAAGTCGGGGCGTCCGATCGTCCTCAGCCTGTCACCGGGTCCGGCCGACCTGACGAAGGCGGACTTCTACGCGGCGAATGCCAATCTGTGGCGTGTATCGGGCGACCTGTGGGATCGCTGGCAGGATATTCGCAAGACGTTTCCGCTGATGGAGAAGTGGAGCAAGTACTCGAAACCGGGAGGCTGGCCGGACGCGGACATGCTGCCGCTGGGGCACATCGGCATTCGGGCGGAACGCGGCAACGATCGCATGAGCCTGCTTACTCATGAGGAGCAGCAGACGCTGATGACCCTGTGGTGTATTTCCCGGAGTCCCTTGATGGTCGGAGGCGACTTACCGACCAGCGACGACTTCACGCTGACCTTATTGACCAATGACGAGGTGCTGGCGGTCAACCAGCACGCGACCAACAGCCGCCAAGTGAGTTCGGCGAACGATCAGATCGTGTGGGAAGCCGACGGCCCGGCCGGTGAAAAGTACGTAGCTCTGTTCAATACGGCCGAGACGCCGCAGACCGTGCAGGTCAGCCGCACGGGGACTGTCGCGCAGGACTTGTGGAGCCACCATCAGGTGGCGGTGCCCACCGACGGACGTTTTACGGTGCCGCCGCACGGCGCCCGGCTGCTGGCATTTCCCGCTCACCGGTAACAACGGCCGTGCAATTAGTAGCCTCCCAAGGCCAGAATCGCTTTGGCCCGCCGCTTGCTGTAGAACAGGTGGAGAGAGGATACGAAAATGGAAGCCTTCGTGATCGGCGCAACGCTTTTGGGCAGTTTCGTAGGAGCTTTTGCACTACAGAAGGCAGCGCTGGAAGGGCTCTTCCGAATGATGGAGACTGACCGCCGGGCGCGCCACTAATTATTTGCGCGATCCGCGTTTCAGATTCTTCAACTGAGTCTGGCGCGTCTTCGTCTTCTTCCGCTTGGGTTTGGTGATCACAAAGGTGCCACTTCCCAGGTATTCTGCCTTGTACAACTTGTCGCTCACCGGTTTTTCGTCAGCCAAAACAAATCTCCTCTAGAATTAGAAGCTGGATGGAGCACCTATTGTACCGCGCCTTGAGGAGATTGAATGGACTGGCCTGGCTGCTGGTGGCGACTGCATGGGCGCTGGCAGCGCAGCAGGACAGCCGTTCGCTGTGTGGGCAGGTACCCACGATCGCGGCGGAATTGACACAAATCTCCGGACTACCGCTGAAGCACCCTGTCCCATGCGACTTCATAACTAAAGAGAAGGTGAACGAATTTCTCCGGAAGCGGGTCAAGGAAGACACCGATCCCGAAGAAGTTCGCGCCCAGGAACTCACCCTCAAGAAGTTTGGCTTTGTTCCGCAAGACTTCGACCTGGCAAAAAACACCATCGACCTTCTTACCGAACAGGCCGCGGCCTTCTACGACTACAACAAGAAAAAGCTGTTCATCACCGAGTCCAACAGCAAGGAACCGCAAGAGCCCGTGTTGGCTCACGAGCTCTCGCATGCCATCGCCGACCAGAATTTCAATCTGGCGAAATTCATCAAGGCCGGCCGCAAGAGTGACGACGGGTCCACGGCCCGCCTGGCGGTAATGGAAGGCCAGGCGACCTGGTTGATGTCGGAATACCTGGCACGAAAGAGCGGCCAATCGCTGGAGAGTTCGCCGGAACTGGCGGTTCAGATGAGCGGCGTTAGCGACACCAGCGAAGGCGGCCAGTTTCCAGTGTTCGACAAGTCGCCGCTGTATCTGCGGCAAACGCTC
>Ga0308173_10002139_pt1 | contig 10404 bp, 11 predicted proteins | sample PhyPR1_FD_203716 | JGI IMG/M metagenome (GOLD analysis project Ga0308173, IMG submission 203716) | Soil microbial communities from UC Gill Tract Community Farm, Albany, California, United States - DLSLS.P.R1 | ecosystem: Environmental > Terrestrial > Soil > Agricultural land | place: USA... | reverse complement strand
ACGCGCGCGTGTGCCGGCAATCGGCCGGGTGCTGGCGACATCACCACGCACGCTGACCAGACGCTCCGGCGACGAGCTGACAATCGCGCAGCCGCCCCATTGCAGCAATCCGCAGAAAGGCGCCGGGTTGGCGCGCCGCAGATTGGCAAACACCGCCGCGGGCGCGGCATCGGCCGGTAGCCTCCCGGTCCATTCGCGCGACAGATTGACCTGGAATACATCGCCGGCGCGCAGGTGCTCGTGAATCGCCGCCACGCCGTCGAGGAATTTGTCAGCCGGCTCGGCCTGCATTTCGAGCACGTTGCATGGCCGCGGCGCCGCGTCCGCCGCTCCGTCCAGGTCGGCGCTCAGTTCGGAGAGCAGATCGGCATGCCGGGCTTCCGCGATCAGGACGGTGCAATTACGCTCGCGATCGACCACGATCGCGGCGGGGCAGCGCAGCGCCAGCGCGACCGGCAGTGCCGCGTCGGGCGCGGCCGGCAGCTTCAGGCGCGGTTCGATCTGCGCGGCGAGTTCATAGGCCAGAAACAGCAGCCAGCCCCCACGAAACGGCAACTCATCGTGGCCGTCCATCACAGCGGCCGAGGAAGAAAATCCGGCGCTTTCCGCACGCCATTGTGCATCGAGCAGATCGAGAAACCTGGTACCGCATTCCAGCCCTTGGGCATCGCGTACCCGGCCGTCAGGGTGCAATGCCAGCGAGGATTGGGGGAAAGCGAACAGAATGTCGAAGCGCGCCTGCGCGCCGCGTGCGTTGCTCTCGAGCAGGCCGGGATAGCGCTGCGGATTGGATGCGGCGAGCGGCAACAGGTCGCGCGCACCGTCGAGCGTCCGGCAGACAATGCCCGACACCGCACTCGTGGTTAGGCGGCGCGGCGAGGCCACGGATGCCGTTTCAGGTCTGCCGGAAAACAAGCGTACCGTTGGTGCCGCCGAAGCCGAACGAATTCGACAGGGCGATGCCGACCTTGGCCTGGCGCGCGGTGTTCGGTACGAAATCAAGATCGCAGCCTTCGCCGGGCTGGTCGAGGTTGATCGTCGGCGGCACGATGCCGTCGCGCATCGCGAGCACGGAGAAAATGGCTTCGACACCGCCGGCTGCACCGAGCAGGTGCCCGGTCATCGATTTTGTCGAACTGACCATCAACTGCCCAGCGGCTGCTCCGAAGCAGCGCTTGATCGCTGCGCACTCGGCAAGATCGCCCGCCGGCGTCGAGGTGCCGTGCGCGTTGACGTAATCGACCTGGTCGGCGTTGACGCCGGCATCGTTCAGCGCGGCCCGCATGCAGCGCGCCGCACCGTCGCCGTCTTCACTCGGCGAGGTGATATGGAACGCATCCGCGCTCATGCCGAAGCCGGCCAGTTCGCAGTAAATGCGCGCGCCGCGCTTGCGCGCATGCTCGTAATCCTCGAGCACCAGCACGCCGGCGCCGTCGGACAGAACGAATCCGTCGCGGTCCTTGTCCCAGGGACGGCTCGCCTTCTGCGGCTCGTCGTTGCGCGTCGACATCGCACGCGCCGAACAGAATCCGCCCATCGCGACGCCGGTGGTGGCGTATTCGGCGCCGCCGGCGACCATCACGTCGGCATCACCGTACTGGATCATGCGCATCGCAAGTCCAAGGTTGTGCGTCGCGGTCGTGCAGGCGGTCACACAAGCGATATTCGGACCCTTCAGACCGAGCATGATCGACAGATTGCCGGCAGCCATGTTGATGATCGAACTCGGCACGAAGAATGGCGAGATCCGGCGTTGGCCGCTTTCGTGATAGATGATGCTGGTGCGTTCGATCGTATGGATGCCGCCGATCCCGGCACCGACCGCGACGCCGATCCGCTCGGCGTCATGCTCATGCGGCTGCAGCCCGGCGTCGGCCAGTGCATCGATCGAGGCCGCGATCCCGTAATGGATGAACGGATCCATCTTCTTGACGTCTTTCGGCGCCACGAAGCGGGTCGGGTCGAAATCGCGCACTTCACCGGCGATCCGCGTCGGAAACGTGCTCGCGTCGAAATGCGTGACCTGGCCGATGCCGCTGGTTCCGGCAACGATGTTGCGCCAGGCCGTCACGACGTCATTGCCAACGGGACTGACGATGCCGAGGCCGGTGATTGCTACTCGCCGTTTGTTCATAGGGCTGAGGGCTGATGCTGAGGGCTGAGGACCGAAAATCAAGTGCGGATGGCTGTTCAGCCCTCAGCGCTTGGTCCTCAACCTGGTTTCAGAAACACGAACTGCGCCACGTGGGCGCAGTCGAGGGCGCATCGCGAAAAAGATCAGGCCTTGACGTGCGCCTTGATGTAATCGACCGCCTGCTGCACGGTGGTGATCTTCTCGGCTTCCTCGTCCGGGATCTCGCACTCGAATTCTTCCTCGAGCGCCATGACCAGTTCGACCGTGTCGAGCGAGTCCGCGCCCAGATCGTCCACGAACGACGCATTCGGCGTGACTTCATCTTCCTTGACGCCAAGCTGTTCGACGACGATCTTCTTGACGCGTTCTTCGATGGTGCTCATAGGTGCAAAACCTCACAGGAATTTTGGGGCCGTCGGCAAAACTTAAAATGCGCGCGGATTGTAGTGGATGGCCTCGCCGAGCGCCAGCAAACGCGTGTTTGATCGTCTCCTGCGGCGGCGCTGCCTTGCGCCCGGTGGCGAACACGGCGAGCGCATGCATCCGGCAGCCCGGATCAAGCCATGTACATCCCACCGTTGACGTGCAAGGTTTCGCCGGTGATGTAACTTGCCGACGGCGATGCCAGGAACAGCACGGCTTGCGCGATGTCTTCGGGCGCTCCGAGCCGGCCCAGGGCAATCTGCCCCAGCAATGCGCTGCGCTGATCGTTCGTAAGCGCGCGCGTCATGTCGGTGTCGATGAAGCCCGGCGCGACCACGTTCACGGTGATGCCGCGAGATCCGATTTCGCGCGCCAGCGACTTGGAGAACGCGATAATGCCGGCCTTCGCGGCGGCATAGTTGGCCTGGCCGGGATTACCGGTGACGCCGACCACCGATGCAATGTTCACAATGCGGCCTTTGCGCGCCTTCATCATGCCGCGCAGCACCGCCTTGCTGGTGCGATAGACCGAACTCAAATTGGTGTCGAGGATTGCCTGCCAATCCTCCTCCTTCATGCGCATCAGCAACTGGTCGCGCGTGATTCCGGCATTGTTGACCAGGATCGACAACGGGCCAAAATCCTTGGCGATGGTCTCGATCAATTGTTCGACCGCGCTGCCTTGGGTGACGTCGAGCAAGCGGCCGTGGCCACCGAGCGCGGACAGCCGCTGCTCGATGGCTTCGGCGCCGGATTCGGTGGTCGCCGTGCCGATCACCTTGGCGCCGCTCGCGGCGAGCGTGTCGGCAATCGCCGCACCGATTCCGCGGCTGGCGCCAGTGACGAGCGCGATTTCGCCGTCGAGGATTCCAGACATCTGCTTCACTCCCATATCGTGCGATTGATCACGTGCGACTGCTGCTTTCGGCGGGCCAGATCAAAGCCTGTGCGACGATCACTCGTTTGCTGTCGAACGTTGCCGCGGGCGATCCGTGCAGCACGTAGCCCAGCGCCAGGGCGGCGCTGACGCGATGGCAAAACGCATCGTCATCCGGACCCGTCAGGATCCGGTAAGTGGGGAGATTATCGGGCGGTTTGCTCATGCTTTCACGTGAAATGAAAGAAAGAAGAGGGAGGACGGAAGAGCGTCAGAGCACCGGGCCGCTCCGGTCCCAGTGGCAAGCTATCGGTGTCAGCGGCCGCCGTTGGACCAATCGGTAATGGCTTGGGCGAGTTCGGCCGGCGCGCCGATCGCGCGGCCATCGATCGCGCGCTCGATGCGCTTGAGCAATCCGACGAGCACCTTATTCGGGCCGCACTCGGCCGCGCGCGCTATGCCTCGGGCCGCGAGCTCGTGCACGCAGGCAGTCCATTGCACCGGCATGTATAACTGCTGGGCGAGTGCCGCGCGAATCTCATCGACTTTGTCATAAGACTTCGCGGCAACGTTCTGAATAACCGGAATATTAGGCTCCGACCATGCGGCGCCTTCGAGGCGTTCTGCGAGCCGGTCCGCGGCCTCGCGCATCAGCGCGCAATGCGACGGCACGCTGACGGCCAGTTTCACCGCTTTGCGAATGCCCAGTTCGGCCAGCCGCGCGAGCGCGCGGTCGACCGCTTCGCTATTTCCCGCGATAACGAGCTGGCCCGGCGCATTGAAGTTTGCCGGCGCGACGACCTGCCCGTGCGCGACTTCGGCGCACACCTGCGCAATCTGCGCGTCATCGCCACCGAGGATCGCGGCCATCGCCCCAACGCCCTGCGGCACCGCAGCCTGCATCAGCCGGCCCCGTTCGGCGACAATCGCCGCCGCGTCGGTCAGCGACAGCACGCCCGCGCAGACCAGCGCGGTGTACTCGCCCAGGCTGTGTCCCGCTAATTGCGTCGGCCGCGGACCTTCCAGTTCGCACCACACCCGCCATACCGCAACGCCTGCCGCAAGCAGGGCCGGCTGCGTGTTGTCGGTGCGGTTGAGCAGTTCTTCAGGCCCCTGCTGCGAGATTGACCACAGGTCCGCGCCCGCACCGGAGGATGCTTCTTCGAATGTGGTCTTGACGATCGCGTATTCGCTCGCGAGATCCGCGAGCATGCCCAGGGATTGCGAGCCCTGTCCGGGGAAGACGAACGCGAGCGAGGGCTGAGGGCTGTGGGCTGTGGGCATCGATGACTCGGATGAATTCATGTAGTCAAAACAAGACGCTGGGCGAGGAAAGTTCGGCGCAATCGGGCGCTTATCACGCTCGGCGCCCGCCTCCCGGCCCTAGTAGCGGATCAGCGCCGAACCCCAGGTGAAGCCGCCGCCGAACGCCTCGAGCAGCAGCAACTGCCCGCGCTGGATTCGTCCCGAACGGATGCCGAAATCGAGTGCCAACGGCACCGACCCGGATGAGGTGTTGCCATGCTTGTCGACCGTCACGATCACGCGTTCCATCGGCATGTCGAGGCGCTTGGCCGTGGCCTGGATGATGCGCAGGTTCGCCTGGTGCGGAATCAGCCAGTCGATCGCGTGGCGGTCAAGGCCGTTCGCGGCGAGTGTTTCCTCGACCACGCGGTCGAGCGTCTTGACGGCGACCTTGAATACTTCGCTGCCCTGCATCATCACGCGCACGCCGTGATTTTTCTCGTCGGTAAAGCCCTTCGACACGCCGACCGGGTTCCACAGCAGCTCCTTGTGGGCGCCGTCGGCATGGATATGCGAGGAAAGAATGCCGGCATCCTCGGATGCCTTGAGCACGACTGCGCCAGCGCCATCGCCGAACAGGACGACGGTCGAACGGTCTTCCCAGTCGAGCATGCGCGACAGCGTCTCGGCGCCGACCACGAGCGCGGTTTTCGCGCTTCCGGAGCGGATGAACTTGTCCGCGACAGTCAATGCGTAAATGAAACCCGAGCAGGCTGCGTTGACGTCGAAAGCGGGGCAGCCGTTCGCACCGAGTCGGTGCTGCAGCAGGCAGGCGGTCGAGGGGAAGATCAGGTCCGGCGTGGTCGTGCCGACAATCAGCAGGTCGATGTCCGAGGCGGCGACGCCGGCATCCTTCAGCGCGGCCGTGGCCGCGCCGAACGCCAGGTCGCAGGTCGTTTCGCCTTCGGCGGCAATGTGGCGCTGCCTGATACCCGTGCGCGAAGCAATCCACTCGTCGCTGGTCTCGACGAGTTTCTCCATCTCGGCATTCGTGATGATCCGTTCCGGCAGGAAGCTGCCGGTGCCGGCGATGCGTGAATAGATCAATGCCTGGCCCCTGAATGCGAAGGTCGGCGCGCGGCGGTTTTCGCCGCAGCACCCGCACCGCCGCAGTTACCTGCTGCCAACTTCAGATCCGGTCGAATCGACCGAAATGCGGCTCAGCCGATCAATCTTCGTCTTTTACGGCGCCGCGGCTTTCAATCACCTTGCGGCCGCGGTAGTAGCCGTCCTTGGTGATGTTGTGGCGCACGTGCACTTCGCCCGAGGTCGGATCGGTGCCGAGCTGCTTGGAAGTGAGTGCATCATGCGAGCGGCGCATGCCGCGGCGCGATGGGGATTTACGACTTTTTGCGACTGCCATGTTGATTCTCCATTAACTTTCATCTGCCTTGCGGATTCCGGCACCGGCCGGTTTCGCGCAGACAACCTTATTGCGAACCCTTGATCCGTTTCAGCGCCGCGAACGGATTCGGCCGGGTTTCCGCCGTTTCCTCGACTGCGTCGCCGCCCCAGGCCTGTTCAACCGCTTGCGTTCCCGGCTTCACCGGAACCACCGGGATTGCCAGGATCAGTTCATCCTCGATCACGTCCGCCAGCCGCAGCGAGCTGTCGCTCAGCAGCAGCGGTTCATACCCCGGCGGCAACCCCGCCTCGTCTTCCTCGCGCGTGATCAGCCCAAGGCGGGTATCTATCTCCACCGGAAGATCAAAAACGTCGAGCGTGCGCTGGCAGGTCAGCGGCAGTGCCGCGCTTGCCCGCACATGCAGGAATGCGATTCCCAGATCATCCTTGCCGAACTCGAGATCGAATTCCGCAGCGCCATCCTTCGCGGCAAGATCCGCTGCCAGGCGCGGCATCGCCGCCAGCGGCAATTTGCCCTGGAAATGGCGACACGATTGCACCATGCGCCAAGCATCGACAGTTTCTGGCAGGGCCTGGGACATGGCGCGCGCGATGGTAGGTGCCGCACTGCACAAAGTCAATGAAAAGCTTCGGCGACCGCAGCAGCTGAACGAGGAAAATCTGGAACAACGGCCGCATTATAGACCGTCATTGGCCGGTGGCGCGCGGCATTTTGCGAATCGCCATTCATGCGGCAGACTGCGTGCCTCGCCGGTTCAGGAAATTGTGTGATCTACCTCCTGCTCATTCCACTGGCAGCCGCGTTGCTGCTCTTGGCCGTCATCTGGCAGCAATGGCAATGGCGCCGGCGCGAGCAGTCGATGCGGCGCCTGCTGGACGGAGCCGATGCGCTGGAAGCCAAATTGCTTGCCTGCCGTACGCGCATGCAGCAGCTGCGTTCGATGCTCGAAGTGCTGCCGGAAGAGATGAGCGCGGACGCGAACGCCGCGCTGGCGGCCGACGACAAGGTCCAGGCCGCCCTGCGTGACCTGCTCGGGCACCGCCTCTGGATCAAACAGCACGCCGCGGAGGCGTCCTTGCGGGAACTCGACGCTGCCTGCCTCGCGATCGAACAGTCGCTGGCGCGCATGCAACTGCAGCTGGAGCGGCTGGACGCGATCGCGGCCGAGCTGGCTGCCGCGCAATCCAGCGCGCGAACCGTCGTCCCGCGCGGCAAATGAACTCCACACCGATCGACCTTTACGACGTCGATCTGGTGCTGGCATCGACCTCCGCTTACCGGCGTGCGCTACTGTCCCGCCTGACCTCGCGCGTGCGCCAGCTTGCGCCTGGCTGCGACGAGATCGCGGAACCTGGCGAAGGCCCGGCAGAACTTGCAGGGCGCCTTGCGAAGTTGAAAGCACGCGCCGTCGCGGCGCACTGCGGCCCTGCGGTTGTGATTGGATCGGACCAAACCGCGGAGCTGGACGGCGCAGTCCTCGGCAAGCCCGGAAATATCGAGCGAGCCGCCGCGCAACTGAGCGCCGCGAGCGGCAAGGCCGTCGTATTCCATACCGCCGTCTGCGTGATCGACGCCCGACACGGCGGCATGCGCGAACTCAGCGCAATCGACATGACGCGCGCCGTATTCCGTCAGCTCGGCGCTGCCGAGATCACCCGCTATCTGGAACGCGAGCGCCCGCTCGACTGCGCCGGCAGCTTCAAGGCCGAAGCACTCGGGATAGCACTGTTCGAGCGCATCGACTCATCGGATCCGACCGGCTTGATCGGATTGCCGCTGATCGCCGTGTGCCGGCTGTTGCGCGCGTGCGGGATCGCCGTTATTTGAGCATCGTTGCAAGGCACTGTGCGTCTGCCTCGGGTCGATCAGGCATGTCACTGCGTGCCAACTTGCCGGCGAAAAACAAGTAGCGCTTGCGCCCCCCATAGAGCTCAAATCGGCCAACCGGTTCCAGTTGTTCGAATCGCGAACAAACCGACGACAACCAGTCGGCGCGCTCGCGTTCGCGCCGCGCCGTCGGCTCGACCACGAGCAGGATGTCGTCGGGCGCGAGCGCGCGCAGCCCTGCTTCGTCGCGCTGCCATAACGCAAGTTGCGGCGCGCGGCCGTGTTTGGCATTGGTCGGATGGTCCAGCGTGTAGACGCTGCGCGCGTCGTTCAATGCAAACTGCAACTCGGCCGCGAGCAGGAAATTGTCCGCGACCAGCACGCTGTGGGCGAAGCGGGGTTCCTGCAGGTGCCGTTGGGTCTCGGCGGCGATTTCATACCAGCCCACCCAGTGCTCGGGGAATGCCTTGAAGCGCGAAAGCACGCCGGCGCCGCCGGGCACGGCTGCGAGCCCGAAGTACAGATAAGTCAGCAGCATGCCCGCCACCAACAGCGCAAACGTGGCAGCCGTTACGAATCGGCGCACGGTTTGGTTGGCGAACCCGTGAATGGAATTCAAAAAAACCGGAACGACGAGCAGCAGCGGCAGATAGCCCGGCAACGGCCAGTGCACGCGCAAGCGCGTATCGTCGGCGAAACAGCCGAGAATCAAATAGCCAAGAATGGGAACCAGCGCACTGACCGCAATCAGATCCCAGGGTCCCACCGCTGCACGGCGCAAGCAGTAGAACGCGGTCACGAGCAGCACTGCATAAAACAGCGGCGTGCAGATCAGGGCCTGTTCGAACGGCTGCAGCAAACCATCGGCGTGGAAACTCCATGGATTGCGATCAATCAGTTGGAATCCGAGTGCCACCCAGCCGTGATTGGCGTTGAATACGAGCAACGGCACAACCCCGATCGCGGCGATCGCCAGCGCAAGCCATAGTCCCGGCTCGCGCCACAACATGCGACCTCGCGGGGTCACCAACAGAAACACCAAGCCAGTCAGCATCAGCATGCCGGCGCGGTAATGGCTCAACCAGGCCAAGCCCAATGCAAGGCCCAGCACGATCCAGGCGCGGCGATCAGTGGGTGTTCGCGCCGCGCGTTCCAGTGCGTCGAAGGCGAGCGCACAGCAGAATGTCAGCGGCACATCCGGCAGCGCGAACAGGCCGAGACTGCCCAGCAGCGGCAACGCGAGCGCGATCAGGCCCGCTTGCCAGCCGCGCTGCACGCCGAACAGACGCGCACCGGTATGAATCAGAACGAACGGAAGCAGTGCCCCAATCAGCAGAAACGGCGCTCGCAAAGCCAACGTACCGTGGCCGAACAGCGCCTCGCCGAAGCGGATCATTGCAGCGCTCGCCAGCGGCACGTCGCTGAAAGACCAATCGAGCGCGCGGCTTTCCTGCCAGTACCAAGCCTCATCGCCAAATGGCGCCAGATACCGCGCCAGAAGGATCTTGATCGTGAGGGTGACCAACCAGCACAGTAGAAATGCGCTCCGCCAGCGTCCTTCGGGATCGGCCGCTGCCACACCCACTTGCGTCACACTCGGTATACTGGCTGCCATGCAGAGTCTGGTCCCATGAACGTGCGCCTTTCCCCCGTGGCCGATACGCCCGCGCCGCTCGAATCGTCGCTGGCTGCGGCATTGAACCGCGCGCAGCAGCAGGTCAATGCAGTGGTGCTCGGCAAGGGTCCGCGCGTGCGCCTGGCGTTCGCGTGTTTCCTAGCCGGCGGCCACTTGTTGATCGAGGACTTTCCCGGTGTCGGCAAGACCACGCTCGCACACGCATTGGCGGCGACTCTGGACCTGAGCTTCCAGCGTGTCCAGTTCACGAGTGATCTGCTGCCGTCCGACATTATCGGTGTCAGCGTGTACGAGCGCGAGCGCGGCGAATTCAAGTTCCATCCGGGGCCGTTGTTCGCGCAGCTGGTGCTCGCCGATGAAATCAATCGCGCGACCCCGAAGACGCAGAGCGCCCTGCTCGAGGCGATGGCCGAACAGCAAGTCACGGTCGACGGTGTGAGCCGTTTGTTGCCTGCGCCGTTCTTCGTCGTTGCCACGCAAAATCCGCTCGATCTGGCGGGCACTTATCCATTACCCGATTCGCAACTCGACCGTTTCATGCTGCGCATCAGCCTGGATTACCCGGATCGCGAGGCCGAGCGTGCGTTGTTGACCGCGACCGACCGGCGCGAAGTCATCGCGCACCTGCAGCCGTGCCTCAACATTATCCAGATCCAGCAGATCCGGACAGCCGTGGCCGGAGTGCTGGCCAGCCCGGCGCTGATCGATTATGTGCAGGCGCTGCTCGCCGCAAGCCGCATCGATGCCGACATCCGTGCCGGCCTGTCACCGCGTGCTGGCCTGGCTCTGCTCAACGCCGCGCGCGCGTGCGCTCTGCTCGATGGCCGCGGCTATTG
>Ga0308173_10002138_pt1 | contig 10405 bp, 11 predicted proteins | sample PhyPR1_FD_203716 | JGI IMG/M metagenome (GOLD analysis project Ga0308173, IMG submission 203716) | Soil microbial communities from UC Gill Tract Community Farm, Albany, California, United States - DLSLS.P.R1 | ecosystem: Environmental > Terrestrial > Soil > Agricultural land | place: USA... | reverse complement strand
TGGACGCTCTCGGCGATGATCTGCACGGCCTGCCGCTTGCCCGAGCCGTCGGTCGCGTCCCACTCGCGCCAGTCGAGTCGGCCGTCGATGCCGACCGGCCGGCCTTTCGAGAGATACTGCGTGCAGCTCTCGGCCTGGTTGCCGAAGACGGAGACGTCGAAATAGTTCGGCTTGTCGACCCATTGCCCCGACTCGTCGCGCCGGCGGCTGTTCACTGCCACCCGCATGCTGCAAACCGGCGTACCGCCGGGGGTGTGGCGCAACTCGGGATCCTTCGTCAGGTTGCCTACGAGAACGACGCGATTGATATTCGCCATGTCTTACTCCTCTTCCTCGCCGGGCTGCTCTTCCGGGGCAGCCTCCTCGTCCGGGGCAGCGTACTCCGGCTCGGAGCCTTCCGAAACTGTCGTTTCGGGCGCCGCCGGTTCAGGCTCCGCCGCCTCGGGTGCCGGCGTTTCAGGTGCCGGCGTCTCGGCCGGCGCCGCCACGGGCGCGGCGGCCTCGTCGCGCGGCGCGCTCGTGCGCGAGCCGGCGATGTGGCGCGTCGCCAGATGGCGCAGCACGGCATCCTCGATCTTGAGGACGCGGGACATCTCCTCGAGCGTCGCCGGCTCCGCGTCGAAGACGACGAGGTGGTAGACGCCCTCCTCCTTGTGCGCGATCGGATACGCGAGGCGCCTCCGGCCCCAGGCGTCGTGGCTGTGCCATGCCCCGCCGCTCTTCTCGACGAGGTCGCGCGCGCGGGCGACGATGTCGTCCTGGCGGGCCTCGGCCTGCTCGGGGTCCAGCATCAGCAGAATTTCGTAAGTCGTCACGCCCCGATGTCCTCCCTTCCCATGGTCTCGATGTCGGCCCCGACTGCGGGCGCCGCTCGGGACTGAACGGCGCGATGACGGGGCAGGAAGCGCGGCCACTGTAGCATCGGCCCGATGCGTCGCCTGACCGCTTGGATCGCCGGAGTCGGCAGCGGAGTCGTCGCCTATCGGTTCTGGCGCCGCCACGGGCAGCCCGCGGCCGAGCCCTCGACGGCGGCCCCGGAAACCGCGGCGCAGGACGAGCGGGCAGAGGAGCTGCGGGAGAAGCTCGCCGAGAGCCGCGCAGGAGACGAGCCGTCACCGGCCGAGCCCGACGAGCCTCCGGAAGTGGTCGAGGAACGGCGGCAGCGCGTGCACGAGGAAGGCCGAGCCGCCCTCGACGAGATGAAGCCGGACGAATCGGAATCGGCGTAGGAGGTGCATCGCGGCCACTGATCCTGTGAGCTTCGAGCGCGACGTCAAGCCGCTCTTCCGGGAGCGCGACCGGGGAGCAATGTCCTTCCTTTTCGACCTCTGGTCGCACGACGACGTCAGTGCGAACTCGGATGGAATCCTCGACGTACTCGAAAGCGGGTCGATGCCCTGCGATGGGCCGTGGGATTCGGATCGCGTCGAGACGTTCCGCCGCTGGGTGCAGGGCGGCAAGGCGGCCTAGAACGGCGACCGAGGTCGGGTTGCGCCCTGTAATCGGGAACGAGACTTTCGACGGAGGCACCTCGTAAGCCGCCTCGCCCGAGGACGCAACCCGCCCTGGTCTCTACTTACATTCCGACCTCCGGGCTCGGCCATCTCCGAGGGCGATTGGGCGCTCGACCTTCCCAGCGCCTCGGCACCTGAGCGGAGCGGCGCCGGAGTCGAACCGACCTAGCCGTGGGTTGCACGACCGTACGGGTTTTGAAGACCCGCTGGGCCACCGGGCCCGGCCGCTCCGGTCCGAGCGTACCGAGCTACTTGTCGTCGTCGAGGTAGTGCGAGTCCCAGCCGGGAGGCGCGTACCCCGTGCCGGGCGGGCCTGCCCCGACCGAGAGGACGAGCGTGCCCGGGTCACGGGCCGTTGCTGCTCGCGTCGCCGAGGCGTCGCTGATCCACAAGCACGTCCCGATGGGCGCGTCGACCTCCTCGCCCTCGATCGTGAAGGTCGCGTGGCCGTCGACCGTGTAGTAGAGCTCGGGCTCGCCGTGCTCGGCGTGATCGTGCTCCGGGATCACGGTGCCGTCCTCCTGCCCGCGCCACAGGTTGATGCCGAACGTCTCGATTCCGAAGTGGTGGCGGATCGGGATCCAGTGCGGCCACTGGTTCGATGCGATCTCGTCGATGTGCGCCTTCTCGTATGCAGCCATGGAGCGACCCTATTCCTTTGCCAAGCGTGCGAACAAGGCCTCGGGCGGCAGGTCGGCGAGCGAGTCGAGGACGAGGTCGGCGCCGGCTTCCTCGAGCCCGAGCTCCCGCGTCACCTCGTTCGGGATCGCGACGCAGAACACGCCGGCCGCCTTGGCCGCCAGCACGCCGTTCGGCGAGTCCTCGAAGGCGACCGCCTCGTCGGCCGGGACGCCGAGCTGCTCGAGCGCCTCGAGGTAGAGCGTCGGCGCCGGCTTCGCGCGGGCCGGGTCGCGGTCGGCGGTGCAGATCGCGTCCCAGCCGGTCGCCTCCTCGAGCCGTTCGAGGTGCATGTCGACCCAGCGGCGGGTCGAGCTGGAGACGATCGCGCGCTTCAGCCCGTGGCGCCGGGCCGCCGCGAGGTACTCCGCGATTCCCGGCCGCAGCTCCTCGGCCTCGATTAGCGCGATCTCGTGTGCGTAGCGCCGCTCGTTCAGCGCCTCCCGCTCGAGCGGCTCGCCCACCAGCTCCTCGAGATGCGTCATCGGATCCCACGGTGCGTGGGTGGTGCCCACCAGCGTCGCCCACAGATCGGCCGGAAGCTCGTGGCCGTGCTCGCGGTAGAGGCGCTCCCAGCCGGCCCGCGCGGCGAGCTCCGTGTCGAGGATCAGGCCGTCGAAGTCGAAGAGAAAGGCGCGAACGCGCATGCCGGTGCAGAGTACGGACGTGGCGATCCTGGGCGTCGACGTCGGCGGCACCTTCACCGACGCCGTGCTCGTCGAGGAGGGACGGATCCGCACGGCCAAGGTGCCGACCGCGCCCCGGCAGGAGGAGTCGGTGGTCGCCGCCGCGCGTGCGGTCGGCGCAGACACGGGGCTCACGCGGTTCGCACACGGCACGACCGTCGCCACGAACGCCCTCCTCGAGCGGCGCGGGGCCCGCGTCGCGTACGTCGGCAATGCCGGCTTCGAGCATCTCCTCCACCTGCGGCGTCAGACTCGCGCCCACCTCTACCGTCTCTGCGCCGAGCACCCCGAGCCGCTCGTACCGCTCGAGCGCTGTCACGGCGTGCGCGGCCGGCTCGGACCGGAAGGCGAGCTCGAGCGGCTCGAGCTCGGCTCGCTTCCCGATGTCGGCGACGCCGAGGCGGTTGCGGTGTGCCTCCTGTTCGCGTTCCGCGACCCCGCGCACGAGCGGGAGGTGGCGGCGGAGCTCCGGCGGCGCCATCCCGGCGTCCACGTCGTCGCGTCGCACGAGGTCGCGCCCGAGTTCCGGGAGTACGAGCGCGCCTCGACGACCGCCGCCGACGCCTACCTCGCGCCGATCGCGGCCCGCTACCTCCGCGCGCTCGCATGCGCGGCGGCCGAGGTCGGGCTGCCGGAGCCGGTCGTGATGCTCTCCTCCGGCGGGGTGCTTCCGGCCGAAGAGGCTGCGCTGCATCCGGCAAGGCTGCTCGTCTCGGGGCCGGCCGGCGGCGTCGTCGGGGCTGGCCTTGTCGCGCGCCGAGCGGGCTTCGAGCACGCGATCGCGTTCGACATGGGCGGAACGTCGACGGACGTCTGCCTCCTTCCGGGAGGCCGGGCGGTGCGGGTGCCCGAGCGCGATGTGGGCGGCCTGCCGGTCAGGCTGCCGACGGTCGACGTGCACACGGTCGGCGCCGGCGGTGGCTCGCTCGTGCGGCGCGACGCCGGCGGCGCGGTGCGGGTCGGACCGGGGTCGGCCGGCGCCGATCCGGGCCCGGCGTGTTACGGACGGGGCGGCGGTCCGACGGTGACGGACGCGAACCTCCTGCTCGGACGGCTGCCGGAGGAGCTGCCGGGCGGGCTCGTCCTCGATTGCCGGGCCGCCGAGGCCGCGCTCGCCGGCATCGATCCGGCTGCGGTGGTCGCGGTCGTGAACGCGGAGATGCTGCGCGCGCTGCGCGTCGTCTCGGTCGAGCGTGGGCACGACCCACGCGAGTTCGCGCTCGTCGCGTACGGCGGCGCCGGGCCGCTTCACGCGTGCGCGCTCGCCGAGGAGCTGGGCGTGGAGGCGGTCGTCGTGCCGGCGGCGGCGGGCGTCCTCTCGGCGGTCGGCCTTGCGGCCGGCGACGAGCGGCGAGACCACGTGACCTCTCACGTCCGGCCGCTCGGAGAGGTGCAAGACTTGCCGCCGGAAGGCGAGGCGGACCTTCGCTACCGGGGCCAGTCCTTCGAGTTGACAGTCACGCTTGGGGCCGAGCTCGCTGACCGCTTCCACCGCGCGCACGAAGAGCGGTACGGCTACGCCGACCGTGGACGGGAGGTCGAGCTGGTGGCCGTCCGCACCGCCGAGATCGTGCCGGGGCCGGAGCTGGAGCTGCCGAGCGCCGAGCACGAGTGCGCGTCCGGCCCTGCCCTCGTCGAACTGGACGGATCGACCCTGTGGATTCCCCCTGGGTGGGAGGGGGTTAGGGATGGTTCCAGCTGGGTCGTGACGCGTGAGTGACGTCATCGCACCAATTGAGCTGCAAGTCATCGGCGCGTCGCTGCGGTCGATCGCGGAGGAGATGGGCGCCGTCCTGATCCGCTCCTCGTTCTCCGCGAACATCAAGGAGCGCCGGGACTGCTCGACCGCGCTGTTCGACGAGCGCGGCCGGATGATCGCGCAGGCCGAGCACATCCCCGTCCACCTCGGTGCGATGCCCGATGCGGTCGCCGCGGTGATGCGGCTCGACCTCGAGCCGGGGGAGGTCGCGATCCTCAACGACCCGTACACCGGCGGCACGCACCTGCCAGACGTCACGCTCGTCTCGCGCACCGACCTCGGCTTCGCCGTCTCGCGCGCCCACCACGCGGACGTCGGCGGGATCGAGCCGGCGAGCCTGCCCGCCTTCTCGCACACGCTGGAGGAGGAGGGCGTGATCCTGCCGCCGCAGCTCCTCACCGACGAGGTGCTCGAGCGCTTCGTCCGGGCGACGAGGCAGCCGGAGGAGCGGCGAGGCGACCTCCGCGCCCAGCTCGCTGCCCACCGTCTCGCCGAGCAGCGGTTCGAGGAGCTCTGCGCGCGCCGCGGTCGCGACCGGGTCGCCGCGGCGATGGACGAGCTCTACGCGTACTCCGAGCGGATCGTGCGCGCCGCACTGGCGGCCCTTCCGGACGGCCGAGGCGCAGCCGAGGACGTCGTCGAGGCGGTCGACGGCGACCTGCCGATCCAGTGCACCGTCGAGATCGCCGGCGACGCGATCCGGATCGACTTCACGGGGACGGCGTCACAGTACGACGGCAACCTCAACTGCCCGCTCGCGGTGACGAAGTCGGCGTGCTACTTCGTCGTCCGCTGCCTCACCGAGCCGGACCTGCCGGCCTCGGGAGGCGCCTTCGCTCCCGTCACGGTCACCGCCCCCGACGGCTGCCTCGTCAACGCGCGTTCGCCCGCGGCCGTCGTCGCCGGCAACACCGAGACTTCGTCTCGCATCGTCGACGTCGTCTTCGCGGCTCTCGGCCGGCTTGTGCCCGTCCCCGCCGCCGGCCAGGGGACGATGAACAACCTCGCCATCGGCAACGACCGCTTCACGTACTACGAGACGGTCGGCGGCGGCCAGGGCGCCTGCCCGGACGCCGACGGCCCGAGCGGCGTCCACGTCGCGATGTCGAACACGCTGGCGACGCCTGCGGAGGCGATCGAGCTCGAGTACCCGCTGCGGGTCGAGCGCTGGGAGTTGCGCGTCGGCTCGGGCGGCGCCGGAGCCCGCCGAGGCGGCGACGGCGTCGTGCGCGAGCTGCGCGTGCTGGACGAGTGCCGGCTCTCCGTGCTCGCCGAGCGGCGACGCAACGGGCCCCCGGGCCGAGACGGCGGGGAAGCCGGCGCGCGCGGCCGCACCCTCGTCAACGGCGAGGAGCAGCCGCCGAAACTTACGCGCCAGCTTCACGCCGGGGACGTCGTCCGGGTCGAGACGCCCGGCGGCGGTGGGCACGGCACGCCGGAGTAGGCTCCGGGAATGGAGCGTCCGGTCAAGGTCGCGTGCGTGCAGGTACAGCCTGTCGTGCTCGACCGCGAGGCGACGCTCGACAAACTCGAGACCGTGGCTGCCGAGGCTGCGCGTGAGGGCGCCGAGCTCGTCGTCTTCCCCGAGACGTTCGTCCCGGTCTATCCGTCGTCGGTCTGGGCCAAGGCCTTCGCCGGCTGGGACGCGGAAGGCGCGAAGGAGACGTTCGCGCGGCTCGCACAGCAGTCGATTGCGGTCGGCTCACCGGCCGAGCGGCGGATCGGCGCGGCTGCGCAAGAGCTTGGCATCTGGATCGTCACGGGCGTGAACGAGGTGGAGCCGGAGCGGCCGGGGACGATCTACAACTCGCTCCTCTACCACTCGCCGACCGGCGAGCTCGCGCTGCATCACCGCAAGCTCGTCCCCACCAACCACGAGCGCCTCGTCTGGGGCCAGGGGGACGGCCGCGGCCTCGAGGCAATCGAGACCGGTTTCGGCCGGGTCGGCGGCTTGATCTGCTGGGAGAACTACATGCCGCTCGCGCGCGTCGCGCTCTACGAGTCCGGCGTCGAGATCTACGTCGCCTCGACCGCCGACGACGGCCCCGCCTGGCAGCAGACACTCGTCCACATCGCGCGCGAGAGCCGCGCGTACGTCGTCGCGCCGGCGCACTTTCAGCTGGAGTCGGCGTACCCCGACGACTTCCCGCTAGCGGCCGAGATCGAGGGAGCAGGGACGATCGGCCGGGGCGGCAGCGCGATCCTCGCGCCGGACGGCTCGTACCTCGCCGGGCCGCTGTACGACGAGGAGGCGATCCTCTACGCGGAGCTCGACCCGGCTCGGCTGCTCGCCGAGCGGCAGCGCTTCGACCCGGTCGGCCACTACAGCCGGCCGGACGTCCTTCAGCTCACAGTTCGCGCGGACGGTGGGACGACGAGTACACGTCCTTCCGCAGAATCAGCCCGTCCTTGAGCGGGAAGACGTCCACGCCGTCCCACTCCTTCGAGCCGGTCGACGCGGTCCACTCGCAGGCGGCGAAATCCTCCCCGGCACGGAGGGAGCGCGTCGCAAATCGCAGCGTCGGGTTGTTGCGGAAGATCTGCGCGATGTGCTCGCGGACGGCTGTGGCGCCCTCGGCTCGCTCGTCCGCCGTGTGGTTATCGAAGACGATGTCGGGATGGTGGAGCTCGTGGATCGCGTCCAGGTCCTGCGCGTTCCAGGCGGAGTTGTAGCGCTCGATCAGGGCATGAACCGCGGCGGCGTCCATCGTCTCGGAGAGCTTAGGCCGTCGCGAGGCGAGGAGTAGCATCGGCGGCGTGGTGACCGAGGGCCGCAAGTACGACCTCTACAGCGCCGACTTCTTCGCCGACGCGTACGCCACCTTCGCGCAGATGCGGGCGCACGACCCCGTCTTCTGCCAACCCGGCCTCGACGGCGAGACGCCGATCTGGTGGGTGACCCGCTACGAGGACGCCGCTGCGGTGCTGCTCGACGACGAGCGCTTCGTCCGCGATCCCCGGCTCGCGCTGCCGCCGGAGCAGGGTCGTGAGCCGCCGGCGTTCTTCGCCTTCATCGACAGCAACATGCTCAACCGCGACGGCGACGACCACCGGCGCCTGCGCCGTCTCGTCTCGAAGGCGTTCACGCCGCGGATGATCGAGCAATTACGGCCACGGATCCAGGAGATCGCCGACGCGCTGATCGACCAGGTCTCGGCCGCCGCCGAGATGGAGCTCGTCTCGGAGTTCGCCTTCCCGCTGCCGATCACGGTGATCGCCGAGCTGCTCGGTGTCCCCGCCGCCGACCGCGAGAGCTTCCGCGAGTGGTCGGGCGCGATGGTCAGCCCGGCGCTCGCGGCCGAAGAGCTGGAGCAGGCCGACGCTCTGTTGGGCGCGTTCGTCGAGTACCTGCTCGCCCTCTTCGCGGAGCGGCGGCAGACACCCGGCGAGGATCTCGTCAGCGCGCTCGTCGCGGTCGAGGACGGCGGCGACACGTTGTCCGAGCAGGAGCTGTCCAGCATGGTCGCGCTCCTGATCGTGGCCGGGCACGAGACGACGGTGAGCCTGATCGGCAACGCCACGCTTGCGCTCCTCACGCATCCCGAGCAGCGGGCGATGGTCGAGCGCGATCCCTCGCTTCTGCCCCGCGCGGTCGAGGAGCTGATCCGCTACGACGGTCCGGTCGAGCGGACGCTGAACCGGTGGGCGGCGGTGGACGTCGAGCTCGGCGGGCAGACGATTCGTCGCGGTGAGTCGGTGATCGTCATCCTCGGCTCGGCGGACCGCGACCCGGAGCGGTTCGAGGAGCCGGACACGCTCGACCTGGCCGCTCAGCGCGACAGCCGGCACCTCGGGTTCGGTCGAGGCAGCCACTTCTGCCTCGGCGCGCCACTCGCGCGGCTCGAGAGCGAGATCGCCCTCGGAACCTTGTTGCGCCGCCTGCCCGGCCTGCGCCTCGCCATCACGCAGGAGGGGCTGCGCTGGCGACCGGTACCGCTCTTCCGCAGCCTCGTCTCGTTGCCGGTTGCCTGGGACGCCTAGAGCTTGCGGCGCCTCAGGACCCGGGCGTCTCCGACGCGCCGCGTGATGCCGTCGGAGTCGAACCGCTCGAGGTAGAGCTGCGCCGTCTTCCGGCCGACGCCGAGCTCGTCGCGGAACCGGGCGAGAGTGATGCCGTCGACGAGGACGGCCCGCGCCTGCTCGTATGCCTCCGGCGAGACCGCGTATCCGTCCCCGATCCGGACGAGGCGACCCTGCTCCTCGAGGAACCGCGCCAGCGCGGGGTCGTCCACGCGCACCGGCTCGAGCCCGAGTTGGGAGGCGAGCTCCTCAGCCGCTTCGGCCCGCTCCCCGAGCTCGGGGCCTGCACCCGGCCGGTAGAGCTTCGCGCCGCGCAGCTCGAGCCCCAGATGCGGAACGACGGCCCTGGCCCATTCGGCGGCGGGCACCGGGACGCCGGGGTCGAGCGGATCGGCGGCGTCGATCGCACGGTCGAGATCGGCACGAAGCTCGTCGAGCCACTCCTGCGACCACCGCCATTCGCCGTCGACCCGCACCGGGGCGTGGACGAGCGTCTCGCCGCGCTCGAGCGCCTCGAAGCGGGCAATGTCGGCGTGCCGCGGCGGGCTCGGGTCGAGCACCACGCCGCCGCCGACGGTCGTGCCGGCGCGAAGGACGACCCGGTCGCCACGCGCGGCGACGACCGGCCGCGACAGGCGGAGCTGGGCGAACCGGTCGCCGGCGCGGGCGACTCGAGCGGCGGTCTCCGCAGTGCCGTGATGGAGCATGACGCGCGGCGGAATCTCGCCCAGAGGCTCGAGCGCGACGTCCACCCGGAAGCTCGGCCTGAGCGCTTCCGGCGTGACGAGGACGTCCCCGCGCCGCAGCTCCTGCCGCTCGACGCCCGGGAGAGAGACGGCGACACGCTGTCCCGCTTCGGCGCGGTCGACCGGCCGGTCGTGCACCTGCACGCTCCGCACGCGCACGATGCGGCCGCGTGGCTCGAGACGCAGCTCGTCGCCCTCGCCGACCGTCCCGGACCAGAGCGTCCCGGTGGCGACCGTCCCGATTCCCCGGAGCGTGAAGGAGCGGTCGACGTGGAGCCGGGCCGGCCCACCGGCGTCGTGTCGTGCCACCCGGGCTGCGACCTCCGCCAGCGCCGCGCGCAACTCGTCGAGGCCGGCGCCGGTGCGCGCGCTCGTCGCCACCAGGGGGACCCCCGGGACCAGCTCCTCCGCCTCCACCCGCGCGAGCTCCAGCGTCTCCTCGTCGACGGCATCGGTCTTCGTCAGCGCGACCACCCCCTGCTCGATCCCGAGCAGGCGCAGGATCGCGAGATGTTCGTGTGTCTGCGGCCGCGCCCCCTCGCCGGCGTCGATCACGAGCAGGAAGAGATCGATGCCGCTCGCGCCCGCGACCATCGTGCGGACCAAGCGCTCGTGCCCCGGCACGTCGACGACCGAGAGGCTCGTGCCGTCCGGCAGCTCGAGCGGGGCATAGCCGAGGTCGATCGAGATCCCGCGCTCGTGCTCCTCGGGCAGCCGGTCCGTGTTCTTGCCGGTCAGCGCCTCGACGAGCGCCGTCTTGCCGTGGTCGATGTGACCCGCGGTACCGACCGTCAGCGGCATGGCCGCAGCCTAGAGCCAGAGTTACGGCCGGGTGCGCGCGACGACCTTGCCCGCGGCGTCCAGCGCCAGCACCGCGGTGGGGTGCCGTGCGCCGGGCGACGGGGAGACCACGAAGAGCTTGCCCTCGAGCGGCACGGGGATCGTCCTCCCGTCGGGAAGCAGCAGAGCCACCGACGCCGCTCGCGGCACGTTCACCTGTCC
>Ga0308173_10002135_pt1 | contig 10414 bp, 10 predicted proteins | sample PhyPR1_FD_203716 | JGI IMG/M metagenome (GOLD analysis project Ga0308173, IMG submission 203716) | Soil microbial communities from UC Gill Tract Community Farm, Albany, California, United States - DLSLS.P.R1 | ecosystem: Environmental > Terrestrial > Soil > Agricultural land | place: USA... | reverse complement strand
GCTCTCCCGAGAGGACTCAGTGCCGTTCCACCCACTTCAGGCCCAGCAAGCCGATCGCCAGATAGGCGAGGGCGGGCGCCGCCGCCGTGATGGGCGCAGGCCACGTATTCAACGTGCCGATGTGCGAGAACAGCGTGTTGAACAACTGGAAGCTCATGCCGATCATGATGCCGCCGAACACCTTCACGCCGACGACCCCGGCGCGCGTATGCAAGTATGCAAACGGCAGCGACAGCACCAGCATCACCAGCACCGCGAACGGATACAGAATCTTGCGCCAGAACGCGATCTGATACCGCTGCGTGTCCTGATGATTCTCCGTCAAGTGCTGGATATAGCGGAACAGATTGAACATCGACATCCGGTCGGGCGACACCAGCAACACCGACAGAATCTGCGGCGTCAGCTCGGAGCGCAGCGAGTATTCGGGCAGCGCCGTCTCCTTCGCGCGATACACCGGATTGAGCGTATCGCCCGGATTGACGGCTTGCGGCTGCGCGTCGATCAGTTGCGTTTCCGTGACGCCAGTCAGCTTCCAGTGGCCGGGCGGCTGAAACACGCCGCTCCTGGCGACGCGCACGTTCGACAGCCGGAACTTCGAATCGAATTCGTAGATGCGCACGTTGGCGATCGTCGTATCGGGATTGAGCGTGCCCACGTTGACGAAGCGCGTGACCTGTTCGCCGTTTTCCTTCGCGTTCAGCGTGTCCTTCACCCACACGCCCGACTGAAAGTTCGACGACACCGATGACCCCAGCGCCTCCAGCCGCACGCGCTCGGACAACTGGTCCGAATACGGGCCGATCACTTCGCCGATCAGATACGTCACGAGCACGAGCGGCACGCCGATCTTCAACAGCGAGCGCAACGCGGTGCCCGTCGATAGCCCCGACACGCGGAAGATGGTGAACTCGGACGCCGCCGCCATCTGCGCGAACACGTAGATAGCGGAAATGAGCGCCGCGACAGGGATGATTTCGTAGAAGCGCGACGGCGTCTGCAACGCGACGCGCAGCACCGCGAGCGTGAACTTGTAATTGCCGTGTCCGACCGTGTTCAACTCATTGATCAGGTCGAAAAAGAAGAACAGGCCCGAGAACGCGAACAGGATGAAGATGAACGCGAGATAAATCTGGCGCGCGAAGTAACGTTCGTAGATGCGCATTGCTTACGCTCCCTTCGAGCGCGTGAACATCGCGCGTGTGAAGAGCGGCCGGTTGCGCACCCGCAGCCAGAAGATGAACGCGACGACCGCGCTCACCAGAATATGCAGCCCCGCGATGCCCACGCCGAACGAGAGCTTCCCTTGCTCGATCCACGACTGCACCACGTTCAGCAGATTCGAGTACGTCAGATAGATCAGCACGGCCATCACGAGATTGATGGTCCGGCTTCGGCGAGGGTTCTGATAAGACAGCGGAATGGCAAGCAGCATCAGATTGACGGCGATGAGCGGCAAGCCCAGCCGCCACGCGAATTCAGCGAGATTCTGTTGGGTCGGATCGGCGAGCAGATCGGGCGTGGAGATGCCCGTCGTCGATGGCGTGTTGACCACTTGATGGTTCATGATCTTCACGCCGTAACGCGCGAATTCCATGATCCGGAAGTTGGGCTGGCCGGGTTCGCCATCGTAACGGCGGCCGTTTTCCAGCACGATGAAGCGGTCGCCGTCCGCGCGCGTTTCGGTGTGGCCGTTCTTCGAGACGATCACGTTGACCTTGCCGCCTTCGGTGCTCGTCACGAACACGTTTTCGACATGCCCCTGATCCGGCGACATCTTCTCGATGAAGAACACGCGATGGCTCGACGGCGATTCGCGGAACTGCCCCGGCGCGAGCAACGAGACTTCATCGCGCTGCTGAAAGCGCGCCTTGATGAGCTTGCTCTGCTGGTTCGACCACGGCCAGCCGACGAACGCGAAGAAGATGATGAGGATGATGATCGGCGTGGAAAACGTGGCGATCGGCTTGATGAGCTGCGTCTGGCTGACGCCCGAGGCGAGCCAGACGACCATCTCCGAATCGCGATACCACCGCGTGAGCACGAAGAGGATCGAGACGAAGAGCGTCACGATCAGCATGACGGCGAGATAGCCGATGACCGTGAGCCCGATCAGCACGACGACGTCGCGCGGGTCGACCTGGCCCGACGCCGCGAAGCCGACAATGCGGATCATCATCGTCGTGAGCATGATCGTGAGCAGCACCATGAACACGGCGCCGGCCGTGTACGCGAGTTCGCGCTGCAGGGAGCGTTCGAAGATCATTGAATTTTGCTTGAGGCCGGCGGCGGCAGCGTGGCTATTCGTTCTACAGACGCGAGGGTCGACGCTTCGTTCCCTTGCGCCGTGAGCCTGTGACCGCCGCGGTGAAAATAGCGGATAATTGCGGCTTTCATCCTTCAGCCCAGATTTTACCGAGGATAAGCGCGATGGACTTTAGCATAAAAGCCTGTGATTGGAGCAAAGGCGAGGCAAATGGTTTCCTGACGGGGAAAGCCGATGTGGTCGTGCTCGGCGTGTTCGAAGCACAGACACTTACAGGCGCGGCCCGCGTCATGGATGTCGCGACGAAAGGGCTGATTTCGCGCGTCGTCAAGGCGGGCGACATGAGCGGCCGCGCCGGCACGACGCTGATGATCCCCGAAGTGACGGGCATCGGCGCGGCGCGTGTGCTGCTCGTCGGCCTCGGCAAGCAGGACGCCTTCAATCAGAAAGCGTATGGCGAAGCCGTGCGCGCGGCATGGCGCGTGATTCTCGGCACGAAGATCGGGCAAGTCACCTTCACGCTCGCTCAACTGCCGATTCTCGAACGCACCGGCGACTGGGGCGTGCGCGCGGCCATCCTCGCGCTGCGCGAACTGACCTACAAGTTCTCGCAGATGAAGAGCAAGCCGGAAAACGGCGAGCGCTCGCTCAGAAAGATCGTTTTCAGCATCGATACCGCCGACGAGAAAGCGGCGCGTGTCGCGGCCAAGCAAGGCGTCGCGATCGCGAACGGCATGGACCTCACGCGCGATCTCGGCAATCTGCCGCCCAACGTCTGCACGCCGACCTATCTCGGCCAGACCGCGAAGCAGCTTGGCCGCGACTGGAAGCTCAAGGTCGAAGTGCTCGGGCAGAAGCAGATCGAGGCGCTGAACATGGGTTCGTTCCTGTCGGTCGCAAAGGGATCGGTGCAGCCGCCGCAGTTCATCGTCATGCATTACCAGGGCGCGGGCGAGCCGGTGAAGGCGCGCGGCAAGAATGCGTCGAACGCGTCGAATGCGCCGATCGTGCTCGTCGGCAAGGGCATCACGTTCGATTCAGGCGGCATCTCCATCAAGCCCGGCGAGGCGATGGACGAGATGAAGTACGACATGTGCGGCGCCGGCTCGGTGTTCGGCACGATGCGCGCCGTCGCGGAAATGGGCCTGAAGCTGAACGTGATCGGCGTCGTGCCGACCTGCGAGAACATGCCCGCGGGCAACGCATTGAAGCCCGGCGACATCGTCACGGCCATGAACGGCACGACCATCGAAGTGCTCAACACCGACGCCGAAGGCCGCCTCATTCTTTGCGACGCGCTCACTTACGCCGAACGCTTCAAGCCGGCCGCCGTCGTCGATATCGCGACGTTGACGGGCGCGTGCATCATCGCGCTGGGTCATCACAACACGGGCCTCTTCTCGAAGGACGATGCGCTTGCGGGCGAACTGCTCGACGCATCGCGCGAGGCGGTCGATCCGGCGTGGCGTCTCCCGCTCGACGACGAGTATCAGGAGCAGCTCAAGTCGAACTTCGCGGATGTCGCGAACATCGGCGGGCGTCCGGCGGGCAGCGTGACGGCGGCGTGCTTCCTGTCGCGTTTCGCGCAGAACTATCCGTGGGCGCACCTCGATATCGCCGGGACCGCGTGGAAGAGCGGCGCGGCGAAGGGCGCGACGGGCCGGCCGGTGCCGCTGCTGTCGCAATTCCTGATCGATCGCGCGGGGCAGTGAGCGAAACCGTGACGCGCATCGACTTCCATACGAATGTCGGCGATCCGCTCGCCTATGCGTGCCGCCTCGCGCGCAAGGCGTATGCGAGCGGGCGGGCGCTCGTCGTGCTTGCCGAGCCGCAGCGTCTTGCCGCACTCGACGAGCAGTTGTGGACGTTCGCGCCGCTCGAGTTCGTGCCGCACTGCATGGCCAAAAGCCCGCTCGCGCAGGAAACCCCGGTGGTGCTGGCATCGGATCTCAACGACGTGCCGCATCACCAGGTGCTCGTCAATCTCGGCGCGCCGGTGCCCGCGCAGTTCGCGCGTTTCGAGCGCCTGATCGAGATCGTCGGCAATGAGGGCGACGAACTCGCTGCCGGGCGCGAGCGCTTTCGCTTCTATCGCGATCGTGGCTACGCCATCGAAACGCACAAGCAAGGCGGCTGAGCGAACAGTGCGTGGCGGTGCGCGTGCGTTAGCATCGGCGCACGGAGACCTCTGACGACCCATACAAGACCATGACCGACACCACGAACACGTCCGATTCCTTCGATCCATCCATTCCCGTTCTCACCGATGTCGTCGTGCCCGGCAAGCCGGAATTCGCGCGAGCGGCGACGGCTGACGAAGCGACGGTCGCCTACGAGGCGGAACTCGTCGCGCAACGCTTGCAGGGGCGTGTCACGCAGTTTCTGAACGGCGATGCGCGCGCGCTGATCGAAGCGCGTTGTCAGGATGTGCTGCGCGCACATTCGGCGAGGCTCGTGCAGGACATCACGCGCGAAGTGGCTGTTGCGCTGGAAGCGCATATGCGCGAATGGGTGAGCGTCGCGGTGGAAGAGGAGTTGCGGCGGCAGCGGGAGGCTTGAGCGGGATCGGGTTCAAAAGACAAAGGGGCGCATGTGCGCCCCTTTGTCATTGCGTGCTACGGATTGCGACGTCGATCAGCCCGTCACCGCCCCGCGATTCGCCGGCAACGCCAGCGTGGCGTACTTCGCCAGCACGCCACGCGTATAACGCGGGGCCGGCTTCTTCCACGCTGCACGCCGACGCGCGATCTCCGCGTCATCCACGTTCAGTTGCAGCAGCAGCTTGTGGGCATCGATGGTGATCGAATCGCCCTCTTGCACGAGGCCGATGGTCCCGCCCGCGAACGCTTCCGGCGCGACGTGGCCGACCACCATGCCCCACGTGCCGCCCGAGAAGCGCCCATCGGTGATGAGACCGACCGATTCGCCCAGCCCCTTGCCAATAATCGCCGATGTCGGCGCGAGCATCTCCGGCATGCCGGGGCCGCCTTGCGGGCCGAGATAGCGCAGCACGACGACATCGCCGGCCTTGATCTTGTCCGCGAGAATGGCCTCCATCGCGGTCTGCTCGTCGTCGAACACGCGCGCCGGGCCGGTGATGACCGGGTTCTTCAAGCCGGTGATCTTCGCGACCGCGCCGTCTTCCGCGAGATTGCCGCGCAAAATCGCGAGGTGGCCCTGCTTGTAGAGCGCCTGCTCGATCGGAAAGATGACCTTCTGATCCACGCGCGGCTTGCCCGGCACGTCCTTCAGTTCCTCCGCGAGCGTGCGGCCGGTGATCGTGATGCAATCGCCGTGCAAAAGGCCTGCATCGAGCAAGATTCTCAGCACTTGCGGGATGCCTCCCGCCTTGTGCAGATCGGTGGCGACGTACTGGCCCGACGGCTTCAGGTCGCAGATGACCGGCACTTTCTTGCGCATGCGCTCGAAGTCGTCGATGGTCCACTCGACTTCCGCCGCGTGCGCGATCGCCAGATAATGCAGCACCGCGTTGGTCGAACCGCCCGTCGCCATGATCAGCGCGACCGCGTTCTCGATCGACTCCTTCGTGATGATGTCGCGCGGCTTCAGATCCTTCTTGACCGCTTCGACCAGCACGCGCGCCGATTCAGCGGCCGAGTCGACTTTCTCGTCGTCGGGGTTCGCCATCGTCGACGAATACATCAGCGACATGCCGAGCGCCTCGAACGACGAGCTCATCGTGTTGGCCGTGTACATGCCGCCGCACGATCCGGTCGACGGACACGCGTTTTTCTCGACGCCCTTGAAGTCCTCTTCCGACATGCGGCCAGCCGTGAATTCACCGACGGCCTCGAACGACGACACGATCGTCAGGTCCTTGCCCTTCCAGTTGCCTGGACGAATGGTGCCGCCATACACGTAGATGCCCGGCACGTTCATGCGCGCAAGGCCGATCATCCCGCCGGGCATGTTCTTGTCGCAGCCGCCGATCACGACCACGCCGTCCATCCACTGGCCCTGCACGGCAGTCTCGATACAGTCCGCGATCACCTCGCGCGACACGAGCGAGTACTTCATGCCTTCGGTGCCCATCGACATGCCGTCGGAGATGGTCGGTGTGCCAAAAATCTGCGGGTTCGCGTCGGACTGCCTGATGGCGGCGATAGCGGCGTCGGCGAGGCGCTGCAAGCCCGCGTTGCACGGCGTGATGGTGGAATGCCCGTTGGCGATGCCGATCATCGGCTTGTCGAAGTCTTCCTCCTTGTAGCCGAGGGCGTAGTACATCGAACGGTTGGGCGAGCGCGCGACGCCCTGGGTGATGTTTTTCGAGCGGCGATTGAACGGCATGATGGGGGCTCCGTGAGAATTTTTGGTCTAGTGGCCCAAGAATGAAGCGTCGGCTTGTGCCTGTCCAATATATTATTCAGGGCTTATTAGGTCGCGAAACATATCAATGGAAGAGCGGAACCCTCCCATCGAGATGCGCTTGCTGCGCTACTTCGTGACGGTCGCCGAAGAAATGCATTTCGGACGCGCCGCCGCGCGCCTCGCCATGACGCAGCCGCCCCTCTCGCAAGCCATTCGAGCGCTGGAGGACGCGCTCGGCGTGGCGCTGTTCGCGCGGACGAAGCGCACGGTCGAACTGACGGCGGTCGGCAAGGACTTGCTGCCCGAAGTGCGCCGGCTGCTCGCTTCCGCCGACGCGCTGCGTCCGCTCGCGCAATCGCTCGCACGCGGCGAGGCGGGCGTGCTGTCGCTCGCGTTCGTGTCGACGGCTGATTACGGTTTGCTGCCCGCGCTGCTGCGCGATTTCGGCGCGCGCTATGCCGGCGTGCGGCTGCAACTGACGGAAGCAACGAGCGACGTGCAGATCGAAGAACTCGTCGCGGGCCGCATCGATGCGGGCCTCGTCATTCCGCCGCTGCCGCCCCGGCACGCGATGTCGCTGTCGTATCTGCCGATCGCACGCGAACCGCTCGTCGTCGCGATGTCGGCGGAAGCGGCCGCGCAGTTGCAGCAAGGCGCGGCGGAATGGGCCGACACGCCCGTCGATCTGCGCGATCTGGCTGCCGCACCGCTCGTCGTGTTTCCGAGGCGTCTCGCGCCGGGCTTGTATGACATCATCATGGGTTGCTACGCCGCGGCGGGGCTGACGCCGCGCATCGGGCAGGAGGCGATTCAGATGCAGACCATCGTGAGCCTCGTGTCGGCGGGCATGGGCGTCGCGCTCGTGCCGCAGTCGCTGCGGCATCTGCGACGCACGGGCGTGGTGTATCGTCCGTTGCGGCCGGTGGCGGATGCGCCCGTTGTCGAAACGGGGCTCGTGTGGCGCGCGGCGGAGGTGAGCCCGGTGCTTGCCGGGTTCATCGAGATCGTGCGCGCGCGGGCCGCAGCCGTCTCTGCTTTATGATTCGTGCCTGACTTCCCGCTTTGCTTTGACTTTCTTACGATGCTCATACATCCCAATTTCGATCCCGTAGCCATTCATCTCGGACCGCTTGCCGTGCGCTGGTACGGGCTCATGTATCTGGTGGCGTTCATTTCGGCCATCGTCATTGGCCGGCTGCGGCTGAAGCTGCCGTTCGTCGCCAACCAGGGCTGGACCGCGAAGGACATCGACGACATGCTGTTCTACGGCGTGCTCGGCACCATTCTCGGCGGGCGCCTCGGCTACGTGGTGTTCTATAAGGCGAGCTACTACCTGTCGCATCCGCTCGATATCTTCAAGGTATGGGAAGGCGGGATGTCGTTTCACGGCGGCTTTCTCGGCGTGACGCTCGCGATGGTGCTCTTCGCGCATCAGCGCAAGCGCACGTGGCTGCAGGTGACGGATTTCGTCGCGCCGATGGTGCCGCTCGGTCTGGCGGCGGGGCGGCTCGGCAACTTCATCAACGGTGAGCTGTGGGGCCGCGTGACGGACCCGGCTGCGCCGTGGGCCATGCTCTTCCAGCATTCGTCGAACGATGACGCCGTCTGGCTCGCCAAGAATCCGCAACTGGATGCGCCATGGCATCTGAGCGAAGTCTTCCAGCGGTATCAGATGCTGCCGCGCCATCCGTCGCAGTTGTACGAGATCGCGCTCGAAGGCATCGTGCTGTTCATCCTGATCTGGACGTTCTCGCGCAAGCCGCGTCCGATGGGTGCAGTCTCGGCGCTGTTCCTGATCGGCTACGGGCTCGCGCGCTTCACGGTGGAATTCGCACGCGAACCCGACGATTACCTCGGCCTGCTCGCGCTCAATCTTTCGATGGGCCAATGGCTTTCGCTGCCGATGGTCATCGCGGGCATCGTCCTGATGGTGTGGGCGTACAAGCGGCATCGGCGCGTGCCGGCCAACGCCGCCTGAACCGACGGCGTTTAACGCCCCATCTGCACGGAGCCGGTTACGTCGACGGTGACCATCGTCGTGCCGGCTTCGAGCGCCATCGGCGCGGCCATCTTTGCATCGGCGTTCATGCCGCGCGCCTGCATCATCATCACCGGACGCGGCGCCACGCCGCTCTGGCCGACGTTCACTTCCCGGATCGTGAAGCTGCTATAGCCGAACGCCTGCGCTGCGGCCTGTGCCTGCTTGCGGAATGAATCGATGGCCTGCGTCGAGAGCTTCTGCGCAGCGGCGCGCTGGGCTTCCGGCGACAGCGAGAACGTGACGTTGCCGACCTGCATCGACGAACTCATCTTGCCCGCGAGCTTCGAGGCCGCCGCGAAGTCATGCGATTCGAGCACGACTTCCGTGCGTCCGCGCCACGCGGATATCTTGCCGTCGCGATCCGTCGACGGATACACGCTGAACGCGCCGCTCTTCGCGGTGACGCCTTCGACGCCCTTCGCTTCGCGCAATGCGGCCTCGGCACGCTGATTCAGCGTGGTCGTCAGCGATGAAGGATCGGCGGCTTCCTGCTCGTAGAAGAGGGTAATGGTGACGACATCCTGCGGCACTTGCGTGCTGGCCTGAGCCGACAGCGACAGCACGCCCGAAGGCTGCGGATTGGCGATGACCGTCTGCGCAGCGGCAGTGGCCGAGAAGGTGAGCGCGGCGCTCGACATCGCGAGAGCGAGTGCGGCGGCGATTTTCTTGTTCATCATCGAAGGACTCCGGCCTGTAACGTCGCGCGTTTCGCGACGGCTCTTAGGCGGTCCATTCGCGCCCTTAGTTCCGGTCTCCGGCGAGCCGTTCGGTAATAAAGCGCCACTGCGCTTCGGTGACGGGCGTGATGGACAACCGGTTGCCGCGCGCCAGCACTTGCATGTCCGAAAGCGCATCGTGCGCGCGCAATTCGGCAAGCGCAATGAGCGGCGTCTTCCTGACGAAGCTCACGTCGACGAGCAGCCAGCGCGGCGTTTCCTGCGTGGACTTGGGATCGAAGTAGGGGCTCGTCGAATCGAACTGCGTAGGATCGGGATAGGCCGTCGAAGCAACCTTCGCGATGCCCGCGATGCCCGGCTCCGGACAGCTCGAATGATAGAAGAGCACGCCGTCGCCAATTTGCATCTGGTCGCGCATGAAGTTGCGCGCCTGATAGTTGCGCACGCCGGTCCAGGGCAGGGTTTTCTTCGGTGAGTGCGCGAGATGATCGATGCTCGCTTCTTCCGGTTCGGACTTCATCAGCCAGTAGCGCATGAGGAGAGCGGGAAGAATCGGCGATGCAAATGAAAACGGCATCGGATAAACCGATGCCGTCTGGATAAGGTCCCCGCCTCAGCCGCTAGGCCGGCATCCTGAACCTGGGTTCAAGATTGGTCGCGGTAAGCAACACTTCGGGTACATCAGACTAGTGACGCGCGCGCCCGTGTTACAAGGTTCCGCAACCGTGCCAATGTGACATTGGTTCAAGGAATATATGACCTTGGCGCACCAGGCAGGGAAACCTCACTCTACACCAATCATTTGCCTTGTGCAGCCCCTGCGCCGTGATCGCGCAGTATCTTTTTTTGATTGACACCGCGAGGCTGATTAGATCAGCGCATCATGCAAACGGCTTGCACTCACTGCACTTCATATTGTGCGATGACCGCGCCGAGCTGCTGGTTCATCGAGTGCACCGTGCGGCGAATTTCTTCGGCGGGGAAGGCTTCGCCGTGACGCACGCTTTCCTGCAGCCGAAGCAATTCGGACGCCAGCGACAGCGCGGCCATCACCGCGATGCGATCCGTGCCGCGCACGCTGCTTGCGTTGCGGATCTTGTT
>Ga0308173_10002134_pt1 | contig 10418 bp, 4 predicted proteins | sample PhyPR1_FD_203716 | JGI IMG/M metagenome (GOLD analysis project Ga0308173, IMG submission 203716) | Soil microbial communities from UC Gill Tract Community Farm, Albany, California, United States - DLSLS.P.R1 | ecosystem: Environmental > Terrestrial > Soil > Agricultural land | place: USA... | reverse complement strand
AGTCCGGCACCGACCACGATCAGCGGCGCGCCCTGCTGCGAGAGCTCGTGGCAGGCGGCGCAGATGGCAGAGACGTCGTCGGGCTGCACGTCCTGCATCTCGTCGATGAACAGCGCGATGCCGCTGCCGAGGTCGGCGGCCACGCCCGCGGCGTCGCTGAGCAGCTCGACGAGGTCGATCTCCATGTCGCCGGAGTCGGCGCGGCCCGTGGCGGCCGGGACGTCGATGCCGGGCTGCCAGCGGTCGCGGACCTTGGCGTCGCTCGGTGTCTCGCGGAGGGCGAAGGCCTTGAGGACGCCGAGCACCTCCTCGATCGATTCCTGGTCCTTGTGTCGGGGACCGAGCTCGCGCAGGGCCATGTGCAGCGCGGAAGAGACGGGCCGGCGCAGCGACTGCTCGGGACGGGCCTCGATCTTCCCCGTCCCCCACCCACGCGAGATCGCCGCCGAGCGCAGCTGGTTGAGCAGCACGGTCTTGCCGACCCCACGCAGGCCGGTGAGCACCAGCGACCGTTCCGGCCGGCCGTGGGCGATCCGTTCGAGGACGACGTCGAACGCCGACAGCTCCGTGTCGCGGCCGGCCAGCTCGGGTGGGCGCTGCCCTGCGCCCGGGGCGTACGGGTTCCGCACGGGATCCATGTCGAGCACCGTATGGCGTTCTCTAGCCAGAACCGTAGACATCGGTAGAACGGGCTAGCGCGTGTCGACCGCGTCGGACGCAGCGGCCTCCCCCACTCGCTGATCACCGACCGCTAGCTTGGGAGACGTGCTGAAGTTCGCGCTCAAGGTGGTCATCCTCGCGGTGGCCTTCTTCCTCCTCGGGAAGTACGTGCTCGCCGGCCACCTGACCGTCGAGACCAACCCCGACGGCCCGCTGGGTCAGTACGGCACCTATCTCTGGATCGGGCTGATCTTCGGTGTGGTGAACGCGATCGTCGGCCCCGTGCTCCGGCTGCTGTCCTTGCCGTTCGTCGTCGTGACGCTGGGGTTGTTCCTCCTGGTGATCAACGCGGCGCTGCTGGGCATCACTGCGGCGATCAGTGACCGGCTCAGCGTCGACGGTTTCGGTACCGCGCTCATCGGCGGCCTGATCCTCGCCCTCGTCGGCTGGGCGGCCGACCAGCTGCTCGACCGCTGATCGATAACAGTCGTCGCGCCGCAGTGACGGCGACCTCATCTCGCAGTAGCGTCGATGAACATGCCCACCACCGCCGGTGTCGCCCCGGAGACCCCGGTGCGCAAGCCGGAGGGTGGCTCTCCGGACGGCTCTCTGACCGAGTTGGCCGCCCTCGAAGCCGCCCGTAAGAAGAAGCGCCAGCTGCTGGATCGCGCCGCCGCGACGGCCCGGTCGGAGCTCGGCACGAAGCTCCGGCTGCCCACCGGCTGCGAGCCCGACGACCTGCCCGCGCTGCTGCAGCGCTACTACTGGAGCGAGCCCGCGGCCGAGGTGCTGGGGCACGACCCGGAGGAGCTCGCCGGCCTGGCGCTCGGGCACCTGAAGCTCGCCGAGGTCCGTCCCCCGGGCTCGGCGACCGTCGACGTGCAGCGCCTGCCCGACGGGCGCTCGGTCATCCGCCTGGTCACCGACGACATGCCCTACCTCGTCGACTCGGTCACCGCAGAGGTCGTGCGGCAGGGTGTGACGCTCGCGCACATCGTGCACCCGGTCGTCGTCGTCCGCCGCGACCTGCGGGGCAGGATCAAGGCCTTCTGCGACAGCTCGCAGGCCGCCGACTGCGGGTCGGACGCGCTCACCGAGTCGTGGATGGCCGTCGTCGTCGACGGCAGGCTGGACGACGAGGCCGGTGCCGACCTGGTCACGGGGCTCCGCACCGTGCTCGACGACGTCCGGGCGGTCGACGAGGACGCCGAACGGTTGCGCGGCCGCGTCCTCGAGCTCGCCACCCGGCTGGAGGAACTTCCTTCCGCCACGGCCGGCGTGGATCCGGCCGACGATCCGGGCGAGGCCGCCGCACTCCTGCGCTGGCTGGCCGACGGCAACTTCGTCTTCCTCGGCGCCCGCGAGGTCGAGCTGGTCGAGAGCCGTGGCAAGGCGGCGGCGCGGGCCGTGCACGGCACCGGGCTCGGGGTGCTGCGCAGCGACACCGACATGACGGCGTCGGTCGCCGACACGCCGGAGGCCACCCGCTCCCCCGCCCACCACCTGCTCGACGTCACCAAGGCCGACGCCCGCTCGCCGGTGCACCGCCGCGCGTGGCTGGACCTGATCGCGGTGACCCTCCCCTCGGCCGACGGGGCCTCGAACCGCCAGCTGCGCTTCGTCGGGCTGTTCCCGTCCGCGGCCTACACCTCGAGCGTGGTCGACGTGCCGCTCGTGCGGCGCCGCGTCGCCGAGGTGATCTCCCGCTCCGGCGTGCCGGTCGACAGCCACACGGGCAAGGAACTGCTCGACGTCCTCGAGACCTACCCCCGCGACGAGCTGCTGCAGGTGGGGGCCGACGAGCTGCTGCCCGTGGCGCTGGCCGTGCTGCACCTGCAGGAACGCCGGCAGACCCGCCTGTTCCTGCGGCAGGACCCCACCGGCCGGTTCTGGTCGGCGCTGGTCTACCTGCCGCGCGACCGCTACACCACCGAGGTCCGCCTCGCGATGCAGCAGATCCTGCTGGAGCGGCTCGGCGGCACCAACGTCGAGTACACGGCGCGGTCCACCGAGTCGGTGCTGGCGCGGCTGCACTTCGTCGTCCGCGTGCCGGTGGGGCGGCGCGGGTCGCCCAAGCCCATGGCCGTCGACGTCGACGCCCTGCAGGCCGAGCTGGCCGCCGCCGCGCGCAGCTGGACCGACGACCTCTCCGACGCGCTGCACGCCCGGCACGGGGCGGAGGCCGAGAAGATGCTGGCCCGCGTCGCCGACGCCTTCCCGGCGAGCTACCAGGAGGACTTCTCCGCCGAGCAGGCCGTCGACGACCTGGAGCGGCTGGACGGGCTCACCGACGGGCAGCTGTCGCTGCGGCTGTGGTCCCCGAAGCGGGCCGCGCCGGGCGACCGGCGGCTGTCCATCTACCGGGTCGGGCAGCGGCTGCTCCTGTCGGAGGTGCTGCCGGTCCTGCAGAACATGGGCGTCGACGTCGTCGACGAGCGCCCGTACGAGATCGACCGCATCGGCGCACCGCCGACCTGGATCTACGACTTCGGCGTGGCCGTGCCGCAGGTCGAGCTGCCGCTGCTCCGCTCGCTGCCCGAGCGCTTCACCGAGGCGGTCGCGGCCGTGTGGCGCGGCGAGGCCGAGGACGACGGCCTGGGCGCCCTGGTCATGCTCGCCGGCCTCAACTGGCGGCAGGTCACCGTGGTCCGGGCGTACGTGCAGTGGCTGCGCCAGGCCGGTCTGCCGTTCGGGCAGGACTACGTCGAGCGGACCCTGGCCGCGCATCCCGACGTCGTCGCCCGGATGGTGGCCCTGTTCGAGGCGCGCTTCTCCCCCGAGCGCAGCCGTGGCCGCGAAGGCCGGCAGCGCGACCTGGTCGAGAGTCTGCGGACGTCGATCGGCGAGGTCGAGTCGCTGGACGCCGACCGCGTGCTGTCCTCCCTGCTCGCCGCGATCACGGCCACCCAGCGGACGACGTACTACGCCGGCGGCCCGCTGGCGCTCAAGCTCGACCCGCACGCCGTGCCCGACGTGCCCGAGCCGCGGCCGGCCCGGGAGGTCTGGGTCAGCTCGCCGCGCGTCATGGGCATCCACCTGCGCTTCGGGGCGGTCGCCCGCGGCGGGCTGCGCTGGTCGGACCGCCGCGAGGACCTGCGCACCGAGATCCTCGGGCTGGTCAAGGCGCAGATGGTGAAGAACACCGTCATCGTGCCGACCGGCGCGAAGGGCGGCTTCGTCGTCAAGAATCCGCCGCCGGAGGGGGCGTCCCGCGACGCCGTGCTCGCCGAGGGGCAGGCCTGCTACAAGATCTTCATCGGGGCGCTGCTGTCGCTGACCGACAACCTGGTTCGCGGCTTGGTCGTGCCGCCGGAGCGGGTGGTCCGGCACGACGGCGACGACACCTACCTGGTCGTCGCGGCCGACAAGGGGACGGCGACCTTCTCCGACCTGGCCAACTCCGTGGCGCTGGAGCGTGGGTTCTGGCTGGGCGACGCGTTCGCCTCGGGCGGCTCGGTCGGCTACGACCACAAGGCGATGGGCATCACTGCCCGCGGTGCGTGGGAGTCGGTGACCCGGCACTTCCGCGAGCTCGACATCGACGTCCAGAAGCAGGACTTCACCGTCGTCGGCGTCGGCGACATGTCCGGCGACGTGTTCGGCAACGGGATGCTGCTGTCGGAGCACATCCGGCTGGTCGCCGCGTTCGACCACCGGCACGTCTTCGTCGACCCCACCCCCGACGCGGCGTCGTCCTTCGCCGAGCGCAAGCGGCTGTTCGGTCTGCAGCGCTCGTCGTGGGCCGACTACAACCGGTCGCGGATCAGCGCGGGTGGCGGGGTCTGGCCGCGGACGGCGAAGTCGATCCCGGTCTCCGCGCCGATGCGCGCGGCGCTCGGCCTGGCCGACGGCGTGGCCTCGCTCAGCCCGGTCGACCTGATCAAGGCGATCCTGCTGGCGCCGGTCGACCTGCTGTTCAACGGCGGCATCGGCACGTACGTGAAGGCATCCACCGAGAGCGCCCTGGACGTGGGCGACAAGGCCAACGACGCGGTGCGCGTGGACGGCCGCCAGCTGCGGGCCCGCGTGGTCGGCGAGGGCGGCAACCTCGGGCTGACCCAGCGCGGCCGGGTCGAGTACGCGCTGTCCGGCGGCCGGGTGAACACCGACGCCATCGACAACTCCGCCGGTGTGGACACCTCCGACCACGAGGTCAACATCAAGGTCGCGCTGAACCGTGTGGTCGACGCCGGCAAGCTACCGCCGGAGGCGCGGGCGGCGCTGCTCGGCGAGATGGCGGACGACGTCGCACAGGCGGTGCTCGGCAACAACCACGCGCAGAACGCCACACTGGCCGTCGAGGTGAGCTCGGCGCGCAGCCTGCTCGATGCGCACGAGCGGTTCATCCGCAGTCTGGAGCGCTCGGGCCGGCTGATGCGCAGCGTGGAGGCGCTGCCCGACGACCGGCAGCTGGCCGAGCGCCGGCGCGACGGGCAGGCACTGACCAGCCCCGAGCTCTCGGTGCTGCTCGCCTACGCCAAGCTCGCGACCGACGCCGAGGTGCTGCAGTCCTCGCTGCCCGACGACCCTGCGCTCGAGGAGCTGCTGGTCGACTACTTCCCGAAGCCGCTGCGCAAGCGGTTCCCGGCCGCCATCACCGGGCACCCGCTGCGCCGGGAGATCATCGCGACGGCATTGACCAACCGCGCGGTGAACATCGCAGGGGTCACCGGCCTGTTCCGCCTCACCCAGGAGACCGGCGCACCGCTGCCTCGGGTGGTGCTGGCGCACGCCGTGGCCCGGTCGGTGTTCGACGTGGACCGGCTCTGGGACGCCGTCCGGCCGCTGGACAACGTCGTGTCGGCGGCGACCCAGGTCGAGCTGCGCACGGAGGCGACCCGGCTGGCCGAGCGGACCACGCGGTGGATCCTCCGCCAGCCCGAGCTCGCCGACGAGACTGCGCCCTCGATCGCCGAGGTGCGCGACCGGTTCGCGGCGTCCGTGGCCGCTGTGCGTTCGGGTCTGCCCCGCTGGCTGCTGGGCGGCGAGGCGGAGGCCTACGCGGAGCGGGCTGCCCGGCTGCAGGAGGCGGGGGTGCCCGCCGCGCTGGCCGCCGAGATCGCCGCGGCGCCGCTGCTGCCGGCCGCGCTGGACCTCGCCGTGGTCAGCGAGCGGACGGGCGCCCCGGTCGCGCTGGCCGGCCAGGTGCTGCAGTGCGTCGCCGAGCGGCTGGCGCTGGTGCCGCTGCGTGAGCTGGTCATCGCGCTCCCCCGCGACCGCCGCTGGCCGTCGATGGCGCGGGCCTCGCTGCGCGACGACCTGGCGATGGAGCAGGCCTCGCTGGTCGAGGACGTGCTGAGCCTGCGGACGGCGGACACCGATCCGCCCGAGAAGCTGGTCGCGACGTGGGCCGAGGGCTGGGACACCACGCAGGCGCGGGCCGCCGCGCAGCTCGCGGACATCGCCGCGGGGGACCGGCACGAGCTGGCCGAGCTGCTGGTCGCCGTCCGGACGCTGCGGGGCCTGCGCAAGCGCCGCCAGGCCCGGCGGCTGCCCCGACCGGAGAAGTGAGCTAGCCGCTAGTCGGTTCTACCGTTCTCTAGCTGTGTCGCTAGAGAACGGTAGAACGGGTCAGAGAGACGGACGGCGGTCGCCGAAGCGGGTCGCCTGCTCGAAGGCGTGGCCCACTTCGAGCACCTTCCGGTCGGCCCGGGGAGCGCCGATGATCTGCAGCCCGACCGGCAGCCCGTCGTCGGTGAACCCACCGGGCACGGACAGCGCGGGGCAGCCGGTCGCGGAGATGATCGTGCAGGAGCGCATCCACTCCAGGTAGTTGTCCTGCGGCACCCCGCCGATCTCGGTCGGGTACTCCAGCTCCACCGGGAAGGGCAGCACCTGCGTGGTGGGTGCGAGCAGCACGTCGTACTGCTCGAAGAACGCCACCATCCGCTCGTAGAGCTTGGTGTGCTGCTGCTCGGCGTGGGCGAGGTCGGCGCCGGTCAGCTTCGCCCCCATCTCGGCGTTCCAGCGGATCGACTCCTTCACCTTCTCCGGTGTGCGCCGCGAGATCTCGCTGTAGTTCGTGTCGAAGATCCACGCCCGCAGCGTCCCGAACACGTCGTCGGCGTCCTTCAGGTCGGGACAGGCCTCCTCCACCGAGGCGCCCAGCCCCTCGAAGACGCCGCCCACCGTCGCCAGCACGGCGGTGATCGCCGGGTCGACCGTGATCCGGCCACCGAGGTCGGGCGCCCAGGCCACCCGCAGCCCGGCCAGCGAGGACGGCAGGTCCGCCGCGAACACCGACGGGTCGTCGGACAGCGAGATCGGCACCCGCGCATCAGCGCCGGCGATCGCCGACAACTGCAGCGCGACGTCGGCCACCGTCCGGCCCATCGGACCCTGCACCGAGAGCTGCGACCAGCCCATCGACGTCGGCCACGACGGCACCCGCCCCGGCGTGGACCGGAACCCGACCACGTTGCAGAAGCCGGCGGGGTTGCGCAGCGAGCCGCCCATGTCGCTGCCGTCGGCCAGCGGCACGAAGCCGGCAGCGAGAGCAGCCGCCGCGCCACCCGAGGACCCGCCCACCGACAGTCCGTGCCGATAGGGGTTGTGCGAGGCGCCGAAGACCGGGTTGAACGTGTGCGAGCCCGCCGCGAACTCCGGCACGTTGGTCTTTCCGACCCGGATGGCCCCCGCGGCCTTGTACCGGGCGACGATCAGTTCGTCGCGCAGCGGCACGGCGTCGGCATGCAGGGGCGAGCCCCACGTCGTGCGCATGCCGCCGGTCGCGTGGGTGTCCTTGTGGGCGACCGGCAGGCCGTGCAGCGGGCCGACGTCCTCACCTGCCGCCAGGGCGGCGTCGGCGGCGTCGGCCGCCTCCCGTGCACCCGAGGCGTCGAGGGTCACGATCGCGTTCACGGACGGGTTGTGCTGCTCGATCCGGGCGAGGTGCGCGTCGAGCAGTTCGCGCGCGGAGATCTCGCGGGCACGCAGCATCCCGGCCAGCTCCGTCGCGGGCCGGAAGCAGAGGTCGTCGGTCACGTCGTCACCCTGTCATGGGGTCGCCTGCGCGCGGTAAGGACCACGAGGGAACGATGGACCCCGATGGACAGCCAAGCAAACAACAGCCCGGAGCACGACCTCACCTTCGACGACCTCGGCCTCCGGCCCGAGCTGCTCAAGGCGCTCTCCGCGCTGGGCTACGAGGAGCCGACGCCGATCCAGCGCGAGGCGATCCCGCCGCTGGTGGAGGGCCGTGACCTGCTGGGCCAGGCCGCGACCGGTACCGGCAAGACCGCTGCCTTCGCACTGCCGGTGCTCCAGGTCCTCGAACCGCACCGCCGCGACAAGGCGCCGATCGCGCTCGTGCTGGTGCCGACCCGCGAGCTCGCCGTCCAGGTGTCCGAGGCGCTGCACCGCTATGGCAAGGACCTCGGCGCCCGCGTGCTGCCGGTCTACGGCGGGGCCCCGATCGTGCGGCAGCTGCGCAGCCTCGAGTCGGGCGTCGACGTCGTCGTCGCCACCCCGGGGCGGGCCCTCGACCTGCTCAACCGCGGGAGTCTGCGACTCAACGAGATCGCCACCGTCGTCCTCGACGAGGCCGACGAGATGCTCGACATGGGCTTCGCCGAGGACCTCGAGGCCATCCTCGACGAGACGCCGGAGACCCGGCAGACCGTGCTGTTCTCCGCCACCATGCCGCGACGGCTCGACTCACTGGCCCGCCGCCACCTGAACGACCCGGTGCGCATCACCATCGGCCGGGAGAAGGCCGAGCCGGGGGAGGCCCCGCGGGTCCGCCAGACCGCCTACGTGGTCCCGCGCGCGGCCAAGCCGGCCGCCCTCGGCCGGATCCTGGACGTCGAGGCCCCCACCGCCGCGATCGTCTTCTGCCGCACCCGCGAGGAGGTCGACTCGCTCACCGAGACCCTCAACGGCCGCGGCTACCGTGCCGAGGCACTGCACGGCGGGATGAGCCAGGAGCAGCGCGACCGCGTGATGGGCAGGCTCCGCGGCGGGACGGCGGACCTCCTCGTCGCCACGGACGTCGCCGCGCGCGGTCTGGACATCGACCAGCTCACCCATGTCGTGAACTACGACGTCCCGTCCGCCCCCGAGTCCTACGTGCACCGCATCGGCCGGGTCGGCCGCGCCGGCCGCGAGGGCGTCGCCATCACGCTGGCCGAGCCGCGCGAGCACCGCATGCTCAAGACCATCGAGAAGGTCGCCGGGGCGCCGATCGCCGTCCAGCAGGTGCCCACCGTCGCCGACCTGCGGGCCCGCCGGCTCGACCTCACCCGCGGCGCGCTGCGGGAGAGCCTGCTCGGCAACGATCTCGACGGTTTCCGGGTGGTGGTCGAGAGCCTCACCGACGAGTTCGACCTGATGGAGGTCGCGCTGGCCGCGGTGAAGCTGGCCCACGAGGCCGGGGGAGCGGTCGACGACGAGGAGGAGATCCCGCAGGTCGGGTTCCGGGCCGACAAGGACCGCGGGCCCGCGGCCAAGGGCCGTCCCGAGCGTCCGCGCCGCGTGACCGGCGGGGACGCCGCCCGGTTGTTCGTGGGGGTCGGCCGCGACGCCGGCATCCGGCCGGGCGACCTGGTCGGCGCGATCACGGGGGAGACCGGGCTGAAGGGCCGCGACATCGGCTCGATCGAGATCCACCAGCGGTTCGCCCTCGTCGAGGTGCCCGAGTCGGCCGCCGACGAAGTCGTCCAGGCGCTGCGGGCGACGATGATCAAGGGCCGCAAGGCGACCGTCCGCCGCGACCAGAAGAACTAACCGGCTCGCCGGGCGGCCCCGCGTCAGGGGCCCGCCCGAGCGCGCGAGCCCTGGGGGGACGCGCGGTCCTTCTACTGGCGGTGCAGCCGGACGGCGACCAGCGCGACGTCGTCCTCGGGGTGTCCGTCCACGAGCCGCTCCAGCACCTCGTCGAGGAGCTGCTCGAGCGGCAGGTCCGCGAGCTCCATCAGCACCTCCCGCAGCCGCACCATGCCGGAGTCGAGATCGGCGTCACGGCGTTCGATCAGCCCGTCGGTGTAGAGCAGCACCGTCGCACCGCGGTCGAGCGTGACCACCGACTCGCGGCGATCCGCCTCCGGGTCGACGCCGAGCAGCAGATCACCCTTCCAGGTGGCCAGCTCGGCGACGCTGCCGTCAGGGTTCACGATCAGCGGCGGCAGGTGGCCCGCGTTGGCCCAGCGCATCCGGGTGATGCCGCGCTCCATCTCCTCCGGCGTCTGCTCGAACCGGGCCACGGCGGCCGTGGCGAGCGTGCGCGTCTGCAGCGTCGTCATCGAGGCGTCCAGCCCGCGCAGCACCTCGGCCGGCCCGGCGTCGCTGTAGGTGGCGATCCCGCGCAGCAGTCCGCGCAACTGGCCCATCGCCGCCGCGGCGGCGGTGTCGTGCCCCACCACGTCGCCGATCACCAGCATGGTCGACCCGCCCGGCTGCAGGAACGAGTCGTACCAGTCGCCGCCGACGCGGGCGGCCTCCGCGGCAGGCTGGTAGCGCACCGCGATCTCGCCGTGGTCGGGCTGCGGGGGCTCGGTGAGCAGGCTGCGCTGCAGCTCCTCGGCCAGCTGCTGCTGGGCGTTGTAGAGCCGCGCGTTGTCCAGCGCCATGCCGGCGCGGTCGGCGATGTCCTGCGCTGTGGACAGGTCCTCGTCCTCGACCACGGTGCCGGCCCCGAAGTAGAGGGTGAGCAGGCCCAGGGTGCGGCCCCGCCCGCGCATCGGGATGACGACGGCGGACTGCGGCACGAGCAGCCGGAGCAGGTCGCGGGCCTCGCCGGGAGGCAGCATGCCCAGCACGGT
>Ga0308173_10002133_pt1 | contig 10419 bp, 8 predicted proteins | sample PhyPR1_FD_203716 | JGI IMG/M metagenome (GOLD analysis project Ga0308173, IMG submission 203716) | Soil microbial communities from UC Gill Tract Community Farm, Albany, California, United States - DLSLS.P.R1 | ecosystem: Environmental > Terrestrial > Soil > Agricultural land | place: USA... | reverse complement strand
AATAGTGTTCCATTCACCAGGATAGCGTCGCCGAAAAATTCGGGAATCCAGGGCTTGTTAGGATCTGCGGATACCGGATAGTAGAGCTGACCGCTTTCGAGGAAGCTTCGATCGTAGAGGATCAAAGGAATTTCGTAATTCCCTTTAGGAAGCTTCAGAGCGTCTTCCACCTCATCGCGCAGGATGTAAAGCCCAAAGAGGCCGGCATAAATATTGAGTCGTGTGATCGCCATTGCGTGATCGTGGTACCACAGCATGGCAGCGTTCTGGCCGTTGGGATAAGAGGTGGTGGTTGACCTGCCCGGCACATCCCAGTTTTCCGGATACCCATCGCTCTGCGGCGGCACGCGCCCACCATGAAGATGGATTACGGTGCGCACGTCCGGTATTCCAGCGTTGGCACCATGAATCGAGTGGTCAATCGGTAGAAAGTGTTCGGCGGGCAACTCGTTCGCCCACTCGACAATGACAGGTCGTTCTCTCCGGGCTTCGATGGTTGGTCCGGGGGACAAGGAATCGAAGCCCCACAGCCGCGTCGGCGGCAGGTCGCGGTGGAGCTTCGCCTCGATTTGCCGCATAGGCATTCGATAGAACGGGACCTGTCGTCCGGAGTGAAACGGGCTTTCCCTCATTCCGAACGGTTGCGCGATCGGCAGAATCTTAAGGGAATCTACAAATTTGGTGAGGCGGTTGGGATTCAACACCGGCGGCGTTACTGCGCCCGTGCGTTTCACCAGGAGGGACGCCGCTACGGTGGACTCAATGAACTCTCGCCGTGTCATTGCTGGGCGATCATAGGGACGGCACCTCAAATAACGTCACAATTCCCTTTATTCCCCGGTCGAAATCTTTTCTCCCGTGTTCTCGTCCAAAACTAGTTTTCCCATTCGCGGCGCGCTTCCAAAATCGAACAGGCTGGTGATGGAGTTGGAAATACTGTCGAATGAACCCTGCCCAAGCCGTTCGCGATGAAACCAATTGTCTTCCACGAACGTAATAATGGACGCCTGATTCGTCAGCGAATGATCGACGAAGTTCACTTTCGCCCACGGCGAGATCACGAGTAACGGTAAACGCGGACCAAATCCACATCGGCCTTGAGCATGACTGTTGGTGGCATCTACGCCAGGCAGCGCGCCATGGCCGTCGCCGCAGCTACCCGGTCCAGTAAGCGCATCTGTGCTACCGGCGGATTGGTTGACGATGGGGCTCATCTGGTGGTCGTACCAACCGTCGGAATCGTCGTAAGCAATTACCACGGCCGTGTCTTTCCATTCAGGCCGATTTTGAAGGAAATTGATCACCTGAACGAGGAACGTCTGTTCATCTAGCGGATTGGAATACCCCGCATGCGCGTCCTGATAGGCAGGAGCTTTGAGGAAGCTGACTTGGGGGAAGTTACCGGCCTTCAGGGCATCGAAGAAATCGTGCACGTCATACTGATGATTCGCGGCATCCCCGTCCCGCCCTATCGACTGAACCGACGTGGGACGGACGTGAGATGGATTGGCTGTTGACGGATAGTATTGAAAGGGTTGATGGTGGGGGACGTAGTCTCGCACGACTTTACCGGATACGGGAGACTTGGACGATCGGGCACAGTTGGAGGTGCCGTTGGAATTTGTAACGCTTAGATCGAAACCGCCTTCGAACCAACCCCACGTGACATGGGCCTCGTTCAGCAGATTGCCAATATTTTTACCCGCCATAGAAGCCAGCATTCTGGTAGAAGCAGAGCACACGTCGCCTACCGGGTCAGGATCGCTGATAAGCGTGAAAGAGCCATTGCCGCCATCAGCTACGCCGCCTCTGCCGTTTCGGATATCGACTACGCCGTTCGTTTGACCGGAAATGAGGTTGATCGCACCCGGGGTTGACGGCCCAAAGGTGGAGCCGTAAGAATTGTCGCTCATCGCGAAGCGCTGGGCATAATTCCACAACGCCGTGACTGTGTTCCCGTCGAAGTAGCCCATAGTGAGTCCCGTTGTATTTAGCGGAGAGGAAGGATCGGCCATCGCAGTATTGCCTCTGCCGACAGATTTTGGAAACAGGTCCATGAGCCCCGCGTGGAAAGCCATCTGCTCCGCCGTATACGAATGATCCTGGTCGGCGGTGGCGGCCTGACTGCGATCGAGCCGAAACGGATTGACCGCACCTGGGCCGTTCGCCGGGTTCGAAGCGTTCGCGTTCCCTGTCAAAAGCACCGTGCTTAATCCGTTCACCGAAGGAGTATCAGGCGCGCCCACGAACCTGGGTTCATTCGGCGGATTCGCGGCATGAGGATACGTTCCGAAGTAGTGATCGAAAGAAATGTTTTCGGGAAAGATTACAACCAGGTGCTTGATGGGCGTCGCGGGCGAGGGCTGTTGTCCCGATGCGGCAACGGCGGACAACAAACTGATACTCACCGGCAGGAGCGCCGCGAGAAGACGGTTACGCATGAACGTTCATTTTATAGTGGGGATGCCCAAGCTACGCCAATGGGCACAGTGTTGCCTCCAACCTTGCTCGCCTGTGCCGCAATGTTAAAGCCGGGAAGAAAGCTGGGGCGGACGCCGACCCGCCAAACTCGCGAACGACGTGGGAAGTCCGAACAAGCGCAAGCGCAGGAAATCGAGTAACCGGTCGGGAAGTAGGCGTGGAAGCGCCGTCAGGAGCCAGGAATCCTTTCCCGCCGTGTATCTTGTTCTCGGCTTGCGGTTTGTAAGCGCCTTGGAAATAATTTCGGCCACGACGTCTGGCGAACTGCCCTGCTTTTCGCGCTCGGCCATGCTGTGGAGGAACGAACGGAACATGGAGCCATAGAGCCTTTCGGCTTCCGCCGGCAAGCGCTCAAACAGCCGCTCGGCTTGCGCGGTTACCTTTCCCACAGCTGGAGTTGAAATGGAGCCAGGCTCGATGAGGCACACGTGGATCCCCCACGGATGAAGCTCCATTCGTAGTGCCTCGGTCATAGAAGCAAGAGCACTCTTAGAACTGCATAAGGATGCGCCGAACGGAATGGCCATTCGATCGCCAACGGACCCAATGTTTATGATGCGGCCGGCCGCCTTCCGAATAAGTGGCAGGAATGCTTGAGTGACGGCAACCTGACCGAACACATTCACCTCGTACTGGGCGCGAAGGTCCTCCATCGGCAGATATTCGAGAGGCCCAGAAAAGCCGATGCCGGCATTGTTCACCAGCCCGTCAAGTCCACGGCTACCAAGCTGAGTGGAGACCGTCCCGGCCACATCCGCGATGCTCTTCTGGTCCGTAACGTCCAACATCACCGGAAACAGATTGGATCCGACCGCCAGTTCCAACTTCATGCCGTCCTCTTGCTTGCGCACGCCGGCGAATACACGAAAACCTTGATGCGCCAACCGGATGGCGCACGCCCGACCGATGCCGCTTGAAGCGCCAGTGACCATCACGGACTTCTGTATTGGCAAGCCAATCATGAATGATCTTTCCTCTCGCCGACCTGTAAGTGGCGTCTACAGATTTAAAACCTTTCTTACATGTATTCGGGATCGCGGGCACGGCCGCCACTATGCGGATTTGGCCACGGGCTCACAACTCACGATTACATACTGGTCAGTATGTCACAATCGGCACCACGCTGGTGGCGCGCTTTGGTGTTAGCTCGACGGTCCCGGAATCGTTAGATTTCCGTCTGGTCGAGGTTTCCTACTGGACAAACAAGCGCCAAAGGGAAGAAAGCAATAGCGGCGCAGCATAAGTCGGGAGCAGGCCGATTGTGGAGCACTGACCGCTGCGCAAAAAAGTTCGGGCGAAGCGGTCCGGTAATAGCCCATGAGAACACAGGGAAGCGGAATGGCCCCCTGGCGATTATCCAAGGGTCCGATACGCTACTAGCCTGGAGCTTTTAGGCTCACCGGCTAAAGCGCTGGACTCAAGAACAAGCTCAAAATACGACAGCTTCCCTTCTGGCATTCTCGTTAGAAACTGCTCAAATGCCGCACCCGTCACATACTCCCCCGCCGCTTGCGTCCCGATGGATGACGTACCGCCGAGGATCAAAACGTTTCCTGTATGGTTCAGATTAGGCACGAAAGCCACGATGCTGTAAGTTTTGGTTGCGTTGTATCCCGGCGCGTCTGCCAAATAACTCGGCTGCTCGGCTGGCCGTGGATGCCTGTTCCGAATATAAAAGTGTCCATCGGAGCGATAGTCCCAGACGAAATTAAGTTCCGGTTCAAACAGTTCTACCCACGGGGTCGATCTTGAGCTGCCAACCAAAATAAAATTTCCACTCTTGAAGTCCTCAACGCTCAGGCTCCGGGCCGGCCGTACCCACACGTGATCCTCCAGCCCACCGGCCATGGAGAGAACTTTTTGCAATATGTACGTATCAGCCACACCCGTGTACTGTTTCTTTAGCAAAAACTGGCCCAAAACACGTGCTTCCGGATTCCTGGCCAGAATCGCATCGTAGTCGTGACTTGCGTAATCTCGAAGTGAAACACGGGTGTGCATTACATCCTGGAAAAGCGCTAGTGCTGCATCCGCGCAAACCACGTACGTTCGGTGGTTCTCGTCAATCAGCTGTTTCCAAAGAGGGGAGACGGACCGTTGAACTGAGGTGGAAAGCTGAGCTTTCCGGAAGGCCAAACCGACAATGAGGGAAATGCAGGCCAAGGCCAGCACAAGCGAGAGCAAGCGCCAGGCAGCCAGCGGTTTCAGCAAGGCCGTCCTACGTACGGGGAACCGAGGTACGGCGAAAGAGTTCTCATCATCTTTGCCAACCGACGGGTCGGCGGAAGCCGTGCATGCATCGCGCAGCGCAAAAGCAGGTATGTAAGAGCCCTTCGGTATGGTCAGAATGACGGGCTCGGTGCGGCCTTCGGCGGCGAAGTATTCGGCCAGCTTCTTGCGGAGCAAACCGGCCTGGACACGAACGATGTTGTCTTCGGCTGGACTGTAATCAGCTCTGCGCTCATAAACGTTGCATCCGATCCTTTGTTCCTTCAGATCGTCCCACGCATGGTCCAGACATTGGCGCGACACATACAGCAGGAAGTCCCGCAATCTCTTGGAGCGGCAGAAATAGCTGCTGTCAGCAATCCTAAGGACAAGGGCCCAACGCTCATCGGGAGAACCACCATCGGGCGTGGTCGAGGCCTCTTGAAAATCAGTATGCAGCACGAACGATCAGTGTAACTCGGGATTCTTACAGGCGAATTACAGGCATTTTACAGTAACTTCCAGGTAATGATTACTTGTGGCGCAGCCTGAAGGCTCTCAAACTTGATCAGGCAAGCCTCAGTGGCTTGCTTAATCGGAGGTCCTGGATGACAATTTCTACTCGCGTTCTACTCGTGGCCCTGGGGATGCTGGTCTGCGGCCAACTGCCTGCGCAGGTGGTGCCAACGGCCAGTTTGACCGGCGTCGTGAGCGACGATACGGGTGCCGTGATTCCATCAGCATCTGTCGACATCACGAACACGGCCACCCACGTTACTCAACAGCACGCCACCGATAACGGGGGGCGCTTCCAGTTCAATTTCCTGCCGCCGGGCAGCTACGACCTTAATGTCTCCGCAAACGGCTTTGGACCGTATCGCCAAACGGGAATCACTTTGCACGTGAACGCCCCAGCGACGGTACAGGTACATCTGAATGTACGGTCCGTTTCACAGGAGACAACAGTAGATGCGAATGCCCAGATGGTCGATACGGAATCTGGCACACTTCACCAGATTGTGAATGAAAAGTATGCTGAAAACCTACCTCTAAACGGCCGGAACGCGGCCTCGCTCGTCTATATGGCACCCGGAACTGTAGCCGGAAAAGGAGAGGATACCGCCACCTACGCCAACAACAGCGATGCCCTGGCGATTTCGGTAAATGGAACGTATGGCGATCAGGTCGCTTACAAATTGGACGGCGCAACCCACCAGGATCTAATTACCAACGTAAATGCGACGTTCCCCGACCCGGACGCATTGGCTGAATTCAGTGTCCAGACAAACAACTTCGATGCCCGTTATGGAGGAGCAGGGGGCGCCATCGTCAATATCGTCACCAAATCAGGTACGGACCAACTCCATGGATCCGCGTTCGAGTATGTGCGCAACGGCGACCTGAACGCGCGGAACTTCTTTGCAGCCCAGCACGATGCCCTCAAGCGCAACCAGTTCGGAGGCACGCTCGGCGGCCCTATCGTGAAGAATAAGCTGTTTTACTTCGCTAGCTATCAGGGGACGACAATTAACAATGTAAGCTACGGAAATACCGCCTTCGTGCCTACAGCCGCGGAACGCCAAGGTGACTTCAACGGCGTTGTCAAATCCATTACCAACCCCGCCACACATGCCGCATTCAAAAACAATGCGATCCCGGCCAATCTCATTTCACCGATGAGCACGGCTATCCTGAGTCACGTCCCAGCCTCCGGCGACCCCACTGGATTGCTCCTTTATTCCATACCCAGTTTGAGTCGAAACCATCAGGGATTGGGCAAGATCGACTACATCGCCGGCCGTCACCAAATCTCGGCGAGCGCATTCTTCGTGAACTACTCCGATCCCGGCTGGAACGGAAATGGCACGCTCCTCAACTATCACCTTGGACAGTTACAGACTTCGACGGAGGCGAAAATCAGCGACAACTTCACGATCACTCCCAACGTTGTGAACTCTTTCATCGTGGATGGCCTTGCCTTGAATTCCATCCAGACGAGAACCGCGCCCTTTTCGATTTTCGACTTCGGCAATCCTAACGTGGCGCGGCCCGCTTCGCAGTTTCTGGAAACCGGCATCACCATTACCGGCAATGCTGGCTGGGGAAGCGGGTCTCCTCAGCCTCCGGGCAAGTGGCTCCGGGAAAGCCTGCAGGTCTCTGAGATGTTGAACTTCGTGCATGGAAGTCATTCGGTATATGTCGGCACGGAAATTGATCCCTACGTTCGGTTCGATTCTCGAACCGGCTACCAGGAAGAGCCGCTATATGCATTTAACGGCACCTTCACGGGAAACGGCCTCGCTGACTTTCTTCTCGGTGACGTGTCCACGTTCACGCAATCCGCTGGTAAAGTTAAGTTCACCCGCGGCCAGCAGTATGCGGTTTTCGTCCAGGATGGTTGGCGTGCTCGCCGCAATCTGACGCTTAATTTTGGCCTCCGGTGGGAGCCGTTTTTGCCCTATACAGACCCAGTAGCAAACCAAGTTGGCGGCTATGTATCAGGCGCGCATTCCACCAGGTTTCCGAATGCCCCTCCCGGACTGCTCTTCGCGGGTGACCCAGGCTTTCCGTCGGGCGGAATGCATGCCAATCTTGGGAATGTCTCGCCTCGTATCGGCTTTTCCTATAGCCTGTCATCCGGTCCGCACTCTACTGTGTTGCGCGGCGGCGTCGGCATATTCTTTATGCAGCCGTTCATGAAGCTCTATAACAATTTCGTGCAGAATGCTCCCTTCAGCCCGTCGGTCCAGCTATTTGGAGTACAGTTCTCGAACCCATACGGAAGCGCTTCTGCACAGAACCCCTTCCCTCCCTTTGCGCCGGTATTTCCGGGTCCGAACGCAACGTTCGCACTGCCGGTGACCTTCCAATACTTCAATCAAAATTGGCGATTGGGCCACATTGAATCAGCGAACTTCACAATTGAACAGCAGTTGGCCACTAACCTGGTCGCCCGGGCTTCCTACGTTGGCACTCGAGGAGTTCACCTGCAGTATTTCGAAGAGCAGAATCCGGCCATCTACCGTCCCGGGGCAACGATCAGCAACACCAATCAGCGAAGACCGCTCGCTCCATACTACGCCAGCCTGATTGAGATGACAAACGGAGGCGCTTCCAATTACAACGCCTTACAACTGACCCTGGAAAAGAGAACCAGCAACGGATTTACGTTCGTCGCCAACTACACGCGTTCGCGATCACTGGATAATCAGTCCGCCGACCAACAATTTTCGCTCTCCTCGCCCAACCCGTATAGCCGTTCGTTCAATTACGGTCTGTCCGACTTCGACACCCCTAATAACTTCTCCCTATATTCGTTGTGGGACTTGCCCAAATTCAATATTTCGCCAAAATTCATTGGTGCTGTCGTAAACGGCTGGGCGTTAACCGGAATCCTGACGTGGCACAGTGGAACCCCGTTCAGCATTATCTCCGGGCAAGACCGGTCGCTTGCGGGCGTAGGACTCGATCGGGCTGACCTTGTGCCGGGCCTTGTTCCTTATGGCTCTTCCGGCCAATCGACGGCTCAGATGATCGCTCAATTCTTCAACACCAGCGCATTCAAGCTAAATGCTCCCGGCACTTTCGGCGATGCGCCTCGCAACCTGCTGAGGAACCCGGTAGTCTTCAACCTCGATATGGGCGTACAAAGAAACTTCCAGTTGGGCGAAAAACGGCGCTTCCAGTTGCGGGCCGAAGCCTTCAACTTGCCTAATAATGTCCACTTCAATCAGCCCGGCAATAACGTCAGCAGTACCAGCACATTCGGGCGTATCACTTCGGCGGGTGATCCCCGCATTGTTCAACTAGTTGGCCGGTTTCAGTTCTAACATGAGGATCCCTATACTCTTTCCGTTGCTGGCATTGTTGTCTGCCGCGTCTGTTTTCGCGAGGGAGCCGTGGTTCTTCGCGATCATGTCCGATCCCCAGTTCGGCATGTATGCGAAGGATCAGAATTTCATTCAGGAGACGGCGAACTTTGAGTTCGCAATCGCGAATGCGAACCGGCTTCGTCCAAAGTTTCTGGTCGTCACTGGCGATTTGGTGAACCTTCGCGGTGACTCACGACAGATCGCCGAATATAAGCGCTTACTGCAAAAGGTGGATCCGGGAATTCCCGTCTACAGCGTGCCCGGTAACCACGACCTTGGCAATGTGCCCACGCCTGCGGCCATTGCCGCCTACCGGAAAGTAATCGGCCCCGATTATTACACGTTCAAGGCTGAGGACATCCTGGGCATCGTCCTTGACTCCAGTCTGATCCGCTCACCGGAAGACGATCCGCAGGACGCAAAGAAGCAGGAAGAATGGCTGGTCAAAATTCTAGGGCAGGCCAAGTTAGACCCGCAGCGGCAAATTGTCGTATTTCAGCACATTCCATACTTTTTGAAAAGCGCCAATGAAAAAGATCAGTACTTCAATATTCCCCAACCGGCTCGGCGTAAATACCTCGATCTGCTGGAGGCCGCGGGCGTACGCTACGTCTATGCCGGCCACTATCATCGCAATGCGATTGGCAGAGATGGTCCGCTTACCGAAACCGTAAGCGGCGCAGTGGGAATGCCTCTGGGAGGCTCACTCTCTGGTTTCCGCGTTGTCGCGGCGCATGGCGACACGCTCGACTCCACCTGGTTTTGCTTCGGCGGAATTCCCAACCGGGTCGATCTACAGAAACCGCTCTCCACGCCCTGCCCACAGTGAGTTGCGGGAAGTCCCGCGCTGCCGGTGAGCAGTGGAATAGATGGCTGGTCTAATAAGAGACCTCTTGACTCACTTGTGTTCGTTTCGCAGTGCGACGCCAAACAGATCATGACGCAGAAGCACAAGATGCTTGCGCGGGCGCAACAAAACGCCAATGACGCCGACTTCCTATCATATGGCTTATCCGGCCGCTCTCAACAGTTGTCAAGGATCAATCCATAATTACTGGTCGCAAGACCGGCAGAGCGTACGCATTGAGGCGAAGACAGTTATTCCAGGATGCGGAGGCGTACTGATCCAAGACGGCATTATATGTCTCATTCTGCTGGCGAGGCTATAGTCTGCGCTCGGATCGATTAGCTGCAGTTCCGGCAGACTGGATCCAGTGGACTCCCTCTCACATCCGAGCGAATCGCAACTGCCATAATGGCCTCGACGTTGCCTACTCCGAGCTTTAAGGCTATGGGCCGCATCTGCGCCCGATTGGTTTCCGAACATAGTTGTGGAACCGACTACACTGGCCCACTGGTTCGTCGTTTTCATGCACTCCGTGCCGATTACTTCGCCGCAATGGAAATTCCGCTGCTCCAGGGCCGTCTGTTCAGCAAACAGGTCCCGCCATGAATAAAGGCGCGGTCGTGATTAGCCGGGAAATGGCCAAGCCAAAACTGATCGGCTAGCGGCCGGGCGGCAACTACCATTGCCACTCAGGCTGACGGCTGTTGGCGCAGTGCGCGACACCCACCCCGCTCCCCGTGCGGGAAGCGCTGCACCCTTTCGATCCGGAGCAGGTGATGGAAAGCGAAAAAACAACGAAGGCAACCGTAGAGCAGTCGATCCCCATAGGAGGGTGTCCCGAGGGTAGTTGAAGGTTGAAGGGGGGCTGAGTTTCATATTACGTTACCTTCTCGGAGGAGGCGCTAGAGTTTGGTTCTCTTCCAAGGACGACGGCAAGGGCCCAGAGGTCTCGATGACCGATGACTTTGCGGAAGTGTTTCTCGGTCAAGAGCCAGGCTGAGGCGACCCCAC
>Ga0308173_10002131_pt1 | contig 10428 bp, 8 predicted proteins | sample PhyPR1_FD_203716 | JGI IMG/M metagenome (GOLD analysis project Ga0308173, IMG submission 203716) | Soil microbial communities from UC Gill Tract Community Farm, Albany, California, United States - DLSLS.P.R1 | ecosystem: Environmental > Terrestrial > Soil > Agricultural land | place: USA... | reverse complement strand
GACTCGCCGTCTCGCACGACGCCGATACCGTCTTCGTCTACGCGGCGACTCGCGCCGAGGCCGAACGGGCGCATGCGGTCGTCGAGGCCGAGCTGCGTGCCCACGGAATCGAGGCGCGGGCGAGCGGCGTCGAGCACTGGCTCGACGAGGAAGACCGCTGGGACGACGAGCCGCCGGGTGAGACCTGGGAGGAGGAAGAGCTCGAGCGCGGCTTCGCGCCGTGGGAGGTCCGAGTCGAGTGTCCGTCGCGGCAGGAGGCGGGCGAGCTCGCCGACCAGCTAGAGGCCGAGGGCTACAAGCCCGAGCGGCGCTTCCAGTACCTCATCGTCGGCACCGCGACCCGCGATGACGCCCAGGCTCTTGCGACCCGCCTGCACGGTGAGGTCGAGCCGGGCGGCGAGCTGGTCTACGAGGTCGAGCCCGCCAATCCGTTCGCCATCTTCGGCGGCATGGGCCTCTAGCCGAGTCCGTAACCCACGTTGCACATTCCGGGAAGCAAAGGGTATGCTTCCTGCTGCGCCGCTCGCACAGGGGAATTAAGAGCCGAGCGCCGCGCATCTCTCGATGGCCCTCGCAGCACCGAAGCGTGCTGCGCATATGCAAGAAGCGATCCCCCAGCCGACAGGACCACTGGAGGCGGCAGACCCCGTAGTCGCCGCGGCTATCCGCGCGGAAGCGTGGGCGGGCGAGCCGTTCCTGCGCGAGGGCGAGGACCCGGCCAAGGCGCTCGGAGAGGGCACGGCCCGCCGCCGCGCGCTCGACGAAGCGGTCGCCGAGATGGACGCGGGACGGACAACGCCGTCCCCGCAGTGGAAGGTCCGTTACGGCCTGCTGCTCGGCCTCGAGCGGGTGCTCGCCGAGGACGAGCCGCGCACCGCCGCGGGTACCGCGCTCCGCCGCCATCAGGTCGATGCGCTCGCCGGAATGCTCACCGAGCTGATCTCCGCGAGCCAGCGCTACGACGAGGCGAACGGCAACGGGAACGGCAACGGGCACTCGGCGACGGCCGAGGAGCTCGAGCAGCTGCAGGTGGAGGACGAGGACGAGGACTCGACGCTCGTCGTCGAGATCGAGGACGCCGAGCTTCCCGAGGAGCCCGAGCAGGACGACCCCGGCGCCGTCCGCCGCTATCGCTTCCGCCACCCCACCGCGTCGGGCAAGACGATCGCCGCGGCGGGCTTCGTCGAGGCCGCCCGCACGCTGGGCGTCCTGATCCTCACGCACCGCCGCCTGCTCGTCTCCCAGTTCACGCGCGACCTGACGACCGAGGGCTACGGCAAGCGCTTCACGGAGGTGCTCACGAAGGACAGCCGTAGCGCCAAGCAGGCGCCGCTCACGATCCAGACCTACGCCTGGTTTGCGCGCCATGTCGACTCGATCGACCGCGACGCCTACCAGCTCGTGATCTGCGACGAGGCGCACACGGCGCTCGGGGAGAAGACCTCGGCCGCGATCCGCTCCTTCCCGGAGCCCATCTACATCGGGATGACCGCGACCGAGCAGCTGATCGCGAAGCAGGTCTCCGACGTCTTTCCCGCGTCCGTGGACGACCTGCCGTTGCAGGACGCCGCGCGCCGCGGCCTGATCGCGCCGCTGCGCGACCTGCGCGTGCCGCCGGTCGCCGCCGTCAACTCGGTCCCGATCGTCGGCGGCGACTTCGACCAGGAGATCCTGGCCAAGACCCTCGACCACCAGGCGCTGAACATGGCCGCGGCGAGCCTCTACCGCGAGCGCTTCGACAACACGCCCGGCATCGTCTACGCCGCCGGCGTCGACCACGCCTACAACCTCGCGACGGAGTTCCGCGCGGCCGGGATCAAGGCGGAGGCGGTCTCGGGCCGGACGCCGCCGGTGCGCCTGGCCGAGACGCTCGCCGCCTACGAGCGCGGCGAGATCAACGTCCTCATCAACGCGCAGCTCCTCGCAGAGGGTTGGAACTCGCCCCGCGCCACGGTCTGCATGCACCTCGCGCCGACCGCGTCGCGGCGCGTCTACCAGCAGCGGATCGGCCGCATCATGCGCCTCCATCCGCGCAAGGAAGCGGGAATCGTCGTCGACTTCGTCCCGAAGGGCGCGACGCACAACGAGCGCGTCGTCTCGCTCCACTCGCTGCTCGACGCCGACTTCTACCGCGAGGGCGCGCGCGTCACCCCGGCGCCGCGGCGCCGCTCGCAGCGCCGCGCCCGCCGCCGCCTCACGCCGGCGCCATGGCTCGTGCCCGTCACGCCCGACGTCCGCCGCCGCGTCGGCGTCATCCAGCGGGAGTGGCAGCGCATCGATCCCAAGTACCTCGACGAGGAGGAGCAGCGCTACTGGGCGACGATCGCCGGCCGCCAGATCCGCTTCGACGAGCGCGCGTCGTTCGTCCAGAAGCTGACCGACCGGAACGCGAGCAAGGTCGCGCTCGAGCAGTTCCTGGCGACCGCCGCGGCCGAGAACCCGAACCGGCGGCTGCGGATGATGGCGCTGCAGGACCGCGTCTCGATGCGCGTCGAGCGGGCCGACTTCGACGATCTCGTCACGCTCGTGACGCAGGCGCCGCCCTGGGAAAAGGAGCGGCTGCCCGGGATCCGCATCCTCCTGCGCGCGATCGGCGCCGAGAAGCCGGATGCGCCGGAGCAGATCCTCGCCCGCTGGACCTGGCGGCTCGCCCGCGCAACACGCAAGGTGCAGGACCGGCGGGCGTCGGCGGAGTACCCGGAGGCGAAGCGCCTACTCGGCGCGCTCGCGAACTCCCGCGGCCACCGGCACGAGGAAAACGCCGCGAAGCTCGTCAAGGCGGCGCTGGAGCTGCCGCTGCCGGTCGGCGTGGCGCTGCTGGCCTCGGCGGAGGGCTACACCCCGCGCGCCACGAAGTTCATCGACGAGGCGCGCGAGCAGCTCGGCACGGTTCAGGAGGTCGCGCTCGCGCTGGCGGAGAACCTCCCCGCGCCGAAACAGGGCTCAGGCCGCAGCAGGCGCCGCCGGCGGCGGAAGCGCAAGGGGGGCGCGAAATCGACGCCACCGGCCGCGAAGCAGGAGCAGAAGGAAGCCGAGGCGGCACCTGCCGCCAAGGCTGAATCAGCGAGCTAGACGCCAGCCGTCACTACGAGGCGGGACCGCCGGCGCTCTCGCCGGCGTCCTCCTCCTCGTCCCGCTCCCGGAGGAAGCGGGTCAGCTCGGCTGCGAGGCTCTCGCCGGACGGAAGCTCCTCGGCCGCTTCCATCAGATCCACGCGGCGCTCGAGCTCCTCGACGTACTGGGCCGTCTCGTCGTCGGACTTGACCGCCTCGGTCACCTGCTCGCTGTACTCCTCCGCGGCCTGCTCGAGCTCGTCGACGTCGATGTCCGTGCCGAGCAGCTCGCCGAGGCGGCGGCAGAGCGCGAGCGCGGCGCGGGGGCTGGGCGCGAGGGAGACGTAGTGCGGGACGGCCGCCCAGAGGCTCACCGCCGGAAGCCCTTCCCGCCGGCACGCGTCGAGGAGGATGCCGACGATGCCGGTTGGCCCCTCGTAGCGCGACGGCTCGACCCCTAGCTCCTCGACGAGTGCGGCGTCGCTCGCGGCCGCGCTCACCGGCGCCGGTCGTGTGTGCGGCACGTCGGCGAGCAGCGAGCCGAGCGTGACGACGAGCTCGACGTCGAGCTCCTGGACGAGCTCGAGCACGAGCGCCGTGTACGTCTTCCAGCGGAGGTTCGGCTCGACGCCGAGCAGGATCACCGCGTCGCGGTCGAGTCCCGGGATCGGAGCGTGCAGGAAGGTGTTCGACGGCCACTCGATCTTGCGCGTGAGGCCGTCCTCGAGCGACACGGTGGGCCGCACCGCCTGGAAGTCGTAGAAGTTCTCGCAGTCGATCTCGGCGAACGACTCCGCGTCCCACTGCTTCGCGAGGTAACTGCCGCCGAGGGTCGCGCCCTGGCCGCCGTCGTTCCAGCCGCGGAACGCGGCGACGAGAACCGGGCTGCGGAGCTCAGGCAGCGAGGAAACGATCAGCTCCGACATTCTCGGAGTCTAGTCCGCTCGCACCGGGCGCCAGAGCCGCCCCACGAGTCCCACCGTCCAGGCGACGAGGGTCGCCGCAACCGCCACATGCAGCAGGACGAGCCACCACGGGACGTCGCCGTACGTCCGGTACTGCACCTCGCCGATCGTCATCTGCACGGCGAGGATCGCGAGCAGTCCGGCGCAGCCGCGCAGCAGCCACGGATAGGCGGTGCGCCGCGTCCACGCCCAGCCTGCGAGCACTCCGAAGACGATCCCGAAGACGGCGACGGCTCGCACGTGCCAGTAGACCGCGGGGTAGAAGGAGGCGAGCCGCGGCACGACTTGCGTCCCGGAGCTCCCGGGGAAGCGCCCGGCCGCGGTCGACACCGTCCCGCTGACCGCGAGGACGGTCACCGCGCCGACGAGCCCGAGCCCGCCGAGCCGCGCGATCCCCGGTAGCGGCGGCGCCTCGCCTCGCACGAGCCGCGAGGCCTCGAGCAGTGTGAGCACCGCGAGCGAGACGAGCGTGAAGGAGAGCAGCAGGTGCGTGATCACGAGGTACGGGTCGAGGTCGTAGTAGACGGTGATCGCCCCGAGCGGCGCCTGCGCGAGCGTCCCCACGAAGACGGCCGTCGCCAGCCAGCGTCCGCGGCGGCCGAGGCCCCTCGTCAGCCACGCCGCGACGGCCAGCCCGAGCGTCGTGAAGATGGTGACCGCCGAGACGACCCGGTTGCCGAACTCGATGTAGGAGTGGTAGCTCTGCGGGAGGGCGTGCTGGTTCGTGCACACCGGCCATTCGGGACAGCCGAGCCCGGAGCCCGTGAGCCGGACGGTCGCTCCCGAGGCGACGATGATCACGAGCACGCCCACCGCTGCCATCGCGACCCGCCGAAAGACGAGCGGAGAGACTGTCCGCGCGAGCCGGCGCGGCAGCGCAGCCGATGCCGACCCCGCATCCACGAAGCGCAGTGTAGACCGGGTTTTGTTGCCGCTACGGCTCGAGCACGACGCCCGCGCCCTCCTCCACCGAGCCCACCCGGGCGAGGAGGAGGCCGGCGCGCTCGAACTCCGCCTCGAGCGAGAGCGCCTTCTCCACGGGGAGCGTCGCGAGCAGCCCGCCCGCGGTCTGGGCGTCGTAGGCGAGCGCGAGGATCTCGTCCGCCACGCCGTCGCTCTCCACGTGCGGGCCGGCGAAGTCGCGGTTGCGCGGATCCCCACCGGTGCGGATGCCGTCGCGGGCCGCCTCGAGCGCCCCATCGAGCGCGGGGAGCGCAGACGCCTGGAGCCGGATCCGGACGCCGCTCCGCTCCGCGGTCTCGTGCGCGTGGCCGAGCAGGCCGAAGCCGGTGACATCGGTCACCGCATGCGGCGAGAAGGGCCGCAGCACGTCGGCCGCACGGTCGTTGAGCGTCGTCATCCAGCGTGCCGCCTCGGAGAGATCTCCCTTGCGTGCCAGCACGAGACCGGTGCCGAGCGGCTTCGTGAGGAAGACCGCGTCTCCGGGGCGGGCGCCGCTCTTGATCCAGACGCCGTCGGGATGGACCGTGCCGACGACCGCGAGGCCGTACTTCGGCTCGGTGTCGCGGATCGTGTGCCCGCCGGCGAGGATGGCGCCCGCCGCGCGCACCTGCTCGTCGGCTCCCGCGAAGACCGCAGCGACGAGATCGGTCGCGAGCTCCTCCGGGAACGCGGCGATCGAGAGCGCGAGCAGGGGCGTGCCGCCCATCGCGAAGACGTCGTTGAGCGCGTTCGTCGCCGCGATCCGGCCGAAGAGCGCGGGGTCGTCGACGAGCGGCGGGAAGAAGTCGACGGTGAAGACGAGCGCCCGCTCGTCGTCCAGCCGGTAGACGGCGGCATCGTCCGCGGGGTCGAGGCCGACGAGGAGGTCCTCCGCCTCAACCGGGACGAAGCCCTTCAGCAGCTCCTCGAGTCGCGCCGCGGAGTACTTCGCCGCGCAGCCGCCGCCGACCGAGAGGCTCGTGAGGCCCGATGCTTCCACCGCGTTTACTGTAGGCGCAATGCCAGGGACTGCACTCGTCACGGGCGGCTCCTCGGGCATCGGGCTCGCCATCGCCCGGATGCTGCGCGACGAGGGCTTCCAGCTGACGCTCGTCTCGCGCCGGCCCGAACGCATCGAGGCCGCGGCTGCGGAGCTGGGCGCTGCGGCGATCGCCGCAGACGTGTCCGAAGCGGAGGAGTGCCAGCGGATCGTCGCCGAGCACCGCGAGCGGTTCGGGAGCCTGGACGTGCTCGTCAACTCGGCCGGCGTCGGGATCGGCGGGCGGGTCGAGGACCTGCCGGCGAAGCACCACGACCTCCAGCTCGCCGTCAACCTGCGCGGGCTGTTCCTGGTCACCCAGGCGGCGATCCCTCTCCTGCGCGAGTCGCGCGGCTGGATCGTCAACCTCGCCTCGATCGCGGGCACGCTGCCCACGCCCGGGCTCGCGACCTACGGCGCCACGAAGGCGGCCGTGATCGCGCTCACGCGCTCGCTGAACGACGAGCTCGACGCGGACGGCGTGCGCGCAATCGCCCTTTGCCCCGGCTTCGTAGATACGCCGATGGCGGAGTGGTCGGGCATCGAGCCGGCCGAGATGATCCGCCCCGAGGACTGCGCGGAGGTCGTACGCATGTGCCTCCGCCTGAGCCCGAGCGCGCGCATCCCCCAGGTCGTGATCGAGCGCATGGGCTCCCGGGCCGGCGACGTCGACTAGCTCGCGAGTCTCTCGCTCGGCCCGCCCCGTTTCTAGAGCTCACCCGGCGTGCGGATGATCTTCCAGATCATGTAGAGGCCGAGCACGGCGGCGAGGCAGAAGCCGACGACGCCGAGCCACTCGACCTTGTCCGCGCGCACGAGCAGCGACGACGAGAGCAGGAGCGCTCCCACGATCATCGCCGCCCCGATCCGGTTGGAGATCGAGCGGAGGTTGTGCTCGAGCTCCTCGAGCCCTGTCGGCTGGACGCCGATCGTCAAGGTGCCTCGCTCGAGCTCGGAGACGACGCGACCGACGCGCCCCGGAAGGCGGGCGAGCGGGGCCAGCTGCGTGAAGCCGAAGGCGGCGAGCCGGTTCGGCTCCAGCCGGCGCTCCACCTCGCGGGTCATCACCTCCAGCGACTCCCCCTCGATCAGTGCGACCGGGTCGAGCTCGGGGTCGAGGGTCCTGGCGATCGAGTCGGCCTGTGCGAGCGTCTTGCCGACCAACGCGAACGAGGTGGGGAGCCGGATGTCTCGCTGCATGGCAGCCCGCTGCAGATTGGCAAGGGCCTGTCCCGCCTCGATCGAGGCGAGCGGACGGTGATGGAAGCGCGGCAGCTTGCGCCGGACGTCCTGGACGAAGCCGGCCTGATCGGAGCGGGTCGAGGTGAGCGAGAGCGAAACGACGAGCTCGGCGACGTCGTCGGCCCGGTTCTGGGCGATCGCCATCAGCAACAGAGCGAGGCCCGCCCGGGTGTCCTCGTCGAGCCGGCCGAGCAGCCCGAAATCGAGGAGCGCCAGGCGCCCGTCGTCGGTCAGCAGCACGTTCCCACGGTGCGGGTCGGCGTGGTAGACGCCTTCGACCACGACCTGGAACACGTAGGCGCGGAAGAACTCGCGAGCCAGGAGCGCGGCGCGCTCGGGTCCGAGACCATGCCCCGCCTCGACCTTGGTCCCCCGGATCAGCTCCAGGAGGAACGCACGCTCGGTTACGTAGGGCCGGATCACGCGCGGCACGACGAGCCCTTCGAACCGCTCGACGAGCCCGCGGACGAGCTCGGTGTTGTGCGCCTCCTCGACGAAGTCGAGCTCCGCGCGGAGGTGGATCTCGAGCTCCTCTGCCAGCTCCTCGAGCTGGACCCTCTGCGCCGCCTCAGAACGCCGGGCCACGAGACGAACGGTGGAACGCAGCAGGGCGAGGTCGAGCTCGACCTGCTCCACCACTCCGGGACGCCGCACCTTCGCGACGACCTCCTGCCCGGTGGCGAGCAGCCCCCGGTGCGTCTGGGCGATGGAGGCGGTGGCAAGCGGCTCCGGGTCGAGGCGGACGAATGCGTCCTCGCCGAAGTCCTCCCGGAGCACCGCCTCGACCTCGGCGAACGGAACGGCGGGCACGGAGTCGACCAGGTGGCCGAGCTCCTCGATGTAGACGTCGGGCAGGAGGTCCGGCCGGGACGAAAGGAGCTGACCGAGCTTGATGAACGTCGTGCCGAGCTCCTCGAGCCCACGGCGAAACGCCCGCGCCCCCTCGCGCGTTGCTTCGCTTCGACCGGCCACGCCGATCTCCCCAAGGATCCGCCGCAGTCCGCTCTGGTGTGCGACCCGCCCGACGGTCAGCGCGCGCCGGGCGCGCTCGAGACGTGAGCCCACGGGGGCGTCATGCCACCGTTGGCGACCTGGGAAACGCAGGCGCGGGTCGCGCTTGTCGCTCCCAGGTCTAGAAGAAGCCGCCGCCGTCGCTCATGCCGTAGATGCCGCTCAGGCCTGGTACGCGGAAGCACGCGAGGGTGTACGCGAAGAGCGATGCGAGAAGCACGAGATAGATGAGTTTTGCCTTCGTCAAGTCGGTCACCTCCTTCCCTAACTAGAAGCGGACGTCCTGTAGAGCCTCTGCGGCCGTCCGGTAGAGCTCGGCCGCCCGTTCGTGATCCCCCCGTCGAGCTGCCAGATCGCCGCGTGCGACCCACACGGCCGCGCGATGGCTCCCTGACCCGAGATCGCCGTAGCTCGTCTCGGCGGCTAGGAACTGCGTATCCGCCTCGTCGAGCCGTCCCTGTTCGAGCAGCGCGCGACCCAGTACGAGCTGTGCGCTCCCGATCTCGTCGACATAGTCGACCCGTCCGTCCAGAAGATCGAGCGCCTGCCGTGCCTGGTTCTCGGCCAACTCGACGTTGCCGGTACGCAGGTGAACCTGCGCCAGCGACGAGACCGCCCGACCGGCGTCGGCGTCCCGTCCGAGGTCGAGAGCGATGGCGAACGACTCCTTCAGCAGCTCCACCGCCTGCTCCGTGTTGCCGAGCAGGAAATTCAGGCCACCGAGGTTGTTCGTGAGCTGGCTGACGTGGACACGGTCGGCAAGCTCGGCGTAGGCCTCGCGCGCCCGCTCCGCGTAGTTGCGCGCGAGCACCCAGTGACCCTCACGGTCGGCGACGAGCGAAGCCTGGAAGTACGCGGCGCCGATCGTACGCAGGTCGTCGACCCCGCGCGAGAGCTCGATCGCGCGTTCGATGTCGTCACGCGCAGCTTCGAAGTCCCGCTGGCGCTGCCAGCAGCGCGAGCGCCACGAGAGAATATTCGCCTTGAGCGCGTCGCAAGGCAGGCCGGAACGCTCCGCGAGCCCGAGCGCCTCGTTGAAGAGCGCGAGCGCCGACTGGATGCTGTTGAGCTGATAGCGGCAGCCCCCGAGCCGGAGCAAGACGTCCGCCCGCTCGACGTCCGAGAACGACTCAGCCTCCGAGATCGACCGCGCCTCGTTGAGCAGCTCTACCGCGGCGCGGTGGCTACCCAGACGCATCTTCGCGAGACCGCTGCCCACGAGCGCCCGCACCTGGAGCTCGGGAACGCCGGTTGCGCGCGCTGCTCCGGCGAGCGGCTCGAAGGCTGCCTCTGCCTCCTCGTCCTCCTGCGCCTCGTACAACGCCTCGGCGCGCAAGAGCGCTCCCTCGATCCTGGTGCGCTCGTCGGTCGCGACTCCGCTCGCAAGGAAGCCGGCATCCACTCCCAGGCGGTCGGCGAGCCATTCGATCGTCCCCTGGGTCGGGCGCGTCTTGCCGCGCTCGATCTGCGAGACGTACTCCTTCGAGAAGCGGTCGCCCGCGAGCTCGCTCTGCGTCAGCCCCGCGGTGACCCGGAGCTGGCGGAGCCGCTCGCCGAGGCGGCGCCCCTCAGGGCTCGTCCTGCGTGCGGTGCGGCTGGCTGTGTCTCTGATAGGCATGTCTCGGCGCGCTTTAGTCAAGCGCATACTTCACTCAAGCGCAAGTTGACCGGTCTGGCCATCCCTCGATCGAGCGTATTCATCGCAAAAGTCGGTCAACCATGCGGATTGCAGAATCACTTGACCGAGCTACTTGACGCGCGCCCGAACCGCTCCTATAGTGAGCGCACCTTGCAACCAGGCCGGACGCCAGGCCGAGGTTCGCAGGGGGCGCGCCGGAGTTCCCGGCACGGGACGGAAGCGGGTGGGCCGCAGATCCGCCTCCAAACATCCCGCCAGGAATGCGCGCCTCTCGAGAAGGCCCCGGAGCCGCAGCCGGGGCCTTTTCATTTGCGCGTCGCCCGCTTCGCCCGCTTCGCAGGCGCGCTCCGCGCACGTGCGCTCGGCTGTGCTTTCCGCTCGCGCCTTGTGCCGCGCCTCCGCTCATGTCGGTGCGCGGCACGAAGGTCAAGAGCTAGATGTAAGACCCGAGCGCGTTGGTTCTGCTGGCCGGGGGTTGGTGGCCGAGTGCTGAGTGTCGCCTGCGATGGTTGTAGTACCAGAGCCAGCCGTCAAGGG
>Ga0308173_10002130_pt1 | contig 10428 bp, 13 predicted proteins | sample PhyPR1_FD_203716 | JGI IMG/M metagenome (GOLD analysis project Ga0308173, IMG submission 203716) | Soil microbial communities from UC Gill Tract Community Farm, Albany, California, United States - DLSLS.P.R1 | ecosystem: Environmental > Terrestrial > Soil > Agricultural land | place: USA... | reverse complement strand
ATGCGCCGGACCGGCCGGAGCGGCTCGCCGATCCCTACTTCGCGCGGCGCGAGCCGGAAGAGCTGCTCTACGACGAGATCGAGGCGCTCTGGGCGCCGATCGCCGAGGCCGACGACTGGTCGGCCTTTGCGGCGAAGCTCGCCGCCATCGAGAACGCCCGCAGGGCCTGGGACTTGCCCTCGCAGGAGAGCTTCGCCGGAACCTGAGCCGCCGGTGCAGGTTCTGCACCCGCGGGCGGGGCTCCGGAGGAGAGGAGACACCGCCCATGAAGGGGCTGCTGTTGTGGCTGATCGGGATCCCGCTGCCGGTGATCCTGCTGCTTTACCTGTTCGGCGTCATGCACTGAGCGAGGTCGCCGGTCCTGGCCGAGGTCGCGACGCCCACTGGGCCAGGACGACCCCGGCCAGGGCCACGGCCGCGCCCGCCGCCTGATACGGGCCGATCGCCTCGGCGAACAGCATCCAGCCGAGCCAGGCCGCCACCACCGGCTGCACCAGCACCACCACGGAGGCCGTGGGCGTCGGCAGGCGGCCCATGGCCCAGGCGATCGAGCCCTGCCCGGCCACGTGCATCAGCCCCAGGCCCACGCAAGCCGCCCATCCGGCGCCCGACGCCGGGAACAGGGGCTCGCCCAGCAGCCGCGAGGCGATGAGCAGGAGGGGCGCCCCCACCGCGCTCGACCAGAACATCAGCCGGCTGGCCGCCTCCGTCCTGCGCCCCTCGCCGATCGCCAGGAAGTAGAGCGCGTACCAGAGCGCGGTGGTGACGGAGAGGGCGTTGCCGAGCGGCGGATCGAGTCCCGGACCGCCGCCCTTCTCCATGGCCATGATCCATGCGCCGGCCACGGCGACGGCGACCGCCAGCAGGAACAAGGGGCGCGGCCGCTGCTTCAGGAACGCCCACGCGAACAGGGTGACGACCACCGGCGTCAGGTTCGACAGCACCGTGGCGTTGGTGACCGAGGTGTACCTGATGCCATAGTGCCAGAAGCCGAGGTCGAGGGCGAACACCACGCCGGCGACCAGGGCGATGCGCGAGGGCCGGCCGAGCGGTCCGCTGGCCCGCCGGGTCATGATCGCAAGCAGCGGGAGGGCGAAGACGAGGCGCCAGAAACCTGCCGCCGCGGGGCCGGTCTCGGTCAGCCGCACCAGGATCGGCGACAGCCCGATCACGCAGGCGCCGAACACCAGCACGGCCAGGGCGGGCCAGCGCGGCGCCTCGGCCTTTGCGCCCTCAGTCAAAGCCCATCTCGCGGCGAAGCTCGGCGGCGGTGACGCCGCGCGCCCGCAGTTCGCGCAGCGTCTCGGCCTTGTCGCGCTTGGCGTAGCGCCGGCCCGAGGCGTCGGTAAGCAGCCGGTGGTGGCGATAGACCGGCGCCTGCAGCCCGAGCAGGGCCTGCAGCAGGCGTTGCACGTGGGCGGCCTCGAACAGGTCCTGGCCGCGGATCACGTGCGTGATCCCCTGCAAGGCGTCGTCCACAACCACGGCCAGGTGATAGGCCACGCCCACGTCCTTGCGGGCCAGCACGACATCGCCGCCGAGCTCGGGCCGGATCGGGAGCAGCCCCGTCTCGCCGCCCGGACCCGCGCCCTCCTCGCGCATGGCGAGGCCGCCGAACCCGCCCAGGAGGCCCTCGGCCCGCGCCAGCGACAGCCGCCACGCGTAGGGCTCGCCCGCGGCGACGCGGCGCTCTTCCTCCTCCGGCGGCAGGGCCTGGCTGCGGTAGGCCTCCATGGCGCCGTGCGGGGCCTGTTCGATGCTCTCGGCGACCTGCCTGCGGGTCATGAAGCAGCGGTAGATCAGCCCCCGCTCGCCGAGTTCCTGCAGCGCCCTGGCGTAGTCGTCCATGTGGTCTGACTGGCGACGCACGGGGCGCTCCCAGGCGAGACCGAGCCAGCCGAGATCCTCGTGGATCGCCGCCTCGAACTCCGGCCGGCAGCGGGTGCGGTCGATGTCCTCGATGCGCAGCAGGAAGCGGCCGTTCGCCTCGCGCGCAGCGCGCTGGGCGCAGAGCGCGGAATAGGCGTGCCCGCGGTGCAGAAATCCGGTGGGCGAAGGGGCGAAGCGGGTGACGAACACCCCGCCTGGTCTAATTGCGGCGGACGTGCGGGAACAGGCCCATGTGGGCGAAGATGGCGTGCAGGAACGGCCGCTCGCCGCCCAGATCCTGCTTGAGGTGATCGAACTGGCGGAAACCCGCCATTTCGGCCACCCCGTGGGCGGCGCACCAGGCGGCGGTGGTGGCGAGCTCGAGCTCGGTCTGCGCGTCGGGATCGGCGCCGAGCTCGATCATGGTGTCGCGCACCTTACAGTAGGGCGAGTCCTCGTTGTCGGCGAGCATCTGCTCGGGCAGCGCCTCCTTGTCGCGCGCGGCGTCGTACATGACGCGGTAGAGCGCGGGGTTGTCGCGCGCGAAACAGACATAGGCGATGCCGAGCGAATTGAGCTTCTCGCGGGGCTCGGCCTCGGCCTTGGCCTCGGCCATGCGTTTGTCCAGCATCTCCCAGCCCTGCTCGGCCACGGCGTCGAGGAGCTCGGCCTTGTCCTTGAAGTGGTGGTAGGGGGCGGCTGGGCTCACCCCCGCCTCGCGGGCCACCGCCCGCAACGAGAGCGCGGTCGGCCCCTCGGCTTCGAGGATCCGCCGGGCGGCCTCCAGGAGCGCGCGACGCAGGTCGCCATGATGGTAGGGCCGGGCCTCGGCGGTTTGAGATTCTCTCATCGCACCATCACCATAAGTCGGTATCTGGACGCCGTAAAGATATCTTGACGCCGCTCAGATTAAAGCTATCTTAGCGCTGTTCAAATTATAAACGTCCCCGCTCCCCCGGGGTTCAAACTCAAAGGTGTGTGTCATGTCTCTCGCAGTCCACCGCTACGAACGCCTCCTGGACCGCGTCGGTGCGGCGCTTCTCCTGGTCCTGGGCGTGGCCTCGGCCGCGGCGCTCGCCATCGTCGGCGCCTGAACCGCCGCTCCCTCAAAGACCGCCGAACTCGAGAGGGGCCCCGGTCGCGGGGCCCCTTTTCGTCTGTCGTCGCCGCCTCATCAGCTGCGCTGTCAGCCCATTCAGAATTTAACACCGAGACCACATAAACCTCTATCTAGACACCGTTCAGATACATGCTATCTAAGCATCGTCCAGATGGACGCCGGCGCCGGTCTCCCGGACCGCCGGCAAGAAAGAAGGAGCTCGAACATGTCGATCCTCGTGAACCGCATCCTCGACGTCGTCGCCTCGTACGCCGTCCTGTTCCTCGGTCTCGCGCTCGGTGGCGCTGTCGCCATCGTCGGAGCCTAGGAATCCAGATGCTTCGCCGACAGGCCTCGCCCCAAAGCTGAACACGGGGCGAGGCCGCAGGCCCTGATCGGGCTCGGCGACATGGAGTTGTCTCAGAATCATTCGTATAGTGGCCCTGCAGCGGGGCTCGCCCGAAGCGATCCGCCGCCGGCGCATTCGCAATGAGGGCCTGGTCTTCAGTTCAGCTTCGCAAGTCATAGGCGCGAGCAGGCGCCTCGGGGATCCTGGCGATGCAGGTGCTTAGCCGCCCGCCATCGGGATGGCCCGCCCTGGTGCTCAACGCCGATTTCCGCCCCCTCAGCTATTATCCGCTGTCGCTGTGGCCGTGGCAGGATGTGATCAAGGCGGTGTTCCTGGATCGGGTCGACGTCGTCTCGACCTATGACCAGGTGGTGCACTCGCCGTCCTTCGAGATGCGCCTGCCGAGCGTGGTCTCGCTCAAGCACTACGTGGCGCAGGACCGGCCGCCGGCCTTCACCCGATTCAATCTGTTCCTGCGCGATTCCTTCGCCTGCCAGTACTGCGGGGCGGCCGAGGAGCTGACCTTCGACCACGTGATCCCGCGCTCGCGCGGCGGCCGCACGACCTGGGAGAACATCGTCACCGCCTGCGCGCGCTGCAATCTCTCCAAGGGCGGGCGCTCTCCGCACGAAGCCGCCATGCATCCTCGGTACCGGCCGAGGCGTCCCACCGCCTTCGAGCTGCAGGACCGCGGCCGCAAGTTCCCGCCCAACCACCTGCACGAGAGCTGGCTCGACTACCTCTACTGGGACATCGAGCTGGAGGCCTGAGGCGCCGCGTCCGGCGTGAACCTCCGGCCCGGCGGGGCCGTTACGGCGGCGGCCTCGCAGCCTGGGGCCGCGAGCAGGGCGCGCGCATGTCGCCTGCATTCACCGGTCCTCATGGCGCGCTGCAGCTGTTCGGCGTCACGCTGCTCGGGGCGACGCCGCAAACCGGCCGCAAGCTGGCGATCACGCTCGCCGTCATCCTGATCGCGGCGGTGCTGGGCTGGCTGCTGACCAAGCTTTCCGGCGCGGTGACCAGCCGGCTCTCAAACCGGACGATCGGCTTCTGGACCCGGCAGGTGGTGAGCCTGCTGGTGACGCTGTTCCTGATCGTCGGCCTGATCTCGATCTGGTTCGACGATCCCTCGCGGCTCGCCACCGCGGCGGGCCTGGTCACGGCGGGCGTCGCCGTCGCCATGCAGCGCGTGATCACCTCGATCGCAGGCTATTTCCTGATCCTGCGCGGCAGCGTCTTCAACGTCGGCGACCGCATCGTCATCGGCGGCGTGCGCGGCGACGTGGCGGCCCTGGGCCTGCTGCAGACCACGATCATGGAGATGGGCGAGAGCGGTCCGGAACAGGCCGATGCGCCGGCGCTCTGGGTCAAGGGCCGCCAGTACACCGGCCGGATCGTCACGGTCGCCAACGCCCAGATCTTCGAGAAGCCGGTCTACAACTATAGCCGCGAGTTCCCGTTCATTTTCGAGGAGATCCATCTGCCGGTGCGCTACGAAGACGACTGGCAGGCGGTCGAGAACATCCTGCTGGAGGTCGCCCGCAAGCACACCGTCGAGATCGCGGACCTCGAAGAGGATGTCATGCAGGAGCTCCGGCGTCGCTATTTCCTGCACGACGAGAGCCCCGGCCCGCGGGTCTATTGGCGGATCACCGACAATTGGCTGGAGATGACGCTGCGCTTCGTGGTGCGCGATCACGGCGCGCGCGCACTGAAGGACGCCATGAGCCGCGACATCCTCGCCAGCCTCAAGGCCGCCGGCATCGGCGTCGCCTCGGGCACCTACGCCATCGTCCAGGCTCCCGCGCTCAAGGTGCAGGTCGAGGGCCGCTCCGGCGCAACCCGCAGGTCTTAGGCCTCGGCGGGCTGGCTGCGGCTCGCGATCTCGGGCGCGACGCGCGCCTGGAACTCCTCGGTCGAGTTCACCTTCGGCATCGGGCCTGCCGGCACGGGCGCGCCCAGGAAGCTGCAGAGCGGCTCCCAGCCCTGCGCCACCTCGTAGACCAGCAGCCGCTCCGGCGGGATGACCTCCCGGACGCGCGCGTTGTGCGCCTTGAACACCGAGACGAGCCTGTCGTGGTCGTCCATCCGGCGGTCGAACAGGTCGCCCACCGCCTTCATGACCATGTCGACCCACCCGTCCGGGAGTCCGCCCCCAGGACCGCGTCGCGGGGCGCCGAACTGGGCGAAGATGGTGGCCTGGGTGGACTTGAACCAGCTCTCCGGGTCGCGCTCGGTCAGGATCACCTTGGCGTCCGGATAATGGTCGGCGAGCTCCTTGTAGAAGCTGGCGGTCGGCCAATCGACGGCCGAGACGTAGCCGGCCATGAGCTTGTCCCACTCCGGCCGGCCCTCCGCGGCCGCGGTCCACAGCGGGATCTGCTCCGGATGGGCGAACACCTCGACCATGTGATGGCAGGGCCCGAAGCCCAGCTGCTCCAGGGCCAGCTTCAGCGACATCGTCCCCGTGCGGCCGTAGCCGGCTCCGATCACCTTCAGCGGCATGCGCTGATCCTCCTGACGAACCCTCTCGGCGAGCCTGCGCCAGCCGGTGCGCGCGCTCAAGCCCTCAGCGGAAGATATAGATGCCGCCGCTGGCGCCGGGCGGCGCTTCGGACAGCCCGCGGACTTCCAGGCGCGCCCGTCGCGACCCGCACAGGCAGCGCAGTCGGGTTTCCAGCTCGCCGAGCCGTTGCCGCGCCAGCCCCTGGCCGAGCCAGGGCGCCGGATCGATCGCCGCCTGGCGGCCGCAGGCGCAGCTCGCCCAGACGCTGGCCCGCGCCCGCAGCGCCTGATCGAGCCGCGGCGCGAAGGGCCACGCTCTTGCGCCGCCGAAGGATGCGTCGTCCGCCATGTCCGACTCCGTTTCGTCAGGAACATAAGCAGAACTCTAGCCTCGGCGCGACTCCGCTGCGGCTGTATCGCAAGGGTCTCCGCAACCGGGCGGCGACGGCGCGGTCCTAGAGCTTTTCGCTGAGCTTGATCGCCGCGCGGCAGCCGCTGCGGATCACCGCCGCGAGCAGCCCGTAGCCCGGCGCCTCGCGCGCGCCTTCCCCGATCGCGAGGTCGCGGTGCGCCAGCTCCTCGTCGCGGAACTTCGCCAGCTCGGCGGCGAGCTGCGGCTCGCGCTCGGCGATCTCGGCGATCTGGCCGGCGTAGTGCCGCTCGATCACCGTCTCCACCGCCTCGGTGCAGGCGTGCGCCGCCTTCTCGCCCAGCAAGGCCGTGCCGGCGCCGAGCGCAAAACCGGCCAGCCGCCAGATCGGCGCGAGCGCGGTCGGGCGCACCCTGCGTTCGGTGAGCAGCCGGTCGAAGCGGGCCAGGTGTTCGGCCTCGTGCGCTTCCAGCTCGGCGAGCTGGCCGGCGATCCGCTCGCGGCCCGGCGCTTGCCCCAGCACCGCCCGCTGGCCGCGGTAGATGTGCACGGCGCCCAGCTCGCCGGCGTGGTCGACGCGCAGGATCTCGGCCAGTCTTGCGGCCATGGCCCCTTGCCCGGGCCGCGGCGGGACGGGCTTGTCGCTCATGGCCTTCTCCCTTTCAGGCTGCGCGGCGGTCAATGCAGGAGCTCGAACGCCAGGACGATCGCGACGATCACGACCGCGACGGCGCTGGCGATCAGCGCCAGCCGGCGTTCCACGAAGGCCTGGATCGGCGCGCCATAGCGCTTGAGAAGCACCGCCTCCAGCGAGAAGCGAAGCCCCCTGACCAGGATCGAGACGCCGATGAAGGTCGCAAGATCGAGCTTGCCGAGCCCTGAGGCGATGGCCGTGATCTTGTAGGGGATCGGCAGGGCGATCAGCAGCGCGCCCCATTGCTGGTACCAGCGCTGGAAAACCTCCATCGCATCGCCGTGGCCGGTCAGCGAGAGCAGCCATTGACCGACCGGATGCAGGAAGAATCCCACCGCGTAGCCGGTCGAACCGCCGGCGATCGAGCAGACCGTCGTCAGCGCCGCATAGCGCAGCGCGCGCTCGCGGTTCGCCAGCGCGATCGGCATCAGCAGCACGTCGGGCGGAATCGGGAAGAACAGGCCCTCGGCAAAGGCCATGGCGCCCAGCGCAACGCCCGCATGGCGCGAGCCCGCCAGGCCCATGACCCAGTCGTATGTCTTGCGGAGCATCGGCGATCCGGCGGGGAGGTTCGGGCGTTCAGCTATCAAGAGTGGGGGCGCTTGTCTCGCCGCTATCGCGAATTAGTTTCAAATGATACCAATTGGCCTATGGGAGATCGGGCCATGAACCTCGAAGCCAAGCCCAAGAGCCGCGACCTGTTCGAAAATCCCCTGGGGACCGACGGGTTCGAGTTCGTCGAGTTCACCTCGCCGGAGCCGGAACGCCTGAAGGGCCTGTTCGAGCTGATGGGTTTCACCGCCATCGGCCGGCATCGCTCGAAGAACGTGCTGCACTTCCGGCAGGGCGACATCAACTTCATCCTCAACATGGAGCCGGTGGGTCAGCCGGCGGCGTTCCGCGAGCAGCACGGTCCTTCGGCCAACGCCATGGCTTTCCGGGTCAAGGACGCCGCCCAGGCGTTCCGGCTCGCCGTGGAGCGCGGCGCAAAGCCGGTGACCGGGCCCGTGGGGCCGATGGAGCTCAATATCCCGGCGATCGAAGGGATCGGCGGTTCGAACCTGTATCTCGTCGATCGCTACGGCGCGCAGGAGATCTATGACGTCGACTTCGTCCCGATTCCCGGCGCCGCCGACGCCATGGCCGGGAACGCCATGGGGCTGACCTACATCGACCACCTGACGCACAACGTGCATCGCGGGCGCATGGCGGCCTGGGCCGGCTTTTACGAGCGGATCTTCAATTTTCGGGAGATCCGCTATTTCGACATCGAGGGCCAGCAGACCGGCCTGATCTCGAAGGCCATGACCAGCCCGTGCGGCAAGATCCGCATCCCGCTCAACGAGAGCCAGGACGAGCACTCGCAGATCGAGGAGTTCCTGCGCGAGTACCGCGGCGAGGGCATCCAGCACGTGGCGCTCGGGACCGACGACATCTTCTCGTCCGTCGAGCGGATGCGCGAGGCGGGTGTCGCCTTCCAAGATACGCCGGACGCCTACTACGACCAGCTGGACGCGCGGGTGCCCGGGCACGGCGAGAGCCAGCAGCGCCTGCGGGCCGACAGGATCCTGCTGGATGGCGCGCCCACCGAAGGCCAGGGCCTGCTGTTGCAGATCTTCACCGAGAACATGATCGGCCCGATCTTCTTCGAGCTGATCCAGCGCAAGGGCAACGAGGGGTTCGGCGAAGGCAACTTCAAGGCGCTGTTCGAGTCCATCGAGCTGGACCAGATTCGGCGCGGGGTGCTTCCGGCGAAGAAGGCGTAAGGCTCGGTGCGGGCGTTCCTCGCGGTTGTTGCGGCGGTTCTGGCGGTGGCGATGGGTTCGACGAAGGCTGAAGCCCGACCCAGGTGGGCGATCGTGGTGCACGGCGGCGCGGGGGTCATCGAGCACAAGGATCTCACGCCCGAGCAGGACAAGGCCTACCGGGCCGCGATGGCCCGGGTCGCCGAATCCGGGGCCGCGGTCCTGCGCAAGGGCGGCTCGGCGCTCGACGCGATCGAGGCGGCCATCCGCATCATGGAGGACGACCCGCTGTTCAACGCCGGGCGCGGCGCGGTGTTTTCCGCCGACGGCCGCAACGAGCTCGACGCCTCTATCATGGACGGCAAGACGCTGGCCGCCGGGGCGGTGGCCGACGTCACCCGCACGCGCCACCCGATCTCGCTGGCCCGCGCGGTGATGGAGCACTCGCCGCATGTCTTCCTGGTCGGCGACGGCGCCGACGCCTTCGCCAGGTCGCGCGGTCTCGAACAGGTCGACCCGTCGTTCTTCTTCACCGAGCGGCGCTGGCGTTCGCTGGTGAAGGCGCTGCAGAAGGAAAGCCTGCCGATCCCGCCGCGTCCGGCCGGCGCGCCGCAGGCGCCCGAACCCCGCGCCGCCCTGGCGCACGACGAGGGCAAGCACGGCACCGTCGGCGTCGTCGCCCTCGACGAGCACGGGGACGTCGCCGCCGGCACCTCCACGGGGGGCACCACCGCCAAGCGCTGGGGCCGGGTGGGCGACAGCCCGATCATCGGAGCCGGGACCTACGCCTCGAACGCCTCCTGCGCGGTCTCGGCCACCGGCACGGGCGAATACTTCATCCGGCTGACCGTCGCGCGGACCATCTGCGCGCTCGTGCAGTACAAGGGCATGAGCCTGCAGGCCGCCGCCGACGAGGTCATCCAGAAGCAGCTCACGGCCATGAAGGGCGACGGCGGGGTGATCGCCATCGCCCCTGACGGCCAGATGGCCTGGAGCTTCAACACCCCGGGCATGTACCGGGCCAGGCTCGCCGACGGCCAGCCGCTGGTGGTCGGCATCTACAAGGACGATCCGTAATGGCCAGCCGCAACTGGATCCCGATCCGCGCCGCGCAGGGCGCTCACTCGCGCCAGGCCCACGCCGACCTTCCCGAAGGCACCTACGAGCGCGAGGTCTCCAAGGAGGGCTTCTTCGGCCCGGCGGCCTTCCTGCACCACAAGCATCCGCCGACCGGCTGGGCGAAGTTCGAGGGGCCGCTTCGGCCGCGGGCGTTCGATCTCGCGCGGCTGAACGCGGCGGAGCCCTCGCCCTGGGCGGCGGGCCAGGTGCTGTTCAACGCCGCGGTCGAGATCCGGTTCTGGAAACTGGCCTCGGCGATGCCCGATCTCGCGCGCAATGCCGACGGCGACCAGCTGCTGTTCGTCCACCAAGGCGAGGGCGAGCTGTTCTGCGACTACGGGCGGCTCGCCTGGCGGCCGGGGGATTACCTGTACCTGCCGCGCGGCACCATGTGGCGGCTGAAGCCCGCCACGCCGGCCGCCATCCTGATGATCCAGGCGACCAACAGCCATTTCGGCCTGCCGGACAGGGGTCTGCTGGGCGGCCACGCGCTGTTCGATCCGGCCATGCTGGAGACGCCGGCGATGGACGAGGCGTTCCGCGCGCATCAGGAGGAGGCCGGCGACTTCACGGTGGAGATCAAGAAGCGGGGCGAGGTCAGCCGGGTGACCTATCCGTACAATCCGCTGGACGCGGTGGGCTGGCATGGCGATCTCGCGCCCGTGCGGCTGAACGTGA
>Ga0308173_10002129_pt1 | contig 10429 bp, 7 predicted proteins | sample PhyPR1_FD_203716 | JGI IMG/M metagenome (GOLD analysis project Ga0308173, IMG submission 203716) | Soil microbial communities from UC Gill Tract Community Farm, Albany, California, United States - DLSLS.P.R1 | ecosystem: Environmental > Terrestrial > Soil > Agricultural land | place: USA... | reverse complement strand
CCCGCATCACCGGTGCCCGCACCCCCTCCCACACCAGCATTTCCCACACCACCGCTTCCCACACAGCCGCTGAAACCTCCCCCCCAACGACAGCCCGCACACGGACGCCCCAGACCACCCCCGCGGCACCGGCCACACGCAACAGGAACGTCCAACGGCAACGTCCCACCTCCCCTACACATCCCGCACGACGCACAACACCCTCACGAAACACCTGACAGACATTCCGTCCGCCCTCCTACAAGCATCCACGGCAAAGCCGACTACGGCGGGCCCATTGAGATGCTCGGGTGTAGCAGGTTCAGACCCGGCGGACCACGATCAGGCACATCTCTCGGCGAGTGCTTCGCGCGGTCACCGGTCCGACCGGCCTGCGGCGCAGACCGGATCAGTACGAGGGGCGAATCAAGCGGCTGGCGAAGCTGGCCGTGGTCCCGGCAACGGTCGCAGTGCTGGCCGCCTGCGCAGGGCCGGGAACACGGCCCCCACAGCAGGCGCACCGACAGCCGGCCGCTCACCCGCCCCGGGCATCCGGCAGGTGCTCAGCCACCTGGGAAGCGGTGCCGAGATCGGCTTGGCCGTCCTTGAGAGCGCCCTCAACGGCAAGGGAAACCCTGGCTTCGAGTTCAACCAGTCCGTCTGGGACAGGTGGAACGCCATGACCGCGCGGGAACGGGCCGACGGCTTCGTCCAGGCCAACCAAGCCCTGCTCGCGCGCTATGAGTCCCTTGACGCGGGCACCCGTCAGAACCTGCGCATCGACCTGGGCTTCCTGCCCGCCCCCGTTGACGTGGCGACCGCGTCACGGATGCGGCTGAGCGAGTTCGCCCTGCACTCCTGGGACATCCGCGTCGGCTTCGACGAGCACGCCACGCTGGCCCCGGAGGCCGTGGCCGCCCTCCTCCACCAGGGGCTCGACCTGCTTGCCTGGACCAGTAAGCCCGACGCGCTCGGCGACCGGCGTCTGGTCCTGAAGGTCACCACCACGGAACCCGCGTCGGTCTTCGCGCTGCGCCTGGAACCCCCGGTCAGCGTGACCTTGGATGTACCGGAGCAGCCCGACGGCACCCTGACCCTGCCCGCGGAGGCCTGGCTCCGCCTGGTCGCCGGCCGCCTCACCCCGGACCGCACCCCGATGGCCGTCACCGCGACCGGCGCCACCCACCTTGACCTCCTCCGCCGCATCTTCCCCGGCTACTAGACCGGAACTGTGGCGATCCCGCAGCGGTCTATGCGAAGGTCCGCTGGATCCCAGGGCGGGGTGATCAAGGAGGCACCTTGGCCTCTCGAATCGAGTTCTTCGTCATCATCGAGGTCACCCTGCTGAGCGCGGGGCTCACGCTCGCCACGGCGCGGACCGGAACGTGGCTTCGGCGACGAGACCGCACTGACTCGCGCAGCGCCACAGCCCCTCAGACGTTCCGGCCGCGCCCACCGGGCCGACAGCGGTCGAGGACCTCCCATCGGCCACCGACACGGCGAGCGCCTACCGGCAGTCGACCCGGGGAGACACGGAGGGCGGAGCGGGCGCTCCTTCACATGATCGTCATCGTGTGGCAGCCGCGGCTGACCCGGTTAGCCCACTGAGAGGGCCCGCGCCCGCGCTAACAGGTACCGCTGACGACGGGCCGACGGCGTACGGCGGGGCCCCGCCGGGCCCCGCTGGGATGCTGCGAGACGAAGACGCGGCCCGCATTGAGATCTTCGCCGCCCACGATGATGGCGCTCTGCAGTGCTCCTCAGAGGTGCTCGATGAATGTCCTCACCTTTGGCATGCTGAGCGTGGCTGTGCGTGGCGGATTGGGCATGTGTCTGCGCTTGGATGGCGCGGTGGCTGGTAGGTGATGGTTGTGAGGCTGTGGGTAGTTCCGAGCGCGCTCGCAACGACTGCTGTTGGTGGGTTGGCTCGATGGCGGGTTAGACACCAGGGGCTAGTCCCAAGGCTGCTTAGTGAAGGTTCGTGGCTGGTTGTCAAGGTCGGGTGGTTGGGTGATGTCGATGTTGATGGTGGCTGTGTAGCTGGTCCGGTCGATGGTGCCTCGGCCGTTGTATTTGGAGATGGCGCGTTTGACGATGCGGGGTCGGGTGCGGACGCGCCGGTCGGGCATGAGGTGGGTCAGGATGTGGCGGCCGATGGTGCCGGCCAGGTCGATGGTGGTGTCGGCGATGATGCCGGTGGCTTGGATGAGCAGGTCGCGGGCGGTGTTGAGGGCGATGGTGAAGCTGGCCCGGTCGGGGTCGGTGCCGGGCCGGGTGGCGGTCGCGTCGGCCATCGCGGTGCGCAGGAGTTGGTAGGTGACCAGCAGTGCGTGGATCTCCTGGGTGAGGCGGTCGGGGGTGCGTGCGCGCAGGACACGGCCGCCCAGGATGGTTGATTTGATCTCCAGGTAGGCGGTCTCGATCTCCCACCGCTGGTGGTAGAGGGCGATCAGGCCGGCGGCGGGGTGGGTGTGGTGGTCGCACAGGGTGGTGACCAGACGGTAGGTGCTGGTGCGGCGCCCGGTGGTGGTGGCGATGGTGATCTGGGCGTCGATGACCCGGACCGGGTCGGGCCGAGCATTGAGGTGTAGGAGCCGTCGGCGTGGCGGGCCAGGGCGGGTAGCTTGCGTCCGTTCTTGATCCGGACCAGCATCTGAGCGCCGGTGGCGGCGATGGCGGTGATGAGCTTGCCGGAGGCGAAGTTACGTCGGCCAGCACGATCATGCCGGGGCGCAGGCTGCGCAGCAGGGCCGGAGCCAGGGTGGTCTCGCCGTCACTGGTGGCGGCGAAGACCGCGTCGATCAGCGCACGGGTGCCGTAGCTGACCAGTACCAGCAGGCGGATCAGCGGATGTCCCGACCCGCCACCAGGGCAGGAATGCTTGGCGAAACGGGTCAGGTTGGCCGGACTGTCGGCGATGGTCATCGTGGTGCCGTCGATCGCGCACACCAGCAGCCCACGCCACCACACCCCCGCGGCGGCCGGTCCTGACACCGGGCCGCGGAGCAGGTCGAACAGCCACCACAGCGGGTCCGGGCCGACCCGGCGGCGGGCCTGGGCCAGTGCCGCACTGGTCGGGCACGCCACGGCAAGGGCGCCCAGACCCGCGGTCAGCCGCTGCCACACCTGCCGCCACCCCAGTTCGGTGAACAAACAACCGGCCAGCAGCAGATACACCACCACCCGCGACGGCAGATCCCGCACCCGCCGCTGCACCGCGCCGGTCGCCACCAGCACCTCATCGACCATCTCGAACGGGATCAACTGCGTCAGCTCACCCAGATGACCCGGCGCGAACGCCCCAGAGGCCACCACAACCTCACGGACAATGACAGACTGAACATCCAACGGAGCTCCCCGCCGAACAACGATCTTGGTCGACGCTGTTCTAGCAGGAGCTCCGTTGCCATACCCGGGACTTGACGAACCCACCCAACCCTTAACTAACCGGCATTGGGACTAGAGCTCGGCTGATCACTGGTCGGGCGGGCAGGGAAAGCCCTTGTCCCAGACGGCCGGGGTCTCCCCGGACGGCTGGATGCCACAGGTCAAGGGGGTGGCGACGGGTCTGCCCCGGGGGACGTCGCGGATGTAGATGACCTTGTCCGGCGGGTACCGGAAGCCCCGCAGCCCGCCCAGACTGATCACTCCCGACTCTCCGGGGTAGCGGTAGACCCCCACGGTGTGCAGCTGAGAGTTGATCACGCTGGAGTCGAACTTCGGCTGGTCGGGCACCAGCACGTTCATGAGCTGCGACAGAATGAGCAGCGGGTCGTAGCCTTCGGCGGCGTCCGCGTCCGGCTTGGTGCCGGGGAACTCCTTGTTGAACAGTCCGGCCAGCGTCCCGTTCGGGTCCGGCGAGCTGGAGATGCTGTAGAGCAGTTCCAGGGACGGGTACTTGGAGGTCACGTCCTGCGGCTTGAGGATGAACTCCGGATCGGTGCTCTCCGCGAGGACGGGCACCCGGCCCTTCCGGTTGCGGCAGTCCAGGTCTCGTTGGAGCGCGTCGAACAGATCCCCCATGAGCCCGGACCGCGCCGCGTAGAACACCATCGCCGGGGCGGAGCGCAGCTTGGCGCAGATCTGCTCCTTCACCTGGGGAGTGCCGGGTCCGGTGTCGCCCTCGGGGTAGTCGACCGTGGAGGTGGGACCGGGGTACTGCTTGATGAACTGGTCCTTGAGGTCGGAGCTGAAGTAAGTATCGTGCGAGTCGAACACCACGATGACCTGCGGTAGCCCGTCGGCGCCGGTCAGCTTCCGCAGCCCGGGCCAGTACCGGACGAAGGTGGCCAGGATCTGTGCCGCCCGGTGGTCCGGCGCCGTGATCTGGTAGTAGCTGGCCGGCGAGACGGTCGAGTCGACCATGTCATCGCCGCTCACCCCGCTGGCGATGACGGGGATCTGTGCTTTACCGAGTTCCTGGACGGCCTTGAGCGACGCGCCCCGGCTCTGCGTGATCCCGATGACCGCGACGATGTGCAGCCGGTTCTTTAGGGCGATGATCTTCTGGGCGATGTCCAGCTTCGTGGGGTTGTCGGTGTTCCGGTCGCCGCCGGCCGAGCCGTAGTTGAAGTACTCCCCAGCGTTCGCGAGTACCAGCCGTACCGGCATCAGCGCCTTGCCATGGGAGCTGTTGATCCATTGCTGGGCGGCCAGTGCACCACGGAGGATCTGCAGTCCGGTCGGAACGCCGCGCAGCGACCCGGTCGTGAGCGGGGCGAAGAAGACCACGGAGCGGTAGGGCCGATGCCGCTTGAGCATCGCGGTGTTCTGGTCCACCATCCGCCGTTCGAGGTCGGCGAGCTCGGCGGCATAGGTCCCGGATGCCAGCGCGCACGCGTGCGGATGGGATCCGTCGTTGACGCCGACCCACTCGCCGCTGACCACCCGGGTCCGGCAGCCCGGATCGTCGGGCAGCAGGAAATAGGCGAGCGCCCCCAGCAGGATCGCCGCGCAGCAGATCAGCGACACGAGCGGCAGCCAGTCGGCCACCGGTCGGTTCCGTCTGATGGTGGAGATCTCCAGATGGCGCAGGAACCAGTTGCGCGTCTCGTCGGCCTGCCGCTCCTCCAGCGATCCGGGTGGTGCGCCCTCTCCATCGCGTGCGGAGACCGGGACGACATGCACCAGACCGGCCCTGGGGTCGGTCCCCGAGTAGAGCTCGCGCATCCTGCGCTGCAGCCGCTCCTCGGGCTGATACTTCGGCTGGATGGCCGAGGCGTACGGCGGGAGTTCGGCGGAGACCGTGCCGAGGACGAGGAGCGGGCAGCCGTCGAGGTCGCCGCATGTCGTGACGAAGGAGTCGAGGAACAGCCGGCTTGGCGAGTCCGAGCCGCCGATGGTCGGCAGCACCAGCACGTACGACCAGCGCCGGTTCGGCTTGCGCGGGCTGAGCCGGCGGGACCGTGCGGCGGTCTCCAGATCGCGCAGCAGCCCCTTCATCAGCACCCGCCGGACCAGCGCCTCGTCGCCGCGGGCCTGGCAGAGTTCGAGCAGGGCGGCGAGGTTGTTGTGACCGGCCAGCGCGAACTCCTCGTCGAGCCAGCGCAGCGCTTGGCGGCGGTTGAGCCGCCACAGGAACCACCATCGCCAGACCTTGGCGACCGGCAGGCCGAGGATCTGCACCACCGTTCCGACCCAGCCGAGATAGGGCAGGCCGCCGAAGCCGCTGAGCCATTCCGGCGACCGCAGCCGCCAGGCGAATCGTTCGTAGATGCCGTTGGACACCTGCGTCTGCTCGGACGCGGTCGCTGCCAGATCAATCTTGATCTTCAGGGTGCTGCGGCACAGGTCGTACTGGCGGAGTTGCAGCTTCCCGCCGGGTTTGGGCATGGTGCCGCGCAGCCGGGTGACGACCTTGTCGAGAAACCGTACGTACGGCAGATTTCCGGCGGGATCGTCGTTCTCCTGACGCGGTTGCGCGAACTCCTCGTCCAATACGAGTGCATGCGGCACCAGGCTCACCGGATCGGCTCCGGGCGACGCGCCGCGTTTGGTCAGCCGGGCCTCATAGGCGACGAGGAATTCGGCGAGCAACGGGTCGGGCCCGGGCTCGCCGCCGGGTTCCCACTCCCGGACGAACAGCATCACCGGAACGTGCGCACTCCCCGCCGGACCGCGCTCGCCCGCCCGGAGCGGCCGCGTCCCGACGGCTCGATCGACCTGTTGCACAAGGTGATGCGACCCCAGCGGTACCGCCCTGTCCGGATCTTCCCCAATACGCGATCTGGCCACCCGAATTACCTCCGCCCCCACAAAAGCCCCGCAAACTCCGGCGGCCAGGTTAGCGACGCACACCGCACCCAGGACGGCAAATCCGAGAAATGCCATGCTCGGCTATTTAACGGGCACTTCTTCCAAGGAAACGGCTAATGGTGGGCGGCGCAGCAGGGAGTCGGATTGGGGACCTCATACGGTGCCAGGTTTCCAGCCGGCTCGGCCATCGACGAGGTCGCCGTACTCCTCTCCGCCGCCCCCGAACCGGAGGTCCTGCTGCACACCCGCGACCACCTACGCCCGGAATGGCGGGACGGACGGCTGGTCCTGCTGGCCATGCCGGCCAGGACCTCGCGCACGGTGAGCGTCCCGGTCAGCCGGTCCACGCCCGGGTAGGCCACGGCCCGGCCGGTCTCGCCGTGCGCGACGGCCGCTCGGCGGGCCTCCTCGGCCAGTTCCGGCGCGGCCGCCGGGACCAGGCCGGTGACCCCGGTGTCGTCCCGTACGGCGAGCGCCGCACCGTCCGGCAGCAGATCGCGGATCTCCGCCGGGCGGAACGGCTCCGGCGCGGTCAGCGAGATCGCGACCTTGGATCCGCTGGCCCATTGCCGGGCAGTCTGGGGGCTGCTGTGGGGAACTGCTGAATCTGCTGGGCTTGATCGCAGAGTGCGATCTTGTCGGGAAGGCGCTCCAGCCTGGCGACCAGCCGGGCCTCATCACGAAGATGATCAAAGAAGTCGCCAGTGCCGGTGGTCATGTCGGGCGAGGCGTGGCCGAGCAGCGCCTGCACCTCGTCCACCGGCACACCGGCCTCCCGCAGCAGGGTAGCGGCGGTGGCCCGGCCCGGCCGGCGCCCGCGCCCCGCGTGGGGCGCGGGCGCCGGCGAACGGCGCCCGCCAGCTGGGCTGGCTTTACCACCCCCAGCTGAGGCCGATCTGCGGAATCCCTGGTGGGCGGGGGTGGTTGTCGCCCGTATGGACAAGGCGAACCTGAAGCGAGTGGGCGTGTGGAGCATCGGGCTGCGTACCGAGGATCCGGCGGCCCTGGAGGGTGTGCGGGAAGCGGCGGCCGAGTTGGAGCGGCTCGGGTATGGTGCGCTCTGGCTGGGTGGCAGCCCGCATCCGGACCATGCTGTGCCCCTGCTGGAGGTCACCGAACGGATCGTGGTGGCGACCGGCATCTTCCGGATCTGGGATGAGGCGGCTTCTTCGATCGCGGCCAAGCACGCCGAGCTCACCAGGCATCACCCCGGCCGGTTCCTGCTCGGGCTCGGGGCGAGCCACTCCGCGCTGATCAGCCAGTACGCCAAGCCGTATTCGGCGATGGTGTCCTACCTGGACGAGCTGGACACCGCTGGCGTGCCGAAGGACGAACGGGTGCTGGCCGCGTTGGGCCCAAGGATGCTGGAGCTGGCCGGGGCCCGATCACTTGGCGCGCACCCGTACCTGGTCACTCCCGAGCACACCGCCACGGCCCGTGCCACGCTCGGCGACGGGCCGCTGCTGGCCCCGGAGATCAAGGTCGCGGCCGACCGGGAGCAGGCCCGCGGGCATCTGGCGATCTATCTGCAGATGCCGAACTACACTCGCAACCTGTTGCGCAGCGGCTTCACCGAGGAGGACCTGGCGGACGGCGGTAGTGACCGGCTGATCGATGCGGCCTTCGCGATCGGCGGCCCGGAGGTGGCCCGCGAGCGGATCGAGGCGTTCTTCGACGCCGGCGCCGACCACGCGGTCATCCAGGTGGTGGCCACCGACCGTACGAACCTGCCCCTCGACCAGTGGCGCGAGCTCGCCGAGGTCCTGGCCCTGGCATCTTGATGACCCGATGGAGCGGCAGTCCGGCGCGCGGGCGGCCGCAGCCCCACCCGCCCGGCCACGAGCTGCTGGCTGTCGTCCACTTCTGGCGTCGCCGGCTGGACGAGCTCGCCGTCAAGCAACCGTGACTCCGCGTGCCCGCTGATGGATCCACCCGTCACGAGCCCGGCCCGGTCCTTGAGCCGATCGCTGTTCTGATCTACACCAACGTGCCTGAGGCCGACTGCCTCACCGGCATCACCTACGGCCTTTCCCTCGCAGACCATCCGGAAGTTCGCGACGGCCGGCCCGAACTGGCCATCACCGTCCGTCCTGCCGATCCGATCTGGGCGCTTCGGACCGGTCGCATGGCCGACGTGCTACGCGGCCGGTGCCCCTTCAGCCATGGACTGGCCATCGGCGGACCATCCGAACCCGGGCTGACCATGTCCAGCTTCGTCATCGCCGGTCCAGCCTTCCTGCACAGCGACGACGTCCTGCCGCTGGATCTCGCTCCTGCCGGCAGCAGCGGCCGCGACGTCGTCGACCTCGCCGGGTGCTACCCCATCCACCCCAGCGAACGAGACCGCATCGTCCGCGACGGTTTCCGCAGCTCTGCCATTGAGCTAACGGCCCGCAGAGCGAAGCATACCGAGATCGGGGGGCTGGTCCCCACGTCATTATCGTCCGTCCCATGCAGGTGGGAGCCTTGTTGGGTTCTGGGGGCGGGTCTTGGCTGACCGGCGGGTTCGGTCGGGAGCCATGGTGTTACGTGTCGTCGCTGGCGGAGTTGCAGGTGGCGGTGAAGTTCGCCCTTGTCAGAGCTGCTTTGCGCTCGAACTCGTGACGAGTTCGGGCGATGCCGGGCTGGGACTGGGGCCGTGGTGTCTAGGTGGACGGTTCGGGTTGGTAGTAGGAGGTGACGGCGGGTTGGCCGGTGTAGTTGGGGCCGGACTGGTCGTCTGCGCCGAGGTAGCGGTACGGGAGGCGTATGGTCCGGGGGCCGGTGCGGGAGATTCGGCGCTGGGCGGAGTTGTAGCGGAAGCCCTCGCGGCGGAGGCGGGTGGTGAGGGCGCGGCCTGCGGGAGCGCCGTTGGGTAGGAGGATGGATCGGAGGTCCAGGTTGGCGGCGAAGACTCCGTCGTCGGTCAGCCAGGATGCGGCGCGGGTCAGGGCTCCGAGTTTGTCTCCCACGTAGTGCAGGCCGTGCACGCTGGTGATCAGATCGAAGCGTTCGGCCGGGGTCCACTCGGTGATCGAGGCGGTGACGAACTGGACGGCGGACGGCCGCGGTGGTGTCGCGAAGTGATCGACCAGGTCAACGCCGATGATCGTGGCTCTCTCGCCGACGCCGAGTTCTTCGAGCCGGCCGGCTGCTTCCAGGAGCGCGCGGCCTGAGCCGCAGCACAGGTCGAGCCACCGTACCTCCGGGACCCTCTCCAGGCGGCCGACCAGGACGTCGAGGACGTCGATGCCGAGTTCGCGGCCGTAGCCGTTGGAACCGGTGAGAGAGCGCTCTCGGTTCATCGCGCAGTTGGCCACGACCGATGAGCGCTCCAGCGCGGCCTCATCCACGATCCGGATCATGGGTACATTCTGTCGCGCCGATGCGCCGATGCGCCGATGCGCGGATGCGGTGATGCGCCGATGCCCCGGTCGGGCGCGGCGCGCTCAGAGTTACAAGGCGACTGATAGGGCCATGATGATGGCGAAGGCTGCGAGGGAGACTGCTGTTTCCATCACTGACCAGGACTTGAAGGTCTGGCCGACGGTGAGGCCGAACGATTCCTTGACCAGCCAGAAGCCGGCGTCGTTGACGTGGGAGAGGAACAGCGAGCCGGCACCGATGATCAGGGCGAGCAGGGCGGTGTGCGTGGAGCTCAGCGAGCCGGCCAGTGGGGCGACGATCCCCGCGGCGGTGATGGTGGCGACCGTCGCCGAGCCCGTGGCCAGGCGCAGAGCGACGGCGACCAGGTACGCGAGCAGCAGCACGGACAGGTGCGAGCCGGTGGCGAACTTCGCGACCGAGCCGCCCACCCCGGCCCCGATCAGCGTCTGCTTGAAACCGCCCCCGGCGCCCACGATGAGGATGACCGCGGCCACCGGCGCGACGCTGGCGCTGATGCGCTCGGAGATCCGCGTACTGCTGAGACCGACCGCGTAGCCGAACGTCACCATCGCGAGCAGTACGGCCAGCACCATCGCCACCAGCGGCTCCCCGATGAAGTCGAGGATGGTGCGCACCATCGGCGGAGTCTTGTCGTTCTGCCAGATGATGTCGGCCAGCGCGCGGGCCAGCATGAGCACGACCGGGAACAGGATCGTGGCGAGCGTGATCCCGAAGGACGGGGGCCGGGTGACCTCCTCGTGCTGCGTCCTCGCCTGTTCCTCGAGGTCGACGCCGCCGGCGACGGCCGGTGCCTGCACCGGGACGAGCC
>Ga0308173_10002127_pt1 | contig 10429 bp, 11 predicted proteins | sample PhyPR1_FD_203716 | JGI IMG/M metagenome (GOLD analysis project Ga0308173, IMG submission 203716) | Soil microbial communities from UC Gill Tract Community Farm, Albany, California, United States - DLSLS.P.R1 | ecosystem: Environmental > Terrestrial > Soil > Agricultural land | place: USA... | reverse complement strand
CCTGCGAACCGGCGCCGATGGCTCGGTGGGCATCACCATGCGAGACAACTCGTTGCTCTCGGCCGGCCCGAACAGCATCCTGTCGCTCGAGCACTTCGAATTCGATCCGACGACGAGCGACGGCCGCTTCGACGCTCGCTTGCGGCGCGGCACGCTCGCGGTCGTCTCGGGCCGCATCGCGAAGAAGTCGCCGCAGGCGATGACCGTGCGCACGCCGTCGACCGTGCTCGGCGTGCGCGGCACGGAGTTTGTCGTGTCGGTCGATGAATAGCCTCGCGCGCTGGACCGCTCTCCTGGTGCTGGTCGCCGGATGCGCCGGGCCAAAGGAGACCATCGTCCTGCTGCCGAATCCGGCGGGTCAGGAGACGGCGGTCACCGTCACCCAGGCCGACCGCCAGGTCGTGCTCTCCCAGCCTTATGCCGCCGCCCGGGTGAGCCGCAGCGGCACCGAGGCCTTTGCCTCGAGCGCCCGGCAAGTCCAGGCGACGTACGGGCAGGCGCTCGCGGCGCAGCCGCTGCCACCGACCCAGTTCACCCTTTTCTTCGTCGAAAACAAGGACGAGCTGACGGAAGAATCGAAGCGGATCGTCGACAGTGTCTTCGCCGAGATCGCCAGGCGGCCGGTCGCCGACGTGATCGTCATCGGTCACACCGACACGGTCGGCAACGACGCCGCCAACGACGCGCTGTCGCGCCAGCGGGCCGACGTCGTGCGGGCTGCGTTCGCCGCGCGCGGCCTCGCTGCCGACAAGGTGGTGACGATCGGCCGCGGCAAGCGCGAGCTGGCGGTTCCCACCGGCGACGGCGTGGCGGAGCCGCGCAATCGGCGCGTCGAGATCCTGGTTCGCTGAACGCGTGGACATGTCCTGCTAGTCCGCTGGGTCGGGCGCACGCACCGTGGCGAGCGCCGGGCCGTTCCAGCGCAAGGCGATGAGGGTCAGGTCGTCATTGGCCTCGGCCCCGTCCTCGAATGCCAGAACGTCGGCCTGAAGGCCGGTCACGAGCTCGCGCACGCTGGCATCGCCGCCGAACAGCTCGCCGATGACCCGCTCGGCCCTGGAATGGCCGTAAAGCGCACCGGCGGGGTTCTGCGCCTCCGTGACGCCGTCGGTCATGAAGAACAGGCACTCGCCCGGCGCAAGCCGTCGACGCGCGCTTCGGTATTCGAAGTCGGCCATCGCGCACAGCGGCGGGCCGTCGCCGTCGCCGATGCCCTCGGGATGCGCAATGCGCGGCCGCAACAGGTAAGGGTTCTCGTGGCCGGCATTGCAGTAGACGAGCTCGCCGCTGCGCAGATCGAGGATGGCGGCGAACACGGTCACGAAGAGCATCTCGACGTTGTCGCGCGACACCTCCGCATTTGCCGCCGTCATGATGTCGCCGATGTCGGCGACCGGCGTTCGGATCATCACGCCCTTGTACAGCGCCTTGCTGACGGCCATGAAGATCGAGGCCGAGAGTCCCTTGCCGGCGACATCGCCTATCAGCAGGAACAGCCGGTCGTCGTCGAGCATGAAGTAGTCGTACAGGTCGCCACCGACCTCGCGTGCCGGCGTGAGCGCGGCATAGAGATCGATCCGGCCGTCGCCGCGCAGCAGGTCGGGCCGCGGCAGGCTCGCGGTCTGGATTCGCTGCGCCGCCTCGAGCTCGCCGGCGATGCGTGCGGTCCGTTCCCGCTGCCCCTGCACGACGCCTTCGAGCGACCTGCGCTGGCGAGTCGATTCGGCGAGCGAGAGCACGAGCAGCACGCCGAAGGTCAGCAAGAGGTAGAGGCTCGGCGTCGCGGTGTCGAGCAGCACGCGCTGGACGCGAAACAGCGCGAACGCGCCCAGCACCGAGAGAGCGACCAGAACGAGCATCAGCAATGCCGCGCTGAGCGGGTGCAGGCGGCGCATCGCCCAGACGAGCAGCACGCCCCACAGCAGGACGAGGAGCGCCTCGGCCGCCGGCGCCCAGCGCGGCCGCTGCAGCAGCGTGCCGTCGAGAAGGTTCTCGAGCACCTGCGCCTGGATCTCGCTGCCCGACATCCGCTCGCCGATCGGCGTGTCCTGCATCTCCTGCAGGCCGAATGCCGTCGGTCCGATCAGCACCAGCTGCTTGCGCAGCAGAGAAGGGTCGACCCGGTCCTCGAGGACATCGATCGCCGAGACGAAGCGATCGGCGCGATGCTTCGAGTAGTAGACGCGAACCGCACCGTCCTTCTCGGTCGGCACGCGAGTCGGCCCAACGCTCAGCCCGGTCAACGAGCTGCCCGTCGCCGTCAACCGGATGACGGGCGCGTGGTAGGCCACCCGCAGCATCTCGACGGCGAGCGTCGGCACCAGGGTGCCTTGCACGCTGGCGACGAGCGGAATGCGGCGCACGATGCCGCGCGTGGTATCGACCGAGATCAGGCCCCATCCGCTGGCCTGGCTGTTCAGCTCGTCGATGCTGGTGAGCGCACCGGCGTGATGAACGACCGCAAGCTCGGCCGCGTCGCCGCCGGTTCGCTTGGCCTGCACGGTGATGGGCGCCGCGCGCAACGGCGTCCATGAGGCGTCCGCCGTGCCGACGAAGGCCAGCACCGTCGGCGCCGACGCCAGCGCGCCGGCCAGGACCGCGTCGTACGAGAGCAGGCTGCGCAGCGCGGCGGCGACCGATCGGTCCTGCACGGTCGCGTCGGACAGCAGCCGCTCGGGCGACAGGGCATCGGCTTCGGGCATCAGGACGTTGAGCGCGATCGCCGCGGCGTCGGCCCGCTTGAGCGTGTTCACCAGGCGGGCCAGCTGGGTGCGCGGCCACGGCCATTGGCCGATCGCGGCCAGGCTCTTCTGGTCGATCTCGACGACGGTGACGGGCAGGACGCTGACCTGGCGCGGCGCCAGCGACTGGTAGGCGTCGAACCACGCCGACTGCAGCCGGTCGGCCCACGTCGGCTGCAGCCACGTCAGCGCCGCGAAGGCGAGGCTGAGGGCGATGCCGACGAGCCCGATGCGATCGATCCACCGCCCCGCCGCCCTGCGCTCGGCGCGCGCCGTCACAGCGCTATTTCCATCCCGTCGTAGGCCGCGCTGACGTGCAGCGGCGTTTCGCCGCGGGTGATCTCCTCGAGCCGGCGCGTCTCGGCCAGCACGGCGTCGATGGCGTCGTCGTCGAACACCGGCTCGTGGTGAAAGAGGCAGAGGTGGCGCGCGCGCGCCATCTGGCACAGCTCGACGCCGACGATGTTGCTCGAGTGGCCCCAATCGGCCTTGACGGAAATCGCGTCGGCAAGGGAGTACATCGCATCGAAGATGACGAGGTCGGCGTCCTGGAAGAAGCGCACGAAGCGCTCCGCATGCTCGGCCTGCGCGAGCGGATGCTCGGAATCGGTCGAGTAGATGACGACCTTGCCCTGGGACTCGAATCGATAGCCATAGGAGTCGCCGGCATGTCGTTGCAGCATCGAGGTGACGGCGACGCCGGCGATCTCGCGCGTGCGGCCGGGCTTGAGGTGAACAAACTCCAGCTTCGCGCCGAAGATCGAGAAGTCGACGGGGAACGACGGCTTGTCCTGCTGGCGCCGCAGTGCCGCCTCGAGCTCCTGGTGGCTGCCGTAGATCACGACGCGGTTGCCCGGGATGAACGCCGGCACGAAGAACGGGAGACCCATGATGTGGTCCCAGTGCAGGTGCGACATGAAGATGTGAAAGGTCTGGCCGATGCCGTCGCGTTGCGCCGTCGCCGCCTGGCCGAACGGACGCAGGCCGCTGCCCATGTCGCAGATGAAGAACTCCGGGCCGCCGGTGTCGATCTGCACGCACGAGCTGTGGCCGCCGTAGGTCGCGGCCGCCGCGAACGGCAGGCTGGCGAGGACCGATTCGAGGTCGGACTCGCTCGTGAGCGGTCGGCCGCGCGCCGCGCGCAGCGCGCCCAGCAGCTTTTCCCTCACGTCGCGAGCGGTCAGGGCAACCGGGAGCGAACCCCGCGTTCCCCAGAACCGCACGCCCTTCATGGCGCGGCGGAAGAGCCCGCGCTGCGGTACTGCGCGAGCGCGGCGGCGGAGCAGAGAGCCATCGCCTCGTCGAGCGTCGCCGTGACCGTGAGGATGCGGTCGAAGCGGCTGATGGCGAAGATCTCGGCGACGACGCTGCGGAGCGCCGTGACGAGAAGGGGCGCTTCCCGCTCGCGCATCTTCTTGGCAGCGATCATGAGGACACGCAGGCCGACGCTGCTGATGTACTCGATGCCCGAGAAGTCGAGCACGAGAGCGCCTCTTGCCGCAACGGCAGCCTCGACCAGCGGCGTCAGGGCCGCCTCGAACTCCGCGGCGCTTCGATGGTCGATGCGGCCCGCAGGCGTGGCGATCGTGGCGTCGGCGACTTGGCGCGTTGCGATCTGCAAGTGCATCGTCCTCAGGACGCCCGTCGATCCGGCGGGCAGGCAGGCCGAGGTCAGTATAGGGCGACCGAACGCAGTCGCGAACCCCGTCGAATGCGTGTCGGCCGCCGCTCAGGCGGGCGCCGCCGCGACGAGCTCGGCGAAGCGCGACAGGTCGATGTTGCCGCCGCTGATCAGCACGCCGACGCGCTGGCCGGCGAGCTCGTTTCGCATCCGTCGCGCCGCCGCGAAGCCGAGCGTGCCGGTCGGCTCGACGATCATCTTCATGCGCTCGGCAAAGAAGCGCATCGCCGCGACGAGCTCGCCATCCGACGCCGTGAAGATGTCGGCGACTTCCCTGCGGATGATGGGAAACGTGTGCTCGCCAAGATGCAGCGTCTGGGCGCCGTCGGCGATCGTTCGCGGCGTCTCGATGGTGACGATGCGGCCGCTGCGAAAGGACCGCTGGCCGTCGTTGCCGGCCTCGGGCTCGACGCCGAAGATCCTGCACGCCGGTGCAAGCGCACGGGCGGCGAGCGCCGAGCCGGCGAGCAGGCCGCCGCCGCCGAGGCAGACGAAGAGCGCGTCGAGGGCGTCGACCTCCTCGATCAGCTCCTTGGCCGCCGTGCCCTGGCCGGCGATGACGTCGGGATGGTCGTAGGGCGGGATGAGCGTCATGCCGCGCTCTTCGGCGAGCTTCCTGCCGATCGCCTCGCGGTCCTCGCGGTAGCGGTCGTAGACGACGACCGAAGCGCCGTAGCCTCGGGTCGCCGCCACCTTGAGGGCCGGCGCGTCGTGGGGCATGACGATCACCGCCGGCATGCCGAGCAGGGTTGCCGCGAGCGAGACCGCCTGCGCGTGGTTGCCCGACGAGAACGCGACGACGCCGGCGCGACGCTGGCGCTCGTCGAAGCGTGCCAGCGCGTTGTAGGCGCCGCGGAACTTGAAGGCGCCGACGCGCTGGAAGTTCTCGCACTTGAAGAAGACGCGCGCGCCGAGCTCGGCGTCGATGGTGCGCGAGGTGAGCACGGGCGTGCGGTGCGCCTTGCCCTCGATGCGCGCGGCCGCCGCAACGACGTCCTCATAGGTCGGCAAGCGAATCGTCGTCATGTCCCCGTCCCCGTCGCCGTCGTGCCGTCGTCTTTCATCGCTTCGCCGCGCCGCTGGCATGCCGGTCGATCTCGGCGCGCAGGCGCTCTTCCGCCGCGCGCAGCTCCGGCGCGAACTCTGCGCCGAAGTCATCGGCCTCGAACACCTGGCGCAGCTCGAGCTCGACGTTGCCGCCGGCGTCGCTCGCCGGCCAGCGCCTGATCCAGTCGAGCGCTTCCTGGCGCGAGCCCACCTGGATCATCGTGAAGCCGGCGATCAGCTCCTTGGTCTCGGCGAACGGGCCGTCGATGACGGTCGGCTTGCCGTTGGAGAATTTCACGCGCGCGCCCTTCGCGCTGGGATGCAGTCCTTCGCCGGCGAGCATCACGCCGGCCTTCACCATCTCTTCGTTGTATTTCATCATGTCGGCGAGCAGCTGCTCGCCCGGCATGACACCGGCCTCGGTGTCGCGATCGGCCTTGCGGATGATCATGAATCGCATCGAGCTCTCCTGCAGAGTGCAGCGGTCCTGCGGATGCCGACCTCGGCTGCTGTCTTCTTGTCGGCTGGCGACGGCGCGTATCGACAACTGCGCCGATCGATGTTGTAACGGATCGGCGGCCCGCCTAGCGACGCTGCTGGCGCGCCGTTTCGTAGAGGCAGACGGCGGCAGCCGCCGCGACGTTGAGCGATTCGCCGCCGCCCGGCTGCGGGATCGCAAGCATCGCATGGCAGCGCTGCGCCACGGCAGCCGCGACGCCCTGTCCCTCGTGCCCGAACACCCATGCGCACGGCCAGGGCAAGGCGAAGTCGTCGAGGCGCTGCTCGGCGTGCGAGCTGGTGCCGAACAACGGGACGGCGAGCTCGCTCAACGTCGCCTCGTCGGCGCCTTCGACAAGGCGCAGCCCGAAGTGCGCACCCATGCCGGCGCGGACCACCTTGGGCGACCAGAGCGCCGCGGTTCCGAGCAGTGCGATCGCCTGCGTGAAGCCGAACGCCGCCGCACCGCGCAGCACGCTGCCGACGTTGCCGGGGTCCTGCAGGCGGTCGAGGACGACCGTCGGCTCCATCGCGACCAGCGCGGCGGGTTGCGGCACGGGAACGAGGAAGGCGATCGGCGCAGGCGACTCGAGCGTGCCGAGCCGGCCGAGGGTTGCGGCGTCGACGATCGCGACCTCGCCCGCCGCCTCGGCGAGCCGGCGCAGGCGCGGCTCGTCCCACGCCGCTGCGCTGACGATCGCGTGCAGGACCGGCGCATGCGGCCGCTCCCGCCATGCAGCGCACAGGTGCTCGCCTTCGAGCAGGACGACGCCGAGACGGCGGTATGACACGCCGTCGTCGATCAGTCGCCGCAGCCGGGCGAGCAGCGGATTGCGCGCCGAGGTGACCTGCGTGACCTTGGCCACGGTCGATCAGAACAGCCGGTCGAGGACGCTGCGGACCGGAGCGAAGCTGCGCCGGTGGTGCGGACACGCGCCATGCTCGCGCAGCGCGCTCAGGTGCTCGGGCGTCGAGTAGCCCTTGTGGCTGTCGAAGCCGTACTGCGGATGCTCCGCGTGCAGCTGCATGCAGAGACGGTCGCGGTACACCTTGGCGACGATCGACGCCGCCGAGATCGAGCGAACCTTTGCATCGCCGCCGACGACGGTGCGAACCGGCATCGCCAGCTGCGGCCGCTGGTTGCCGTCGACGAGGACGATCTGCGGCTGCTGGGCGAGACCCTCTACGGCGCGCCGCATCGCCAGCAACGCCGCATGCAGGATGTTGAGCGTGTCGATCTCGGCGACGCTCGCCGACGCGACGCTGATGCAGATCGCGCGCTTCCTGATCTCGCGGTCGAGCCGCTCGCGCTCTTCGGCGCTGAGCAGCTTCGAATCGTTCAGGCCGCGGATCGTCCGCTTCTCCTCGAGGATCACCGCGGCGGCGACGACCGGGCCGGCGAGCGGGCCGCGGCCGACCTCGTCGACGCCGGCCATCAGCCCGGCGATATCGACGATGTCGCGCAGCTTCGCGGCGCGCATGAAGGTCTTGGCGTGCATGGCAACCTCAGGCGGCGAGAACGGAGTCGATGGCGGCCGTCGCGAGCGCGCCGGTGTCGCGCTTGAGCGCCCGATGGATGCCCTCGAAGCGCACGCGCAGCGACTCGGCGGCGCCGGGATCGTCGAGCCACTTGAACGCGGCCGCCGCGATCTTCGCCGGCGTCGCCTCGCCCTGCAGCAGCTCGGGAACGGCGTGATCGCGGAGCAGGATGTTGGGCAGCGAGATCCACGGCTGGTAGTGCATCAGCTTGCCCAAGGGCCAGCTGAGGAAGTGCATCACGTAGACGACGACCATCGGCCGCTTGAAGAGCGCCGCCTCGAGCGTCGCCGTGCCGCTGGCAACCAGGGCAACGTCGCAGGCCGCGAGCGCGTCGTGCGCCCCACCGTCGACGAGCGTGATGGCGGCTTCGGGCGCGTGCTGCCTCCTCAGCGCCTCGACTGCGTCGCGCAGTCCGGCCACGACCGGAACGACGAAGCGCAGTGCGGGCCGGGACCGGCTCATCTCGGCAGCGGCGCCGAACAGTCGCGGCGCGATGTAGCGGATCTCCGAGCGCCGGCTTCCCGGCAGGAGCGCCACGAGGGTCGCGTTGGCATCGATGGCAAGCGTTGCGCGAGCGGCGCGGCGCGGCACTTCGAACGGAATGGCGCTGGCGAGCGGGTGGCCGACATAGACGGCGTTGATGTTGCGCTTCGCGTAGATCTCGGGCTCGAACGGAAAGATGCAGAGCACGAGGTCGGTCGCGCGGCCGATGCCCTCGATGCGGCCGCCGCGCCACGCCCAGATCGACGGGCTGACGAAATGAATCGTCTTCACGCCCGCCGCCTTCAGCTTCGCCTCGACGCCGAGGTTGAAGTCGGGCGCGTCGACGCCGATGAACGCATCCGGCTTGGCCGCGAGCAGGCGCTCGACCAGGCGATTCCTGATGCCGAGGATCTCGCGGAAATGGCCGAGCACCTCGAAGTAGCCGCGTACCGAGAGCTTGTCGTGCGGCCACCAGGCGGCAAAGCCGCGCTCGGCCATGCGAGGGCCGCCGATGCCCTCGGCGACCAGCTTCGGCCAGCGCTCGCGCAGGCTGGCGAGGAGCGCGCCGCCGAGCAGGTCGCCCGAGGCCTCGCCCGCGACCATCGCGAATCTTGGGGAATCGGAGTTCATCCGCGCGCGGATCGAGGCTCAGCGTGCGATGCCGCGCTTCGCCGAGGCGAGGAAGTCGCCGACCAGGCGGACGTCGGCGGCCGCTTCGGGAATCGAATCGGCGAGCGTGCCGATCTTGGCCCGCGCATCGTCGAACGTAAGCCCGTCGCGGTACAGCAGCCGGTGCATCTGCTTCACCGCCGCGATGCGCTCGGCGGAGAAGCCGCGCCGGCGCATGCCTTCGGCGTTGAAACCGCGCACCGTCAGAGGATGGCCGTCGACCATCATGAACGGCGGCACGTCCTGGGAGACGTGGCTCTGGAAGCCGATCATTGCGTGCGCGCCGATGCGAACGAACTGCAAGAGGCCGCTCTGGCCGCCGACGATCGCCCAGTCGCCGAGCTGGACGTGGCCGGCCAGCCCCGAGTAGCCGGCGATGATCGTCTGGTCGCCGATCTGGCAATCGTGCGCGATGTGGACGTGGTTCATGATCCAGTTGTCGTCGCCGATGCGGGTGACGCCGGTGTCCTGCACGGTGCCGATGTGGATCGAGCAGAACTCGCGGATCGTGTTGCGGTCGCCGATCTCGAGCGTGGTGTCCTCGCCGCCGTACTTCTTGTCCTGCGGCACGCCGCCGATCGCGTTGAACTGCGAGATCCGGTTGTCGCGGCCGATCGTCGTGCGGCCCTCGATCACGCAATGCGGCCCGACGACGGTGCCCGCGCCGATGCGAACGCGGGCGCGCACGATGCTGTAGGCGCCGACTTCGACGTTGCCGGCCAGCTCGGCGCCGGGCTCGACGATCGCCGTCGCGTGAATGCTCGCCACGAGCGCCCTACTCGACCGCGCGCACCGCGCACATCAACGCCGCCTCGACGGCGGTCTCGCCGTCGACGCTGGCGCGCGCGTGGAACTTGAAGATCATCGATTTCATGCGGTCGAGCGTGACGTCGAGGATCATCTGGTCGCCCGGCTCGACCGGGCGCTTGAAGCGCGCCGAGTCGATGCCGGCGAAGTAATAGAGCGTGTTGTCCTCGGCCTTCGCGCCGAGGGCGTCGAACGAGAGCAGCGCCGCCGCCTGCGCGAGCGCCTCGAGCATCATCACGCCCGGCATCACCGGCCGGCGCGGGAAGTGGCCGACGAAGTACGGCTCGTTCACGGTCACGTTCTTGAGGGCCTTGATGCGCTTGCCGTGCTCGAGCTCGAGCACGCGGTCGACCATCAGGAACGGATACCGGTGCGGCAGCTTCTTCAGGATGTCGTGGATGTTCATCGTCATGGCGACTTCTTCTCCAACGCCCGGACCCGCTCGCGCAACGCGTGAAGGTTGCGCACCACGGCGGCGTTCTTCTCCCACGAGGCATTGTCGTCGAACGGGAAGGTGCCGCTGTAGAACCCCGCCTTGAGAATCGAACGGGAGACCTGCGTCGCGCCGCCGATGACGACGTGGTCGGCGATCGTCACGTGACCCGTGATGCCCGAGCCGCCGCCGAGCATGCAGTGGGCGCCGATCGTCGTGCTGCCGGCGATGCCGACGTTGCCGGCGATCGCCGTGTGCTCGCCGATCCTCACGTTGTGGCCGATCTGCACCAGGTTGTCGATCTTGACGCCGTCGGCGATGACCGTGTCGCCGAGCGCGCCGCGATCGATGCACGTGTTGGCGCCGATCTCGACGTCGTCGCCGATGACGACGCGACCGAGCTGCTCGATCTTTTCCCAGCGGCCGCCGTCGGGAGCGAAGCCGAAGCCGTCGGCGCCGATCACCACGCCCGGATGGACGATGCCGCGCGCGCCGATCGACGTTCCCGCGACCAGAGCGACCCCCGGGCCG
>Ga0308173_10002124_pt1 | contig 10431 bp, 8 predicted proteins | sample PhyPR1_FD_203716 | JGI IMG/M metagenome (GOLD analysis project Ga0308173, IMG submission 203716) | Soil microbial communities from UC Gill Tract Community Farm, Albany, California, United States - DLSLS.P.R1 | ecosystem: Environmental > Terrestrial > Soil > Agricultural land | place: USA... | reverse complement strand
CCACTTCGGAATCCCGGGCGTTAGGGGTTTAAGCCATAGGCCACGTCAAGTCCCGACGTTGGCAGACTTGAGGAGGTCGCAATGCCGCTCTCGGAGCACGAACAGAAGTTGCTGGAGCAACTTGAGAAGCAGTTGCATGAGGACGATCCCAAGTTCGCAAGCTCGATGGGATCGGTCCCCGGGCGCTCGTGGTCTACACGCCACCTTGTCATCGGGGTACTCGCAACGCTCGCCGGCGTCCTGCTGCTGCTGGTCGGCGTATCGTTCCAAAACATTTTCGTTGGCGTCTTGGGCTTCGTTGTCATGGGTGCCGGTGTGTACTTCGCCACGATGCGCAGCTCGGCGGTCGGTAAAGCCCGGGGAGCCAGGGGCCGCAAGCAGGGCAAGCAGCGGAGTTCATTCATGAGCAACCTCGAGCAGCGCTGGGATGAACGGCACCGGGGCGAACCCTGACCCGCCTGTGAGGGCTTCACACGCCCTCCACTTTCCGCCACCGGTCCAGCCGGGGGACGGTGAGAGACCCGCTTCGGCGGGTCTTTCGCCATTTAAGGGGCCACTGTCGGGGGTATGAAAGGTGCAATTGGGGCGTCTTGGAAGTGATGCGGGGCCGCGTAGCCCCTCCGGACCTAAACCGTGGCAGGCGGGCGGGGCAGTCATGAAAAAACGCTCCACTTTCCACCACAGGCCCGATTCGTTGCAAATGCTGGCGAACGAGGGGATAAATCACCGCAAATTTGTCTCAACATCCCGGGCGTGTCGTTGACTGTGGAGCGATGTGGAGTAATGTGGAGGACGTAAGAGGGTAGTGGCAGCACAGGGGACGTTGGACTTCCTAGAAAAGACAGGCGGTGGGCCGTGTTTCTCGGCACCCATTCGCCGCGTCTGGACGAAAAAGGTCGAATTATCCTCCCAGCGAAGTTCCGTGAGGAGCTTGCCAGCGGGCTGGTTCTCACACGGGGCCAGGAGCGTTGCATCTACGTCTTTAGTGAGGCGGAATTCGGCCGGGTTCACGAGCAGATGCGGGAGGCTCCAATTTCCTCCAAGCAAGCCCGTGACTACATCCGTGTTTTCCTCTCTGGAGCCTCGGACGAGGTACCTGACAAGCAGGGGCGCGTGACGATTCCGCCGGCGCTCCGGGAGTACGCAGGTCTCGGCCGGGAACTCGCCGTCATCGGTGCAGGATCCCGCGCAGAGATCTGGGACGCCCAGGCTTGGAGCGCGTACCTGGCTGAAAAGGAAACCGCCTTTTCGGAAACTGACGACGCCATACCGGGGATTCTCTGAATCCCACTGAACCACCAGCACTCGACGTTCCTTGATCGAGATCTCCAGCCGCCCATCCGGCTGCCGTCCTGGCTCACTTCCCCGGAGCCAGGCCGGCGCAGGATAGGCGCGGATGGGGACCTGGACCAAGGAACGTAGCTTTTGAGCAGCCACCAGAAACCAGCACTCCGGGCAACGAAAGGACGAAGGCATGACGGACCCCGACAAGGCGAAGCCCACGTCCGAACGCCATGTACCGGTCCTCAAGGACCGGTGCATCAATTTGTTGGCCCCCGGCTTCGACGCTGCCCGGAGCCGCGGCGAGACACCGGTAGTGATCGACGCGACGCTCGGCATGGGCGGCCACTCCGAGGCCCTCCTTCAGCGCTTTCCAGACCTGCACCTGATCGGCATCGACCGCGACGAGGAAGCCTTGGCACTCGCGGGGGAGCGGCTGGCAGCCTTCGCGGCCCGGACCGACCTGGTCCACGCCGTCTACGACGAAATCCCGGACGTCCTCGAAGACCTCGGGGTCACCGAAGTCCACGGTGTGCTCATGGACCTCGGTGTCTCCTCGCTGCAGCTGGACGAGCGGGAGCGCGGCTTTGCCTACTCCTTCGACGCGCCCCTGGACATGCGGATGGACACCAGTCGCGGCCAGACTGCCGCCGACGTCGTCAACAACTACAGCGAAGAAGACCTCGTCCGGATTATCCGGAAATGGGGAGAAGAAAAGTTTGCTGGCCGCATCGCGAACAGGATCGTGGCTGCGCGCGCCGAGAAGCCCTTCACCACTACCGGCGAACTCGTCGAACAGATCCGTTCCGTGGTGCCCTCCGGGGCCGCCAAGACCGGCGGGCATCCAGCGAAGCGCACCTTCCAGGCGCTCCGGATCGAGGTTAACGAGGAACTGGACGTCCTGGAGCGTGCCATCCCGGCAGCCATCGAGGCCATCGCCCTCGGCGGCCGGGTAGTGGTCATGTCGTACCACTCCCTCGAGGACAAGATCGTCAAGGGCTTCTTCCAAGCCGGATCGAAGTCGTCCGCCCCGCTCGGCTTCCCGGTCGAACTCGAAGAGCACAAAGCCGAACTCAAAACCCTGACAAAGGGCACCGAGGTGCCCACCGCCGCTGAAATCGCTGAAAACCCCCGTGCAGCTTCCGCCCGGCTGCGCGCCGTCGAACGCATCAAAGCCAGGAGAGCAGCATGAGCAACGCCGCCGTCAACAGCTACCCCGTTGTCCAGGGCGCTACTGCCCGTGCCCTGCCCGGCATCCGCCCGGGCACCGGTCCGGCCCGGAAGTCACGTACTCCGCTGTCGCTGGTCCGCTCGGCACCCCGCAAGCGCCGCGCTCCGTTCGTGGTCCTGTGCTTCGGCATGCTGGCGGTTGCCCTCATGGCCGTGCTGGTGCTGAACATCTCCGTCTCCTCGGCCCAATACCAGCTGGTCCAGCTGCGCAGCGAGCAGACCACCCTGACGAAGCAGAACCAGGACCTCACCCAACAGGTCCAGAACTTCGACGCTCCGCAGAACCTCGCGGCCAAGGCCACGGAGCTGGGCATGGTGGCTTCGGTCGGCAAGGGCCAGATCGACCTCTCCACCCTGAGCGTCACCGGCAAGGCCAAGCCGGCCGTCAAGGGCGATGCTCCGGGCGCCGTCATCGCCGCACCTGCTGTCGCCGGGCAACTCACCGTTGTTCCGCCGGTTTCCGAGAACGAACCGCTCGCCCAGCGCCAAACGGCTGACACCAAGCCGGATGACACGAAACCGGCCGACACGAAACCGGCTGACGCTAAGCCGGCTGACGCCAAGCAGGACAACACGAAACCGGCCGACACCAAGCCGGCGGCCCCGGCCGCGGAACTCCACGGCGGATCGGTGCCGGCCCCCGCGCAGAAACTTCCGGGGCAGTAACGTTCCGCGGCAGTAACGTTCTCAGACCACCAGCAAAGGCAAGCAGCAAGGACTCCCCGTGGCGCAGAACTCCGGCAAGGCAAGCAAGGCGAAAGCCCCAAACGCCACCCGGCGGCTCCGCGTGGGGCTCGGCCTCATGCTGACCCTTCTGCTGGTGGTCGGCGGCAAGCTGTTCCTGGTCCAGGGGCTGGACGTCGGGGGCATGGCAGAGGCGGCCCTCAATAACCGGCTCACGCCCATCGTGCTGCCCGCGGAACGCGGCAGCATCCTCGATTCGTCCGGCACGGTCCTGGCCAGCAGCGTTATTCGCTACAACGTCGTGGTGGACCAGACGGTCAACACCAAAACCGAAACCTTCCGCAGGCTCGAGACCATCAATGGCAAGGATGAGCTGGTCAAGGTCACCCGGAACCAGGGCATATCCGAACTGGCCACGGTGCTCGGCATGGATCACGATGCCCTGCGCGATGCCCTGACCGGAACCCAGCGCTACTACATCGTGGCCAAGGATCTCAAGCCCGACGTCGAGGACCGGGTGTCCAAGCTTCAGATTCCCGGCATTGTCACCGAAGGCACCAGCAAACGGGTGTACCCCAACGGCTCCGTGGCCGGCGGGATTGTCGGCTTCCTCCAGGACGGCACCACCGGGGTGGCCGGGCTCGAACAGACCCAGGACGAGATCCTCAAAGGAACTCCCGGCAAGCGCCTGTTCGAAATCGGTGCGGACGGTCTGCGCATCCCCGTGGGCGTGGACCAGCTGACGCCGGCAGTGAACGGCAAGGACATCAAGCTCACGCTGAACTCGGACCTGCAGTACTTTTCCCAGCAGGCCATCCAAAGCCAGAAGGACAAGCTCGGCGCTGAGTGGGGCGTGATTGTGGTCTCTGACGTCAAGACCGGCAACATCATTGCAATGGCGGACACCGACGCCCCGGATCCCAACGACCCGGGCAAGGTTGCCGCCCAGGACCGCGGGGTCCGGGCCGTCACCGCCTCCTACGAGCCGGGGTCGGTTGAGAAGATGATCACTGCCGCGGCCGTGATCCAAGAGGGGAAGTCAAGCCCGCTGGATACCTTCACCGTTCCGCCCACATACACCCTGGACGGGCAGACATTCAGCGACGCGTTCGAACACGGCACCGAGCAACGTACCCTGGCCGGAATCGTCGGCTACTCCATGAATACCGGCACGGTCATGGTGGGCCAGCGCCTGAGCAAGGACCAGCGCTATAACTGGCTGCGGAAGTTCGGCATAGGCGAGGCGCCGGACATCGGCCTCCCGGCGGAGTCCAAGGGCATCCTGACCCCGGCGGACCAATGGGACGGCCGCCAGCAGTACACAGTGCTCTTCGGCCAGGGCGTCGCCCAGTCCACCCTCCAGACCGTCCGGGCGTACCAGAGCATCGCCAACGACGGCGTGATGCTCCAACCGCGGTTGATCGACAGCTACATCGACCCAGATGGGACCGAGGAAAAAGTGCCGGTCAAGGAGCCGCAGCAGGTTGTGTCCAAGGACACCGCCAAGCAGGTCCGCGACATCCTGGAGAGCGCCGTGACCGAAGGCGAGATCAAGGAAGCCGCCATAGACGGGTACCGTGTGGGCGCCAAGACTGGCACGTCCGAGTCGCCCTGCGACGACGGCAAATCCGGCTTCTGCGGCTACACCGCTTCGATCATCGGAATGGCGCCCATGGACAATCCGCGGTTTATTGTGGAGGTGGTCCTGCAACGGCCCAAGGGAAGCATCTACGGAATCACCAATGGACCGGTGTTCCGTTCGGTCATGAGCCAGACGCTGCGCACGTTCAACGTCGAGCCCTCCACCGGCGAGCCCGTCCGGCTGCCGCAGTACGCCAAGTAGCCCTAGCTCTACCGGCCCGGAAGTCACCATCCGGCGCCTCACCACAGTGCCTGCGCGCCGGAGCCCGCCTCCGCGCGCAGTGCACGATTAATGCAGTGCACGATTAATTGGGGTCGGACCCAATCAAGCCCGGCCCACTAGCACCACAACGGAGATCCACGTGTCAGAACCCACCGCCCCAGACGCTTCCGCACAGTCCGGCGACCACTCCACCCCGGGCTTCCGGCCCGCCACGGTTGCCGCAGTGCCGCTGTCCGCCATCGGTGAGTCCATCGGCGTCGCCGTCCCCGGCGCTTCCCACTCCGTCCCGGTCACCGGGATTTCCCTGAACTCACGGGCGGTCCGCCCGGGAGATCTCTACGTCGCCCTTCCGGGCGCCACACGGCACGGGGCCGATTTCGTGTCCCAAGCCGTCGACGCTGGAGCCGTGGCGGTGCTGACGGACGACGCCGGAGCCCGCATGCTGGCCCTCTCCAACGACATTCCCGTTCCCGTGCTGCTCGCCGACGAGCCGCGCAGCGTTGTCGGCCGGCTGTCGGCGCTGATCTACCAGAGCCGCCCCGAAGGAACCCCGGGGCCGGAGCTCTTCGGGGTGACGGGCACCAACGGCAAAACGACCACGACCTACTTCATCAATGCCCTCCTGCAGGCGCTGGGTAAACGGACCGGACTGATCGGGACGATCGAGATCCTTGCCGGCGGCGAGCCGATCCCCAGCCTGCTCACCACCCCCGAATCCACGGACGTGCACGCCCTGCTGGCCCTCATGCGTGAACGCGGGCTCGACGCCGCTTCCATGGAAGTTTCCTCGCATGCCGTGTCCTTCCACCGCGTGGACGGGGTGGTGTTCGATGTCGCCGGCTTCACGAACCTCACCCAGGACCACCTGGACCTGCACGGGACCATGGAAGAGTACTTCCAGACCAAGGCCCGGCTGTTCACCCCGGCGCGTGCCCGGGCCGCCGTCGTGACCGTGGACGATGCCTGGGGCCGTAAGCTCGCCGCTGCCGCCGAAATCCCCGTCACAACGCTCGCTACTGCCGCCCACGACGGCAGCGGGCACGACGACGAGGACCGCAGTGCCGACTGGACCGCGGACTGGACGGTGGCCCGGACTACCCCGCGGGGGCTCGGCACCGACTTCGTCCTCCGGCACCGCGACGGCGCGGAACTGCGTGTCCACACCGGCCTGCCGGGCAGCTTCAACGTCGCCAACGCCGCCCTGGCCACCGTCATGGTGCTCGCCGGCGGCCACGACCCTGCCACCGTGCAGGCCGCGCTCGACGCCGGCGACCCCTTCACCGTCGCCGTGCCGGGCCGGATGCAGCTCGTGTCCACGACCCCGGCCGCCGTGGTGGACTTCGCCCACAACCCCGATGCCCTGCAGCGGGCCCTCGAGGCTGTCCGGTCCCCGGAACCCGGGTCCAAGGTGATCGTCGTGTTCGGCGCCACTGGGCAGCGCGACCAGGGCAAGCGCCCGGCCATGGGGGCCATCGCGGCCCGGCTGGCGGACACCGTGATTGTCAGCGACGACGACCCCCACGACGAGGACGCGGCAGCCATCCGTGCCGACGTCCTTGCCGGTGCGCAGGCGGCCAAAGACAGCGAGGGACTGGACTGCACCGTCCTGGAAGTCTTCCCGCGCGACGCCGCCATCCTGAGGGCCGTGGAGCTCGCCCGAGCCGGGGACACCATCCTTGTGGCTGGCCGGGGCCACGAAGTGTGGCAGGAGGTCAAGGGGGTCAACCTGGCCTTGGACGACCGGGTGGAGCTCCGGAACGCCTTGACAGGACGGGGATTCACCGTTCTCGAAGACCACCGGATAGAGTCCTAAACCGAGATGATTGCATTTACAGCGGCGGAAATCGCCGACATAACCAACGGCCGGCTGGCTGCGGAACCGGGCACTACCCCCGCATCCGTGGTGACCGACTCCCGCGAGGCCACGGCGGGTTCCCTCTATGTGGCCAAGCCCGGGGAAAGCGCCGACGGCCACGACTTCGTTGGCGCCGCGTTTGACCGGGGCGCCGTCCTCGCGCTCGTGGAGCGCGATGTCGCCAGCCCAGCCGGGGCGAACTACCCCGCCGTCGTCGTTGAGGACGCCGTCCTCGCCATGGGCGCACTGGCCGCTGAAGCTGTCCGCCGGATCCGCGCCCGCCGCGCGTCGGCCGGCAAGGCTTTCACCGTCGTCGGCATTACCGGCTCCGCCGGCAAGACCACCACGAAGGACCTGCTGGCCGGAATCTTCGCCGCGTCCGACGCCGAAGGCGCCACCGTCGCGCCGCAGGGGTCCTACAACGGCGAGGTCGGCGTTCCGCTTACCGTCTTCAAGGCCGACCACGACACCCGCTACCTCGTCATCGAGATGGGCGCCACGGGCATCGGCCACATCCAATACCTCGCCGACATGGTCCGACCGGAGATCGGCGTGGTCCTCGGCGTCGGTTCCGCGCACGCCGGAGAATTCGGCGGCATCGACAACATCGCCGTCGCCAAGGGCGAACTCGTGGAGGCGCTCCCGGCCGGGGGCACAGCCGTGCTGAACCTGGACGATGCCCGCGTCGCCGCGATGGCCTCGCGGACCAGCGCCCGCGTGCTCGGCTACACGTCCCGCCCCGCCGCCGACGGTGCGACGGACGTGGCCCAGGCTGATGTGGTGAGGGCCGACGGCGTCGAACTGAACACCCTGGGCCATCCCGAATTTGAGCTCCACCTGCCCGGCGACAGCGCCCCGCAGGAGACAAAGCAGCTGGGGACAAACCAGCAAGGGTCCAACCAGCAGGGGATCAGCAAGCACCACGTCTCCGCCAAACTAATCGGAGCCCATCACATCGCCAACCTGCTCGCGGCCGCGGCAGCGGCGCACGCGAGCGGTATCCCCGGAGCGCAGATTGCGGCCTCACTCAGCGCCCAGACCGCCGCCAGCCGTTGGCGGATGGAGCGCACCGAGCGCCCCGACGGCGTGACCGTCATCAACGACGCCTACAACGCCAACCCGGAGTCCATGCGCGCCGCCCTGCGGACACTGGCCGAGCTGGGCCGTGGGCGCCGCACCTGGGCGGTCCTCGGCGCCATGCTCGAGCTGGGCCAGGACTCCATCCGTGAGCACATGGCCGTCGGCACCCAGGTGGTCCGGCTCAACATCTCCCGGCTGGTAGTCGTCGGCCGGGAGGCCCGCTCACTGTACGTCTCCGCTGTCAACGAGGGCTCCTGGGGCGATGAATGCATCTTCGCCGAGACCGCGGACGAGGCCTATGACCTCCTCCAGGCCGAGCTCCTGCCCGGTGACCTAGTGCTGTTCAAGTCATCGAACGGCATCGGACTGCGCCATCTGGGCGATCGGATAGCATTACCCCCACAAGCTCCCGGGGACACTCCCGAGCGATCTGCTGAGGGACCAGCCGCAACCGCCACCGAAGGGAGCGCACAGCTGTGATTGCACTGCTGATGGGCGCCGGAATGGCGCTGCTCCTCTCGTTCGCGGGCACCCCGCTCTTCATCCGCTTCCTGGTCCGCAAGGGCTACGGACAGTTCATCCGAGATGACGGACCCACCTCCCACCACACGAAGCGCGGCACGCCCACCATGGGCGGCACCGTGGTGGTCCTGGCGGTCCTGATCAGTTATGGCCTCACCCACCTCGCAATGTGGATGATCAACCCCAGCTCCGCGGGCCCGAGCGCCTCCGGACTGCTGCTGCTGTTCCTCATGGTGGGCATGGGGCTGGTGGGCTTCCTGGATGACTTCATCAAAATATCCGCGCAGCGCAGTCTCGGACTGAACGCGAAAGCCAAACTGATCCTCCAGGCCGCCGTGGGCATCATTTTTGCCGTACTGGCACTGAGGTTCCCGAACGAGGCCGGACTGACCCCGGCCTCCACCCAGATCTCGCTGGTGCGCGACATACCGTGGCTCAACCTGGCCTTCGCCGGAACCGTGGTCGGCGCCATCCTGTTTGTCCTCTGGTCCAACCTGATCGTCACGGCCGCGACCAACGGGGTGAACCTCACCGACGGCCTCGATGGCCTGGCCGCGGGCGCCTCGGTCATGGTGTTCGGGGCGTACACGCTGATGGGCATCTGGCAAAACAACCAGGCCTGCGGGTCCCCGCGGCAGGCCGGCGGCGGCTGCTACTCGGTCCGCGATCCCCTGGACCTGGCCCTGCTGGCCGCCATCTTGAGCGCGGCCCTGGTCGGGTTCCTGTGGTGGAACACCTCGCCTGCGAAAATCTTCATGGGCGACACCGGCTCCCTGGCTATCGGCGGAGCCGTCGCAGCCTTCGCCATCCTGTCCCGCACGGAACTGCTGCTGGCCTTCATCGGCGGTCTCTTCGTGCTCATCACGCTCTCGGTCATCATTCAAGTGGGCTACTTCAAACTCACCAAGGGCAAACGGTTCTTCAAGATGGCGCCGCTGCAGCACCACTTCGAACTCAAGGGCTGGGCCGAAGTGACGGTGGTGGTCCGGTTCTGGATCCTGTGCGGTTTGTTTGTCGCCGCGGGCCTGAGTATCTTCTACGCTGAATGGGTGGTGCTCCTGTGAGCGGTCCAATTCCCGTCCCGCTCGCCACGTCGCCGCGGCTGCAGAATCTCACCACGTGGGATTCCGACTGGTCGGGCCTGCGTGTGGTGGTCACCGGCATCGGCGTTTCCGGCTTCGCGGCCGCCGACACCCTGATCGAACTCGGCGCCCGCGTAGTGGTGGTTGACGCCGCCACCAGCGCCAAGGCGCTGGCCCAGGCGGACACCCTCCGCATCGTCGGCGCGGCCGATGTCCTGCTGGGCGAATCAGCGGTGGAGTCCGTTCCGAAGGTCGACGGGCAGAAACCCGACCTCGTGGTCACCTCGCCGGGGTGGCGTCCGGACCAGGCCCTGCTGGCCGCCGCGGCGCGGGCGCACGTTCCCGTGTGGGGCGACGTCGAACTGGCTTGGCGGCTGCGCGAACGCAAGGGCCGCAAGACCGCCGACTGGCTGACTATCACCGGCACCAACGGCAAGACGACCACGGTGGGCCTCACCGAATCCATGCTCCAGGCGGCCGGCCTCAAGGCCATTGCCGTCGGAAACGTCGGGACACCCATCCTGGACGCCCTCCGGGACCCCGTGGACTACGACGCGTTCGCGGTTGAGCTCTCCAGCTTCCAGCTGCACTGGAGCCACTCGGTATCACCGCTGGCCAGCGTGTGCCTCAACGTGGCTGAAGACCACGTGGACTGGCACGGGTCCTACGCTTCCTATCTGGCAGATAAGGCCAAGATCTACGCGAACACGCAAAAGGCGTGCATCTACAACGCAGAGCAAATCGAGACCGAACGCATGGTCGAAGACGCTGACGTCGTCGAAGGCTGCCGGGCGGTGGGCTTCACCACCACGACGCCGGCCATCAGCATGCTC
>Ga0308173_10002123_pt1 | contig 10432 bp, 15 predicted proteins | sample PhyPR1_FD_203716 | JGI IMG/M metagenome (GOLD analysis project Ga0308173, IMG submission 203716) | Soil microbial communities from UC Gill Tract Community Farm, Albany, California, United States - DLSLS.P.R1 | ecosystem: Environmental > Terrestrial > Soil > Agricultural land | place: USA... | reverse complement strand
ACAACCTGGCGTCGGCGGTGCGCGCCGGGCTCTCGCTGCCCGAGGCGCTGGCCGCGCTGGCCAGCCGCGGACCGGAGGTGCTTCGACCGCCGTTCGCCCGGTTCGCCGCCGAGTACCGCTCGACCGGCCGGTTCAGCGCGTGCCTCGACCGGCTCAAGGACGAGCTCGCCGATCCGGTGGGCGACCGGATCGTCGAGACGTTGCGGGTGGCCCGCGAGGTCGGCGGCACCGACCTCGGTCGGGTGCTGCGGACGCTCTCGACGTTCCTGCGCGAGGACGCCCGCGCACGGGCCGAGCTCGAGACCAGGCAGGGCTGGGTGGTGTCGGCCGCGCGGCTCGCGGTCGCCGCGCCCTGGGCGGTGCTGCTCCTCCTCGCCACCCAGTCGACGACGCTCGCGGCCTACGACTCCCCGCTGGGAACAGCGATCCTGCTGGGTGGCGGGGTCGTATGCGTGGTCGCGTACCGGGTCATGCTGCGGATCGGACGGCTGCCCCAGGACGTACGGGTGCTCCAGTGAGTGAGCATCGCAGCGAGGAACGAGCGAGGAGCGGAGCGAGCGGGCCGCGGAGCGGCGAGGTGTCATCGTGAGCGCCGGCGTGCTCGGCATGCTGCTCGGCCTGGCCGCGGCTCTTGGCCTGATCCTTGCCCTCCGGTACGCGCCGCCGTTCCGGTCGGTGCGGCTGGTCGACCGGCTCGCGCCGTACGTGCACGACACCCCGGCCCCGTCCCGGCTGCTGGGCACGGCCACCGAGCCGGGCCTGCTGACGGCTCTTCGGCGCGTCTTCGGTCCCGTGGTCGTCGACGGTGCCCGGCTGGTGGACCGCATGGTCGGCGGCCGCGCCGCGGTGCGCCGCCGGCTCGATGCACTGGGGAGTGGTCTCACCGTCGAGGACTTCCGTGTCGAGCAGGTGGTCTGGGGCGGCACCGGGTTGCTGGCGGCGGCCGTCGTGGCCGCCGTCGGTTCGGTGGCGGCCGGCGGCGTCAACGTGCTGTCGGCAGGTCTGCTGTGCCTCGCCGGGCTGCTGGGCGGGGTGCTGGGCCGCGACCGGTGGTTGACCCAGCAGGTGCAGCAGCGGGAGGAGCTCCTGCTCGCGGAGTTCCCGGTGGTGGCCGAGCTGCTGGCCCTGGCCGTGACGGCGGGGGAGAGCCCCCCAGCGGCGATCGCACGGGTCACCCGGCTGTCCGGCGGCGAGCTCGCCCGGGAGCTCGGTGCGGCGCTGGGCCGGGCGCGTGCGGGTGTGCCGTTGGTCGACGCGCTGCAGCAGGTGGCCGACCGGACGTCGCTGGACGCTCTGGCCCGGTTCGTCGACGGGCTGCTCGTCGCTATCGAGCGCGGCACACCGCTGGCCGAGGTGCTCCGCGCCCAGGCCGCCGACGTCCGCGAGGCCGGGAAGCGCCGGCTGCTCGAGGCAGGTGGCCGCAAGGAGATCGCCATGATGGTGCCGGTCGTCTTCCTGGTGCTCCCGGTCACCGTTCTCTTCGCCCTGTTCCCGGGGCTGATCAGCATCGTCTCGCTGGCGCAATGAGCCGGCGGACCTGGAGGAAGGACCCACCCATGCGCGTATTCGCGTACCTGACGGCGGCACTGTCCGCGCTTCCCGCGCGCGTGCGCGGCGACGATCCGGAGCGGGGCGACGTTCCGGGCTGGGTGATGATCACGGTGATGACGGCGGCCCTCGTGCTGGCCATCCTCATCCCGTTCCGGAAGGCGATCGTCGACGCGGTGACGACCGCACTCACCAGCGTCACGGGTGCCTGAACACCGGGTCCGCACGGACCAGGGCGAGCGGGGCAGCGCCGTCGTCGACTTCGTGATGGTCTCGATCCTGATCGTGACGCTGCTGCTGGCGGTGCTGCAGGTGGCCGTCTACGTGCACGTGCGCAACGTCGTCACGGCGAGCGCACAGGCGGGTGCGCGGTACGCGGCGAACGCCGACGTCGACTCGGCCCTCGGTGCGGCCCGCACGGTCGAGGTGGTCGCGCGCGCGACGTCCGTCCAGACGGCGAAGGGGCTGGCCTGCACCTCCGGCGAGGAGGCCGACCCCAGCGGGCTCACCCTCGTCGTCGTCCGCTGCTCCGGGTCGGTGCCCGCGCTGCTGGCCTCCCTGGGCAACCTGCTGCCGCTCGAGGTCACCGGCCGCGCGGTGAAGGAGGCGGCGTGACCTGGTTGCGCCGACGGCTCGGCGACGGGGAGCGCGGCTCGGCGCTGGTGGAGTTCGTCTTCATCGCGCTCGTGGTGTTCGTGCCGCTGATCTACATCGTGGCCGGGTTCTCCGCAGTGCAGCGCGGGGTGTTCGCCTCGACGGCGGCCGCGCGGGAGGCCGGCCGGGCGATCGCTACGGCGCCGGATCCGGAGACCGGTCAGCAGCGGGCACTCCGGGCTGCGCAGTTGGCGGTCGAGGACCAATCGGTCCAGGCCACCGACGTCCGGGTCGACTACGCCGCACCCGGCGTCGACTGCGGGAGCGGTGACGGGTACTCGCCGAGATTGTTGCCGGGGGAGGAGTTCTCCGTCTGCGTCACGGTGACCGTTCGGATCCCGTTCCTTCCGGAATTCATCGACGCCAACGCGGCGACCGGACAGTTCGTCGTCGAACGCGACCGCTACGTCGACCGCTAGCCCCGCCTGGACCTGCCAGCGCGCAGGCTCGTCCGTCGTGAACTCGACCGACGGTTCGCCGGCCTCTGGAGCGGGCGCGCGAGGTGGTGGAGTCTGTCCTGGCACCCGCGGGAGCGGATCCGGCAGGACGCCCAGCAGAAACCCGGGTGCGCCGCGACCACCGAGCGCGAGGAGGGGTCCGATGACCGGGAGCATCCCAGGAGTCCCGGGGAACGAACTGCTGCAGTCGTTGAGCGCCGATCTGACCGCGCTGGTGCGCCAGGAGTTCCAGGCGCTCCAGCTCGAGCTCACCAGCCCCTTCCAGCGGTACCGCGCCGGGGCTCGGCTGCTCGGGGGCTCCGCCGTGCTCGGCTCGATGGCGGCCGGCGGCGCAACAGCCCTGGCGATCCGGCTGCTGGACCGACGGATGCCCGCGACGGCGTCAGCGGCCGTGGTGACGGCTGCCCTGGGCGCCGGCGCATCGGCCCTGGCGGCTGCTGGCCGCGCGCGGATGCGCCAGCCGGTCCCCGCGCCGTCCGAGGGTTTGCGGAACGCGACGGAGCCCGTTGACCCAGCCAGTCGCTGACGAGTACCACTCGGCGCCCTCACCACGAGATGCGGAGGGACCGACATGGGCAGCATGAGGCGCTTGGCCACGGTGACCGTCGCCACCGCAGCCGCGGCCGGGATCAGCATCGCGACCGCGGGCACGGCATCGGCCACGATCCACCCGATCATGAACGGCTGGTTGTGCGGCAACGCCAGCGGCGCCCCCGGGGGACAGACGCCGGGCGAGACCCACTCCGACACGTCCACTCTGCGCGCCCTGCAGGCCACCGGGGTGCTCACCTTCACCTCGACCGGTGCTGTCATCGACCTGAGCCGGCCGGCGGCCAAGTTCTCGACGTTCGATCCCGTCACGGAGACCGGCACGCCGAGCAACCCGGGTGGGATCAACTGCAGCACCAAGTAGCAGGGACAGCTACGTCGACCAGGGATGTGCACTCGCGGCGCATTCCGTGCCCCGAAACGCACGTCGCTGACGCGCTGTGCGCGCGTCCCCGGGGGTGCGCTTCTCGCATCGCGCACCCATGACCTGCGGCGTCCGCATCGCTACGTTGGCGACGCCTGAGTCCGCGCGATCGAAGGAGCCTCCGTGACCTCTCGTCTCAATCCCTACATCGGCTTCGACGGCACCGCCCGTGAGGCCATGGAGTTCTACCGGGAGGTGTTTGGGGGCGAGCTGGCCCTGAGCACGTACGGGGAGGCGGGAGCCGCCGCCCCCGGCGATGAGAACAAGATCATGCACGCCCAGCTCGAGACGCCGTCCGGTTACTTCCTGATGGCCTCCGACGCCCCCGCCGGCATGGAGCGTTCCGCGGGGAGCGCCATCACCATCAGCCTGAGCGGTGACGACGCCGAACTGCGGGGCTACTTCGAGAAGCTGTCCGAGGGTGGTTCGGTGACCATGCCGCTCGAGAAGCAGATGTGGGGCGACGAGTTCGGCATGCTCACTGACCGGTTCGGCACCGCGTGGATGGTCAACATCAGCGGGTCCGCCGGCTGACAAGCACCGAGCCCCGCCGTCGACACTGACGGCGGGGCTCTCTGCTGGTTCTAGGTGCGAACGGTCAGACCGTTCGCGGGGCGATCAGTACCAATGCTTGCGACCGCCGATGGCGCGTCCGGTACCGCCGAGGACGGCCAGGATGGCGCCGACGACGACCAGGATGATGCCGATCGTCCACAGGATGCTGATCTTCAGGAGAAGACCGAGCACCAGCAGCACGATTCCGAGGATGATCACGTGGTCCTCCACTTGGTCAGGCCGACGGGAGCCGCCGACCGGTTTCAGCAGTGTGGTGCCCGTGATCACGGCGACGAAGCAGCGAAACCTGCTTTTTCACCCGATGGAGGGGCAGCCGCTCAGCCGCCGCGTTCGTCCTCTGCCTGGGCAATGCCGCGGATGGCGGTCAGCAGAGCGTCGTCCGAGGAGTCCCCGCGCTCGAGCGCCTCGCGCGCCGGACCGGGGAGCAGGGTCAGCTCCACCGTGTCGAGCCAGGCCACCTCGCCGCCGACCCGTCGTCCCACCTGGAGGCCGTCGCCGTCGGTCCGCAAAACGTACTCGTGGTTCTCGACCCGAAGGGTCATGTCGTCGGTCATGCGGGGCCTCCTACCCGCACTGCGCGGCCGTTCCACCCGCGACAAGGATGGACCGGTGGACGAGGAGTGCTGTGAGGTGGTCGTGACCGCCGCCGACGCCGACTGGCTCGCCGGCTACACCCGCACACTGGTCGAGGAGCGCTTGGCCGCGTGTGGCCACGTCATCGCGCCCATCCGCTCGATCTACCGGTGGGACGGCGCGGTGAACGACGAGGCCGAGGCGCGGGTCGCGCTCCACACCCGCCGCTCCCTCGTGCCGGCGGTCATCGAGCGCACCCAGGAGTTGCACCCCTACGACATACCGTGTGTGATTGCCCTGTCACTGACGGGTGGCAATCCGGAGTACCTGCGGTGGATCGTCGACGAGACCCGCGACGCCTGAGCGCGCGTCACTCCTTGCGGTGAGATCACGCTACGAACACGCGTGATTACAGCAGCCGTGGGCAGAAGCTCGACGAACAGCCGCCGACGACGGCGCGGATGACGGGCGGGGGAACGTGCGGATCCGAGGGACGAGGCGGGCGCTTCCCGTCGACGTGCGTGTCAGCGACGGCACCCGGGCCACCGAGGAGCTCCTCGTGGAGGCGGTGCTCGACGCCCTCCCGTCGCCTACCGTCCTGCTCGCCCCGGACGGCACGGTCGTGCTGACCAACTCGGTGTGGCGCGAGGCCGCCGAGGTGCTCGACGACGAACGGTTCCACGTCGGCGTCGGCGGCGACTACTTCGCCCTCGCCCGGCTGGTCCGCGACGATGCGGCCACCGCCGCGATGATCGACGCCGTCCGTGCGCTGTCCGCGGGGGAACACCAGCAGGTCTCCGCCGACTACGCGCTGCCGCACGCCGACGGCACGCGCTGGTACCACCTGCAGGCATCGCGGGTCGACCAGGTCGGGCACGTCGTCATCACCCACACCGACATCACCGCCCGCGTGGAGGCCGAGCACGCGGCCCTCTGGCGGGCCCGACACGACCCGCTGACCGACCTGCCCAACCGGGCCCGCCTGCACGAGCTGATCGATGCCGAGCTCCAGCGCCCGGGCCACCCGGCCGTGACCGTGCTCTTCCTCGACGTCGACGGCTTCAAGGAGGTCAACGACTCCCTCGGGCACGAGGTGGGCGACGACCTGCTGCGCCAGCTGTCCGAGCGGCTGACCGGCCGCACCCGCGCCGGTGACACGGTGGGCCGGCTCGGGGGCGACGAGTTCGTCGTCCTCTGCCCCGACTGTGACGTCGACGGCGCCGAGGCCCTGGCCCAGCGGTTCCAGAGCTCGTTCGACCGGCCGTTCGACCTCGGCGGCCGCACCGCCCGGCTGACCGCCAGCATCGGCGTCGCGACGGCGGGGGAGGGCGACACCTCCGTGCGCTCGTCGGACCTGGTGCGCGATGCGGATCTGGCCATGTACGCGGCGAAGGCGGCCGGCCGCAACGGCGTCCGGATCTTCACCAGCGACCTGCGAACGCTGGCCCAGCGCGGTGTCCTCGCTGCCGCCGAGCTGCAGGCGGCGATCGAGACCGGACAGCTGCTCGTGCACTACCAACCGGTCGTCCGGCTGCCCTCCGGCGAGGTCGACGGGGTCGAGGCGCTGGTGCGCTGGCAGCACCCCGACCGCGGGCTCGTCCCGCCGGCGGAGTTCATCCCGATCGCCGAGCAGCACGGGCTGATCGCGCCGTTGACCCGCTGGGTGCTCGGCACCGTGGCCCGGCAGAGCATGGCCTGGACGCGAGCGGGCCTGACCCTGGTCTGCGGGGTGAACATCAGCGCCTGTCATCTCGCCACCGGCACCCTCGTCGACGACGTCGCGGCGGCTCTGGCCGAGTCGGGCATGTCGCCCGGCCAGCTGGTGCTGGAACTGACCGAGACGGGCGTCGCGCAGGACCCCGCCCGGGCGTCCGCACAGTTCGCCGCGCTGCGGGTCTCGGGCGTCGAGGTGTCCCTGGACGACTTCGGCAGCGGGTACTCCTCGCTGAGCCAGCTGGTGTCGATCCCGGCCGGGGTCCTCAAGATCGATCGCAGCCTGATCACCGGGCTGGAGGACGGCACCGGGCACGCGGCCGCCGCGGTCGCCGCCGTCGTCAGCCTGGGCCGGGCCTGTGGCATGCGCACGCTCGCCGAGGGCATCGAGACCCCGCGGCAGCTGGCCATGGCCGCCGAGCTCGGGTGCACCTTCGCGCAGGGCTTTCACATCGCCCGCCCGATGCCGGCCGAGGAGCTGGCGGCGTGGGTGTCGACCCGGGCGGCGACCCGGCGGCGCCCACGTGCACGGGCTCTCGTCCCCGCCGGACGCTGACCCGGGCGCGCAGCGCACTACCCTCGACAGACGTGGCCGCTGACTTCTCCGTCGTCCTGGACGAACTGAACACGACTCTGAAGTCGATCGAGGCCGTGCTCCGCATCGACGACATGCGCAGCGAGATCGCCGACCTCGAACAGCAGGCCGCCGCGCCCGACCTCTGGAACGACGTCGAGGCGGCCCAGGCGATCACCTCGAAGCTGTCCTACCTGCAGGGCGACCTGCGCCGGGTCGAGGAGCTGCGCAGCCGCCTCGACGATGTCGCCCTCCTGCACGAGATGGCGGAGGAGGAGAACGACGAGGGGACGACGGCCGAGACCGAGCGGGAGCTGGCCAGCATTCGCGCGGTCATCGACGAGCTCGAGGTCCGCACCCTCCTCAACGGCGAGTACGACTCCCGCGAGGCGCTCGTGACGATCCGGTCCGAGGCCGGTGGCGTCGACGCCGCCGACTTCGCCGAGATGCTCATGCGCATGTACCTGCGCTGGGCGGAGCGCCACAAGTACCCGACCGAGGTCTACGACGTGAGCTATGCGGAAGAGGCCGGCATCAAGTCGGCCACCTTCGCGGTCAAGCACCCCTACGCCTACGGCACCCTGTCCGTCGAGCAGGGCACCCACCGGCTGGTGCGCATCTCCCCCTTCGACAACCAGGGCCGCCGGCAGACGTCGTTCGCCGGTGTCGAGGTGCTGCCGGTCGTCGAGCAGACCGACCACGTCGAGATCCCGGAGAACGAGATCCGCGTCGACGTCTTCCGGTCGTCGGGCCCCGGCGGGCAGAGCGTGAACACCACCGACTCCGCCGTCCGGATGACCCACATCCCGACCGGCATCGTCGTGTCCTGCCAGAACGAGAAGAGCCAGATCCAGAACCGGGCGGCGGCGCTGCGGGTGCTGCAGGCCCGGCTGCTCGTCGTCCGCCAGGCCGAGCAGCGGGCCGAGATGGACGCCCTGAAGGGCGAGGGCAGCAGCTGGGGCAACCAGATGCGCTCCTACGTCCTGCACCCGTACCAGATGGTCAAGGACCTGCGGACCGAGCAGGAGACCGGCAACACCGCCGCGGTGCTGGACGGCGACATCGACGCCTTCATCGAGGCCGGCATTCGTTGGCGCCGTCAGCAGGAGACCGTCGACGCGAGCTGACATCGCGCCGGGGAGCGCGGGGAACCCTCCCGGGCGCCGAGTCGTCAGACCTGCTGATGCCGGGGGCTCCCCGTGGCGGATCCATCCATCGCGGCGCTCGCGCGGACGCCTCGGCCGACCGATCAACTGACGAACCCGGAGACCCTCTTCGTGCTCTCGCGTGCCGAACGCCGCCAGTTCGACGCCCTCGTCGGCGTCCTCGCCACCGACCCGTACATGGTCGCCGCCGCCCGCTCGGCTCGACGTCGCGTCCGCCGTCACCGGGTCTGGGCCTGGCTCGCCCCGTTGGTCGTCGCCCGGAGGCAGGCGCGCTACCGGGCGAGGCTGCTCGCCGACGGACGCGCCTAGCAATCGGGGCACGATCGCGGGCCCCGGGACGCGGTGAAAACGACTCTCTGCAGTTCACCGGCGAACGCGGCGCCGTGGTGTCCGAGGCAGGTAGCGTGGCACCTCGTGATCGAACTGCAACACGTCACCAAGCTCTATCCGGCCAGCGGCCGGCCGGCCCTCGACGACGTCTCCACCGAGATCGACAAGGGCGAGTTCGTCTTCCTGATCGGGTCCTCCGGTTCGGGCAAGTCGACGTTCCTCCGGCTGCTGCTGAAGGAGGACACCCCCACCACGGGCACCGTCGTCGTCAACGGCAAGACGCTGAACACGATGAGCAAGTGGCAGGTGCCCAAGCTGCGTCGCACCATGGGCTGCGTCTTCCAGGACTTCCGGCTGCTGCGCGACCGCACCGTGGCCCAGAACGTGGCCTTCGCCCTCGAGGTGATCAACAAGCCGACCCGCACGATCAAGCGGGTCGTGCCCGAGGTGCTGGAGATGGTCGGCCTGGAGGGCAAGGCGCACCGCCTTCCCCACGAACTCTCCGGTGGTGAGCAGCAGCGGGTGGCGATCGCCCGCGCGTTCGTCAACCGGCCGCTGGTCCTGCTGGCCGACGAGCCCACCGGCAACCTCGACCCCGAGACCAGCGAGGGCATCATGCTGCTGCTCGAGCGGATCAACCGCACGGGCACCACGGTGATCATGGCGACGCACGACTACCACATCGTCGACTCCATGCGCCGTCGCGTGATCGAGCTCAACGGGGGCGTCATCACCCGCGACCAGTCGCGGGGCGTGTACGGCGTAGGCCGATAGGTGCAGGGCCGGTAGTCCGGTCCCGCCGCCGACACCTCACGAACTCACGACAGGGAATCCATGCGCGTCAACTTCGTCCTCTCCGAGGTGGCCACCGGGCTGCGTCGCAACCTGACCATGACGGTGGCGATGATCCTGACCACCGCCATCTCGCTCGGTCTCATGGGCACCGGCCTGCTGATCTGGCACATGATCGACGACATGAAAGGCATCTACTACGACAAGGTGCAGGTCGCGATCTTCCTGGCCGACGGCGTCACCGACGAGCAGCGGTCGGCCATCGAGACGAAGCTCAAGGACTCCCCTGAGGTCAAGAGCTACCTGTACGAGTCGAAGGACGAGGCCTACAAGCGCTTCCAGCAGCAGTTCAGCCAGCAGCCGGACCTGATCCAGAACACGCCGGCGGACGCCCTGCCGGAGAGCTTCCGGGTCGAGCTGAAGAACCCCGAGCGCTATCCGGTGATCGCCCAGGAGTTCCCGAACGGCCAGAACGGGGTCGACCAGGTCAAGGACGAGGGCGACTTCCTCGACAAACTGTTCAGCCTGCTCAACGGGGCCCGGAACGCGACGATCGCCGTGGCGGTGGTCCAGGCGCTGGCGGCGCTGCTGCTCATCTCGAACACGATCCAGTTGGCGGCGTTCAACCGGCGCAACGAGACGAACATCATGCGGCTGGTGGGCGCCTCCCGCTGGTACACCCAGCTGCCGTTCATCCTCGAGGCCGCCGTGGCGGGTCTGGTCGGTGGACTGCTCGCCGTGGGCGGGCTGGTGCTCACCAAGGTGCTCTTCGTCGACCACACCCTCGCCGGTCCGATCAAGGCCGGGATCATCACCGGGATCGACTGGAGCCAGATCGCCTCGACCGGCGCCGTCATCACGGCCGCCGGTGTGGGCCTGGCGGCCCTGGCCTCCTACGTGACGCTGCGGCTGTACGTCCGGTTGTAGCGGTGAGGCGCCGTCGCCTCGCCGGGGAAGGTCGCCTCGCCGGGGAAGGCGGTGGCGACCGGCCGGTAACCTGGAGTCATGCCGCGTGAGACCGGGCGAAAGCTCATCGCCCAGAACAAGAAGGCGCGGCACGACTACTCGATCCTCG
>Ga0308173_10002120_pt1 | contig 10444 bp, 9 predicted proteins | sample PhyPR1_FD_203716 | JGI IMG/M metagenome (GOLD analysis project Ga0308173, IMG submission 203716) | Soil microbial communities from UC Gill Tract Community Farm, Albany, California, United States - DLSLS.P.R1 | ecosystem: Environmental > Terrestrial > Soil > Agricultural land | place: USA... | reverse complement strand
CGGTCTGCTGGAGCCGCTGCGCGCCGCCGTCCGGAGCGGGCTCCCGGTGTACGGGTCGTGTGCCGGGATGATCCTGCTCGCCGACCGGATCCTCGACGCCCCGGCCGACCAGGAGACCGTGGGCGGGCTCGACGTCACCGTGCGGCGCAACGCCTTCGGCCGCCAGGTCGACTCGTTCGAGTGCGAGCTCGCCCTCCAGGGGATCGAGGGGGGCCCGATGCACGCGGTCTTCATCCGGGCGCCGTGGGTCGAGGAGGCCGGCGACGGCGTCGAGATCCTCGGCCGGGTCGTGGGCGGAACGGCCGACGGTAGGATCGTCGCCGTCCGCCAGGGGAATCTGGTGGCCACCAGCTTCCACCCCGAACTGACCGGGGACCACCGGGTGCACGCGCTGTTCGTCGAGATCGTCCGCCGCCACCTGGCCGAGCAGGAGATCCCGCGCAGCGATGCCGGGTACGAGAGGGGTATGACGTGAGCGAGCTTGCGAGCGCACCGAGAGGTACAGCAGTGGGGCCGCGAACGCGGCCGACGAGCGCCAGCGAGGAGGACTCGTGAGTGGCCATTCCAAGTGGGCGACGACCAAGCACAAGAAGGCCGGCATCGATGCCAAGCGCGGCAAGCTCTTCGCCAAGCTGATCAAGAACATCGAGGTGGCGGCCCGCACCGGCGGCGGTGACCCCTCCGGCAACCCGACGCTCTTCGACGCCATCCAGAAGGCGAAGAAGACCTCGGTGCCCAACGACAACATCGACCGGGCGGTCAAGCGCGGCGCGGGCCTCGAGGCCGGCGGCGTCGACTACCAGACGATCACCTACGAGGGCTACGCCGCCGCGGGCGTCGCCGTCCTCATCGAGTGCCTCACCGACAACAAGAACCGGTCGGCGATGGAGGTACGCACCGCGATGACCCGCAACGGCGGCTCCATGGCCGACCCGGGCTCGGTGTCCTACCTGTTCTCCCGCAAGGGCGTCATCGTCGTCCCGAAGTCCGGCGCCGTCGACGAGGACACCGTCCTCATGGCCGTGCTGGACGCCGGCGCGGAGGAGGTCCGCGACCTCGGCGACACGTTCGAGGTGGTCAGCGAGCCGACCGACCTGGTCGCCGTCCGCACCGCCCTGCAGGACGCCGGCATCGACTACGACTCGGCCGACGCCGCGTTCGTGCCGAGCGTCTCCGTCGAACTCGACGAGGACAGCGCGGGCAAGGTCTTCCGGCTGATCGACGCCCTGGAGGACTGCGACGACGTGCAGAACGTCTACGCGAACTACGACGTGTCCGACGAGGTCATGGAGAAGATCGACGCCTGACTCCTCGTCCGGGCGTGTTGCGCGCGGACTGTCACCGGCTCCGGTTAGCCTCGGTCGAACAAGCGTTCGGTGCGACGGTGGAGGCTCAGACATGCGGGTGCTCGGTATCGACCCCGGTCTCACCCGGTGCGGCTGGGGCGTGGTCGACGGCCGGCCAGGCGCCCGGCCGACGGCTGTCGGGGTCGGCGTGATCCGCACGATGGCCGAGCTCGACCTGGAGCTGCGCCTGCTCGAGCTGCACACCGCGGTCACCGCGCTGCTGCGCGAGTACCGGCCGGAGGTGGTTGCCATCGAGCGGGTCTTCACCCAGAACAACAAGGGCACGGCGACCGGTACGGCGCAGGCGGCCGGGGTCGCGGCCCTCGCCGCCGCCCAGGCCGACCGGCCCGTCGCCTGGCACACCCCCAGCGAGGTCAAGGCGGCCATCTCCGGCAGCGGCCGCGCGGACAAGGAGCAGGTCACGCTCATGGTCACCCGGGTGCTGGGGCTCGCCGCCGCCCCCAAGCCCGCCGACGCCGCGGACGCCCTCGCGCTGGCCGTCTGCCACGCCTGGCGCGGTCCGGCGAAGGAGCGGCTCCGCGTCGCGGCGATCGCCGGCGGCATCGGCGCGCCGGTCCGGTCCACGACGCTGCCCCGCTGGACGGGGGTGGCGGCCCGATGATCGCCAGCGTGGCCGGCCGGGTGGCCGCGGTGTCGCCCGACGGCGCCGTCGTCGAGGTCGGGGGGATCGGCCTGGCCGTGCAGTGCACGCCGGGCACCATCGCCCGGCTGCAGGTGGGGGAGACGGCCCGGCTGTCGACCAGCCTGATCGTGCGCGAGGACTCCCTGACCCTCTACGGCTTCGCCGACGACGACGAGCGCCAACTGTTCGAGCTGCTGCAGACGGCGAACGGCGTCGGCCCGCGGCTCGCCCAGGCGGTGCTCGCCATCCACCCGCCGCGCGAGGTGCGGCGGGCCGTGTCGACGGCCGACGTCAAGGCGCTGATGCAGGTGCCGGGCATCGGCAAGAAGGGCGCCGAGCGGCTGATCCTCGAACTGCGCGACCGGCTCGGCTCGACCACCTCCGACACCTCGCTCGACGGGCCGGCCGCGGTCGGGTTGCCCTCGGTCACCCCGGTCGCCCCCTGGCGCGACCAGCTCACCTCCGCCCTGGTCGGTCTCGGCTGGAGCGTCAAGGAGGCCGACGGCGCGGTCACCGCGCTCACGCCGATCGCGGACGAGCAGATCACGGCGACCGGCGCGGTAGAGGTCGCGATCCTCCTGCGCCAGGCACTGCAGCTGCTGGGCCGGTCATGAGCTCGCCCTTCGACCGTCCACTGCTCGGGGAGGTCGACGGCGGCCTCGGCCAGGACGCCCCGGTGTCGTCGCTGGCCGGCGACGAGGAGCGCGTGGTCGAGTCGGCGCTGCGGCCGCACTCGTTGCCCGACTTCATCGGTCAGCCGAAGGTCGCCCGTCAGCTGGCCCTGGTCCTCGAGGGGGCCAAGCGGCGCGGTCGGCCGCCGGACCACGTGCTGCTCTCCGGTCCTCCCGGGCTGGGCAAGACCAGTCTCGCGCTGATCATCGGCTCCGAGCTCGGCACGTCGGTCAAGATCACCAGCGGGCCGGCCATCGAGCGGTCCGGCGACCTGGCCGCGATGCTCTCCAACCTCTCGCCCGGCGACGTGCTGTTCATCGACGAGATCCACCGCATCGCCCGGCCCGCCGAAGAGCTGCTGTACATGGCGATGGAGGACTTCCGGGTCGACGTCGTCGTCGGCAAGGGGCCCGGCGCGACCGCGATCCCGCTCGAGATCAGCCCGTTCACCCTCGTCGGCGCCACGACCCGCGCCGGCCTGCTCACCGGCCCGCTGCGCGACCGGTTCGGCTTCGTCGGGCAGATGGAGTTCTACGAGCCCGCCGAGTTGCAGCAGGTGCTGGCGCGCAGCGCCGCGCTGCTCGGCGTCGAGCTCACCGCCGACGGCTCCGCGGAGATCGCCGGGCGCTCCCGCGGCACCCCCCGCATCGCCAACCGGCTGCTGCGCCGGGTCCGGGACTACGCCGAGGTCGAGGCCGACGGGCGGGTGACCCGCGAGGTCGCCCAGGCCGCGCTCGCGCTCTACGACGTCGACCACCTCGGCCTCGACCGGCTCGACCGGGCGGTGCTGGAGGCCCTGGTGATGCGGTTCGGCGGGGGGCCGGTCGGCGTGTCGACGCTGGCGGTCGCGGTGGGGGAGGAGCCCAACACGGTCGAGGAGGTCTGCGAGCCCTTCCTGGTGCGGGCCGGGCTGCTCGCCCGCACGCCCCGCGGCCGGGTCGCGACGGAGGCGGCCTGGCACCACCTGGGCCAGCCCGTTCCCCGCGGCGGGATTCATCTCGGACGGGTCACAGCAGACCCTTCTGCACCGGGTTCGTCGTCGGAGGCGTTGTTCGACGCATAGACTCCGGGGCGCTGGCGCGCAACTCGTCAGGCAGCTGCCGTGCGCGTCCCGCCCGGTCGAGCCTGGCCGTCTGGAACGGCGCGCAGCAACCGACGCACCCGAGCGGGTCCAGACCGGGCCCGCACCGACCGTGGAGCAGGACCCGCGGTAGAGAGGCACACCTGTCGTGACGCAGTACTTCCCGTTCATCCTCCTGGCGCTGGCGGTTCTGCTGTTCGTGCTGCCCGCGCGGGCGCGCAAGCGGGTCCAGGCCCAGACGCAGGCTCTGCAGAACTCGCTCACCGTGGGCACTCCGGTGATGACGACCAGCGGGTTGCACGGCACCGTCGCCGGTCTCGGTGAGGGCACCGTCGACCTGGAGATCGCCGCGGGTGTCGTCGTCACCTTCGCGCGGCAGGCGATCCTCGAGGTCCGTAAGCCGAACGGGGCGGACCCGTCGTCCGGACCCTCCACCACGGGCGATGACACGCCCGGCGCGGCCGGCGGATCGCCGGCCGACGGCGCCGTCTGAGCGGGGACCGACCGATGGCCAACCGCTCCCTGCAGGCACGCAAATACTTCGCTGTCTTTCTGCTGATCATCGCCGGCCTGTACGGGCTGATCTTCCTCGCCGGCACCGTCCGCACGCCCCAGCTCGGCCTCGACCTCCGGGGCGGGACGACGGTGACGCTCACCGCCAAGACCCCGAACGGTCAGCCGCCCGCCCAGCAGGACCTCGAGCTGGCCCGGCAGATCATCGAGCAGCGGGTCAACGGCCTCGGTGTCGCCGGGGCCGAGGTGGTCACCGAGGGCAAGTCGAACATCGTCATCTCGGTGCCCGGCGACAACAGCGACCAGGCCCGCCAGCTCGGCGCCACCGCGCAGCTGCGCTTCCGCCCGGTGCTCAACGTCGCCGCGGCGACGCCCCCGAAGGCGAGTGCGACCCCGTCGTCGGGCAAGGCGTCGCCGTCGGGCGCCTCGTCGTCGGCGGCTCCGAAGGCGTCCGGCGCTGCGCCCACGTCGTCCGCGGCCGCACCGACCTCGTCGGCCCCCGCGGCCTCGTCCGCGGCCTCGAGCGGTGCGCCCGACCCGAAGGCGCCCCCGGTGACCCAGGCGCAGGCCACGGCGCAGTTCGCCGCGCTGACCTGTGACAAGAAGACGCTCAGCACGGCGGTCGACCGGCCGACCGACTACATCGCCAGCTGCTCGACCGACGGCTCGACCAAGTACCTGCTCGGACCCGCGGTCATCGAGGGCACCGACGTCTCCAATGCGCAACCCGGTACGCGGTCGACGACCGGCGAGTGGATCGTCCAGCTCGACTTCAAGTCGGCGGGTTCGGCCAAGTGGGCCAAGTACACGGCCGCGAACGTCGGCAACTCCGTGGGCATCACGCTCGACGGCCGGGTCGTCTCGGCGCCCCGGATCAACCAGGCGATCGCCGGAGGCACCGAGATCTCCGGCAGTTTCACCCAGGAGTCGGCCACGACGCTGGCCAACCAGCTCAAGTACGGCGCCTTGCCGCTGAGCTTCACGCAGGCCACCGCCCAGTCGATCTCCACCGAGCTCGGCGCCGCGCAGCTGAAGGCCGGTCTGATCGCCGGCGCCATCGGCATCGCGCTGGTCTTCGTCTACGCCCTGGTCTACTACCGCCTCCTCGGCCTGGTGATGATCGCCAGCCTCGCGCTTTCGGCGGTGGTCGTCTACGCCTGCCTGGTGCTGCTCGGCCGGCAGATCGGGTTCACGCTGAGCCTCGCCGGGATCGCCGGGTTCATCGTGTCGATCGGTATCACCGCGGACTCCTTCGTCGTCTTCTTCGAACGACTCAAGGACGAGGTGCGCGAGGGCCGGACGCTGCGCTCCGCGGTACCGCGGGCCTGGGTCCGGGCCCGGCGCACCATCCTGTCGGCGGACGCGATCAGCTTCCTCGCCGCCGCGATCCTCTACGTGCTGGCGATCGGCGACGTGAAGGGCTTCGCGTTCACGCTGGGTCTGTCGACGGTGCTCGACCTCGTCGTCGTCTTCCTCTTCACCCACCCGCTGATGGTCGTGCTCTCGCGCTACCGGTCGTTCGGCAGCAACCGCTTCTCCGGCCTCGGCCGCGTCGAGCACACCCGCCGTCCAGCCGGGGCGACGGCGCCCTCCGGCCGTGAACTCGTCGGCGCCGCCAGCACCTCCCGCGCCGGCGGCCAGGACAGGAGCACCTCATGACCCGCCCCGACACGCCCACCGAGGACGCCGTGGCGGCCGAGGACGTGCAGCTGGCCGACGCCGGTCTGCCGGGCGGCACCGGCGACGACGGCACGGTCCGCCGTCCCGAGCGTCGTGTGTCGCTCGCCCACCGGCTCTACAACGGCGAGGCCGGCCTCGACGTCGTCGGCCACAGCCGGCTGATCTACAAGATCACGGCCGTGGTCATGGTGCTGTGCATCGGCTCGATCATCTTCCGGGGCTTCAACTTCGGGATCGAGTTCGAGGGCGGCAGCTCCTTCAAGGTGCCGGGCCACAGCCAGGAGCTCGGCGCGGTGCGCTCCGCGGCTGAGAAGGCCGGCGCCGCCGTGTCCAGCGCCCAGGTCGTCGGCACCGACACGATCCTGCTGCGCACCGGCCAGCTCACCAACGACGAGACGACCGCCGTCAAGCAGGCGGTCGCCGGCGCTGCGGGCGTCCAGGAGCAGCAGGTCAGCGAGGACGCGGTCAGCGCGGCGTGGGGCAACGACATCACCGACCAGGCGCTCATCGCCCTCGTGGTCTTCCTGGTGGCGGTGGTGCTGTTCCTGGCCATCCGCTTCCAGCCGAAGATGGCGATCGGCGCGATGGCGTCGCTGCTGCACGACATCGTGCTGACCGCCGGCGTCTACTCGCTGATCGGCTTCGAGGTCACGCCGTCGACGGTCATCGGCTTCCTCACCATTCTCGGTTTCTCGCTGTACGACACCGTCGTCGTCTTCGACAAGGTCGACGAGAACACCAAGGACCTCGCGCGCGGCGCGCGGATGACGTGGAGCGAGGCGGCCAACCTCGCGGTCAACCAGACGCTGATGCGCTCGATCAACACCTCGGTCATCGCACTGCTGCCGGTCGCCGGGCTGCTGTTCGTCGGCGCCGGGCTGCTCGGGGTGGGCACGCTCAAGGACCTCGCGCTGGTGCTCTTCGTGGGCCTGGCCGCCGGCACCTACTCGTCGATCTTCCTGGCGACGCCGATCGTGGCCGACCTCAAGGAGCGCGAGCCCGAGCAGATCGCCCTGCGCAAGCGGGTGATGGCCCGCCGGGCGGCCGCCGCGCGCACCGGTGCAGCCCGTGCCGCGGCCGGAGCCGGTGCGGTCGCCAGCGCCCGGCGTGCCGGCGGCGGCCGCGGGGTCGCGCTGGCCGACCGGCTCCCCGGTCAGGTGGAGGCCGACACGGTCGTCGAGTCGCCGTCGTCGGTCCGCCCCGAGCCGGGCAGCGGCGGGACGACGACGCCCCGTCCGGGAGCGCGCCCGCAGCGGCCGGGCAACCGCCCGTCGGGCGGCCGGTCCTCCGGCAAGAAGCGCCGGTGATCGAGGTCGCCGGGGACGGATCCCCGGCGGGCGGGGCGACGCAGTCGCTCGCCGAGCTCATCGCCGGGCTCACCGTCGACGTCCCGGACTACCCCGAGCCGGGCGTGCTCTTCCGTGACCTGACGCCGGTGTTCGCCGACGGCGTCGCCTTCCGGCGGATGGTCGACGGGCTCGCGGCCCCGGCCGCCTCCGACCCGCGGGTCGCGGCCGTCGCCGGGGCCGGCGACCCCGGGTTCGACCTCGTCGTCGGCGTGGAGGCCCGCGGATTCCTGCTGGCGGCCGCGGTCGCGCTCGACGCCGGGGTGGGGGTCATCCCGGTGCGCAAGGCGGGCAAGCTGCCGCGCGAGCGCATCGCGGCGGACTACGCGCTCGAGTACGGGACGGCGACGCTGGAACTGCACGCCGACTCGATCCGGCCCGGCGAGCGGGTGCTGGTCGTCGACGACGTCCTGGCCACCGGCGGCACGCTCGGCGCCGCCATCGGCCTGGTCGAGCAGCTCGGCGGCGTCGTGACGGCCGTGTCGGTGGTCGTCGAGCTCGCCGCACTGGGCGGCCGGGACCGGCTGGCCCCGCACACCGTGCACGCGCTCTGGACCACCTGACCGGGGGAGACCCCACCCCGGACGAGGCCGACCGCGACAACGCCCGGCTACCATGGGGAGGGTCCCCTCTCCGCCGCCCCGCAGGAGTCGCCGTGGCCCCCGAAGCAGCCGCAGACGCTGCTGCCACGCGGCCCGGTCCGGCCGGCCAGCAGCCCGTCGATCCCGCCGTCGCCGCGGACGATGCGCAGGGCAGCGTCGCGGTCCGGCGTCCCCCTCTGCCCGACCGCCCCGCCGTCCGGCGGCCCGACGACGTCGGCACCGAGCCCGGCGACGCGGAGCCGGGCGCGCCGCGCCGTCGCGTGCGGGACCGGCTGGCCCGCCGCATCGTCGCCGGCCAGCGCAGCGGCATCGTGCGGCCGGTGCTCGAGCCGCTGTCGGCCCTGCACCGGAAGAGCCACCCGAAGGCCGACCTGGCCCTGCTGCAGCGGGCCTACGACGTCGCCGAGGCCGCGCACTCGGGGCAGAAGCGCAAGAGCGGCGACCCCTACATCACCCACCCGCTGGCGGTCGCGACGATCCTGGCCGGGCTGGGTATGGACACCACCACCCTCGTGGCCGCCCTCCTGCACGACACGGTCGAGGACACCGGCGCCACGCTCGAGTCGATCACCGCCGACTTCGGCTCGGAGGTCGCCCACCTGGTCGACGGCGTCACCAAGATCGACAAGGTCAAGCTCGGCGACGCCGCCCAGGCCGAGACGATCCGCAAGATGATCGTCGCGATGGCCCGCGACCCCCGGGTGCTGGTCATCAAGCTCGCCGACCGGCTGCACAACATGCGCACGCTGCGCTTCCTCCCGCCGGAGAAGCAGGAGCGGAAGGCGCGCGAGACGCTGGAGATCCTGGCCCCGCTGGCCCACCGGCTGGGCATGAACACGATCAAGTGGGAGCTGGAGGACCTCGCCTTCGCGACCCTCTACCCGAAGCGCTACGACGAGATCGTGCGGTTGGTGGCCGAGCGGGCGCCGTCGCGCGACACGTACCTCGCCGAGGTCACGTCGGCCGTCAGCGACCAGTTGAAGGCCGCGAAGATCGAGGCGGTCGTCACCGGGCGGCCGAAGCACTACTACTCGATCTACCAGAAGATGATCGTCCGCGGCCGCGACTTCACCGACATCTGGGACCTCGTCGGCATCCGGATCCTGGTCGACTCGGTGCGCGACTGCTACGCGGCGCTGGGCATCATGCACGCCCACTGGCAGCCGCTGCCGGGGCGGTTCAAGGACTTCGTGGCGATGCCGAAGTTCAACATGTACCAGTCGCTGCACACCACGGTGATCGGCCCGCACGGCAAGCCGGTGGAGCTGCAGATCCGCACGCACGACATGCACCGCACCGCCGACTACGGCATCGCCGCGCACTGGAAGTACAAGGAGCGCGCGCGGGCCGGCGGCAAGCCCAGCGCCGGTGAGTTCGGTGCGCCCAAGGCCGGTTCACCCGACGACATGCTGTGGCTGCGCCAGCTGCTCGACTGGCAGCGCGAGGCCCAGGAGCCCGGCGAGTTCCTCGAGACCTTGCGCTACGACCTGGGCCCGCAGGAGGTCTTCGTCTTCACGCCGAAGGGCGACGTCATCAGCCTGCCCGGCGAGGCCACGCCGGTCGACTTCGCCTATGCGGTGCACACCGAGGTCGGGCACCGCACCATCGGCGCCCGCGTCAACGGCTCACTCGTCTCGTTGGACAGCAAGCTGTCCAACGGCGACGTCGTCGAGATCTTCACCTCCCGGTCGCCCACGGCCGCCCCCTCGCAGGACTGGCTGTCGTTCGTCGGCTCCTCCCGGGCCCGCACCAAGATCCGGCAGTGGTTCACCAAGGAGCGCCGCGAGGACGCGGTCGAGGCCGGCAAGGAGGCCCTCACCCGGGCCATGCGCAAGGCCGGCCTGCCCCTGCAGCGGCTGATGGGCGGCGAGGCGCTCAGCACGCTGGCCAAGGACCTCCGCTACGCCGACGTCACCGCGCTCTACGCGGCGGTGGGGGAGAACCAGCTGTCGGCGGCGTCGGTCGTCGAGAAGCTGATGATCGCCCTGGGGGGCACCGAGGGCGCCGTCGAGGACATCGCCGAGACGGCGATCCCGACCCGCCGGGCCGCCACCCGCCGCTCGGCGGGGGGAGACCCCGGTGTGCTGGTGCGGGGCATGTCCGACGTCTGGGCCAAGCTCGCCAAGTGCTGCACGCCGGTTCCCGGCGACGAGATCCTGGGCTTCGTCACCCGCGGCGGCGGCGTGAGCGTGCACCGCACCGACTGCACGAACGCGGCCGACCTGCAGAGCAAGCCCGAACGGCTGGTCGAGGTCGAGTGGGCGAGCGCGCCGGGGGCGGTGTTCCTGGTCGCCATCCAGGTGGAGGCCCTCGACCGGCACCGGCTGCTCTCCGACGTCACCAAGGCGCTGGCCGACGAGCGGGTGAACATCCTGTCGGCGTCGGTGCAGACCAGCCGCGACCGGGTCGCGGTCAGCCGGTTCACCTTCGAGCTGGCCGACCCGGCGCACCTGGGTGCCGTGCTGCAGACCGTGCGCAACGTCGACGGGGTCTTCGACGTGGAGCGCGTCACCGCCTGACGACAGCCTCGGGAGCATCGCAGCGAGGAACGAGCGAGGAGC
>Ga0308173_10002119_pt1 | contig 10450 bp, 5 predicted proteins | sample PhyPR1_FD_203716 | JGI IMG/M metagenome (GOLD analysis project Ga0308173, IMG submission 203716) | Soil microbial communities from UC Gill Tract Community Farm, Albany, California, United States - DLSLS.P.R1 | ecosystem: Environmental > Terrestrial > Soil > Agricultural land | place: USA... | reverse complement strand
GTCGTCCCGCCGGTGCCGCTCGACTGGTGCGGCGCCCAGACCCAGGCGACCCTGGGCTTCGTGCTGATGGACGCGCTCGACGCCGAGCTGGCCCGAGCGGGCTGGCAGCGGCGTACCGCCGCACTGGTCACCCGCACCCTCGTGGCCTCCGACGACGACGGGTTCGGCCGGCCCACCAAGCCGATCGGCCGGTACCTGCCGGCCGAGGACGCCAAGGTGCTCGTCGAGCACGGCGAGACCTGGGAGGACCGCGGCGAGAAGGGCTGGCGGCGCGTGGTCGCCTCGCCGGAGCCGCTGCGGATCGTCGACGCCCCGGCCGTCCAGGCCCTCGTCGACGCCGGGTTCCTCGTCGTCGCGAACGGGGGCGGCGGGATCCCGGTCGTCCAGGACCCCGACGGCACCCTCCGCGGGGTCGAGGCCGTGATCGACAAGGACCTCGGCGCGGCGCTGCTGGCCGCCGCGGTCGGCGCCGACGTGCTGGTCATCGGCACCGACGTGCCGCACGCCGTGCTGCGCTACGGCACCCCCGAGGCCGAGGACATCGAGATGGTGACGGTGACCCGGCTGCGCGCCCACGCCGCCGCCGGCCACTTCGCCCGTGGCTCGATGGGTCCCAAGGTGGAGGCCGCGTGCCGGTTCGTCGAGCGCGGCGGGCGGCGCGCCGTCATCACCGACCTCGCCCACCTCACCGACGCCGTCGCCGAGGACGCCGCACGCGCGGCCGGCACCGTCGTCGTGCCGGACTGACCCCGGCCGCCTCGGCCCACCCCTCCCCGAGAACCCCACACCGAAAGGCCGCACATGCCCGACGCCATCGAAGTACGCAAGGTCCCGATCCACTCCGTCGCCGACGCCGGCGAGCTCGCGAAGCTGATCGACGACGGGGTCATGCGGGCCGACCGCGTCGTCGCGATCATCGGCAAGACCGAGGGCAACGGCGGCGTGAACGACTACACGCGGATCATCGCCGACCGGGCGTTCCGCGAGGTGCTGGTCGAGAAGGGTGCCCCGGCCGAGCAGGTCAAGCAGGTCCCGATCGTGTGGTCGGGCGGCACCGACGGCGTGATCAGCCCGCACGCGACGATCTTCGCGACCGTCCCGCCCGAGGAGCTCACCGGTGACCTGGCGCCGGGCGACGAGCCGCGGCTGACCGTGGGTTTCGCGATGAGCGAGCGGCTGCTGCCCGAGGACATCGGCCGGACGGCGATGGTCACCAAGGTGGCGGAGGCGGTGAAGGAGGCCATGTCGCGGGCCGGCATCGCGGACCCCGCCGACGTGCACTACGTGCAGACCAAGACCCCGCTGCTGACCATCTCCACGATCCGGGACGCCAAGTCCCGGGGCAAGACCGTGTGGACCGAGCACACCCACGAGTCGATGGACCTCTCCAACGGCTGCACCGCGCTCGGCATCGCGGTCGCCCTCGGCGAGATCGAGATGCCCTCGGACGAGGACGTCATGCACGACCGGTCGCTGTTCAGCTCCGTCGCGTCGTGCTCCTCGGGCGTCGAGCTCGACCGGGCCCAGGTCGTCGTGGTCGGCAACGCGCCGGGCGTGGGCGGCCGCTACCGGATCGGCCACTCGGTGATGAAGGACGCCCTCGACCAGGACGGGATCTGGGAGGCGATCCGCGGCGCCGGCCTCGACCTGCCCGAGCGGCCCCACCACACCGACCTCGACGGCCGGCTGGTGAACGTGTTCCTCAAGTGCGAGGCGTCCCAGGACGGCGAGGTCCGTGGCCGCCGCAACGCGATGCTCGACGACTCCGACGTGCACTGGCACCGCCAGATCAAGGCGTGCGTCGGCGGCGTCACCGCCGCGGTCACCGGCGACCCGGCGGTCTTCGTCTCCGTCTCCGCCGCCCACCAGGGCCCCGATGGCGGCGGTCCGGTCGCCGCGATCGTCGACCTGGGCTGAGCGGGCGCGGCGGTCGCCTACGACTCCAGCCACTCCCGGATCGCCGCGCCGTGCTGGTCCAGCGTCGGCGGTGCCTCGTGCGTCGGGCGCCCGCCGGAGAACGGGTTGTCGTCGAACCGCACCGCCGAACCCGGGAGCCGCACCGTCCCCTGGGTGGCGTGCTGCACCGACAGCAGCAGCCCCTGGGAGAGCGTCTGCTCCCAGCCGTAGACGTCGTCCATCGACCGCACCTTCCCCGACGGGACGCCGGCGTCGGCCAGCAGCGCCAGCCAGTGCTCGGCCGGCCGGTCGGCGAACAACTCCTCGATGCGGGCCACGAGCCGGTCGCGGTTCGCGACGCGGAGCGGGTTCGTGGCGAGCTCCGGCTCGGCCGGGTCCCAGCCGAGCGCGCCGCAGAGGGCCCGCCAGAGGCCCTCGGAGCCGCAGGCGATCTGCACCGGTGCGGTGGCCGTGGCGAACATGCCGTAGGGCGCGATCGACGGGTGGTGGTCGCCCGCCAGCCCCGGCACCTCGCCCGCGACCGTCCACCGGGTGCCCTGGAACGCGTGCACGCCGATCATCCCGGCGAGCAGCGAGGTCCGCACGACGCGGCCCCGGCCGGTCCGCGCGCGCTCGTGCAGCGCGGCGAGCACGCCGAACGCGCCGTTCATGCCGGCGATCAGGTCCGCGATCGGGACGCCGGCCTTGGTCGGCTGCGCGGTGCCGGTGATCGACATCAGCCCGCCCTCGCCCTGCGCGATCTGGTCGTAGCCGGCCCGCTTCGCCTCCGGCCCGTCGTGGCCGAACCCGGTGATGGACAGGACCACCAGCCGCGGGTTGAGGTCGTGCAGCCGCTCGACCGGGAAGCCGAGCCGGTCGAGCACGCCGACCCGGTAGTTCTCCATCAGCACGTCGGCCCGCTCCACCAGCCGCGCGAGCACGTCGCGGTCGGCCTCGAGCTTGAGGTCGAGGACGAGCGACTCCTTGTTGCGGTTGGCCGACAGGAAGTACGTCGACTCCCGCTCGTCGTCCTCCCCGATGAACGGCGGCCCCCACGACCGGGTGTCGTCGCCGGCGGGCGGCTCCACCTTGATCACCCGCGCCCCCATGTCGCCGAGCATCATCGCGGCGTGCGGACCGGCGAGGGCGCGGGTCAGGTCGACGACGAGGACGTCGGCGAGCGGGCCGCGGTCGGGCGCGGGCTCGGACGAGGGGTCGGACACGGGCTCGGGCTCAGGCGCGGGCTCGGACATGGGCTCGGACGCGGGGTCGGCTGCCATGCCCGGCAGGCTACTGAGCGCCGCCGCCCGGGCCTACGGCCAGAGGTGACAACGCGGGCCGGCCGGGACGGGTCAGGACTGCCACATCCACTCCATCTCGGTGACCGTCCGCTCGCGGGCCGTCGGGCCGGCGAGCAGCTGGACGGCGTGCAGCGCGAGGTCGATGCCGGCCGAGACGCCCGCGGAGGTGAGGATCGTCCCGGCGCTGCGCACGAAGCGCTGCCCCCGGACGACCTGCGTGGTCGGCGAGAGCGCCGCGAGCTCGTCGTACGCGTCGTGGTGGGTCGTCGCCGGCCGGCCCGCGAGGAGCCCGGCCGCCGCGAGCACCAGCGAGCCGGTGCAGACCGACAGGAGCAGCTCGACCTCGCCGGCGCGCTCGCGGACCCACGAGAGCAGGCGCTGGTCGGCCACGAGCCGGCGGGTGCCCGCGCCGCCGGGCACGACGAGGAGGTCGGTCGGCGGCGCGTCGTCGAGGGAGTACGCCGGCACGACGCTGAACCCACCGCGCCCGACGGCGGGCGCGCCGGTGAGCCCCACCGCGAGCACCGAGAACGGAGGCCCGTCGCCGACGTCACCGAGCTCCCCGGCGACGTTGAACACCTCGTAGGGGCCCGCGAAGTCGAGCACCTCCATGTCGTCGAAGGCCAGGATCGCCACGGTGCGCGTGCTCACGCCCGACATTCTCGGGCATTGCCGGCCGTTGTCGGTGGCGGATGATCGAATGGCGGCATGACGGCGACCGCGACGACGAGGGTGACGGGGGAGACCCGCTACCGGCTGGTGCGCCCCGACGTCGCCGTCGCCGTGCCCGCGCTCGACGAGCACCAGCAGCGCGTGGTCGACCACCCCGGCGGTCCGCTGCTCGTGCTCGCCGGCCCCGGCACCGGCAAGACCACGACGCTGGTCGAGGCGATCGTCGACCGGATCGAGCGGCGCGGCGCCCGCCCCGACGCGGTGCTGGCGCTGACGTTCTCCCGGAAGGCGGCCGAGCAGCTGCGCGACCGGGTCACCGCGCGGCTGGGGCGCACGACCACGACCCCGCTGAGCTCGACCTTCCACTCCTTCGCCTACGGCCTGGTGCGGCGGTTCTCGCCGGCCGAGCTCTACGAGGCCCCGCTGCGGCTGCTGTCCGCGCCCGAGCAGGACGTGGTGCTCCGCGAGCTGCTCACCGACCACCCCGAGTCGGTGACCTGGCCCGAGGGCCTGGCCCGCGCGCTCGGCACCCGCGGGTTCGCCCGGGAGGTCCACGCGGTCCTGTCCCGGGCCCGCGAGAAGGGCCTCGACGGTGAGGCGCTGCGAGCGCTGGGGGAGGCGGAGGGCGTCCCGGCGTACGTCGCCGCGGGGCTGTTCCTCGACCAGTACCTCACCAACCTCGACTCCCAGGGCGCGATCGACTACGCCGACCTGATCCGCCGGGCCACCATCGAGGCCGAGGCCCATCGCGAGGAGCTGCGGGCCCAGCTCGACTGCGTGTTCGTGGACGAGTACCAGGACACCGACCCGGGCCAGGTCGCCCTGCTCCGCGCGCTGGCCGGCGACGGCCGCGACCTGGTCGTGGTCGGCGACCCGCACCAGTCGATCTACGGCTTCCGCGGCGCGGAGGTGCGCGGCATCCTGGAGTTCCCGACGGCGTTCCCCCGACGCGACGGCTCGCCGGCCGACGTCGTCGCGCTGCGCACGACCCGGCGGTTCGGTCCCCGGCTCCTGGTCGCCTCCCAGCGCGTGGCGGGCCGGCTCGGGCTTCCCGGGAGCATCCCCGAGGAGGCCCGGGAGGCGTTCCTCGCCCCGCGCGCCGAGGGGTCCCACGGCGACGGCCGCGTGCTGGTCCGCACCTTCGACACCGAGCGCGCGGAGGCCGAGCACCTCGCCGACCTGCTGCGCCGCGCCCACCTCGAGGACGGCATCGCCTGGCACGACATGGCGGTCCTGGTCCGCTCCGGGCGGGGCTCGATCCCGCCGCTGCGGCGGGCGCTGGGGGCGGCCGGGGTCCCGGTGGAGGTCGCGAGCGACGAGCTGCCGCTGGTCCGCGACCCCGCGGTGCTGCCGCTCCTCGACGCGCTGCGCGCCGTCCTGACCCTGCGCCACGACGATCCCGCCCACGTCGACCACCTCGACCCGGCGCGCGCCGAGGCGCTGCTGACCGGCCCGTTGGGCGGCCTGGACGCCGGCGACGTACGCCGTCTCGGGCGGCGCCTGCGCGCCCGGGAGAAGGAGCGGTCCCAGGCCGAGGGTCGCCCGCCGCGGGCGTCGCGCGACCTGGTGCGGGCCGCCGTCGTCGGTCCCGCGTTGCTCGACGGGCTCGACGGCCCCGAGGTGGGCCGCGCCCGCGCCCTGGCCCGGCTGCTGGCCGACGCCGAGGCGGAGCTGGCCGACGGGGCGACCGCCGAGCAGCTGCTGTGGACGCTGTGGTCGCGGACGTCGTGGCCGGCCCGGCTGCGCCGCTCGGTCGACCTCGGCGGGGCCGCGGCGCGGCGTGCCCACCGCGACCTCGACTCGGTGTGCGCGCTGTTCGAGGTGGCCGCCCGGGCCGAGGAGCGGCGCGACCACGTGGGCGTCGGGGCGTTCCTCGCCACCCTGGTGCAGCAGCAGATCCCGGCCGACACCCTCGCCGAGCGCGGCGCCCGCGGCTCCGCGGTGCGGCTGCTGACCGCCCACCGCTCCAAGGGCCTCGAGTGGCGGCTGGTCGTGGTCGCCCACGTGCAGCAGGAGGGCTGGCCGGACCTGCGCCGCCGCTCCACGCTGCTGCACGCCGACCGGATCGGCGAGCACGGCGTCGTGCCGCCGGTCAGCGCCCGCGAGCTGCTGCTCGAGGAGCGGCGGCTGTTCTACGTCGCCTGCACGCGCGCCCGCCAGAAGCTCGTCGTCACCGCGGTGTGCTCGCCCGAGGACGAGGGCGAGCAGCCGTCGCGGTTCCTGGCCGAGCTGGGGGTGAACGTCGAGCACGTCGTCGGCCGGCCGTCCCGCCCGCTGTCCCTGCCCGGACTGGTGGCCGAGCTGCGCCGGACCCTCGCCGATCCCGAGAGCCCCGAGCCGCTCCGTGACGCCGCGGCCCGGCGGTTGGCCCGCCTGGCCCGCGAGTCGACGGGCCACCGGCCCCTCGTGCCGGCCGCCGACCCGTCCACCTGGTGGGGCACCCGCGCGGCGACCCGCTCGGTGGAGCCGCTGCGCGATCCGGACCGGCCGGTGCCGGTCTCCGCGAGCCTGCTCGAGGCCGTCGGCGTCTGCCCCACGCAGTGGTTCCTGACCCGGGAGGCGGGCGGCGCCAGCCGTGCGCACCAGTCGGCCAACCTCGGCGAGATGGTGCACGCGCTCGCCCAGCGGGTGGCGACCGGCGAGATCGAGGTGCCGGCCGACGGTGCCGCGACCGGCGGCCCGCCGGACGTGGAGGCGGGGGTCGACCTGCTGATGGGCCACGTCGACGCGGTGTGGGACCGCTTGGAGTTCCGCACCCCCTGGTCGCGGCAGCGCGAGCACGAGCGGGTGCGCGCCGCGCTCGGCCGGTTCCTGCTCTGGCACCTCGCCAACCCGCGGCGACTGGTCGGCACCGAGGCCGGCTTCGACACCGTCGTCGAGCTCGACGGCGGCGAGCGGGTGCAGCTCAAGGGCTACGCCGACCGGGTCGAGGTGGACGCGGACGGCCAGGTGGTGGTCGTCGACCTCAAGACCGGGCGGAACAAGCCGAGCACCAAGTCGCTCGAGGGCAACGTCCAGCTCGGCCTCTACCAGTACGCCGTCGACCACGGCGCCGTCGAGCCGCTCGCGCCGGGCGCCTCCGCCGGGGGAGCCGAGCTCGTGCAGCTCGGCCTGAGCGACGGCGGCGAGACCGCGACCGTCCAGGCGCAGGGCGTGCAGCCGGAGGACGGCCGGGCGCGCACCGACCTGCGGGCCGGCCTGAGCCGCGCCGCGGAGCTGCTGCGCACCGAGTCGTTCCCGGCGGTGGCCGGGCAGCACTGCCGCGACTGCCGGTTCGTCCCGATCTGCCCGGCCCGGAGCGCGGGGGCGGTGACCCGGGGATGACGTCGGTCCTGGACGACCCGCGGGAGCGCGCCGCCGGCCTGCCGCTGCGGTCCCCGGAGGAGCTCGCGCGGGCCATGGGCACCGCCTACGCGCCGAGCGCCCAGCAGTGGGCCGCGATCTCGGCGCCGCTCGCGCCGGCGGTGGTGGTCGCGGGCGCCGGGTCCGGCAAGACCACGCTGATGGCCGCCCGCGTCGTCTACCTGGTGCTGACCGGCCAGGTGCGGCCCGACCAGGTGCTCGGCCTCACCTTCACCACCAAGGCGGCCAGCGAGCTGCGGCAGCGCATCCGCGGGGCGCTCGAAGCGGCCGGGGCGCTGGAGGAGCCGGAGGAGGGCGGCGACGTCCTGGAGCCGACGGTGCTGACCTACAACGCCTACGCCGCCAGCCTGCTCACCGACCACGGCCTGCGGATCGGGCACGAGCCCGACACCCGCGTGATCACCGACGCCGCCCGCTACCAGCTCGGCGCCCGGGTGGTGGACCGTCACACCGGCGAGGTCCGCCACCTCTCCGACCACCCCGAGACCGTGATCCAGAACCTCCTCGCGCTCGACGGGGCGATGAGCGAGCACCTCGTGGGACCCGGCGACGTGCGGCGGTTCGACGCCGACGCGCGCGCCGCCTTCCAGCGCGCCTGCGACGAGGAGACGGCCGGCAAGCACCGCAGCACCTACCTGCAGGCGATCGACAAGGCGATCTCGGCCATCGACCGGCGCACCGAGCTGCTGACGCTCGTCGACGGCTACCGCCGGCTCAAGGCCGACCTGGGCCTCATGGACTTCTCCGACCAGATCGAGCTGGGTGCCCGGCTGGCGGCCGAGCAGCCCGACGTCGGCGACGCGGAGCGCTCGAAGTTCGCCGTCGTGCTGCTCGACGAGTACCAGGACACCTCCGTCGCCCAGGCCGTGATGCTGTCGCGGCTGTTCGGCCGCGGCCACGCCGTGACCGCGGTCGGCGACCCCAACCAGGCGATCTACGGGTGGCGCGGCGCGTCGGTCTCCAACATCCTCGGGTTCGGCGAGACGTTCCCGGCGCGCGACGGCTCCGCGGTCCCGACGTACCCCCTGACGGTCAACCGGCGGTCCGGCGCCCGCATCCTCGAGGTGGCCAACCGGCTGGCCGAGCCGCTCCACGACAAGTTCGACCAGGTCGAGCCGCTGGTCCCCGACCCGGGGAAGGGTGCCGGCGAGGTCGGCGTCCGGGTGTTCGAGACCGAGGCCGACGAGCTGGCCTGGCTGGCCGAGCAGGTGACGGCCGTGCACGCCGGCGGGCTGCCGCACGGCTGGGCCGACATCGGCGTGCTGACCCGCGACAACGCGCACGCGGAGCAGGTCTACGATGCGCTGACCTCGGCCGGCGTCCCCGTCGAGATCGTCGGCCTCTCGGGGCTGCTGCGGCTGCCCGAGGTGGCCGAGGTGGTGGCGACGCTCACGCTGCTCCACGACGTCACCGCCAACGAGGCGCTGCTGACCCTGCTCACCGGCCCGCGGTGGGCGATCGGCCCGCGCGACCTGCGCCTGCTCGGGCAGCGCGCCGGCGAGATCGCCGGGCGCCGCGGCCGCGGCCGGACGCCGGCGTCGGTCACCGAGCACCTCCAGGAGATCGCCGACGGCATCGACCCCGCCGAGGTGCCGTCACTCGACGACGCGCTGGCCGAGCCGGGGGAGCTGCCCTACGCCGCGGAGGCGCTCGAGCGGTTCGCGCTGCTCTCCGCCGAGCTGCGCCAGCTCCGGGCGTACGTCGGGGAGCCGCTGCTCGACCTGGTCCGCCGGATCATCGACACGACCGGCGCCGACGTCGAGCTCGCCTCGGCGGTCAGCCCCGCGGCCGCCTCCCGGCGCGAGAACCTCGACCTGTTCGTGAAGGCCGTCGCCGACTTCCAGGCGGTCGACGGCGACGTCACCCTCCCGGCGCTGCTGGCCTACCTGACGGCCGAGGACGACCAGGGCAACGGCCTCGACGTCGCGACCCCGAGCGAGGCCGACTCGGTCAAGCTGCTCACCGTCCACCGCTCCAAGGGCCTGGAGTGGGAGGCGGTCTTCCTGGTCGGGGTCTGCGACACCCGGTTCCCGACCAACCGCTCCCGCACGCTGTGGACCTCGTCGCCGGCGGTGCTCCCCGCGCCGCTGCGCGGCGACGCCCACGACCTGCCCCAGCTGGAGGGCCACGACAAGGCGGCGCTCGACGCCTACCGCGCGGCCACCCGCGCCCACGACGCCGAGGAGGAGCTGCGGCTCGGCTACGTCGCGTTCACCCGGGCCGCGCGGGTGCTGTGGGTGACGTCCTACTGCTGGTCGCCCCGCGCCACCCCGTTCGGCCCGTCGGCCTACCAGCGGGTCGTCCGCGACCAGCTGCAGGAGTGGGGCGAGCCGGTCGCGGCATGGCGCGAGAAGCCGGCGAAGGACGACCCGCACCCCTACGCCGGCGTCGACCCGTCGGTGCCCTGGCCGACCACCGGCACCGGCCGCGAGGCGGAGCTGCGGCTCGAGGCGGCGCGACGGGTCGCCGCGGCTGACCCGGACGCCCCGGACGGTGGGCTCGACATGATCGAGGCCGCGCGGGTCGCGGAGTGGGACGCCGAGCTGGACCGCCTGCTCGCCGAGGCCCGCGCCGAGCGCAGCCCGTCGGCGGCGGTCGAGCTGCCCTCGAGCCTCTCGGTGACGGCGCTCGCCCGGCTGCGCGAGGACCCGGAGGGGTTCGCGCGCGAGCTGGCGCGGCCGATGCCGCGCCCGCCGTCGTCAGCCGCCCGGTTCGGCACCCGCTTCCACGCCTGGGTCGAGGCGCGGTTCGGCCAGCAGGACCTGTTCGACTACGGCGACCTGCCGGGCCGAGCGGACGCCGGGATCGACGACGACACCGACCTCGCCGAGCTGATCGAGACCTTCGAGGCGGGGCCGTTCGCCTCCCGGACGCCGTTCCAGGTCGAGGCGCCGTTCGCGCTGGTGCTCGACGGGCAGGTCGTCCGCGGCCGGATCGACGCCGTCTACACCGAGACCGCTCCCGACGGAGAGCCCGGCTTCCTGGTCGTCGACTGGAAGACCGGCCGCTCCGGCGGCGCCGACCCGCTCCAGCTCGCGCTCTACCGCCTCGCCTGGGCCGAGCTCCACGACCTTCCCCTCGACCGGGTCCGCGCCGCGTTCTACTACGTCCGCACCGGCGAGGTCGCCGAGCCTCCGGACCTGCCCGCCCGGGCCGCCCTCGAGGCGTTCCTCCGCCCCTGACCGGCCGCCCCTGGCGGTCGCCACGGGGCGCCGGGG
>Ga0308173_10002116_pt1 | contig 10456 bp, 10 predicted proteins | sample PhyPR1_FD_203716 | JGI IMG/M metagenome (GOLD analysis project Ga0308173, IMG submission 203716) | Soil microbial communities from UC Gill Tract Community Farm, Albany, California, United States - DLSLS.P.R1 | ecosystem: Environmental > Terrestrial > Soil > Agricultural land | place: USA... | reverse complement strand
CATCTGACGATGTCCGGGGTGCCCACGCCGATCCTGGTCACCGGCTACTACCCGAAGATCCCGGCGGACGGCGACCCGGCCCAGCCGGTGACCGGCACGACGCCGTATTACCACGACATCACCATCACGAAGGTCACCGCGACCGGAGCCACCTCGGCCGGCGAGATCGTCGGAGTCCCCGAGAAGCCCGTCACCGGGCTGACCCTGTCGCACGTCACCATCGCCGCCAAGACCGGAGTGATCGTCCGCAACGCCACGGTCAGCGCGGTCTCGACCACGATCACACCGAGCTCGGGCCCGGCGTACATCCTGCAGAGCAAGGCGACGGTGACGCAGTCATGAGGATTCTCGCCACCCTCGCCGCAGCCGGGCTCATGGCGGGTCTCATGGCCGCGCCCGCCCACGCCGCCACCCCACCGGCCGGTGGCACCTACACCCTCCGGGTCGCCGCCAGCGGGAAGTGCATCGACGTGACCGGAGGCGGCAAGTCCAGCGGCACGCTGCTCGAGCAGTGGGGCTGCTCCGCCGCGACCGGCCAGCAGTGGGCGTTCAACCGGCAGTACACCGTCGCGGCTGACGGCACCGGCGACTACACGACCGTGCAGGCCGCCATCGACGCCGTACCGGCGAGCAACCCGAGCCGGGTGGTCATCACCATCAAGCCGGGCACCTACCGGGAGTCGACGCTGAGCGCCACCGTCGCCACGGGCCAGCCGTGGACCGACATGTCCGGCAACACCTGGCAGGCCGCCCGCTTCTCGGAGTACCTCGACACCGGCGCGGGCGCGGGCGTCAACTCCAACCGCCCGCAGCTCACCGCCGCGCAGGCCGCCTCCTCCACCCCGCAGACCTACCTGGCGGGCACGGACGGCTGGAATCCCACCTAGTGCGCTTCGCGGAGGTGCCGGTGCGCCTCCGCGGGGTATCTCGGCGGGTGCGCGGGGATCAGCTCGGTGAGCGCGAAGCCGCACTTCTCCGCCACCCGGCATGAGGCGGGGTTGTCGACGGCGTGCAGCAGCTCGATCCGGGTCAGCGGCATGATCCGCTGATCTCGCAGGGCCCAGCGCGCCACGACCTCCAGCGAGCGGGACGCGACTCCCCGGCCGCGGACCTCGGCCAAGGTCCAGTAACCGACCTCGGCCGAGTCCGCGGCCTTGCGCTTGACCACGATGTGCCCGGCGAGCCGTTCGGAGTCCGGTCCGCACTCGACGATGGCGAAGGCCAGCCGGGTGCCGTTGGCCCATCCCTCCTCCTGGTCCTGGATCCAGCGGCGGGCGTGATCCTCGCTGGTCACTCGGCTCGCCAGGAAGCGGCGCATCAGCGGATCGCGGTGCGCCAGCGCCAGATCCCGCGCGTCATCGCCCGCCCAGGGCCGGAGCCGGAGCGGCGGAGCGGTGTCGGATGCCACCACGGACAGGACGACGGTCACACTTCTCCCTGCGACGTGGCGAAGCGCAGCACCGTCTGCGAGAGGTACTCGTCGGCGGGACGCAGGACCGTGGCCGGGAAGTCCGGCCGGTTGGGGGAGTCGGGGAAGTGCTGGGTCTCCAGGCAGAATCCGGCTCCCGCGCCGTAGGCCCGGCCGCTCGTACCGGGAATGGTGCCGTCCAGGAAGTTGCCGGTGTAGAACTGCACGCCCGGCTCGGTGGTGAGCAGTTCGAGGACCCGTCCGGACGCCGGATCCTCGACCCGGGCCGCGAAGGCCGGCTCCGGGCGTGGCGCGTCGGCCAGCACGAAGGTGTGGTCGAAGCCGGCCCCGATCTCCAGTTGCGGATGCGGCTCGGCCAGGCGGTCGCCGATGCGCCGCGGGGCCCTGAAGTCGAAGGGCGTCCCGGCGACCGGCGCCGGCGCCGAGGGCAGCGGGATCTGCGTCGCGTCGACCGGCAGGTAGCGATCGGCGGCCAGGGTCGCGATGTGGCCGTGAACGTCGCCCCGGCCCTCGCCCGCGAGGTTGAAGTACGAGTGGTTGGTCAGGTTGACCACGGTCGGCCGGTCCGTCGTCGCCCGGTAGCCGATCTCCAGGGAGTCGTCGGTGAGGCGGTAGGTGACGGTCGCGTGCAGCGTGCCCGGGTAGCCCGCCTCGCCGTCGGCGCTGACGTACGAGAGCGCCAGCGTGTGCTCGTCCAGCGCGACGGCGTCCCAGACCTGCTTGTCGAAGCCGTCCGGTCCGCCGTGCAGACTGTTGGTCCCGTTGTTGCGGGGCAGCTCGTAGGCCGTGCCGTCGAGCTCGAAGCGGCCATCGGCGATCCGGTTGCCGTAGCGTCCGACGACCGCGCCGAAGAAGCGGCTCTTCGTCTCGTAGTCGGGCAGGTTCGCACAGCCCAGCGCGATGTTGCCGAGCTCGCCGTTCCGGTCCGGGATCTCGATCGTCTGCAGCACGCAGCCGTACGTCAGGATCCGGACCCGCAGGGCGCCGCGCTCCAGCGTGTACCGTTCCACGGCCGTGCCGTCGGACAGCGTGCCGAACTCTTCCTTGATCATGAGACCTCGTGTCGGATGGGCGCCGCGGTGGATTCGCGGACGATCAGGTTGGTGGGCAGGGTGGTCAGCGCGGGCGGGCCCTGGACGGCGTTTCCGGCCATCTGCAGGAGCATGTCGACGGCGGTGCGCCCGGCCGCGACCGTCGGCATCGCCACCGTGGTGAGCCGGGGTCTGGTCAGCCTGGCCTCGGTGATGTCGTCGACGCCGATCACACTGAGGTCGCCGGGCACCGAGGCGCCCAGCTGGTCGAGGCCCTCGATGAGCCCGATGGCGACCAGGTCGTTGTAGCAGAGTACGGCGGTGGCGGTCGTGCGCAGCACCTCGGGGGCGGCCCGCTGGCCGCCGAGTTCGGTCGGCGAGTTGGGCCCGACGACGGCCAGCTCCGCGCCGGCGGCGATGGTCGCGTCGCGGGCCGCCTCGCGGATCTGCTTGCTGTTCCAGGAGCCCTCCGGGCCCAGGACGAGCGCGAGCTTGCGGTGGCCCAGCCCGACGAGGTGCTCGATGGCCAGCCGGGCGCCCTGCGCGACGTCCATCAGCACGGCGGGCAGCCCGCGGATCCGGCGGTTCACCACGACCAGCGGCAAGTCGTGCCGGAACCGGTCAAGGACCCTGTTGGACAGCCGGGGGCCGCACAGCAGGACCCCGTCCACCTGTTTGGCGAAGGTCTGGATGAGCTCTTCCTCGACCCGGGGATCTTCGTCGGTGTCGGCGACGAAGACGTGATAGTCGCGCTCCCTGGCCTGGGCCTGCGCCGCCTTGATCAGCCGTGGAAAGAACGGGTTGGCGATGTCAGGGCAGATCAGGCCCAGATTGTGGGTCCGGCCGGTGGTCAGGGCCTGGGCCGCGCGGTTGGGCAGGTAGCCGAGCTCCTCCGCCACGGCCAGCACCCGGGTGCGCGTCTCCGGGTTGACCAGGTGGGGGGCGGAGAATGTGCGGGACACCGTGGACACATGCACACCGCTGGCCCGCGCCACATCCCGGATCGTTACTGCCACGGCTCCCCTCTCAGGTGACTGGCGCCTCATTAATGCAAGCGGTTGCAGGTCCAGTCAACTACTAGAGGCAACCGATTGTCGAATCTCGCGGACGGCCTCGCGTCCGCCGGACCTCCGGCACCACGCGATGAGCACGGAATTCCCGGCAAACTCCTGTAACCCCCTTGACGTATCGCTCAGATGTCGTGATTGTTTCCTGCAACCGGTTGCCGCCTGCAACCGGTTGCAAGCGGTGAACGGAGACTCTGGAGGTGCGAACGTGGCGATAGCCGAGGCGACTGCCGGCCGGCAACGCCGGCGCAGGTCCCGAGGACGCCGCACGCCCTATCTGCTGATCTCGCCGGCCGTGTTGCTCATGGTCGCGTTCCTGGTCTATCCGATGGGCAGCGTCCTCTACTACAGCCTGCAGAACTACAACGTCACCAAGCCGTGGGACAACGGCTTCGCCGGTCTGGGCAACTTCCGGCAGATGTTCCACGACCACCTGTTCTGGAGCAGCCTCGGGTTCAGCGGCAAGTGGGTCGCGGCCAACATCGTGCTCCAGTTCCTCCTCGGCCTCGGCCTCGCGCTGCTGGTCAACGAAACTTTCATCGGACGGGCCTTCGCCCGGGCGCTGGTGTTCTCGCCCTGGGCGGTGTCCGGCGTGCTGACCACCAGCATCTGGGTGCTGCTCTACAACCCGACCACCGGCATCACCCGCTACTTCGCGGACATGGGCATCGGGCAGCACGGCTCGTCGCTGCTGGCCGACCCGCACTCGGTGTTCGGCGCCGCGGTGCTCACCGAGGTCTGGCGCGGGGTCCCGTTCTTCGCGATCCTCATCCTGGCCGACCTGCAGAGCATCCCCAAGGACCTCTACGAGGCGGCCTCGGTGGACGGCGCGACCCGGATGAGCCGCTTCTGGCACATCACGCTGCCGCATCTGAAGGACGCGATCATCCTGTCCACGCTGCTGCGCGCGGTGTGGGAGTTCAACAACGTCGACCTGCTCTACACGCTGACCGGCGGCGGACCGGCCAACCAGACCACCACGCTGCCGCTGTACGTCGCGCAGAAGGCCACGATCGCCCACGAGTTCGGATACGGCTCGGCGCTGACCATGGCCGCGTTCTGCATCCTGCTCTTCTGCTCCATCCTCTACCTGCGGCTGAGCAAGTTCGGGAGCCGAGACTCATGACCCCCCACCCGCCTCCCCCGGCCCGCCTCAAAGAGGCCGTGCCGGTCGAAGAAGCCGCCGCGACCCCGCCGGCCCACCAGCCCCGCACGCGCCGCCGTCCGGACCGCGGTCCGCGCAGGTGGGAGATCTACGGACCGCTCGCGCTGTACCTGCTGTTCACGCTGATCCCGTTCTACTGGATGCTGCTGTACGCCTTCCGGCCGTCCACCGCCAAGGGCCTGATGCCCTGGCCGCTGACGCTGCAGCACCTGGACGACGTGTGGAACGGGCAGGGCTTCGGGACCTACTTCCTGAACAGCGTCAAGGTCGGCGTCACCTCGATGCTGTTCACCACCGTCGTCGCGGTGCTGGGCGGCTACGCACTGGCCCGGTACGAGTTCCGCGGCAAGCGGGTGTTCATGGTCTCGCTCCTGTGCACCCAGTTCATCCCCGGCGCGATGATGCTGATCCCGCTGTTCGAGATCTTCAAGCACCTGAGCCTGGTCAACAGCCTCTGGAGCGTGATCATCGCCGAGAGCGTCTTCCAGCTCCCGCTCGCGCTCATCCTGATCAGCGGCTTCGTGCGGAACGTGCCGGTGACGCTGGAGGAGGCGGCCTGGGTGGACGGCTGCACCCGGCTGCGCGGCTTCCTGGTCACGGTGCTGCCGCTGCTGCGGCCCGGCCTCATCGCGGTCGGCTCGTTCGCCTTCATCGGTGCGTGGAACCACTTCCTGTTCGCGCTGATGTTCCTCAGCGAGCAGGACAAGTACACGGTTCCGGTCGGCCTCAGCTACCAGATCGGCGACTCCGGCGGAGTCGACGTCGGTGCGCTGGCCGCCGGCGGCGTCGTGGCCGCAGTACCGGTGATCTTCGTCTTCGCACTCATCCAGCGCTACATCGTCAAGGGCCTGAGCGCAGGGGCCGTCAAAGGGTGACCTCCGAAGGGTTGAACCCGCCGGAAAGGCATGTATGAGCAACGCAGTGGACAACCCCCTCAATCCGGGTGCCCGGATCCTGGTCACCGGCAACGCGGGGCGGCTCGGCCGCAGTGTGGTCACCGCCCTCGCGGACGCCGGGCACGAGGTGATCGGGATCGACATGGCCCCGGGCCAGTCGGACGGCCTCGCGGCGGAGATCCCCGCAGACCTCACCGACACCGGCGAGGCGTACGAGGTGATGAGCCGTTTCCGCCCGCAGGCCGTCATCCATCTGGCGGCCATCGCGACCCCGTTCAGCCGGACCGACGCCTTCATCTACCGGACCAACACCCAGCTGGCCTTCAACGTGTGCCAGTCGGCGGTGCAGGCCGGCGCCGAGCGGGTCGTCGTGGCCGGCAGCCCGACCGTCATCGGCTACGGCGCCCCGCACGGGTGGGTCCCCTCGTACCTCCCGCTGGACGAGGACCACCCGCTGCTGCCCTGGAACGGCTACAACCTGTCCAAACTGGCCGCCGAGCAGACGATGAAGGCGTTCGCGACGGCCGCGGGGGACAGGACGAAGTTCGCCGCGGTACGGCCGTGCTTCGTGGTGTCCCCCGAGGAGTGGGAGGGCGCGCCGACGCAGAGCGGCCACACGATCGTCGAGCGGCTGGACCGCCCGGAGCTCGGCGTGACCTCGCTGTTCAACTACATCGACGCGCGGGACGCCGCCGACATGCTGCGGGTGCTGCTGGACGCGCTGCCCGGCCTGCCCAACGGCGAGGTGTTCTTCGCCGGGGCGAGTGATGCGCTGGCCCGGGAGCCGCTGGCCGAGCTGCTGCCCCGGCTGATGCCGGCCGCCGCCCACGTCGCGGCGGGGCTGACCGGGACCTCGCCGGCCTTCTCCAGCGCCAAGGCCGAGGCCCTGCTCGGCTGGCGGCCCAAGCGCAGCTGGCGCACCGAACTCGCGATCGAGCCCGGCGCTAGATCGTCATGAACCCAATGGAGAGCTAGATCGTCATGAACCTGCAGCTCGAAGGAGTCCTGTTCTTCCCGGTGACGCCGTTCGGCCCGGACGGCGCGCTGAACGCGGACGCGCTGGCCGAGCACATCCGTTCGGGCCTGGAGCACGGGCCGGGCGGCGTGTTCGTGGCCTGCGGCACCGGAGAGTTCCCCTCGCTGTCGGCCAACGAGCACGCCCAGGCCGTCCATGTCGCCGTCGAGGCCGTCGCGGGCACGGTGCCGGTGGTCGCCGGAGCCGGGGGGCCGCTCGGCGCGGCGCTGGACCAGGCCAGGTCCGCCGCGGTCGCCGGGGCCGACGGGCTGCTGCTCATGCCGCCATACCTCGCCCAGGGCCCCGCGGCCGGACTGCACGCGTACGTCTCGGCCGTCGCGGAGGCCGCCGCGATCCCGGTGATCCTCTACCAGCGCGGCGGCGTGGTGCTGGACCCGGCCGCCGCCGTCGAGCTGGCCCGCATCCCCGGCGTGGTCGGGCTGAAGGACGGCAACGGGGACATCGACCGGATGGCCCGCATCGTCCGGGCGATCCGCCGGGAGATCGGCGCGGATTTCACCTTCTTCAACGGGCTGCCCACCGCCGAGCTGACCCAGCCCGCCTACCGGGCGATCGGGGTGCGCCTCTACTCCTCGGCCGCGTTCTGCTTCGTGCCTGAGGTGGCCGCCGCCTACTGCAAGGCCCAGGACGCCGATCCCGAGCTGGCCGACCGGCTGCTGGCCGATTTCTACGCGCCGCTGGTCGAGCTGCGCAGCAAGGTGCCCGGCTATGCCGTGTCGCTGGTGAAGGCGGCCGTACGGCAGCGCGGCCTGGACACCGGGCCGGTCCGGCCGCCGCTGGTCGAGCCCGCGCCCGAGCATCTCGCCGAGCTCGACCGGATCATCAAGGCCGGGCTGGAGATCATCACATGAGCACCGTCGCCGAGGTGCGCAGCACGCTGCACCGGGTGCCGCTGGTGCGGCCATGGGGCCCGGACACGACGCACATCCACGTGATCGTGACCCGGCTGACCACCAGCGACGGGCGTACCGGCACCGGCTTCTCGTGGGCGCCGAACTCCGGCGGCCGGGCCGTGCACGCGCTGCTGGAGTCCGACATCCGGGACGCCGCGCTGGGCCTGCCGGTCCATCCAGCCGTCGCGTACGACCGGCTCTGGTGGCGACTGCACGAGGCCGGGCGGGGCGGGCTGACCACCATCGCGCTGGCCGCCGTGGACCTCGCGCTCTGGGATCTGCACGCGCCCGAAGGGCTGGCCCCGGCGCTGGGCCGCCGCCGGGAGACCGTCCCGGTCTACGGCAGCGGCGTCAACCGGCACTACCCGCTCGACGAGCTCGTCGCCCAGGCGGAGCGCTGGGCGGCGGCCGGGCTGCCCGCGATCAAGATCAAGGTCGGGTTGCCCGACCTGGCGGCCGACGTCGAGCGGGTCGCGGCGGTACGCGAGGCCATCGGCCCGGACATCCGGCTCATGGTGGACGCGAACCAGCTCTGGGACCTGCCCAGGGCCCTGCGCGCCATCGACGCGCTCCGCCCGTACGACCTCGACTGGGTCGAGGAGCCGCTGCCCGCCGACGACATCCAGGCCTACACCCGGCTCCGCGCGGTCGCGGGCGTGCCGATCGCGCTCGGCGAGAACACCCACACGCCCTGGCAGTTCCGCGACCTGCTGACCGCCGGGGCCTGCGACATCCTGCAGCCCAACGTGATCAGGGTCGGCGGCATCACGCCGTTCCTGCGCATCGTCGAACTGGCCCGCGCCTTCGACGTGCCCGTCTATCCGCATCTGCTGCCCGAGATCTCCGGGCAACTCGCCTGCTGCCTGCCGCTGCCGTGCATGGTCGAGGACGTCGAGGACGCGTCGTTCGCCGATCTCGGGCTGCTGGCCGGAGAGCCGCCGGTGCGGATCGAGAACGGCCTGGCCCGGGTGGGTGTGCACTCCGGGCTGGGCTTCCACTTCGACCCCGAGTTCCTGGCGAAGACCTCATGAGCTCCCGGCCGAGCTCCGAAGGGCCGAAGCGGCCGGCGAGGATCGTGCTGGCCGGGGCGCACGGCCATGGCCGCCAGCATCTGGAGAACCTCCGCCGTCTGGTCGGGGCGGGCGAGGTGGAGCTCGCCGGGGTCTGCGATCCGATCCCGCTGGACGCGCTGGCCCTCGACGGGCTGGGCACGCCGGACCAGGCCGCTGAACTGGCGACCCTCCTGGCGCGTACGCCGGCGGACGTCGTGCTGATCGTCACCCCGATCCCGACGCATGCCGATCTGACGGTGACCGCCGTTCACCAGGGCGCGCACCTGCTGCTGGAGAAGCCGCCGGCCGCGACGTACGCCGACTTCGAGCGGATGGTGCAGGCCGTCGCCGCGTCCGGAAAGCGCTGTCAGGTGGGCTTCCAGAGCCTCGGCTCGGCCGCCGTCCCGGCCATCCGGCAGTTCGTGGCCGACGGACTGATCGGCGAGGTGCGCGGCATCGGCGCGGCCGGCGCCTGGGAGCGGACCGCGGACTACTTCCGGCGGGCCTCCTGGTCGGGGCACCGGAAGGTCGGCGGCGTCGACGTGGTGGACGGGGCGCTGACCAACCCGTTCGCGCATGCGCTGGCCACCGCGCTGAGCATCGACGGCAGCGAGGGGCCCGGCGATGTCGGCGCGGTCGAGCTGGAGCTCTACCACGCGTTCCCGATCGAGAGCGACGACACCTCGTGCGTCCGGCTGCGTACCGCCAAAGGCACGGTGATCACCGTCGCGGTCAGCCTGTGCGCACCCAAGCGCAACGAGCCGTACATCATCGTGCACGGCACACAGGGCCGGATCACCTTCGTCTACACGCGGGACGAGGTACGGCTGGAGCGCGCCGGGCACACGACCACGCTGCGCTATCCGCGCACCGACCTGCTGGCGGATCTGCTGGCCAAGCGGGACACCGGCGAGGAGCTGCTGGTCCCGCTGCATCGGACCGCCGCCTTCATGCGGGTGCTCGAGGCGGTACGCACCGCGCCGGATCCGAAGAGCATCCCGGAACGGGCGCTGCAGATGGACGATGCGCACCGGGTGATCCCGGGCATCGAGGGCCTGGTCGCGGCGAGCGCCGAACGGCTCGCGCTCTACTCCGAGCTCGGCGTCCCGTGGGCGGGTGCCGCATGACCGAGCTGACCTGCGGCGGAACCGTGGTGGCCGAATACGTCACCCGGCCCTACCTGGCCGCCACCCTCTCGCCCCGCCCGTACCTCCACCCGGTCCGCACGCTGGCCGGGGTCGAGGTGACCGAGTTCAAGCCCGCCGACCACGCGCACCACCTGGGGGTCAGCGTCGCGATCCCGGACGTGGGCGGCCACAACTTCTGGGGCGGCCGTACCTACGTCGCGGGCCGCGGGCCGACCTGGCTGTCCAACCACGGGGTACAGCGGCACCTGGCCTGGACCCGGACCAAGCCCGACTCCTTCGGCGAGACGCTGAGCTGGGAGGCGCACGGCACGCCGGTGCTGCGCGAGCAGCGCGAGGTGACGGCCGCCGTCAGCGCCGAGCACTGGGCGCTCGACTTCGCCTTCACGCTGACCAACGTCGCCGCGGGGCCGCTGCGGATCGGCAGCCCGGCCACCAACGGGCGGCCCGGCGCGGGCTACGGCGGGTTCTTCTGGCGGGCGCCCGGGACCTCCCAGGACGTCCGGGTGTTCACCCCGGACGCCGAGGGCGAGGCCGCCGTGCACAACCGGCCGGCGCAGTGGCTGGCGATGTCCGGCAACCGCGACGGGCGGGACTGGACCCTGGTCTTCACCGGGCCGTCCGATCCGTGGTTCGTGCGGTCCGCCGACTACCCCGGAGTCGGCTCGTCACTGGCCGCCCGTCGTCCGCTCACCCTCGAGCCCGGCGACTCGCTGTCCCGGCGGATCACCACGGTCGTCGC
>Ga0308173_10002115_pt1 | contig 10456 bp, 7 predicted proteins | sample PhyPR1_FD_203716 | JGI IMG/M metagenome (GOLD analysis project Ga0308173, IMG submission 203716) | Soil microbial communities from UC Gill Tract Community Farm, Albany, California, United States - DLSLS.P.R1 | ecosystem: Environmental > Terrestrial > Soil > Agricultural land | place: USA... | reverse complement strand
AAAGCAGTCCGCGGTGATGTCTGCGCTCGCTGTCGCTCAGGAAGAGCACGGATGGCTCTCGCCCGAACTCATGAGGTTCGTGGCCGACTATCTGGGCATGCCGCCTGTCGCGGTGCAGGAAGTGGCCACGTTCTACACCATGTACCAACTCGAGCCGGTCGGTAAGCACAAGATCACGCTCTGCACGAACTTGCCATGCCAACTGGGCCCGGACGGCGGCTCGGATAGTGCTGCGCAGTATCTCAAGCAGAAGCTTGGCATCAATTTCGGCGAGACCACGCCCGATGGCAAGTTCACGCTGAAAGAAGGCGAATGTTTCGGCGCGTGCGGCGATGCGCCGGTCATGCTGGTGAACAATCACCGCATGTGCAGCTTCATGAGCCGCGAGAAGATCGACCAGTTGATCGAGGAACTTTCGAAATGACGTCACTCCACGATCGTCACATCAAGCCGCTGATCCTCGCCGGCCTCAACGGCGAGAACTGGCATCTCGAAGATTACGTTGCGCGCGGCGGCTACAAGCAGCTGCGCCGTATCCTCGAAGAAAAGATTCCGGCCGAGCAGGTGATTGCGGATGTCAAGGCGTCCGGGCTGCGCGGTCGTGGCGGTGCGGGCTTCCCTACCGGCCTCAAGTGGAGCTTCATGCCTCGTCAGTTTCCGGGGCAGAAGTATCTCGTCTGCAATTCGGACGAGGGCGAGCCGGGCACGTTCAAGGATCGCGATATCCTGCGCTGGAACCCGCATGCGCTGATCGAAGGCATGGCCATCGGCGCTTACGCGATGGGCATCACCGTGGGCTACAACTACATCCACGGCGAGATCTTCGAAGTCTATAAGGTGTTCGAAGCGGCGCTCGAAGAAGCCCGCGCGGCCGGTTACCTCGGCGCGAACATCCTGGGCTCCGGCTTCTCGTTCGAGCTCTACGCGCACCACGGTTATGGCGCGTATATCTGCGGCGAAGAAACGGCGCTGCTCGAATCGCTGGAAGGCAAGAAGGGCCAGCCGCGCTTCAAGCCGCCTTTCCCGGCGAGCTTCGGCGTGTACGGCAAGCCGACCACCATCAACAACACCGAGACGTTCGCCGCGGTGCCGTTTCTGCTGGAAATCGGACCGCAGAATTACCTCGAACTCGGCAAGCCGAATAACGGCGGCACGAAGATTTTTTCGGTGTCGGGCGACGTCAATCGTCCGGGCAACTACGAGATTCCGCTCGGCACACCGTTCGCCACGCTGATGGAACTTGCAGGCGGCGTGCGCGGCGAGTCGATCAAGGCGGTGATTCCGGGCGGTTCGTCCGCGCCGGTCGTGCCGGGCGACATGATGCTCGCGACCGACATGGACTACGATTCGATCGCCAAGGCAGGTTCGATGCTCGGCTCGGGCGCGGTCATCGTGATGAACGAGACGCGGTGCATGGTGCGTTCATTGCTGCGTCTGTCGTACTTCTATTACGAGGAGTCCTGCGGGCAGTGCACGCCGTGTCGTGAAGGCACCGGCTGGCTGTATCGCGTGGTGCATCGCATCGAACACGGTCTCGGCCGCAAGGAAGATCTGGATCTGCTGAATTCGGTTGCCGAAAACATCATGGGCCGCACCATTTGCGCGCTCGGCGATGCAGCGGCGATGCCGGTGCGCGGCATGCTGAAGCACTTCTGGAACGAATTCGAATATCACGTCGAGCACAAGCACTGTCTCGTCGGCGGGCACGCGCATCATGCGGCGTCCGAAGCGCTTACCGCGTAATCAGGCGCACAGTCAGTTGCGCGAAAGAGGTTGAGGACCATTCCCCATCATGGTTGAACTAGAAATTGACGGCAAGACGGTCGAGGTGCCCGAAGGCAGCATGGTGATCCAGGCTGCGCATAAGGTCGATACGTACATTCCTCACTTCTGCTATCACAAGAAGCTGTCGATCGCGGCTAACTGCCGGATGTGCCTCGTCGAAGTCGAAAAGATGCCGAAGGCCGTGCCCGCGTGCGCAACGCCCGTTTCGGCGGGCATGGTCGTGCGCACCAATTCCGACAAGGCCGTGAAGGCCCAGCAGTCGGTGATGGAATTCCTGCTGATCAACCACCCGCTCGATTGCCCGATCTGCGATCAGGGCGGCGAGTGCCAGTTGCAGGATCTGGCTGTCGGTTACGGCAAGTCGCAGTCTCGTTATAGCGAAGAAAAGCGCGTCGTGTTCCACAAGAACGTGGGCCCGCTCATCTCCATGGAGGAGATGACGCGCTGCATCCACTGCACGCGCTGCGTGCGCTTCGGGCAGGAAGTCGCCGGCGTAATGGAACTCGGCATGCTGGGGCGCGGTGAGCATTCGGAAATCACGTCGTTCGTCGGCAAGACGGTGGATTCGGAACTCTCCGGCAACATGATCGACCTGTGCCCGGTCGGCGCATTGACGAGCAAGCCGTTCCGCTACAGCGCGCGGACGTGGGAATTGTCGCGCCGCAAGTCGGTCAGCCCGCACGATTCCGTCGGCGCGAACCTCGTCGTGCAGGTGAAGAACAACCGCGTGATGCGCGTCCTGCCCATGGACAACGAAGCCATCAACGAATGCTGGATCTCGGACAAGGACCGCTTCTCCTACGAAGGCCTGAACAGCGACGAGCGTCTTACCGCGCCGATGCTGAAGCAGGGCGGTAACTGGATCGAAACAGATTGGCAGACGGCGCTGGAATACGTGGCAAAGGGCATCAAGGGCATCAAGGCAGACCATGGCGCGAACGCCATCGCCGCGCTTGGGACGCCGCACAGCACGGTCGAAGAACTGTATCTGCTCAAGCAATTCGCCGAAGGCGTCGGCACGCCGAACGTCGATTTCCGTCTGCGTCAGACTGATTTCTCAGCGCCGGTCGGCGCCGGTGCGCCGTGGCTGGGCGTGAAGATCGCGGACCTGTCGAACATCGACACGGCGTTCGTGATTGGCTCGTTCCTGCGCCGCGACCATCCGCTCTTCGCCGCGCGTCTGCGTCAGGCTGCCAAGAACGGCGCGAAACTCACGTTTCTGAACGCGAGCAACGACGACTCGCTGATCCCGACCGCGCATCGCCTGGTCGCCGCGCCTTCCGCGTGGCTCGACCAACTCGCGGGCATTGCAGCCGCGGTGGCCGAGGCGCGTGGCGCCACGCTGCCGGACGCATTCGCGGGCCGTGAAGTGTCGGCGGCGGCGAAAGACGTAGCGGCTTCGCTGTCGGCGGGCGAACAGCGCGTCGTGCTGCTTGGCAACGTTGCGGTTCAACATCCGGATTTCGCGCAGATTCAGGCGGCGGCGCAATGGATTGCCGACAACACCGGCGCGACACTCGGCTTCCTGACCGAAGGCGCGAATTCGGTCGGCGCGTATCTCGTCGATGCGCTGCCGGGCGAGGGCGGTCTCGACGCCCGCGCAGTCTTCGAACAGCCGCGCAAGGGCTACGTGCTCTTCAACGCGGAACCAGAGTTCGACGCGGCTAACCCCGCGCAAGCCGTCGCGGCGCTGAAGCAGGCGGAAATGGTCGTCGTGATGTCGCCGTTCAGGCACGGCATGGAATACGCGGACGTGCTGCTACCCATCGCGCCGTTCACGGAAACGTCGGGCACGTTCGTCAACGCGGAAGGCACGGCGCAGTCGTTCAACGGTGTCGTGCGCGCCCTGGGCGAGACGCGTCCCGGCTGGAAGGTATTGCGTGTGCTGGGCACCATGTTCGGCTTGCCGGGCTTCGAACTGGACACCGCCGAAGAAGTGCGCGTCGCCGCGCTCGGTACGGGCGAGCTTAGCTCGCGTCTATCGAACAAGACGACGGTTGCAGCGAAGCGCGCCGCAACGAGCATGGCGGCAAATGGCGGCATCGAACGTCTCGCCGATGTGCCGATCTATCACGCCGATCCCCTGGTGCGCCGCGCGCCGTCGCTGCATCTGACCGCAGCCGCGCGCGATGCGAACGTCGCCGGCCTGCCGACGACGCTCTTCGACAAGCTCGGCCTGAAGGACGGCGATGCAGTGCGCATCAGGCAAGGCAATCTGTCGGTGGTGATGCCTGCGGTCCGCGACGCGAATCTGGCGGAATCGGTGGTGCGCGTATCGGCGGCTACCGCGGCTGGCGCCGCGCTCGGCGGCCTGTTCGGTGAACTGGTAGTGGAGAGGGCGTAATGGGCTTGTTCGATACGATCAACGCAGGCGGCACGCAGATTCTGGGCGTTGCATGGCCGACCGTGTGGGCGCTCGTGCGCATCCTCGTGGTTGCGGTGGTGATCCTGCTGTGCGTCGCGTACCTGATTCTCTGGGAACGCAAGCTCATCGGCTGGATGCACGTGCGCATCGGTCCGAACCGCGTCGGCCCGGCAGGCTTGCTGCAGCCGATCGCCGACGTGCTGAAGCTGCTGCTGAAGGAAGTGATTCAGCCGACGCAGGCCAGCAAATGGATCTACGTGATCGCGCCGATCATGACCGTGGTGCCTGCGTTCGCCGTCTGGGCGGTCATTCCGTTCCAGGCGAAAGCGGTGCTCGGCAACATCAACGCGGGTCTCCTGTACGTGATGGCGATCTCGTCGATCGGCGTGTACGGCGTGATTCTCGCGGGCTGGGCGTCGAACTCGAAGTACGCGTTCCTCGGCGCCATGCGCGCAGCGGCGCAGATGGTGTCCTACGAAATCTCGATGGGCTTCGCGCTGGTCGTCGTGCTGATGGTCGCGGGCACGCTGAACATGTCGGACATCGTCACTTCACAGCAGCGCGGCATCTTCGCGGGCTTCGGCGTGAATATCCTGTCGTGGAACTGGCTGCCGCTTCTGCCGATGTTCGTCGTGTACTTCATCTCGGGCATTGCCGAAACGAACCGTCACCCGTTCGACGTGGTGGAAGGCGAATCGGAGATCGTCGCGGGTCACATGATCGATTACTCCGGCATGGCGTTCGCGCTGTTCTTCCTCGCCGAGTACATCAACATGATCGTGATCTCGGCGATCGCGACGACGCTGTTCCTCGGCGGCTGGGACGCGCCGTTTGGCTTCCTGTCGTTCATTCCCGGCGTGTTCTGGTTCGTGCTGAAGGTCTTTTTCCTGCTGTCGATCTTCATCTGGGCCCGTGCCACGTTCCCGCGCTACCGCTATGACCAGATCATGCGCCTCGGCTGGAAGGTGTTCCTGCCGGTGTCGGTGGTGTGGGTGGTCGTGGTCGGCTTCTGGATCATGTCGCCGCTCAACATCTGGAAGTAGTCGGACGAAACCAGCGACAAGAGCGGACCAAACATCATGAACGCAATTCAGAACTTCTTTAAGACCTTCTTTCTGACCGAGCTGCTGAAGGGTCTGGCGCTGACGGGCCGTTACACGTTTCAGCGCAAGATCACCGTGCAGTTCCCGGAAGAAAAGACGCCGATGTCTCCGCGTTTTCGCGGCCTGCATGCGCTGCGCCGCTACGAAAACGGCGAAGAGCGCTGCATCGCCTGCAAGCTGTGCGAAGCAGTGTGCCCGGCGCTCGCGATCACCATCGAATCGGAAACGCGCGCGGACAATACCCGCCGCACGACGCGCTACGACATCGACCTGACCAAGTGCATTTTCTGCGGCTTCTGCGAGGAAAGCTGCCCGGTCGACTCGATCGTCGAGACGCACATCCTCGAATACCACGGCGAGAAGCGCGGCGACCTGTATTTCACGAAGGACATGCTGCTTGCAGTGGGCGATCGTTACGAAACGGAAATCGCCGCATCGAAGGCGGCAGACGCTCCTTACCGTTGATGCGAACCCGGCGCCGGCGCGGGCAAACGGCATCAGGTTTGCGCCTTCCGGTGTCGGATTCGAAGCGATTTCGCTGTTGCTGTCTGGCGCGTTGCGGCGCACGCCGGGGGTGGAATGTGTCCGTCCACGGCAAGCGCCGATGAAGATCGAGTGCGCCGCGCGCCAAACACACCTTGCCTGATGATGGCCTAACGATGAACCGGTAATCATGGAATTCACAACCGTACTGTTCTATATCTTCGCGCTGCTGCTGACTCTGTCCGCGCTGAAGGTGATCACCTCGCGCAATCCGGTGTCATCCGCGCTGTTCCTCGTGCTCGCGTTCTTCAACGCGGCCGCAATCTGGATGCTCCTGCAAGCCGAATTCCTCGCGATCCTTCTGGTTCTCGTGTATGTCGGCGCCGTGATGGTGCTGTTCCTCTTCGTCGTGATGATGCTCGACATCAATATCGATGTCCTGCGGCGCGACTTCAGGCGCTTCGTTCCGCTCGCCACGATCGTCGGCGCAATTATCGTGATCGAAACGGCGCTGATTCTGTGGCACGGCTACGGCGCGACGGTCACGCCGGTGGTCGACGCGGGCACGGCAGCCGTGGGCGGTGCGGCGTTGATGCCGAACACACAGCTCATCGGCAAGGTCATCTACACCGAATACATCTTCGCGTTCGAAGTCGCCGGCCTCGTGCTGCTCGTCGCGATCATCGCCGCGATCTCGCTGACGATCCGCGACAAGAAGGACAAGAAAACGCAAACCGTCAGCAAGCAGGTCAAGGTGCGCCGCGAGGACCGCGTGCGTATCGTGAAGATGCAGACGGAAACGCAGGCCCCGGACGCCTCGACGGAGCCCGCCGTGACCGGCAACATCGGCGCCGGCGCCGTGGACAATAAAGGCTGAGCGGAAGGAGAACACAAACATGTTGAGTCTTGCCCATTACCTCGTGCTCGGCGCGATTCTGTTCGCGATCAGCATCGTCGGAATCTTCCTGAACCGCCGCAACGTCATCATCATTTTGATGGCCATCGAGCTGATGCTGCTCGCGGTGAACACCAATTTCGTCGCCTTCTCGCACTATCTGGGCGACGTCCACGGCCAGATCTTCGTGTTCTTCGTGTTGACCGTGGCCGCAGCGGAAGCCGCTATCGGTCTCGCGATTCTCGTGACCCTGTTCCGCAGCCTCGACACGATCAACGTCGAGGACCTCGACCAGCTCAAAGGTTAATTTCAGGCTAGGCTGTTATGTCCACGACACTCAATGAAAACATCCTGCTTGCGGTCCCGCTGGCGCCGCTTGCCGGCTCGCTGATTGCGGGGCTGCTCGGGAAGGCGGTAGGGCGCAAGGGTTCGCATCGCGTGACCATTCTCGGCGTCTTCATTTCGTTCATCCTCTCGGCATTCGTCTTCTACGACGTGCTGAACGGCGCCAGCTTCAATGGCACCATTTATGAATGGATGACGCTCGGCTCGCTGAAGATGGAAGTCGGCTTCCTGGTCGATTCGCTGACCGCGATGATGATGGTGATCGTCACCTTCGTCTCGCTGATGGTGCACATCTACACCATCGGCTACATGGCGGAAGAGGACGGTTATCAGCGCTTCTTCTCGTACATCTCGCTGTTCACGTTCTCGATGCTGATGCTCGTGATGAGCAACAACTTCCTCCAGCTCTTCTTCGGCTGGGAAGCGGTGGGCCTCGTTTCGTACCTGCTGATCGGCTTCTACTACACTCGCGAAAGCGCGATCTACGCGAACATGAAAGCGTTCATCGTGAACCGCGTGGGCGACTTCGGCTTTCTGCTCGGCATCGGCCTGTTGCTGGCCTTTGCGGGTTCGCTCAACTACGGCGACGTGTTCGCGCAGGGCGAGAAGCTCGCCAGCATGAGCTTCCCCGGCACGAGCTGGGGCCTGTTGACGGTGGCGTGCATCTGCCTGTTCATTGGCGCGATGGGTAAGTCGGCGCAGTTCCCGCTGCACGTGTGGCTGCCGGACTCGATGGAAGGCCCGACGCCGATCTCCGCGCTGATTCACGCGGCAACCATGGTGACGGCCGGTATCTTCATGGTGACGCGTATGTCGCCGCTGTTCGAGCATTCGGATGCGGCGCTGTCGTTCGTCACGGTCATCGGCGCGATCACGGCGCTGTTCATGGGCTTCCTGGGTGTCGTGCAGAACGACATCAAGCGCGTGGTGGCTTACTCGACGCTCTCGCAGCTCGGCTACATGACGGTTGCGCTCGGTGTGTCCGCTTATCCGGTTGCCGTGTTCCACCTCGGCACGCACGCGTTCTTCAAGGCGCTGCTGTTCCTCGGCGCGGGTTCGGTCATTATCGGCATGCACCACGACCAGGACATGCGCAACATGGGCGGTCTTGCGAAGTACATGCCGATCACGTGGATCACGTCGCTGGTCGGCTCGCTCGCGCTCATCGGTACGCCGTTCTTCTCGGGCTTTTACTCGAAGGACTCGATCATCGATGCGGTGAAGCTCTCGCATCTGCCGGGTTCGGGCTTTGCCTATTTCGCCGTGGTGGCGAGCGTGTTCGTCACGGCGCTGTACTCGTTCCGCATGTATTTCCTCGTGTTCCACGGCAAGGAGCGCTTCCGCGGTCCGAAGCATCCCGACTCGCCGATGGGCGCGGAAGAAGCCGTGCACGGTCACGGTCATGACCACGGTCACGGTCACGATGACCACGGTCACGGCCACGCGCACGAGCCGCACGAAAGCCCGTGGGTCGTCACGCTGCCGCTTATCCTGCTGGCGATTCCGTCGGTCGTCATCGGCGCGATCATGGTCGGCCCGATGCTCTTCGGCGACTTCTTCTCGCACGGCGTGGTATTCGACAAGGTGATCTACATCGCGGAAAACCACGAAGGCATGCGCGAGATGGCCGAGGAATTCCACGGCTGGTTCCCGATGGGCCTTCATTCCGTCGCCGGCTTGCCGGTATGGCTCGCGCTGGCTGGCGTGGTGGTCGCGTGGTTCCTGTACATGAAGCGCCCGGATCTGCCCCCGGTCATTCGCCGCCGCTTCGGCCCGATCTACACGCTGCTCGACAACAAGTATTACTTCGACAAGATCAATGAAGTGGTCTTCGCGAAGGGCGCGGTCGCAATCGGCCGCGGGCTGTGGAAAGAGGGCGATGTCGTCGTCATTGACGGCGTCGTCAACGGCAGTGCGCGGTTCGTCGCCTGGTTCGCCGGGGTCATCCGCTTCCTTCAATCCGGTTACATCTATCACTACGCGTTCGCCATGATTATCGGCATGTTGGGGCTCTTGACCCTGTTTGTAACGCTCGGCGGCAAATAAGGCGAGGGAACCCCATGCACTCTTTTCCGATTCTCAGTGTCGCGATCTGGCTGCCGATCGTTTTCGGCCTCCTGGTCCTGGCTGTAGGTTCCGACCGCAACCCCGCACCCGCGCGCTGGGTCGCACTGGTCGGCTCGGTCCTCGGTCTCATCGTCACGATTCCGCTGATCACCGGCTTCGATTCGTCGACCGCCGCGTTGCAGTTCGTCGAGCAGGCGAACTGGATTGAACGCTTCAACATCACGTATCACCTGGGCGTAGACGGCATCTCGATGTGGTTCGTCGTGCTGACCGCGCTGATTACCGTGATCGTCGTGATCGCCGGATGGGAAGTCATCACCGAGCGCGTCTCGCAGTACATGGCCGCGTTCCTGATTCTCTCGGGCATCATGATCGGCGTGTTTTCGACGGCCGACGGTCTGCTGTTCTACGTGTTCTTCGAGGCTACGCTGATCCCGATGTACATCATCATCGGCGTCTGGGGCGGCCCGAACCGCGTGTATGCGGCGTTCAAGTTCTTCCTGTACACGCTGGCCGGCTCGCTGCTCATGCTGGTCGCGTTGCTGTACCTGTACACGCAGACGCACACGTTCGACCTCGCAACGTGGCAAGCGGCGAAGATCGGCATGGCGCCACAGGTGCTGCTATTCATCGCGTTCTTCCTGGCGTTCGCCGTGAAGGTGCCGATGTGGCCGGTCCACACGTGGCTACCCGACGCGCACGTCGAAGCGCCGACCGGCGGTTCCATCGTGCTGGCGGCGATCATGCTGAAGCTCGGCGCGTACGGCTTTCTTCGCTTTTCGTTGCCCATTGCGCCGGATGCGAGCCACTTCCTCGCGCCGGTGGTTATCACCCTGTCGCTGATTGCGGTGATTTATATCGGTCTCGTTGCACTGGTGCAGGCCGACATGAAGAAGCTCGTCGCGTATTCGTCGATTGCGCACATGGGTTTCGTCACGCTCGGCTTCTTCATCTTCAGCCAGTTGGGCGTGGAAGGCGCGATCATTCAGATGATTTCGCACGGCTTCGTCTCCGGCGCGATGTTCCTGTCGATCGGCGTGCTGTATGACCGCGTGCACTCGCGTCAGATTGCGGACTACGGCGGCGTCGTCAACACGATGCCGAAGTTCGCCGCATTCTCGATGCTCTTCGCGATGGCCAACTGCGGCCTGCCGGGTACGTCCGGTTTCGTCGGCGAGTTCATGGTGATCCTGGCTGCCGTGAAATTTAATTTCTGGATCGGCTTCCTGGCTACGTTCACGCTGATTCTCGGCGCGGCCTATACGCTGTGGATGTACAAGCGCGTGTACTTCGGCGGGGTCGCGAACGACCACGTCGCGAAGCTCGCGGACATCAACAAGCGTGAGATGTTCATGCTCGTCGTGCTCGCGCTGTTCACGCTGTACATGGGCTTGCATCCGAAGCCCTTCTCCG
>Ga0308173_10002114_pt1 | contig 10458 bp, 12 predicted proteins | sample PhyPR1_FD_203716 | JGI IMG/M metagenome (GOLD analysis project Ga0308173, IMG submission 203716) | Soil microbial communities from UC Gill Tract Community Farm, Albany, California, United States - DLSLS.P.R1 | ecosystem: Environmental > Terrestrial > Soil > Agricultural land | place: USA... | reverse complement strand
TCCAGGTGATGACGACGTCGCCGTGCTCGAAGTCGGGGCTGACCGAGGTCACCCGGCCGACCCGTACCCCCGCGAGCTGCACGTCGTCGCCGGACTTCAGCCCGCCGGTCCCGGTGAACGCCCCGCTCATCTCGTACCCGCCCTGGAACAGGCCGAGCGCGCCCCAGGAGTAGGCGAAGATGGCGACGGCGGCCAGGATGGCGACCCCGGCCAGCGCGAAGACCGTCGTGTTGCGGCCGCGGTACTCGCGACCCTTCGAGAAGACCATCACGAGCCTCCCGTCGCGCCGAGCAGGAACAGCGTCGCCAGCTTGTTGAACTGGGCCTGCTGCGCCGCGCTCTGCTTGGCCGAGCCGGACGCCGCGGGCGGTGGCAGCGAGTCCTTGAACGGGCACTGCACGGTCAGCGTCACGTTCAGGCAGACCAGGGCGGTACGGGTGAAGTGCCCGCCGTCCACCGTGGTCAGCAGCGCCTGAAGCGCGGTGGGCAGGCCCTTGAGGATGCCGTCGATGGTCTTGGCCCGCTTGTGCGCGATCTCCATCAGGTCGCGGGTGCTGACCACGATGTTGCTGAGCTGCTGCTGGCGGGAGCCGACGACGGTGTCGAGGTTGCCGCTGAAGCTGCTGAGCTGGCGGAGCGCGTTGTCCAGCACCGCGGTGCTGGAGCCGAAGGCCTGGGTGAGGGTGGCCAGGTTCTGCACGGTCTGCGCGATCTCGGTGTCCCGGGCGGCGACCGCGTCGGTGACGGTCTTGTAGTCCTTCACCATCTGGTCGATGGTCCCGGCCCGCGCGCTGAAGGTGGACAGCAGCTTGCCGAGGTTGGTGGTGATCTCGTTGATGTTGCCCTGGTTGCCGTTCAGCGCGGTCGCGAACGCCTGCAGGATCTTGTTGATCTGGTTCGGGTCCAGGCTGCCGGTGAGCGGGCCCAGGCTGTTGATGACGGTGCCGAGGTCCACGGTCGACTGGGTCCGGATGATCCGTGATCCGGACGGCAGGAATCGGGTGCTCTGCCCGGGCTCCAGATAGACCTCGCGGACGCCGATCAGGTTGCGCCAGCGGATCACGGCCTGCGAGTCGTCCGGCAGGTCGATGTCCTTGCGCACCGAGACCTTCACGATGGCCTTGCCCAGCCGTACCTTCACCGAGTCCACATGGCCGACCGGCGCGCCCGCGATCTTCACCATGTCGCCGGACTTCAGCCCGTTGACGTCGTCGAAGGCGGCGGTGAAGGTCTGCGTGTCGCCGAAGTCGGTGCCGACGATGCGCAGCCCCATGTAGATCGTGAGCGCGATCGTCACGATGGCGAACAGCAGGAACCTGACGGCCGCCCGACGGCTCGGCCCGGATCTGCGGCGTGCCACGCCGCGGCGGCCCCGGATGGTCGCGGTCACTTGCCCCCCTTGCTGGCGCCGGGATAGGGCAGCGGCTGCGGGTACTGGCTGCACAGCCCGAGGATGAAGCTGCAGATCGGGTTGCCGATGTCGATGTGCACGGTCTCGGTGCCCAGCAGAGTGCCCGGCTGCGGTCCGGGGACCTGCAGGATGCCCGACGACTGGTCGAAGAACGCGCCGACGCCGGAGATGAGCTGCGGGGTGTTGGCCCGTAGGTCGTAGGAGACCTTCAGCGCGGGCAGGAGGGCGTCCAGGATCCGGCCCGGGCCCTGCGGGTCGGATTTCAGCAGCGCCACCACCTGGTCGGAGACCGTTCCCGTACCGGTGAGCAGGTCGCGGAAGGCGGCCGGGTCGGTGGAGATCGTCGGGCTGATCATGTTGAGGTCCTGGGCCAGATTGACGATCTCCTTGCCCCGGTCGGCCAGGGTCCCGGTGATCGGCACGCTGTCGCCGATCAGGGACTTGAGGTTCCCGGCGTCCTTGGTGGTGAGGTCGAGCAGCGCCGCCGCGTTGTCCAGGGTCCCGGCCAGCGCGGGGCCGCGCCCGTCGAGCCCGGCCGAGAAGGTCTGCAGCAGCGTCGCGACGTCCTGCGGCTCGATGGCGTTGAGCAGGTTGTACGTCGGCTGCGCGATGTCGGTGAGCTCCTGCGGATCGGTCGTCTTGGCGATCGTCGCGCCGTCGGCCAGATAAGGGCCGGTGCCCTCCTCGGTGCCCGGGTCGAGGTCGATGAACTTGGGCCCGAAGATCGACAGCGGCTGGATCGACAGCGAGGAGGTGGTGGGCGCCTTGATCCCGTGGTTCAGCCGGATCCGTACCAGCACCTTGCCGTTGCGGTCCAGCTTGACCGAGGCCACCTGGCCGACGTTGATTCCGCGGACCTTCACATCGGACTGCTGGTCGAGGCCCTGCCCCGCCCGCCCGAAGGTGGCCTGCAGGTAGGTGGCACCGGGGTGGCTCTGCTGGACGCCGAAGTACGAGACGACCGCGCACGCGGCGATCGCCCCGGCCCCGATGAGGCCGAACAGCCGCCTGGAGCCCTTGGTGAGATCGGAGTTCATCATCCGGTCAGGCTCACCGTCCCGCCATGTCCCCAGAAGATGTACGACAGCAGCAGGTTCACCATGATGATCGTGACCATCGACTCGCGGATCGCCCGTCCGGTCGCGATGCCCACGCCGACCGGGCCGCCGGTGGCGTAGAAGCCGCGGTAGCAGTGGATGACCATGATGATGAACGCGAACACCACCACCTTCACGACGCTGTAGAACACGTCGATCGGCGGCAGGTACAGGTGGAAGTAGTAGTCGTAGATGCCCGGCGACACCCCGAAGAACTGGACCGAGATCAGCCGGGTCGCGAAGAACGCCGCGAACAGCGCGATCAGGTAGAGCGGGATGAGCGCGACCAGGGTCGCGATGACCCGGGTGCAGACGAGGTAGGACAGGGCGTTGATGCCCATCACCTCGAGCGCGTCGATCTCGTCGGAGATCCGCATGGCCCCGATCTCGGCGGTGAACGCCGCCCCGAGCTGGAAGATGAGCGCGACCCCGGCGATGATCGGCGTGACCTCGCGGACGTTGGCGTAGCTCGCGATGAGCCCGACCAGCGACTGCACGCCGAGCCGTTCCAGCCCGGGCACGGCCTGCAGGCCGACCGTGGTGCCGGTGAAGAACGACATGAAGAAGATGACGAAGACCATGCCGAGGCCGACCACGACCGCGCCGACGCCGGCGACGATGTCGGAGACCTGGCGCAGCACCGCCTTGAAGAACTTGCCACGCAGGATGTCGGTGACCACGTGGTAGAGCACCCGGCCCACGAAGATGCAGAAGTCGACGATCCCCTCGGCGGTCGGCCGGGTCTGCAGCGAGCGGGCGAGCCGGCGCGTACGCCCTGAAACGGCGAGCATCGGCGTCACATCCTCGGCGGGAACAGCGCGTAGGCGATGGTGGAGATCACGTAGTTGGCGGCGAACACCAGCATCGCGGCGATGACCGCCGCCTGGTTGACCGCCCGTCCGACCCCGCTCGGCCCGTACTCGCAGTTCATGCCCTTCCAGCAGGCGACGCTGGCGGCGATGAACCCGAACACCCAGGCCTTGAACAGCGTGATCAGCAGGTCGGACAGCTGCAGCAGCGAGGTGGCGCCGTCGAAGTACGAGCCGGGCGACACCCCCTGCTGGACGACGTTGAAGTAGTAGCCGCCGAGGATCCCGGCCAGGATCACGATGGAGCACAGCATCACCCCGACGGTGCTGGCCGCCCACAGCCGTGGGGTGACCAGCCGGTGCACCGGGTTGATCGCCATGACCTCCATCGCGTCCAGCTCGTCGCGGATCCGGCGCGACCCCATGTCCGAGGTCATCGCCGACCCGCCCGCGCCGGAGATGAGCAGCGCCGCGGCCAGCGGCGCCACCTGGGTCACCATCGCCTGCACCACCGCCGCGCCGGTGCCCGACTGCGCGCCGATCTGCCGGACGATCTGCCCGACCTGCAGCGAGATGGTGCCGCCCAGCGGCAGCGCGATGAGCATGACCGGCAGGGCGGTCACCTTGGCGATGAAGTAGCACTGCTCGACGTACTCGCCCCACCACTGCCGCACGTTCCAGGATTTGCGGAATCCCTCGACGGCGGTGATGAACAGCGCACCGGTCTGGTAGACCGCGTTGGCGGACTTCTGCCGGACGAAGTCGGTGCTTCTCGTCAGGGCCGGGGTGGCCAACCAGACCTCCTTCGCGAACGCGCGTCAGCCGAGGCTCGGACGGGGGGTGTCGCGCGTCCTGTCACATCACGCAGTGACCGGGCCACGTCTGCATGTGATCTTCGGCACTGTATTGGACGGGATCGCGAAAGAGAACGTCCTTCGCTCATTTTTGTCCCTGTGACACCTGGTGCGCCAGGTGTTTAAGCGTTTGACCGATCACACGTACATGCAGCTCACATGGCACCCTGGCGCTCGGCCATCACACAGCATTACGATTTGCACAAGCGCTCGTTAGGTTGCAGTGGGAAGGGGGTCGCCGAACGCCATGCGACAGCGGAGCGTGATTCTCGCCGGCCCCTTCCCGCTGGCCACGTTGCCCCAGGTCTTCCCGCGCGCGATGGTCCACGCCGCCATCGCCGCCGAGGCCGCCGGAGAGCGGCGTCGGCGCTCCCTGCCCGCCCCCCTGGTCGTCTATCTGAACCTGGCCCTGGCCGCGCTTCCGGACCACGGCTCGGAGGAGGTGCTCGCCGAGTTGCTGGCCGCCCTTCCGGCGCGTACCCGGGCGGGTTGGCGGCGCGCCTCCTCCACCTCCATCACCGCCGCCCGGCGGCGTCTGGGCCCCGCCGTGATGCACCGCCTCTTCACCCAGGTGGCCGCCCCCGCGACGCCCGCCATGACAGAGGCCGCGATCACGGTGCCGGTCCCCGCGTCCGCGGACAACCGCGCCGCCTTCACCCCGGCGACGCCCGCCCGCCCCCACCTCCATGTGGCCGCACTCGTCTGTCCCACCGGCGCCCTCCACACCGCCACCTGGACCCCCTGCCCCGGGACGCCCGCCCTGGCGGGCGACGCCGAGCCACTGGACCTGCTGCCAGGAGCGCCGGTGCTGCGGTCGCGGCATGCGGAGGGCGTCATCGCCGAGGTCTGGTCGGCGTTGTGCCTGCACCAAGCGGCGATGGCGCTGGGGCTCAGTCCATGCCGCGGCGGCCCGGAGCCCAGAAGGGCTTGACCACGACGGAGCGGCGGGGCCAGCCGCGTTCCCTTACGAGGTGGGCTCTGACGGCCTGGCAGGTGCGGGCCTCGCCGGCCACGTAGGCGACGCCGGGTTCGGCGGGCAGCGGGAGTTCGCGTACGGCGGCGACGAGCGTCGCGGAATCGGCCGCCGTACGCCCGCCGCGGTAGCTCCAGGTCAGGTCCGTGCCACGGGGGAGCGCCAGCCGATCCGGTTCGCCGGCGACCTCGATCACGCCGTACGCCGGGGTGCCGGCCGGGAGGGCCCGCAGCATCGCGCCGAAGGCGACCGCGGCGGTCTCCTCGCCCGCGAACAGGTGGTACGGCGCGGCCTCGGCGAGCACCAGTCGGCCCTCCGGCTTGCCGAGCATGACCTCGTCGCCGACCGCGAGGCCCCGGAGCCAGCGGGCGCCCGGACCGTCGCCATGGTCGAGGATCCGCAGTTCCAGGGTCCGGCCGTCGTACGACCAGATCGAGTAGGTGCGCAGCACGTCGCGCATGAGCGACACCCAGGCGCGTGGATGCCGGGCGTCGGTGACGTGGACCCGGACGTGCTGGCCGGGAAGCCAGCTCAGCTCGCGCAGGCCGGGGCCGGACAGCCGGACCGCCCGCATCCGCGGGGTGACCTGCTCCAGCTCCACCACCTGGCCGCGCAGGAAGAGCAGATCGAGCAGCGGATCGAGCACCGTCGCGGTGATGTCGGGGGCCATCGCCGGTTCTCCCATCGAGTCATATCGTGTGTTGCCGATATCTAACGATGCATCGACTCCTGAGTCAAGATGTATCGCGTTTGGTTCGCGGACCGGCAAGGGGGCGTCCATGATCGGATCAAGGGCGGGTGTCCGTCGCCGGGCGCGCCATCCCGCTCCGATAGCTGTACGCCATGCGCTGGAGCAGCATCGTGGGCATCTCCGTGACGACTCTGATCGTCACCGTCGCCGGCCCACCCGCCCTCGCGGCCCGCAGCCCGTCCGGTGCGGCCGCCGTTCACCGGCAGACCCGTACCGAGGCCGACGACGCCACCGGATACTGGACCGCCGGCCGCATGGCCGCCGCCACCCCGCTGGGCGATGGCGACGGCGCGGATCCGGCAGGACCTGTTCGGACCGGTGACATGTCACCAGGCGGGGACTCCGGGCGGGCTCGGATCGGATGGGCCTGGCACTTCCGGGGCGTGCCGAGTGTGGGGGCGCTGTTCTTCTCGAGCGGCCGGGGAGATCACTACTGCACGGCGAGCGTGGTGCAGAGCCCGCATGCCGATCTGGTGCTGACGGCGGCGCACTGCCTCTACGGAGGGAGACACCACTACGTGTCGCGAGTAGTGTTCGTGCCCCGGTACGCGGCGGGGCGCAGGCCCTACGGGGTGTGGCCGATCAGGTCGATCATGGTGGACCGGCGGTGGGCGCGGCACCTCGATCCTGATCTGGACTTCGCGTTCGCGACGATACGGCCGAGGCACGGGCGCTGGATCGGCCGGATGATCCGGGGCAACCGGCTGGGGACCGACGCGGGGTTCCGGAACTGGGTGCACGTCATCGGCTATCCCAACCTGCGGACCAACCGCCGGGACGTCGCGGTCGGCTGTGCGAGCCGCACATCACGGGCCGGGCGGTTCCAGATGCGGTTCAGGTGCGGCGGGTTCACCGGCGGGACGAGCGGAAGCCCCTGGCTGGCGCACTATGACGCACGGACCGGCACCGGTGAGGTCATCGGGGTCATCGGCGGGCTGCACAAGGGCGGCTGGACCGCGATCGTGTCGTACTCCTCGTACTTCGACCACGACATCCGGCGGCTCTACACGCAGGCGACCGCGGGGCCGGCGGACAGGTGAGCGGCCGCCACCCCGAAGGGTGACGGCCGCCCTGATGCGTGTTCCTGGAGGCTACTTCAGCGCTCCGGAAACGCGTCGCCGGGCGAGAACGCCCACACCGAGCCCGCCGGCGATCATGGCCAGCGCGCCGCCGATGAGCGGCAGGTTCGCCTGCTCATTGCTGGTGCCACCGAAACCGGTGCTGCTCCCCTTGGGAACCATGGTGGTCTGGTGGTGGACGAAGACCGTCCGCTCCCGAACCGTCTCCCGAACCATCGGCGCCGTGGTGACGCGGTGACGGAACCGGACCGGAGCCCGCTCCAGCCGCTCCGGTGCCATTCGGCGGACGGGCTTGCAGTGGCCCTTGATGCCGTAGTAGCCCTTCTTGGCGTCCCTGGTCAGGTGCAGCACGCCCCTGATCGAGTGCTTGTTCACGAAGACCTTGACGGTCCCGTAGTTGACGCCGTGCTTGTAGACGTGCGCCACGCAGAAGTGGTGGCAGCCTCCGCCGCCGCCGCCGTGGCCGTGGTGCATAGGTTCGGCCGCCATTGCCGGAGCCGCCAGACCCACGCTGACAGCCGCTGCGGCAGAACCGGCGAGGGCCAGTGCCTTGAACCCCATTCAAATCCCCCATCGATGTGAATGGCGCAGGTATTGAACCTGCTGCCACGCATCGCCACCGAATGGTGAATGCCCAAAAGATCAGGCATAACGTCCACGGCACGCCGAATTGGACAACGATCTACTGGCTGTTCGCCGTATCCGCCCGGATAATCCCCAGCTATAGCTGGCAATTCCGACATTACGCAATGAAGGGGTGAACTATGATCATCCGGTAGGGATCGCGGCGGCGGTGCGGCGCAGCCAGAGCAGGCCGAGCACCGGCAGGACCAGCGGGACGAACCCATACCCTTCGCCATAACCCGACCAGACCGTGGCGTCCGGGAAGGCGGCCTGGTCGAGCAGGCTGTAGGTCCCGATGACGATGACCCCGGCGAGTTCCACGCTGCACGAAACGACCGCGATCCGGTGCGAGGTGCGCCCGGATCGGGCCAGGGTCACGGTCGCGACGATATAGACCACCGCCGCGAAGGCCGAGAGCAGATATGCCACCGGCGCCTCGTGGAATTTGGTGGCGATCTGCACCGCCGCGCGCGAGGTCGCGGCCACCGCGAACACGCCGTACACGGTGATGAGGATCCGGCCCGGGCCGGATCGGCGGGCGGGAGTGTCAGGCATGCGGGGTCCGCCAGATCTGCTGCATCCGTACGATCAGCACGGCCATCACGAGATATCCGATCACCAGGACGCCCGATCCCCAGCGCGTGCGCTCCACCCGGGCCCACACGGTCGCGATGGGGATCAGGAACAAGGAGCCGACCAGATAGGCCGAGAAGATCAGCGTTCCGCCGTCCGGGCGCTGCCCGTCGGCCAGCTTGACCACCGCGAGGACGGCCTGGACCGCCAGCGCGAGCTCGGCGATCGCGGCGCCGATGTACTGGATCAGTCCGACCGGCCGTTTCAGCAGCAGCATGAGTGCGCTGACCGCGGCCAGGACCAGCGCGATGCCGATGAGGGTGGCCGCCACCGCGTCGATCACTCGCCTGCCTGCCTCTCCGTGTCCCGTGCGGGAACGAGTCTAACTACGACTTGTAGTAGTCCAGCGCCGCCCCGCCGGGTTGCGGTCCCGCTGTAATTTGCCGGACTTTGGTATGAAAGGTGTGGCGACGCCGGGAAAGGCGCATAGTCGGAGAGTGATACCGAGGACGCCGTCCCAGACCCTGGGAACCCGTTTCGGCATCAGGCCGCCTGGGCCGTCCCGGATCGCCCCGGCCGGCCATCCGGCGGCGATCAGCGTCCATGGCAAGGTCATGGACGGGAGCGGGGCGCCCGTCGGCGCGGCTCTGGTGGAGACCTGGCAGCGGGGCCCGGACGGGCTGGGCCGCTGCCTGACCGACCCGTCCGGCTGCTTCGAGGTCGTCACGCTGGCCCCCCGCTCGGGCTATCTGGGCGCGCTGGTGTTCGCCGCCGGGCTGCTCAGGCCGGTCGCCACGCGGATCTACCTGGTGACCCGGCCCGCCGATCCGGTGCTGGAGAAGGTCCCGGCCGAGCGCAGGCACACCCTGATCGCCGTTCCGGACGGCCGTCAGGCGTACCGCTTCGACATCAGGCTCCAGGGCCCCGGGGAGACGGTGTTCTTCGAATTCTGATCTGATGTCCCCGTGAACGTCCTCGTCACCGATCACTCCTTTCCCGACCTGTCCATCGAGGAGCGGGTCCTGGCCGAACTGGGCGCCGGGCTCACCCTGGCCGAGACCGGCGTGGAGTCCGAGCTCATCGAGCTGGCTCCGGACGCCGACGCGATCCTCACCAACTGGCGGCCGGTCACCGCGGCGGTCCTGGACGCCGCCGTCAACTGCCGGACCGTGGCGAGGTACGGCGTCGGGGTGGACAACATCGACGTCGCCCACGCGACCGAGCTGGGCATCCTGGTGAGCAACGCCCCTGGGTTCTGCACCGACGAGGTCGCCGATCACACGATCATGCTGCTGCTGGCGCTGGTCCGGAAACTGGTCCCGCTGACCTCCGACGTGCGGGCCGGCGGCTGGGACAACCGGGCCGGCGGCCTGCCCTGGCGGCTGCGCGGCAAGACCCTCGGCCTGGTGGGGCTGGGCGCCATCGGCGAGGCGGTCGCGCACAGGGCCCGCGCGCTGGGCCTGGACGTCGTCGCCTACCGCCGGAGCGCCGCCGAGGGCCCGGAGGGCGTACGAGTCGTCACGGCGCTGCCCGAACTGCTCGCGACCGCCGACATCGTGTCACTGCATCTGCCGCTGACCACCCGGACACGAGGGCTGATCGGCCGGGCCGAGCTGGCCATGATGAAGGACCAGGCCATCCTGCTCAACACCGCCAGAGGCGCGCTGGTCGACACCGAGGCCCTTCTCGAGGCGCTGGACGGCGGCCGTCTGGGCGGGGCCGGGCTCGACGTCACCGACCCCGAGCCGCCGCCCGCCGGGCATCGGCTCCGCGAGCATCCGGGGATCCTGCTGACCCCGCACGCGGCCTTCTACTCGGCGGGTTCGGTGGCCGAGGTGTCCGCCCGCGCGTCCGGGCATGTCGCCCAGGTGCTGCGCGGCGAGGTGCCCACGCACCTGGTCAACCCCCAGGTGCTGGACTCACCCCGCCTCCGCCTCTAGCGACCCCGAGACCGCGGGCGGCAGCGTCCGCGACTCGCCCACCGCCAGATCCCACAGGTCCGCACGGGGCCGTCCGGTGGCGGCCCAGGCGTCCCGGGCCCGCTCGACCGGGGACAGGACCGGTTCGGCGCTCAGCACGAACGTGCCCCAGTGCATGGTGGACATCCGTACCGCTCCGAGGTCCAGGCAGGCCTGCACCGCCTCGGCCGGGCTGGTGTGCCAGTTGCGCATCATCCACGGCGGCTCGAAGGCCCCCACCGGCAGCAGCGCCAGATCGATGCCCGGGTAGCGCTCGCCGATCTGGCCGAAGAACGGCCCGTAGCCGGTGTCCCCGGCGAAGTAGACCCG
>Ga0308173_10002113_pt1 | contig 10465 bp, 8 predicted proteins | sample PhyPR1_FD_203716 | JGI IMG/M metagenome (GOLD analysis project Ga0308173, IMG submission 203716) | Soil microbial communities from UC Gill Tract Community Farm, Albany, California, United States - DLSLS.P.R1 | ecosystem: Environmental > Terrestrial > Soil > Agricultural land | place: USA... | reverse complement strand
GAGCCGCAGCCGCTGCTCGTCGGACGCGCGCCGTTCCGTGATGTCGCGCAATGCGTATAACTGCCCGTATCCCGGCACCTCCCGGGTAAATCGCTCGACAATCCTTCCGTTTGGAAGGCGGGCGACATCTTCGTCGGTAGGGCGGCGCCCCGGCCACTCGACTCGCGGCGCTTCTCCCGGCGCGGATCCCAGAATTCGTGCGGCCGTTGCGTTATACAGCAGCGTTTTGCCGTGGCGGTCGGCGAGGATTATCCCTGACCACGTCGAATCGAGCACTGCATGAAGCAGGCTTTGCCTTTCCTCCAGTTCGCTCTTTTCCCGTTCCAGCCTGGCCGCCGTCTCCGGCATCTTGACGAACTCGAGCACCTTGGGAAAAAGAATAATCGCGGTAATCGCCGAAGTTGAAGCCGTGCCCACGTTCCAGATCCCCTTCAGCCAGTACACAGGCTTCCAGAGCGAGACGATGTCGATCGCGTGTCCGCCTCCACAGAAGGCAATAAACAGCCCGAATAGAATCAACAGCGGCTGAAGCGGCACCGCCTGCCGCTTCCTGAAGGCGATCAGAAACAGGGCTGCGGGAATCGAGTAATAAGAGAGCGCAACCAGAGCATCGGTAATCACATACATGACAATGAGCGGTACATCCCATTGCAGGCAATAACCGTGTGGTATGAAGCCGTTGTGAGTCATCAGACGACCGTATTTCCAGAATTGTCCCACCGGACAGCGGAAATAGATGTTTGTTTGCTGGAATTTCGCCGAAATTTACAAACGAGGGTCGGTCGGAACCGGTCTTCCGTCGCCTGTCTTCGCTGCGCCCTTGTCGAACACCCGTTTATCGGGAATTCGCGCCGTGTAAGGCGTGTCGTCCGGTTCGTCCGTAAAAAGGTCCCGGAGATCCGTGGCGGTCGCATCGATCAGGTTCAGCGGCGGCATGCCGAGGAGCCCAAAAACGGTCTTCAGCAGGCCCGGAAAGCTGCTATTCGTATGCGAACAGTAGTTCTTTTTCGTATAGGGTCCGGCGGCCAGCAAAATCGTGCGATGCGCGTCGATGTGGTCGAGTCCGCCCTGCGCCGCGTCCTCGGTAATCAGGACCTGCATTTCGCGCCACCATTTCGTGTGCGACAGGTATTCGAGGATTCTGCCCAGCGCGAGATCGTTGTCTTCCACCCAGGACGCCTCATATGGATATCCATCCGGCGGCCGCGGGGGCGCCATGTGATCGCCGGGCAGATAAATATAGATGAAGCGGGGAAGCGGCTCGCCACCCTTTACGTATCGTTTCTCGATCTCGCGGATAAATTGCGAAGCCCGATATTGATCAGGGATATTCATATTCAATCCGGGATATTCGCGCGAAGTATTCTCAAACAGCGGCTCGGGCATTGGCGTATTCGTCAGGAACCGCGCGCCTGTGGGTTCTTCTTTTTTCTCTTGCGCCACGCCCGCAAGCTGCAATCCCTCGCCAAAATTGCGGAACGATACGCCATTTCCCGCCAGATGATGCCACAGACTTCCCGCCTCGGGTTGCTCTTCCGGGAGTGTAGAGGAGCCTGAGCCGGCGAACAACAGGCGCCCCGGTGAATTCTCCGTCAGTTCAAATCGGCGCTGCCCGCCGTACGCCGCCAGCAGTCCGCTTTCCGCAAGAAGGTCCGGGTATGCTCCGGTCAGCCAGTGATTCCCCTCCGTGCTCACATCGGAATCGGCGTAAAAATTGTCGCTGAAGGCCCAGCGTTTTGCGATCGCGTGATGATTCGGCGTGATCGCGGCGTGCTGAATGCTGAATTGCGTATTATGTCCGTCTGCGCGGCCGTTTTCGCCTGCAAATCGCGCCAGTAGCGGGTACGATCGCACTTTTCCATTGCCTGCCTCCGAAACATCCCCGAAGACCTCGTCGAATGTACGGTTCTCCTTCACAATCAGAACCACGTATCGAACACCGCGCGGCCATGCCGCCGCCGGGCCCTGCGCAGGCAGCAGACCGCCCGCAAGCAGCGCCGTCTGCGTCAGCTTCGGCAGTTCTGAGTCCGCCGGCATGATGAAGGTGGAGATCGTTCCGCGATGCAGATACGGCGTTTCGCCCAGCTCCATCAGCGGGCGGCGCAGGTTCGGACCAGTTCCGCGCCCGCGCGCATTGGTCACAAATACGCGATTCCCCGCCAGCGCAACACGCGTCGGCATCCAGCCAACAGGAATCAAGCCGGCAATCGCCGGATTCTCCGGCTCGACGATCGCGACTGCGTTAATTCCGGCTTCGGCCACCAGAAGCCGTTTGGTGACCGGATCCCACGCCATCCCGGCGGGCAAAACGCCCCTCAGTTTCTCGAGTCCCGGCAGTCCCAGCGAAATCTCGCGCAGAAGCTTGTTTGTGTGCGCGTCGACGACCGTAATCGAGTCGTCATGCGCATTCGAAACGAAAACCCGGTCCTCTGTCGCGACCACCCCCGCTGGCGCGCTGCCGCCCTGCGTCATCGGGCCGAATGGACTGCCCGTACGAATCCAGGCGGTCACCTTCGGCGCCCCGGCATCGCGAACGTCAATAACGCAGACGGAATTCGATTCCCGGACATTCGGGTCGCCCAGCGGAGGAACATCGATCGCGCCGGCCTCGGTCGTTCGTTTCGCGCCCGTCATGCTCTCTGAAGATGGAAAACCGAACGCCGGGAAGGAAAGTCCTGTCCGTACCGGGTCGGCTATCGAGGCGCCGGGCAGCGGTTGATATCGGAACACGCCCGCATTCGTCACATACGCCTTCGAACCGTCGGGCGAGAGCGTAACCGAGAACGGCATTCGGCCGACGGCAACCGATCCAATCTCGCGCCCGCGGCGGCCGTCCACAACGGCTACCCGGAAATTCGCCTGGTCGACCACATACAGCAGCTTCCGGTTGCGATCCCACGCCAGATCCGCGGCAAAGCTGTGTTTCCATTCGCCGGTGTTGAGATTCACCAGCTTGCGCATATCGCCCGAACTCGCGTCGATAAGTCTCACCCGGCCCGAATCGCCCTCGCAGATCCAGATCGAGTGCTCATCAGAAAAGGCAATCCCGTAGAAAACGCCTTTCCAATCCGGATCTGCTTTCTCGGGTACATGCACGCCCGGTGTTCTCGCCCAGATATCTCTCTCGCGCCATCCATTCTTTTCCGGCTCGAGAACCGTCACGCCGAACCGCTCGTAACCGATGTTGGCGCTCGCAGCCGCCCCCCGAGCGCTGACTGCGAGTCCAAACGGCCCTGGACCTGTGTCAATCTGCTGCCCCAGCGGCTCCAGGATGCGGCCCCCCGGGAGAATCGAGCCTGTTCTCCCCGCCACCGCGTAGCGCTGCCCCGCAGGAGCACGGTACTCTGCTGCCGCAGCGGCCGGGAGAGTAAGGACTATCGCCAGCAGCAGCCTGAAACACATATGGAAAATCCTACAGTTCCGAAATTACCAGGTACGTGCCGCACGGTTATACAACAAATTGCTGATGGGACTGGTATGAGACTCACAAACAATAGAAACGAGATGGGTTAACGAACGTCTGGAATAGGACGTCATTTTGGAATGCGACTTGCTTTGAGAGTGGCGAATCTTGTCAGAAAGCACACTCGCCGATGAGTTTTAGTTCTATACTTCGCGTCGCTGTGCTAAATTCGTATAAATCGATACGTCATAATCCAGGAGGCAATCGTGGGTACTAGCCCGGCAATCGCACCGCAACCAAAAGCTTTGGAAGATCCGCTGGCTCATCTTCCGTGTTCCACCATTCTCGAATATCGAAAAGGCCAGACCATCTACAGCCAGGATCAGCCGTCTACGAGTATTTATCTCGTCATCGATGGCAAGGTCAAGGTCTGCCGGATGGCTGATGACGGTCGTCAGGTTGTGGTCGACATTTACCAGCCGGATGAGTTTTTTGGCGAGTCTGCGTTTCTCGGCCTTCCGCAACGAACCGAAATCGCCGTCGCGCTTGAAAACACGAAGGTAATGACCTGGACCACCGCCGAAATCGAAGAGATTGCTACGCGGCGTCCCAAACTCGCCATTGCTCTGTTGCAGCTTCTGGTCCAGCGTTCCATGGACTTCGGAAGCCGCATTGAAAGCTTTTCGGTCGACAATATCGCCCGGCGTCTCGCCCGCGCGCTGATTCGTTTCTCCGAGCGGCTCGGTCACCAGACTGAAGACGGGTCGGTGCAGATGATTCCGTTCACGCACGAGTTGCTTTCTCAGTATGTCGGAACCTCGCGCGAAATCGTGACTCACTACATGAACCAGTTCCGCCGCCAGGGTTACCTGCGTTACTCGCGAAAGGGCATCCTGCTCCATCGCGAAGCGCTGAAAGAGTGGTTGCGGCAAGAGCCGATCGCCGCTTAGGCGGCCGTTCCGCGTTCGCGCGCGGATCGAATCAGCATTACTGTCACGTTATCAGGACTGCCGGCCTGGTGGGCTTCCTCCACCAGCCGGCGGCATTTTTCTTCGAGCGTGCTCTCCGCGTTGAGGGTCTGTTCGATCGTTTCACTGGCAACGACGCCATGCAGCCCGTCGCTGGATAGCATCATCAGGTCCCCCGAGCCAAGTTCGATCGCGTAATAGCGAATTCGAATGGATGAGGCGACTCCTACGGCCATTGTCAGGACATGGCGCATGGGATGGTTTTTCAGACTCTCCTCGTCGAGCCCCAGTGTGCGGCCCACTTCCTGAACCCATGTCTGATCTTCGGTGATGGCGCGCAATTTATCATTGCTCAGCAGATAAGCCCGGCTGTCTCCAACGCTCGCAATCGCCACGTCGTGGTCGCCGGTCTCGAGCACTGCCACGAGCGTCGTGCCCATGCCTTCGAGTTGCGGATCGCGAAGCGATTCGTGAAGAACGCGCTGGTTCGCCTCCTCAACGGCCCCCAGCAGCGTCGCCGCGTCGCGATGCGGCGAACGCGACAAAATATCGACTACGGAATCCACGGCGAGCTGTGAAGCGCGTTCGCCCCCGCGCGCGCCTCCCATTCCGTCCGCCAGAAGATAGAGCCCGAGTTCCGGAAGGACCCGAAACGTGTCCTGATTCGTCGACCGGATTCGGCCCGGGTCGCTCAGCGCGAAGGCTTCCAGCATGTGAAGCAATTTTCCACTATAGAATACCCACGATAAACTGAGCCATTGAATCTCGTAACCGCAAATCCCGGCGCCGATTCCCGTCTTGTGCTGGAAATCGGCGACATTCTCTTTTTTCCGCCGGGTACTTTTTCCATTCCGCCAGAAATTCTCACGGCGCTCACGGGCGCCGCGCAGGATACGCGCGCCATCCACAAAAACATTGCGTATAAACCGGCCGCGGACAAGATCTCCGGACTTGCTGGTGACGAAGAGGCTTCGCGCGTACGTGAGGGCATGCGCGCATATTCCCGGCTGGCCCTCGGCTTCATGTCGCGCATCCTCCCCGAATACGCCCGTTCATGGAAGGTCGATTACGCAAGCTTCCGCTCGATCGAGGAACGCGGCCGCGAATTGCCTCTCAACAAACGCAACGATCTGCTGCATGTGGATGCATTCCCCACGCGGCCGGTCTTCGGAGATCTGATTCTTCGCTGCTTCACGAACGTCAATCCGGATCAGTCGCGTGAATGGATGACGAGCGATCCGTTCGAACAACTGGCGTCCCGCGAGGCGGAGAGCGCTGGAATCGAGCGCTACGCCGCGCTGGCGCGTTCTCGTTTTCATGCCGTGCGCCGCGCCGCCGCTCGCGGCATGAGCGCCGCAGGCCTGCCTGTAGTCGATCGCTCGCCCTACGACGCATTCATGTTGCACATGCACGCCTGGATGAAAGCCAACCAGGAATATCAGCGAAGTTGCTCGAAATACCGGTTCGACCTCCCGCCTGGATCCACGTGGATGGTCTTCACGGACGTGGTGCCTCACGCCGTTCTGGGCGGCCGCCTGGCTCTGGAACAGACTGTTATCGTCTCGCGATCGAGTCTGGCGGACCCGCGGCGCGCGCCCGCCTCCATTCTCGAAAAGATTGCCGGCGTCTCGCTGGTGAACTGACTTCAGCGGCCCGCCACCAGAATCTGGAACGTGTCCGGCAGAGGCGTCGGACGCCCCTTCTTCGCGCCGCTCTGCGCAGCAGGCCCGTACTCGGCCGCGGGCAGGTACAACTTGTGAGCGCGCTGATCCGCAGCAATAGTCCGCGCGCTGCGTTGGGTCGGAATCGTAGCCATCGCCTCGAACTTCCCGGGCGCCGTTTCGCCCACCATCGTGATCGTTCCGTCCTGGCCGTTGGCTGCGAACGCATACCCATCATCGAAAGCGACGCCGTCATCGCCAGCGCCGATCGGGACTGAAGCCAGAACTTTGCCCGCTCCTGGATCGCTGACGATCATAATTTTGTTCTCGCAGACCGAATACAGCCGTCCTTTTTTCGCATCGAATGCCAGTCCGCTCGGGCTGTCGCACGGCGCAATCGAATAGCGATTCGTGACCGCGTTCGCCTTCGCATCCAGAATCACGATTTCGTTCTTGTCCTCGATATTCACGAAAATCCGTCCCTTGCCGTCCACCTGTGAGAATTCCGGCTTGCCGCCCAGCGGAATCGAAGCGGCCACCACCTCCCCGGACCGGGCGTCGAACGCCGTGGAATCGCCGCTCCTGCCATTGAATGTGAATACGTGGTGCGTGGAAGGCTCATAGATAATCGAGTCGGGGTTCTGCCCGGTGTTCACCGTGCCTGTCGCTTTGAGGGTCTTCAAATCGAAGATTGTGACGTTGTTTGCCTGGCCGTTACTCGTGAATCCTTTTCCCAGATCATTCGCCACCGCGATGCCATGAATTCCAGCGGTGTTCGGAATTGTGCCCACCGGCTTGTCAGTGCTCGTATCAATCACTTCCGCCTGGGTCGCGTGCGCGACGTACAGCCGGTGATTTGCGCTGTCGGCATACGCATAATCCCACCGGCCCGGGCCTCCGATTTTGATCTTCGTGATCACATGATGGGCAGGCGGCGCGCCGCTGACGATTGCGGCCGCTGCCATCGAACATAGTGTGGCGACGCTGCGTAGACGCATTTTGATGCTTGCGAGCGTAGCCCCGAAATCTGAAGGTTCCCTGAAGAGTTCAGCCTTCTGCGGCCTGCCCCAGTCGATTCGCTAACCCGAACGAAGCGATCCGCTAACCTGAGGCAAGCGAATGATCAAAGCCATCATCTTTGACCTGGGAAAGGTGCTCGTGCCCTTCGATTTCAAGCGCGGATACACGCGTCTCGAGCCTTTATGCGGCATTCCGGCTGCGGAAATCCCGGACCGGATTCGACCCACCGGTCTGGTCCAGCGCTTCGAATCGGGCGGAATCGAATCCCGCGACTTTTTCGACCAGCTCTCAAGTCACCTCAACCTGCGCGCTACTTACAACGACTTCTGTGACATCTGGAGCTCAATCTTTCTGCCCGAGACCCTCATCCCCGAGTCGATGATCGCCGAACTGGCGCGCAATTACCCCCTGATCCTTCTCTCCAACACCAACGCGATCCATTTCGAGATGATTCAGGAGAATTACCCGATTCTCCGTCATTTTCGCGATCTTGTGCTTTCTTATAAGGTCGGCGCGATGAAGCCCGCGGCCCTGATCTACCAGAAAGCGATTGAGGCCGCGGGTTGTCGTCCCGAGGAATGCTTTTTTACCGACGACATCGCGGAATACGTAGCCGGCGCGAAACAGCAGGGCATCGACGCAGTGCAGTTTCAATCCGCCGGACAGATCCGCAATGAACTCCGCGCCCGCGGCGTTGACGTTAACGATGAGGAGCCGGCCGCACGCCGCCCGCAATAATCGTCTCGATTCCTCTCCCGGTCGCGACCAGCAGGAATCCGTTTGCATCGAGGCCCGCGGTTCTGCCCCGAATAACCAGGTCGTCCATGTCGACCGTAACCTCGCGATCGCGCACCCAGCTTGACGATCGCTCGAATCTCCGGAAGATCTCGCCCCGTCCCGCCGTGGCCAGCAAAGATCCGTAACGCACGCTCTCCGCCACCACTTGATTCAGAACCTCTTCCTTCGCAAATTCCCTTCCTGTCTCGATCGCGAGTGACGTGGCGATTGTCGCCAGCTCGTCAGGGAAAGCCTTCTGATTGAGATTGACGCCGATTCCAGCGATCAGAGCGTCTTCTGGCCCCGCCTGCACCAGAATCCCCGCAAGCTTTCGCTCGTTCAGCATTACGTCGTTCGGCCAGCGGAGGTCGGCCGAAACTGCAGCGTGGTCGTTCACAGCCGCCTGTACGCCAAGGCCGAGCGCCATCGTAAGCGCGGGCATGTCCGAAGGAGCCAGCCGCAGCCGCAGAATGATGGACAGATACAATCCCCCCCTCGCCTCGGAGTGCCACGAATGTCCGTGCCGGCCAATCCCGGCTGTCTGCCGTTCGGCGACAACGACCGTACCATGCGGTTCGCCACGCGCAGCGAGGGCCGCAGCGTCGACCATAGTTGAGGCGGTGCTTTCCAGTCGAAAGATCACGCAGTTTCAAAGCAACGCGAGGCGAAAACTGATATCCATCGCCCGCGCCGAATGCGTGATAGCCCCGGAGGAAACATAGTCCGCGCCAGTTTCCGCGTACTCCCGAGCGGTTTCAAGATTGATGCCGCCCGAAAGTTCGACGCGCGCGCGTCCGTTCACAATCCCGATCCACTCCCGCGCTTCGGCAGGCGAAAGATTGTCGAGCAGCAGATGATCCGCTCCGCAAGCGAGCGCTTCATCGAGTTCCGCCATGCTCCGGACTTCGATCTCAATCGGCAGTCCCGCGGAACGCGCATTCGCAATCGCCTGTCGCACGTCGCCAGCCGCCGCAATGTGATTGTTCTTGATCAGAATCGCGTCGTAGAGTCCCATCCGGTGATTCACGACTCCGCCCGCCGCCGCTGCCGCTTTCTCCAGCCGCCGAAGCCCCGGCGTCGTTTTTCTGGTATCGAGCACTTTACAGTTCGTATGGCGTACCCGATCGGCGAACTCGCGCCCGAGCGTCGCCACGCCTGAGAGCCGCTGCAGAAAATTCAATGCCACGCGCTCGCATTCGAGCAGCGTGCGCGCCCTCCCTTCCACTCTCGCGAAGTGCTCGCCCTCGCGCAACGGCGTCCCGTCCTGCTGCAGAATCTCGAGCTTGTCCACTCCGCCGCGAAATTCGTATATCAGAGGAAGCAGTTGCACACCCGCAAGCACCAGCGGCTCGCGAACCAGGAAAAACCCGCTCGCCCGCCGACTTTCGGGAACGCAGGCCCGCGACGTGATATCACCCGATCCGATATCTTCTTCGAGCGACCGCCGCACAACCTCGATGATTTCAGGGTGAAGATTACCGCCTGGACTAGTGCCCATTCAGGCCCGCGACAACCTTTCCGAGCTGCGTCTCATATTCCGCCAGCTTGGTGCGAATCGAATCGATCACCTTCGCCGGCGCTTTCGAAAGAAACGTGTCGTCCGAAAGCTGCCGGCGCGAATTCGCAATATTCTTCTCCAACTGGTCTCGCTCTTTCTCGAGCCGTTTTCGGCGCGCTTCCATCTGGCCGTGCGGAACATCGATCCAGATATCGAAATCCGGCGTCGAACGCACCGCGCCGCTCTTCGGCGTTTCGCCGGGCGTAAGATTCACGTTTCCCAGCCTTTGTATTGCCGCCGAATGCGCCGCCGCAATCTCCGTCGCGCCGGAAATCCGCCCACTGTACGCCTGCTTCGGATCGAGTCCCAGATCGTGCACCAGACCGCGTACTGCAACCACGATCTCCTGCAGCAGCCGCATCTCGCGCTCGGCCTCGGAATCGTATCGCGCGGGGTCAAACTGTGGGAAAGCCGTCAGCGAAATCGATCGCTCGTCGCCCGCGCCCAGCCGGTGCCACAGTTCCTCCGTCAAAAACGGCATTACCGGATGCAGCAGCCGCAGCGCCGATTCGAATGCAGCCAGCAGATTGCGCCAGTCGTCGTTCAGCCCTGAATTCTCCTGGAAGCGGAGCTTCTTCAGCTCCACGTACCAGTCGCAGAATTCGCCCCAGAAGAACTGCCAGACCGTCTGCGCCGCCTCGTGGTAACGGTACGCCGCAATAGCCTTGTTCATCTCTGCCGCGCAGGCATTCAGCCGGGAGAATATCCAGCGGTCTTCGAGCGGCGCATCCACCGCCGGCAGATACGAATTCACGTCCTGCGCCATCCATGGCTCGACCGCGCAACGCTCCATATTCAGGAACAGGAACCGCGCGGCGTTCCAGATCTTGTTCGCGAATGCGCGCGCGCTTTCAATGCGATCGATCGTGAAGACGATATCCGTGCCCGGCGCCGCTCCGGTCAGCAGCGCCATGCGAACCGCATCCGTTCCGTACTCTTCGGTCACGACGAGCGGATCGATCACATTGCCCTTCGTCTTCGACATCTTCTGCTTTTCGGCATCGCGCACCAGCCCGTGGATATAGACCTGCCGGAACGGCACATCGCCCATGAACTCGATGCCGAGCATCGCCATCCG
>Ga0308173_10002112_pt1 | contig 10466 bp, 10 predicted proteins | sample PhyPR1_FD_203716 | JGI IMG/M metagenome (GOLD analysis project Ga0308173, IMG submission 203716) | Soil microbial communities from UC Gill Tract Community Farm, Albany, California, United States - DLSLS.P.R1 | ecosystem: Environmental > Terrestrial > Soil > Agricultural land | place: USA... | reverse complement strand
GGGCGGAGAGAAGCAGCGGGTTGCGATCGCGCGCACGGTGCTGAAGGCGCCCCCGATCCTGGTGCTCGACGAGGCGACCTCGGCGCTCGACAGCCATACCGAGCACGAGATCCAGGAGTCGCTGGAGCGCGTCTCGCGCGGCCGCACCTCGCTGGTGATCGCGCATCGGCTCTCGACCATCGTTGGCGCCGACGAGATCATCGTGCTCGATCAGGGCCGCATCGCCGAACGCGGCACCCACAGCAGGCTTTTGGCTTCCGGCGGACTCTATGCCAGTATGTGGAACAGGCAGCTTGAGGCCGAGGCGGCGCGGGAGAAACTCGCGCAGATCGACGACGACAACGAGGCGCCGAACCGCGTCCCGCCAAGGGTCGACGATCAATCCGGCGATCCCGTGCAGGAGCCCGTCAAGGACCCGGCGAAAGATCCAATAGCGACCGCCGCGGAATGATCGTAAGGAAGCGTCGCCTCCCGCCAACGGGATGGCGATAGACAACAGTGAGCCATCATGTCGATTGTGAATTCGATTCGCGCGCAGATCCCGCCGATTCACCCCGAAGGCTATCCCTTCATCGGCGGGTTTGCGCTGGCCAGCCTGATCCTGTTCTGGATCTGGACGCCGCTGGGGTGGATCGGAACGCTCCTGACGGTCTGGTGCGCGCTGTTCTTCCGCGATCCGGTTCGGGTGACGCCGGTGCGCGACGGCATCGTGGTGTCGCCCGCCGACGGCCGGGTCTCGATGATTGCGCAGGTGCTGCCGCCGGCCGAACTCGGTCTCGGCGACCGGCCGCTGCCGCGGATTTCGGTCTTCATGAGCGTGTTCAACTGCCATGTGAATCGCAGTCCGGTCGCAGGCCGGATCGACCGCATCGCCTATCGGCCCGGCGCGTTCATCAATGCCGAACTCGACAAGGCCAGTGAAGACAACGAGCGCAACTCGCTGGTGATCTCCACCACCAACGGGCGGATCGGCGTGGTCCAGATCGCCGGTCTGGTGGCGCGGCGGATCGTCTCGTTTGTGCGCGAAGGGCAGTCGATCGGCGCCGGTGAGCGGTTCGGCCTGATCCGGTTCGGATCGCGCCTCGACGTCTATCTGCCGGAAGGCATGAAAGCGCTGGTTTCCGAGGGTCAGACCGCGGTTGCGGGCGAGACCATTTTGGCCGATTTCGGCTCCAGCGAGCAGGGGCGGACTTTTCGCGCCGATTAACCATCCGTTGGCCTGGAACCGCGGATAGCGGACCGCACGTGGGCTTGCTATATAATGGCTGATCATGACGCCCTTTGATCCGCAATACCCGCAACTGCGCCGCCGCCGGTTTCGTCCGATCCCGGTGCGGATGCTGGTGCCGAATTTCATCACCCTGCTGGCGATCTGCGCCGGGCTGACGGCGATCCGGCTGTCGACTGAAGGGCGGATGGATCTGGCGGTCTACGCCATCGTGTTCGCCGCCGTGCTCGATGGCGTCGACGGGCGCGTCGCGCGCATGATCAAGGGGCAGTCGAAGTTCGGTGCCGAACTCGACAGCCTTGCCGACTTCGTCAATTTCGGCGTCGCACCTGGCCTGATCCTGTATTTCTGGCAGTTGCACGAACTCAACAATGGCGGCTGGATCGCGGCGATGGTGTTCGCGATCTCGGGCGGCCTGCGGCTGGCCCGCTTCAACGCCTCGATCGACGATCCCGACAAGCCCGCCTTTGCAGCGAATTATTTCACCGGCGTGCCGGCGCCGGGCGGGGCGATCCTGGCGCTACTGCCGGTCTATCTGGCCTTCCTCGGCATTCCCAAGGCGCCGGCGATGCTTACGGCGGTCTATACGCTGCTGATCGCGTTCCTGATGGTGTCGCGGCTCCCGGTGTTTTCGGGCAAGTCGGTGAAAATGCGAGTGCCACCGGAAATGGTGCTGCCGGTGTTCGTCTCGGTCGTGTTCTTCATCGCGCTCTTGATCAGTTATCCCTGGCACATCCTGTCATTCTGCTCGGTGCTGTATTTGGCGAGCCTGCCGCTGGGATGGAAGTCGTATCGCGACCATGAGCGCCATGCGGCATCCACGGCGGCGGCGACGGCGGGTAGCGCCGCACCGACGGCGGCGGAGGCTGCGACATTTGCGCCGGCTCCCGGCGATACCGAGGACGAACGGCCGACGCGGCTGAACTGAGGCCCGCGCGCAACTTCCGATATCTGCCATGAGCCGCTGCCGAGTTGGGTTCGCCTGAAATCTCGGCTATAGGGCTATGGATGCACGGCGTTCCAAAAACAGCCGGCCCGAAAAATCAGGAGAAAACGCCGTGAACAAAGCCGTTACAGCCCCGCTGCCCGCGTCCGTGCTCGAAGCGCTCGGTCGCTACGACACGCCGACGATCTGCAATGCGATGGAAATCGTCGCTCCCGAGCGCCGGCTGATCGGTTACACGACGAAGCCCCTGGTCTGCCCGTTTCCCGATCTGCCGCCGATGGTCGGCTATGCCCGCACCGTGACGATCCGCTCGGTGTTGAAATCGGGCCTGCCGGCCGAGGAGCAGGCCAAACGCCGCATCGAATACTACGAATATGTCGGCACTGGTTTTGGCCCGCGCATCACCGTGATCCAGGACATCGACGGCGCCGACGTCGGCTACGGCGCGTTCTGGGGCGAGGTGCAGAGCAACGTGCACAAGGCGCTCGGCTGCCTCGGCGTCATCACCGACGGATCGATCCGCGACATCCCGCAATGGGCGCCGGGCTTTCAGGCGCTGGCCGGTTCGATTGGACCGTCGCACGCCTGGGTGCATGCGGAGAATTTCGGCGGCGAAGTCCGCGTCGCCGGGATGACGGTGCGCTCCGACGATCTCATTCACGCCGACAGCCATGGCGCGATCGTGATTCCGCACGACATCGCCGCGAAAGTTCCGGACGCCTGCGAACTCTGTGCCCGCCGCGAGACGCCGATTCTGGAAATCGCCCGCAGTAAGGACTTCTCGCTCGAGAAGCTGAAGGCGGCGCTGAAGAAATCGGCGGAGATTCATTGAAGACGATCCACTGACGGAAAGTCAGGGATTAACAAGCGAGGGGGAGTCGTGATGCGAGGCTTTTGGGCGGCTGTGGTGTCGGTCCTCGCAGGCGTTGCGGGCGCGGAGGCGCAGACCTATCCGTCGCGTCCCATTACACTCGTGGTGCCGTTTCCACCGGGCGGTTCGACCGATGCCGCCGCCCGGATCATGGCCGAGCGGATGCGCATTCCGCTCGGGCAATCCGTGGTGATCGAAAATGTCGGCGGAGCCGGCGGCAGCATCGGCGTCGGGCGCGTCGCCCGCGCGGCGCCTGACGGCTACACCTTCGACATCGGCCAGTGGGATACCCATGTCGGCAGCATCATCTACAAGCTCGACTACGACCTCGAAAAGGATTTCGAGCCGATCGCGCTGATTTCGAACAATCCGCAGCTGATGGTCGCCAAGAACGAGCTACCGGCCAATACGCTCGGCGAACTCGTGAACTGGATGAAGGCGAACCCCGGCAAGATCAACTTCGTCAACCAGAACGCGGCGGCCAACGTTTCCGGCGTGCTGTTCGAGAACCTGACCAAGCAGAAAGTGCAGTTCATTCCGTATCGCGGCGCCGGGCCGGCGATGACCGACCTGATGTCGGGCACGGTCGACCTGCTGGTGGTGCAGGGGGCGGTGGCGCTGCCGCAGATCCGCGCCGGCAAGATCAAGGCGCTCGCCAACCTCTCGCCGCAGCGTTCGGCCTCGATGTCGGATATTCCGACCGCGGACGAGACCGGTGTGCCCGGGCTCTATATGTCGGGCTGGTTCGGCTTCTGGGCGCCGAAGGGAACACCGAAGGAGATCATCGCGAAACTCAATGCCGCGACGACAGAGGCGCTCGCGGATCCTGCGATCCAGAAGCGGTTCACCGAACTCGGCCTCGACGTCGCGCCCCGCGCGCAGCAGACGCCGGAAGGCCTCGCCGCGTTTCAGAAGACCGAAATCGCAAAGTGGTGGCCGATCATCAAGGACGCCGGCATCGGCGCGCAGGCACAGTGAGGCGCGCCAACCCGGCGCGTCGCATTGTCTCGCTTCCGAAAACGGCGTTGGCCTGCGTTCAGGCGATCGTCTTCAGGTAAAGACTTGGATCGAAGTACTTGCTGGCGGACGTAAAGTCCTTGACGCCGGCGTTGGCCATGAAGAAGTCGGTCGACTGCTGCAGCCAGTTGGTGACGGTGCCGTCCGAATACATCTTCTTCCATTCCTGCGAGGTGAACATCTTCTGCGCCTTGAAGGACTCGTTGATGTCGGTGAGCGGCGTCTGGCTGTAATGCGCCTTCTGCAGTTGTTCCATCGCCGGTGCGCTGTTCGCCACGATGTAGTCGTTCGCCTCCGCCCATCCCTTGATGAGCTTGGCCAGCGTCTCCTTGTTGGGCTCGTAGTAGTCATTGGCCGCGGCCCAGCCGCCGATGATGGCCGCCTGCGGATAGTAGGCGGATGCGTCGGTCAGCATGACCGCGCCCGGGACCTTGTCGCGGACGGTCACGTTGAACGGTACCCATAGCGCCACCGCGGGGACGGCGCCGGAGATGAAGGCCGTGACAGCCGCGGGCATCGTCTGATTGACCAGTTCGACTTCCTTCGGGTCGATCTTGTTGGCGCGCAGCGCCTTGTCGAGGAACACATGCGCGGTAGTGCCGGTCGCGGTGGCAATCCGCTTGCCCTTGAGGTCGTCGAACGACTTGATTCCCTGGTCGGAACGCACCCAGAGCTGCGCGGTCGCGACCTCGATGTCGTTGATCAGGAACACCTTGCCCTGGCCGCGGGCCGGGAAGTTCGAAAGCACCGCACCGGTGGCGAGCACGTCGAGGCTGCCGCCGATCAGGGCCTGGAAGATCTCCAGGCCGGTATTGAACTGTCGCAGTTCGAGATCGAGACCCTGCTTTTCAAAGCTGCCGCGGTCCATGCCGGTCCAGATCTGGCCGTCGACCGCCACGGTGTGGAGATATCCGACGCGAACTTTCGTCTTGGCCTGCGCGATCGCGGGCGCCGATGCGGCAAAGCCGCCCAGCGCGAGACCGGCCGTCGTGGTCAGGAATTGTCGTCGGTCCATGGCGTTATCCCTCCGTTTGTTGTGCATTATTCCGAAAATGAAGCTGGCCGCATCTGTGCCTGCTGGGCGCGGTATTCGCTCATCACCAGTTCGCGGATGTGGCCGCGTAGTTCGACGAACTCCGTCCGCTCCTGCAGCGATTCATCGCGTGGGTAGGCAAAGGGAACCTCGATGATTTGCTTGATCCGGGCTGGACGCGCGGTGACGACGACGATGCGGGAGGCGAGATAGATCGCTTCCTCCACCGAGTGCGTGATCAGCATGACCGTCTTGCCCTCGGTGGCGAGCACCTTTAGCAGCAGGTTCTGCATGTTGGCCCGGGTCTGCGCATCGAGCGCGCCGAACGGTTCGTCCATCAGCAGGAATTGCGGTTTGACGGCGTAGGCCCGCGCGATCGCGAGCCGCTGGCGCATGCCGCCGGAAAGATGCTTCGGATACGAGTTGGCGAAATCCGTCAGGCCCATGAGTTCGAGATAGTGGTCGCAAATCGCGTTGCGCTCCGATGCGGCGACATGATTGGCCTTCAGTTGCAATCCGAAGGCGATGTTCTGCCTGACCGTCAGCCAGGGAAACACGCCGTATTCCTGAAAGATCACGCCGCGTTCCGGCCCCGGGCCCTTCACGGGGCTGCCGTCGAACAGCACGCTACCGGTGGTCGGCTTCTGGAATCCGGCCAGCATGCTCATCATCGTGGTCTTGCCGCAGCCGGAGGGACCGATCACGGCGATGAAATCGCCGTCGTCGATCTCGTAGCTGACATCCTCGACCACCTTCAGGCTGCCTTTGGGCGTGCTGAATGTCAGCGAGACGTGATCGAATTGGGCGCGTCGGATTTTACCGGTCATGCGACGGCCCGTTCCTGCCACATCAGAAGGCGGGCGCTGATCTTGCGCAGGATCATGTCCATGATCAGCGCGATCAGGCCGATGCAGATGATGCCGACGTAGATGACGTCGAGTAGGAAGTAGGTCGACGCATTCTGGATCATCGCGCCCAACCCGCGCTGCGCAGCGATCAGTTCGGAGGCAACGAGCGTGGCCCAGGCGACGCCCAGCGCCACTCGCAACGCGGTCAGGATATGCGGTACCGTGAGGGGAATGATGACCTTGCGGAAGATCTCCAGCTCGCTGGCGCCGAGCGTCTGCGCGACGCGGATATAGAGCGGTGTGATCTGCGAAACGCCTTCATACATCACGATCACGCCAGAAAAGAACGACGCGTAGAACAGGATCACGAGCTTGGCGGCCTCGTCGACCCCGAAATAGACGATGACCAGAGGGATCAGCGCAATCGGGGGCAGCGCGCGAAAGAAATTGATCATCGGATCGGCAAAGGTACGCGCCGGCCGGTACCATCCCAGCATGAATCCGACGGGGACCGCGGCAAGAATGCCGAGGATGACGCCGAGGAAAACCCGCCGCGTCGAGGTGTAGATGTCGAGCAACAGGTTCTCGTGCAGCAGCAGCTCGACGAATTTCGCGGCGACCTGGTGCGGGGCGGGGATTAGGGAAGCGTTGACGAAGCCGCTCCAGCGCACGGCGTACCACAGCAGCACCGCACCGACCCAAGGCGCCAGCCCCAACAAAAAGCGCCTTGCGACACTTCCTTCCATTCGACGTTTCCGGCCACGTTTGCAGTTGATGTTGAGGAAGTCATATTATAAATAGGAGGACCATACAAGGGCTCCCCGGTTGTGCCCCGGAATCTCGAAAATGACATCGGCGACTTTCACCGTCCGCAAGCTTGAGGCGTTCTGTTTTCGCTATCCTTTATCGACGCCGGTCGTGACGTCATTTGGAGCCATGTTGAACCGGCCCGCGGTGTTCGTTCGCGTCGAGGACAGCGATGGCCACTTCGGTTGGGGCGAGGTGTGGTCTAATTTTCCGTCGCCAGGCGCCGAGCATCGCGCGAGACTGGTCAACGAGGTGCTGGCGCCGGCGATCGCGGGATTTACCGCGGCCGATCCCGCGGCGATTTTCGAAAAACTCACGCAAGGCACCGCGGTGCTCGCGCTGCAATCGGGTGAGCCCGGGCCCTTCGCGCAGGCGATCGCCGGTATCGATCTTGCGATTTGGGACCTTTACGCGCGACGCCGCAACATCGCGCTGTGGAGGTTGTTGGGCGGCGCGCAATGCACCGTCAAGGTCTATGCCAGCGGCATCAATCCGACCGGTTCACGACAGACGGCGGAACGTGCGCTGCGCCGAGGCCATCGCGCGCTCAAATTGAAGATCGGGTTCGAGCCCGCCGCCGACCAGGCCAATCTGGCCGCACTGCGCGATCTCCTCGGCAGCGGCATGTTGGCCGCCGACGTCAATCAGGGCTGGTCGATCGAGCGCGCGCTGGCGGTTGCGCCCGCGCTTGGCGCGTACGATCTCGCCTGGCTGGAAGAGCCGATCCGCGCCGACCGGCCTTGGACGGAGTGGCAACGTCTGCGTGAGCGCGTCGGCGTGCCGCTGGCCGCCGGCGAGAACATCGCCGGCGAAGCCGGTTTTGCCCAGGCGCTCGGCGACGACGTGCTGCGGGTCGTGCAGCCCGATATCGCGAAATGGGGCGGGCTCAGCAAATGCGCGGGCGTCGCGCGCGATATCATGAAATCGGGCAAGACGTTTTGTCCGCACTATCTCGGCGGCGGCATCGGTCTGCTGGCGTCGGCCCATTTGCTCGCCGGCGTCGGCGGCGAGGGCCTTTTGGAAGTGGATTCCAACGACAATCCGCTGCGCGACCGCTTCTGCGGTCCGGTCGCGGATATCAATGATGGCACCATCACGTTGAGCGATCGTCCGGGGCTTGGGTTCGAGCCCGATCTGTCTTCGATCCAATCATACCGGATGGCGTGACATGGCTGCGCAAGGGTATGACTACATCATCGTCGGCGCGGGGTCGGCCGGCTGCGTAGTGGCAAACCGTCTGTCGAGGGATCCGTCCTGTCGCGTCCTGCTGCTGGAGGCGGGTGGATCGGATCGCAATTTCTGGCTCAAGCTTCCGGTCGGCTATTATCGCACCATCTACAACGAGCGCTTCTCGCGCCTGTTCAACACTGAGCCAGGTGAAGGCACCGGCGGCCGGTCGATCGTCTGGCCGCGCGGGCGGGTGGTCGGCGGCTCGTCGTCGATTAACGGCCTGATCTTTATCCGTGGCCAGCACGAGGACTTCGACGATTGGGAACGGCTCGGTGCGACCGGATGGAGCTATCGCGAGCTGCTGCCGTACTTCCGCAGGTACGAGCGCTACCGCGGCGGTGAAAGCCAGTATCACGGCGGATTTGGCGAATTCGAGGTATCGGATCTGCGCAACGATAATCGCGCCTCCGCGGCGTGGGTCGATGCCGGCGCCGAGTTCGGCCTGCCGCGCAACCCCGATTTCAACGGCGAAACCACCCTCGGTGTCGGCAGTTACCAGCTGGGCATCGGCCGGCATTGGCGCACCAGCTCGGCATCGGCGTTTCTTGGTCCGGTTGCCAACCGTCCGAATTTGACCGTCATCACCGGTGCGCAAGTCAGCAAGGTCATCTTCAACGGACGCATCGCGGCGGGCGTGGAGTGGATCGCCGGCGGACAGGTCTCGCGTGCCGCCGCTGACCGGGAAGTGATCCTGTCGGCTGGCGCGTTGCAGTCGCCGCAACTGCTGCAACTGTCCGGCATTGGTCCGGCGGATCTGCTGCGTGGGCTCGGAATTCCCGTCATCGCCGACGCGCCGGAGGTCGGTCGTAATCTGCAGGATCACTACCAGGCGCGCTTGATTGTTCGATTGAAGGAGCGGATATCGCTCAATGATCAGGTCCGCAATCCCTTCGAACTGGCCAGGATGGGCCTGCAATGGATGTTCTCCGGCAGCGGCCCATTGACTGTGGGTGCAGGCCAGGTCGGAGGCGCGGCATGCACCGAACATGCGATCGGCGGGCGTCCGGATGTCCAGTTCAACGTGATGCCGCTGTCGGTCGACAAGCCCGGCGATCCCTTGCACGAATATTCCGGGTTCACCGCTTCGGTCTGGCAGTGCCACGCGGAATCGCGGGGACAACTTGCGATCCGCTCGACCGATCCATTCGATCAGCCGCGGATCGCGCCGAATTACTTCGCCGCGGAGATCGACCGGAAGACGATCGTCTCCGGCCTGAAGATGCTGCGGGAAATCTATCGGCAGAAATCATTTCGAAAACTCTGGGATATCGAAATGGTACCCGGCGAAGCCGTCGGCAGCGACGCCGGCCTGTGGGAATTCGCCCGCAACACCGGCGGTACGGTGTTTCACTGCGCCGGGACCTGCCGGATGGGCCGCGACGACACATCGGTGCTCGATCCGCAATTGCGCGTGCGCGGGGTCGAGCGACTGCGCGTCATCGATGCCTCGGTGATGCCGCAGGTCACCTCGGCCAATACCAATGCTACCAGTCTGGTGATCGGGGAACGCGGCGCCGCGCTCGTCATGTCATAGGCGCATGTTGTTGAAACGGAGAACGTGCGATGGATTTGATCTCCGACAGTCACGTCCCGAAATACGCGCAGATTGCCGATATCTTCCGGCAACGGATCGCCCGCGGGGTGTGGTCGAAGGGATATCGGCTGCCGGCAAACGAATTGCTTGCAACCGAGTTCGGCGTATCTCGCGTGACGATCCGGCAGGCAGTCGAGTTACTGTCGCGCGACGGCATGATCGAGGCTCAGCAGGGCCGCGGCACTTTCGTTACCGCCACGCCGAAGCAGGACCGCTGGCTCAAGGTCGAGACCACGTTGTCCGATCTCGCCGAGGTGTACCGCGATACATCGCCGGAGATCATCAACATCTCGGAAAGTCGAACCGATGCGCCGCTGCTCCCCGAGGATGGCAAGGCGGCTGCGCATTATGTCTTCATGCGACGGGTGCATTCGCGAAACGACCGGCCCTACTGCGTGATCTCGATCTATCTCGACGAAAAGGTTTTCCGGAAGTATCCAAAACGTTTTCGCAAGGAGACGGTGATCCCGATTCTAAAGGACATGCGCGATCCCGCCATCAGCAGTGCGCGCCAGACCTTGACCATCGGTACCGCGGATCTCGAAGCGGCGAAGCTGTTGCAAATTCCGCTCAACTCGCCGGTTGCCGAAGTCCGCCGGGTTTTCACCGCCGCCGACAGCACGGTCATCTATCTTGGCGAGGTGACCTATCGCGGCGATTTCGTCCGGATCGACATGGATTTGCGGCCCTGAACGCGCTTCGATTTCACGGAGGCCGGAGGGCGCTATGGTTAGCAAAGGGTTGATATCCTGATCAGTCCCGGCACGCATGACCGGGACGGCCGTCCCTAAGTCTTGCACGGCGCCGCTTCCGCAATTGCCGCACTTAACCTTTACGCGTCTTTAATGGCAGGTCCGTAGGGTTGCCCTACGTGGCCCGATTTGGGCCGCGC
>Ga0308173_10002111_pt1 | contig 10467 bp, 5 predicted proteins | sample PhyPR1_FD_203716 | JGI IMG/M metagenome (GOLD analysis project Ga0308173, IMG submission 203716) | Soil microbial communities from UC Gill Tract Community Farm, Albany, California, United States - DLSLS.P.R1 | ecosystem: Environmental > Terrestrial > Soil > Agricultural land | place: USA... | reverse complement strand
ATCCGGTCGGGGCGGCCGAGGGAGCGGGTGCGCGCGATGAAGTACACGAGCCCTGTGCCGGTGCCCAGCCGCGCGACCATCTCCGCGAGCAGGAACACCGAGGTCAGCGCGAAGAAGACCCCGGCGTCGGACTTCGGCAGCGTACGGGTGACGACGACGGTGAGCAGTACCCCGGTGACGGCCGTGATCCCGGCCCCCATGAGGTTGAGGGCGCCGCCGCGGGCGATCGTCGGCATGCCGACGCGTGCTGCCGTCCCGGTCCGCGCGCTCTGCGCGGTGGTGCTCACGTCCGCTGACGTTCCGGCCGGCCGACGTCGGCCCGCCAGCTGACGGGGTGGCCGAGCCAGTCGACGAGACGCTCGTCGTAGGGCGCGAAGTGCGCCTCCAGCCGCTCCCGCAGCTCGGGCTGCATGGGCGAGCGCGGCCGCGCGTTGTGCTGCTCGAACACCGGGTAGCCCATGTGCGGCAGGCCCAGGAATTCCAGGACGCCGTCGTAGGCCGGCTCGGGGTCGGTGAAGAACTGGTGGCTGTCCACCACGTGCATGCGGTCGCGACCGAACACCTTCTCGAGCCGCTCGAGGTGCTCGACGTAGCGGCCGCGCTGGAGGTAGCCGTGGTGCTGGTGCGAGTGGCTGCGGTAGGCGGGGTCCGCGATCAGCCGCTCCGCCTCCCCCTCGAGCCGGCTGTCCTCCAGCGCCAGGGCCGTCTCGAAGTCCTGGTCCTCGTACCCGCGGGCGAGCTCGTGGGCGTGCGCCGAGTAGGCCCGCTCCACCGGGTCGCGCAGGAGGACGAGCACCTTCACGTCGGGCAGATCGCGGGCGATCCGCTCCGCCGCCAGCGGGTGGAACATGTAGTAGGGGCTCGACTCGAACGTCTGGGCGCGCACGCCGAGCCGGCTCTGCACGGCGCGTGCGCTGCGCTCGAGCGGGAAGTGGGCCTTGTACCAGGCCATGCCCTTGTCGTAGTCGGTGTCGAAGTAGTGCACGCCCTTGTGCCGCACGGCCTTGAGCACCGCCGGGTGCTGGCTGAGCGTCCGGTACATCGAGGTCGTGCCGCAGCGCTGACCGCCGATGATCAGGAAGTCCGGCGTCATCCGCCAGGGGCTGGTGAGCAGGCCGGCGGTGACGGTGACACCCTGCACCGCCTGCTTGACGGCTGGGGACCGGCGCAGTTTCGCGGTGAGTGACATTGCGTGCCTCGTCTTCCGTGCGGTCTGTCGTGGATCAGAAGGGGAACCGGATCGGCCGTCGGGGGCTCAGCCGGCGTCCAGGGCGGTGTCGATGGCGGGCAGGAGCCAGGTGCCGACGTCGCCGAGGCGGGCTCCGGCCTCGACCTGGCGGTCGGCGAGGTAACGGGTGGCCAGTTCGGCGAGGTAGCCCAGGGCGGTGGCCCGGCACTGCTCACCGGTCAGGCCGAACGGCCCGAGGACGTCGGGAGCCGTGGCGACCGAGCGGTCGGCCGACCCGGCGGGGTCGGCCAGCCGGTTGACGAGGTCGGTCTGCAGTGCCCAGTGCAGGGCGTCGTACCCGACCGGGACCGACGGGGCGAAGCGCTCCCAGTCCCAGACGAGCAGCCGATCGCCGGCCAGCGCGGTGTTCCACGGCGTCCAGTCGCCGTGCCAGGCACCCAGGGGCAGCGCGACGTCGCCGAAGGCCTTCCCGATCCGCCCGGTCAGCTCGGCGAGCGTCTCGGCCGCCGGGCTCGCGGGCAGCGCCTCGACCCGGTCGGTGAGGCCGGCCCAGTACGGCGAGAGCGAGAGCGGCCCGGCGGGAGCGCCGCCGACCGCGGCCAGCTCGGCCTGCGCCGCGACGACCCGGTCGCGGTCGGGGCGGCTGCGCTGACCGGCGACCGGCAGGGGCGACTGGACCAGCAGGTCCAGCCCGTTCCACCGGCCGCTGTGCAGGACGGCGGGAACCGTCGACCGCTGCAGCCCGGCGGCGGCCAGGGTGGCCAGGGCCGCGGCCTCGTCGCGCACCAGCCGGGAGGTCAGCGGGTCGACGCCGACCTTCACGTAGGCGAGGGTGCGACCGTCCGGCGCGAGCACCTGCAGCACGGGCTTCCGGTTCGCCCGGGGAGCGCCCAGGTACATGCTCAGCAGCACGTCGGTGCCCAGCAGACCGGCCAGGTGCGACTCGATCGACGTCGCGTCGCCGCGCCCGGATCCGTCGACCAGTCGCACCCGGTCGCGCAGGAAGAGCGGGGCGATGCCGGTGGTCATGCCCGCCGTCAGCGCGGCGGCCTGCCACCGGGCCGAGCGACCGCGCCCGACGCCGTAGCCGCGCACGGCGCCGGCGGCGGCCCGCCGTCCGAGGGGCACGAGCAGCCGGGGACGGCGACCGTTGGGGAGGAGCAGGTACTCCCGGTGGGCGTCGCCGCCTGCCGGGCCGCCGATCGTCAGCTCCAGCGGGGCGGGCCACAGCAGGCGCCCGACGTCCCTCAGGTGCGTCAGTCGGTCGTCGCTCATCCTCGTCCCCCCGTTACGCGGACCGCTGCCCCGGCGATCGCAGCCGGCAGAGCCCGTGGCTCCTCCGGCACGTCCTCGTCCCGCTGATTGCGCCACAGCAGCGCGATCGAGAGGAACGAGATCACCAACGGCATGGTCAGCGCGTTGTAGACGAACATGAAGAACAGGGGCAGCGCCAGAGCTAACAGCCCGGCATCACCGATCGGGGTGGGGTCGCGGCGGTAGGCCCACAGGGAGCGCAGGAAGAACCCCACGTACAGCGCCGCCCCGCCGCCGCCCTGGGCGATGAGCAGCAGCCAGAGCTGGCCGTTGCTGCCGAGCGTGGGGTTGCCGCACCGCGGGCACTTGGCGTCTGCGCCGATGGCGATCGAGTTGCTGCTGCCCAGGGCCGCGCGCGGGCCGCCGAAGCCGAGCACGGGGGAGTACTGGACCACCTCGAGCGTCCGGTCGAGGGTGAACGCGCGGATCGCGTTGCTCTTCGGGTTGTCGAACCGGGCCTGGATGATCGTGGCCAGCGGTGAGGCGGCCACCAGCGCGCCGACCAGGAGCAGCCCGACGACCACCCCGCCCAGCAGTGCGAGGTGGCCACGCATGGCCAGGCGGAGCGCCATGAACGCGATGATGAGGCCGAGGCCGATCCAGAGGCCGCGGTTGAGCGAGTAGACGATCGGGATGGCCGCCAGCGCGAGCAGGATCAGCCCGACGAGGCGCCGGGGCCCGCCGGCCTTGTGCAGCCAGCTGACGACGAACCAGCCGATCAGCAGGGCCAGGCAGTTGCCCCAGGTGTTCGTGTAGCCGAACGGCGCCGACGGCCTCGGCGACGAGAACCCCAGCACGTCTTGCAGCTGCGACGCGGCGGGGTGCACGAGGCTGCTCACGAAACCGTTGCTCGCGATCCGTTGCGGCAGCAGCCGCTCGACCAGTGACGTGAACCCGAAGGTCGGCGCGAACGTGCCGAGCAGACCGCCGCCGAGCACGACGACGAAGAAGAACCCGAGCTGGCGGACCAGCCTGCGCCGGGGGAACTCCCGCTCGGTCAGGTTGCCCGCGTAGAGCAGGATGACGGTCGCGGCGAGGTAGCCGGCGAGCGCGAAGCCCACCGAGAGCAGCCGCGACGACACCGTGTTGGGCAACGTGCCCGGCGGGTTCGCCGGAAGCATGATCGTGCTGGCCAGCAGCCAGAACAGGAACAGCAGCCAGATGCCGAATCCGGGCGGCGTCGCGACAGGCCGCCGGCGCCAGAGGTGCACCACCATCGGGATGGGGAGCACGAACAGGATCAGCGTGCCCATGCCCAGGGCCCACCACAGCGGGTAGAGCATGAGCAGCGCCGTCAGCGGCCAGCCCGAGGTGACCGGCCCGCGGGGCTCGTCGAGCCCCCGGGCCTGCCCGCCCGTGACCACCGGTCCGGGCGGAGCGGATGGTCCCAGGAGCCTCATCGAGGAGCGTTGCTCCGCGAGCCCGGCGGAACGAGCTGTCCCCCCGGCGCACCGGCGCCGTTGCCGGCGGTCGCTCCCTTGCCCCGGCCGGCCGGGGCCTTGTCGGAGGTCGAGGCCCCGGTGGAGGTCGAGGCCCCGGTGGAGGTGGAGGCGCCCTTCGCCGGCACGGCGGCCTCGCCCGTACGGCCCTTGGACTGGCCATCGCGTCCGTACCGCGCCATCACGGCGCCGAGCACCGGGGTGCCCATCGACTCCATCTGGGCGCAGGCGTCGACGACCTCGTGGGCATTGGTCGCGCCGGTCTCGACGACCAGCACGGCGAGCGCGGCGCCGCTGGCCAGGGTCTGGGCGTCGGGGCTGTGCGTGGTCGGCGGCGTCTCGATGATCACGCACGTGGCCGACTCGAGGAGCCGGTCGACGAGCTTGCGCGGGCCGCCGGTCTGGAGCAGCGCGTCCGCGCGGTCCACATCGCTGCCGGGTCCGAGCACCCGCAGGTTCGGGATGGAGGCCAGCCGGGGGACGACGGCGTCGACGGACTTCTCACCGGCGAGCACCTCGGCCAGGCCCGCTTCCGGCGGATCGGCCAGCAGGGCCGTGGCCGTGGTGCCGAAGACGTCGGCGCAGACCAGCACGACCTCCTCGCCCGCGCGGGCCAGCGACGCGGCGAGGTTGGCCGCGACCGGGCCGGCGCCGCGCCGGACACCGGCGACCAGGACGACGCGGCGGCTGCTCTGCTCGAGGTTGCTGGTGACGAGATTGCGCAGCCGGGCGTACCCGCGGCCATCGGCGCTCAGCGGCGGGAGCAGGGACACCTCGCCCTCGTGCAGGCGCCCGGAGAGCACCGCGGAGACCGGCACCCGGGTCCGGTGGAACAGGTCCTCCGGCGTGCGGATGACGTCGTCCCTGCGGTTGCGCAGTGCCGCGACCGCGACCCCGAGGACGAGACCGAGAAGGACGCCGGCGGCCAGGGTGATCAGCTTGTTCGGGCTGCTGGGAGCGTCGGGCAGCCGGGGCTGCGTCACGATCTGGCCGGGCGTGACGGCCTCGGCCTTCACCTGGTTCTGCTGGGCCGTCAGCGTGGCCAGCTGGTTGTTCAGCTGCGAGAACTCGCTGTCGTTGCGGGCCTTCTGCGACGAGCCGTCGATCAGTCCGACGGCGGCCTTGAGCACGGCGGCCAGGGACACGTTCACCGCGTCGATCCGCTGCTGGAGGGCCTTGTCCTCGCTGGCGAGCACCGCGGTCGCCGCGGCCCGGCGCTGGTCCAGGTAGGCCTGCGCGAACGCCAGCGCGCCCTGCACCGCACCCGCGGCGGAGGTGCTGGTGTAGGTGATGTCGAGGATCTCGGTGTTCGGCGGCACGCTGACGCTGACGTTGTCGCCCAGCGAGCTCGCGTCGGCGGCGGAGACCTTCAGGGTCTTGGCCGCCGCGGAGACCGTTCCGGTCGCGACGACCAGCTGTGCCTCGGTGTCGAGGTTGATGGTGCCCGGTTTGTCGAGCGTCGACGCGGTGTTCGTGTCACCGGTCGGGGTCACGAGGACCGACGCCGTCGCCTGGTACGCGGGTGGCGCTTCCTTGAGATAGCCGATCGCTGCGCCGACCCCGAGAGCGAGGCACAGGAGCACCGCGAGCCAATGGCGACCTAGTAACCGAAAGTAATCGCCCAGCCGCATGCTGTTTGCAGCACTGTCGCTCTGCATGGGTCCCCGTTCCCCCTTGTGTCGCAGATCCCGCGCCCTCCCGGTGGTGAGGCTCACGCGTCGACCCGACGGCTTTTCCGGCTGGTCCTAGGACTGAATACCACCGACGGCCCTCGCCGCGGCGCATTCGACGTCTCCCCACCACCCGGACGGGCGAGGGATGCGCAACTCCATGGTCAGGATCGCGACTCTCTGTAATGATCCGGCGTGATCGTACGGCTCCGGTGTCATCGGGGGGAGCCTGGAGCTGAGGGGTCTCACAGCATGCATGCACGAGTTCGGAAGCTGGGCGCTGCGGGGATCTCCGCCGTCCTGCTGTCGGTCGGCGTGGCCACCGGGACGGCGACCGCGGCGGTTACGCAGAGTTCGATCGTCAGTGCGGTGCCCGGCGAGCAGACGCCACAGATCCTCGACACCAGCGCCTCGGTCACCGAGAAGGTGCTCGCGATGGCGCAGGTGGGCAACCGCATCGTGGTCGCCGGCGACTTCAGCCAGGTCCAGGACACGACCGCGAACGGCGGGGCCACCTACAACCGGAGCTACGCCTTCGCCTTCGATCCCGCGACCGGCGCGGTCGACCCCACCTTCGCCCCGGTGCTCAACGGGGTCGTGAACACGGTGGCCGCAGGTGCCGACGGCGCGTCGGTCTACCTCGGCGGCACGTTCACCCAGCTCAACGGCGTCGCGTCCGGGAACCTCGTGCAGGTCTCGCTCGCCGGCGGGGTGCGCACCGCGTTCCGGGCCGCCCCGCTCAACGGCGCGGTCAACGACCTGGCCCTGTCCGGCGGCCGCCTGTTCGTCGGCGGCCTGTTCACGACGGCGGGCGGCGTGCCCCACGGCGGCCTGGCCACCCTCAACGCGGCGACCGGCGCGCTCGACGGGTACATGGGCATCGACGTGGCCCTGCACCACAACTACCCCGACCGGGGCACGGCCAACGCCCTCGTCGGGGTCGAGAACTTCGACGTCTCGCCCGACGGCACGCGCATGGCGGTCATCGGCAACTTCCGGCAGGCCGACGGCCTGGTCCGCGACCAGATCATGATGGTGCTGCTGCAGTCCACGGCGGCCGTCGTCGACCCGAACTGGAAGACCACCGGTCTCGCGGCCGCGTGCAACTCGGCGCGGTTCGACAGCTACGTGCGGGACGTCGCGTTCGCCCCGGACGGCTCCTACTTCGCCGTCGGCAACACCGGTGGCGCGTACCGCGGCACCTACTGCGACAGCCTCACCACGTGGAACCCGAAGGCGGTCAGCCAGACCGTCAAGCCCCGGTGGGTCAGCTACGCCGGCGGGGACACCCTGTTCTCCGTGGCGGTCACCGGCGCTGCGGTCTACGCCGGCGGTCACCAGCGCTGGATGAACAACGACTTCGGCGCGGACGCCGCCGGCGCCGGTGCGGTCCCGCGGCCCGGCCTCTCCGCGCACGACCCGCGCACCGGCATCCCGCTGAGCTGGAACCCCGGCCGCAACCCGCGCGGCGACGGCGCCGAGGCGTTGCTCGCGACGTCCACCGGTCTCTACGTGGGCAGCGACACCGACTACATCGGCAACCGGCAGTACCTGCGGCCGCGACTGGCCTACTTCCCGCTCGCCGGTGGCAGTGCCCTGCCCGACGAGAACACCGGCACGCTGCCGACCGACGTCTACCTGGCCGGCCGGCAGACGCCCACCGCGACCGCCGGTGTCAGCGACGTCGTGGCCCGGTACTTCACCGGCACCGGAGTGGGCGCCGACACCGCCGCTCCGGCCGGAGGCGTCGACTGGAGCCGGGCGCGCGGGGCGTTCATGGCCGGGAACACGCTCTTCTACGGCTATCCGAACCCCGCCGCGAACAACGCCTACTTCCTGTACCGGCGCACGTTCGACGGCGTCACGTTCGGCCCGGCGACGGTGATCGACCCGTATGACGACCCGTACTGGAGCACGGTGTCCACCGGTTCCTCTACCGGGGTGACCGTCCTCTACCGGGGTGCCCTGCCGGCCTTCTACGGCCAGCTCCCCTCGGTGACCGGTGTCTTCTTCCAGAACGGCCGGCTCTACTACACCCGCAGCGGCTCGGCGGCCCTGTACTACCGGTCCTTCTCGGTCGACAGCGGTGTCGTCGGCGGCGTCGAGTACGCGGTCACGAGCGGCGGTTTCTCCGATGTCGCCGGCATGTTCGTCGCCGGCGGTTCCCTCTGGTGGGCGGCGCAGTCGAACGGGGAGCTGCGCCGGATCGCGTTCGTCAGTGGCTTTCCCGGCCACACGCCGGTCACGGCCTCGCCCGGCCCGGCGGCCGGCGGTCGCGACTGGCGCGCCCGGGCGATGTTCCTCGGCCCGCAGCCGCACTAGACACCGGCGGGGCTCCTCCACCCGCACGTTCCGCCATTGCACGGGGGCTCCATTCACGAGGGGTACTGACGACATGCGCACGCACCGGTTCCGCACGTTCTGGACGACGGCGCTGGGGGTTCTCCTCCCCGCGCTCCTGCTGACGACCGCGCTCGGCGCCGCCCCCGCAGCGGCCGCGGGAGTGGCACAGCCCGGCCGGGTCTCGGCCGTGCCCAGCGCCCTGACCCCGCAGGTCCTCGACAACCAGGTGCTCGACCTCGCCGAGGTCGGCAACCGGATCGTCGTGGCGGGGTCGTTCACCCAGGTGCAGGACGCCCCCGCCAACGGCGGCGCGACCTTCGCCCAGCCGTACGTGTTCGCGTTCGACCCGGCCACCGGGAAGATCGACCGCGCCTTCGCCCCGGCCGTCGACGGCGTGGTGAACACGGTGCTCGCGGGGCCGAACGGCACCGTCTTCGTCGGCGGCACGTTCTCCACGGTGAACGGCGCGACCGTCCGCAAGCTCACCCAGCTCTCGCTCGCGACCGGGGCGCGGACGTCGTTCAAGACGCCGGCCTTCAACGGCGCCGTCAACGACCTCGTCCTGGCCGGCGGCCGGCTGGTGGTCGGCGGCATCTTCACCACCGTCGCGGGCGTTCCGCACGGCGGGCTCGCGGCGCTGAACGCCACCACCGGCGCGCTCGACGAGTACCTGGGCATCGACGTGACGGGCCACCACAACTACCCCGCCCAGGGCACCGCCGAGGCCGCCGTCGGCGTCGAGAAGCTCGACCTCTCGCCCGACGGCACGCGGTTGGTCGTGATCGGCAACTTCACGCTGGCCGACGGGCTCTCCCGCGACCAGGTGGTGATGGCCCTGCTCCAGCCGGGCGCCGCCGTCGTCGACCCGAACTGGCGCACCACCCGCTACTCGCCGGCCTGCTTCTCGTGGGCGTTCGACTCCTACGTCCGCGACGTGCAGTTCGCACCCGACGGTTCCTTCTTCTCCATCTCGTCGACCGGCGGCGCCAACTCCGGCACGCTGTGCGACAGCGTGACCCGCTGGGACACCACCGACACCGGGGACGACGTCCAGCCGCGCTGGGTCGACTACGCCGGCGGCGACACGATCTTCTCGGTGGAGATCACCGGCTCGGTCGTCTACGTGGGCGGCCACGAGCGCTGGATGAACAACTCGTTCGGTCACGACTCCGCAGGGGCCGGCGCCGTGCCGCGCCCGGGGCTGGCCGCGCTCGACCCCCGCACCGGTGTGCCGTTGTCGTGGAACCCGGGCCGCAACCCGCGCGGTGTCGGCGCCCGCGCGCTGCTGGCGACCTCGACCGGCCTCTACGTGGGCATGGACACCGCGTACATCGGCAACCGGCAGTACCTGCGGCCCGGCCTCGCGTACTTCCCGCTCGCCGGCGGGGCGGCCGCGCCGTCGGAGGACACCGGCGCGCTGCCGGCGAACGTCTACCTCGCCGGCCGGCAGACCCCGGGCGGCGGCACCGGCTCGACCGGGACGGTCCTGTACCGCGTCAACGCCGGCGGTCCGCAGCTGGCCGCCACCGACGGCGGCCCCGCATGGGCAGCCGACGACGGCGCGAGCAACCCGCTGCGCAACGACGGCAGCAACGCCGCCGGCTGGGCGCCGGGGGCGGCCGAGGACGGGACCGTGCCCGCGAGCACGCCGTCTGCCGTCTTCGACAGCGAGCGCTGGGACCCCGCCGACGCCACCGAGATGCAGTGGCACTTCCCGGTCGCCGCGGGCACGTCGGTCGAGGTCCGCGTCTATCTGGCGAACCGGTGCAGCTGCACCGGCTCGCCCGGAGCCCGCGCCTTCGACGTGTCGCTCGACGGCAACGTCGTCCTCAACGACTACGACATCGTCGCCGACGTGGGCGACCAGGTCGGCACCATGAAGTCGTTCCCGGTCACCAGTGACGGCAGCATCGACCTCTCCTTCGGTCACGTGGTCGAGAACCCGCTGGTGGACGGCATCGAGATCGTCGAGTCGACCGGCACGCCGGCAACCGGCCCGGTCGGCGTCGACGACGTCGTCAGCCGGTTCTACGACGGCACGACCGCCGCTCCGGACACCCCGGTCGACGGCGGTGGCCTCGAGTGGAGCCGGGCCCGCGGGGCCTTCATGGCCGGGAACACGCTGTTCTACGGCTACCCGGACGCCACCGGGGTCTACGGGCTCTACGAGCGGACCTTCGACGGCACCGCGTTCGGCGCGGCCACGCTGATCGACCCCTACGACGACCCGTTCTGGAGCGACATCCAGACCGGTTCGGGGCAGACGTACCGGGGGGTCCGGCCGAGCTTCTACAACCAGCTGTCGTCGGTGAGCAGCATGTTCTTCCAGAACGGGCGGCTCTACTACACGCGGACGGGCCTGCAGGCCCTCTACTACCGGGCGTTCTCCGTGGAGAGCGGCGTCGTCGGGGCCGACGAGTTCGTCGCGGCCGGCTCGGGCTTCGCCGACGTCTCGGGGGCGTTCCTCTCCGGTGGCCGGCTCTACGCGGCCCTCCGGTCGACCGGTGAGCTG